>Ga0116218_1000257_pt1 | contig 37325 bp, 40 predicted proteins | sample Sb_taG_2_FD_88966 | JGI IMG/M metagenome (GOLD analysis project Ga0116218, IMG submission 88966) | Peat soil microbial communities from Weissenstadt, Germany - Sb_50d_5_LS metaG | ecosystem: Environmental > Terrestrial > Soil > Wetlands > Peat | place: Germany: Weissenstadt | collected 2010-09-21 | reverse complement strand
TTTAAATTTATGGGTGGAGTGATTTGTGTTGTTTCTCCGCCGCTGCTCTCTCATGTGTACTCTAATTTCCCTGGTCCTCTCCCCCCCCCCCCCCCCCCCGATTTGCCGTAAAGTATTGAATCTAAATTAGTTGACTGCAAAGTATTCAATCGATTGGGGTTAGCGGCGCGGTTTCCGCTTTCCTGCAACTTTGGATATGGGAAAGAAGCGCTTTGTTTACTTTAAGTTGGGTGGATTCTAGCGGTCAGGGGCGCCTGGGGGATCCTCGTAAAGTATTCATTGTAAAGGCGCTAGTTGTAAAGTATTGGAGTTAAATGGGTTAATGGGCGTTTGGGGTGGCGGATGCCGTCCACGGTGGCTTGTTGCGTCTGGTTGAGAAAGACCGCGGTCGAGTTCTCGCCTTCTGGAAGGCGAATTATTGGCGGTGTGTTTGAGTTACTAACTCTATTGTAACTCTGGGAGTCAATAGGCGCGTGATCACAGTGCTGTGAAGGCCCGCCCAAGCGGAGCTTGGCCACGGGGCACCCGGCATCGGGACGATTTGCGCTATACACATAATTATGAGAATATTACACATCGGGAGAGTGGCCTATGCGAACCAACATCGACATTGACGACAGCTTGATGCGACAGGCAATGCGGCTCGGTGGGATTGATACGAAGAGGGCCACGGTCGAGGCAGCCCTTCGCTTGTTCATCCAGACGCGCTCCCAGGTTGGCATGCGTCGGTTTCGAGGCAAAGTGAAGTGGGAAGGAAATCTTGAAGAGTCCCGTCTGGGCCGCAACACCGGGTGATTCGAATGGTGATCGTGGACACGACCGTTTGGATTGACTATCTCGGTGGCAATGCAAATGCAGAAACGGAGTGGCTTGACCGCGAAATGCCGCTCCAGCGAATCGGGCTTACCGATATGATTCTCTGCGAAGTGCTTCAGGGCATTCGTGACACGGGCGAATTCCGACGGATACGAGATCAGCTACTCACGTTTGACGTATTTTCGACGGGAGGCGCCGAAAACGCGATCGCGGCCGCCGCGTACTACCGGACCCTGCGCCAGCGCGGGTACACCATTCGGAAAACTGTGGACTGTTGGATCGCGACATTCTGCCTGGTTACGGGGAATCAGCTTCTGCACCGCGATCACGATTTCGATCCGTTTGAGAAGGTATTGGGACTGAGGGTGGTGCACCCGTGAAAGGCAAGCGGCACGGGCCTGTGGAATCCACCTTTCGAAAAAGGCGCGAAAGGTGCGCCACCCGACACCCGGCGAAAAGTGGGTACCCGGAAATTGGAAGATTCCGAACAAAAGGCGTTCACGACGTCGGGGAGACGAACTTTTGTGGTTGATCGCGAGGGTCGCCCGGCCCAAACCAGGACCGGGCACCATTGACGACGCGCGACGACCAGTCGTGGTATCTCGGGCTGTCTCGGTGTTGCGCACGGAGGGCGAAGAACGTAGTTTCCACGTTCAATCCCATGGTTCGAATCTCGAAACGTGGGTCGCCGCTGGGTAGCGGAACGTACGATCGGGTCTGCGGATCAACATTTAGGATCATGTGAGCTGGGTGTTCTGCTTTAAAGGCAATTCTGCAAAACCGGTTCTGCAACGTTAGGGAATCGGCCGACACTTCGATCGTGGTATTGGGAGGAAGACATAGCTTCCCGGTGAGAACCTGCAGCGGTCCGTCGGCAAATACGTTGTTGGCGTTGCGGAGCTTCACTCTCAAGTCTGATTCGCCGTAGGCCGCGCATTCTTTCGGTTTGGAAACGGCTTGAGCGGTTTTCAAATTTCCATATGATTTCCGTTCCAACTGCCAGTCATACTCTTCGTGTGTAAGAAATGACAGAAGGCTAAACAACAGCATATCCTTGGTGGCTTTGTCCCGTTGCGTCAATTGATCAAAGGCTTGCGGATCATTCTTCGTTAGCCAGTTACTGGCTCCTACTTCAACACCAATCCTCCATCCCGATGCCGCGTTAGCGTACACCCACTGTCGGAGGGCCGGTTGCGCTCGGTCAATAACAAACTCCGCGCCGATTGTTTCGCGAGTGGTAGACCTACTGAGCTCGAAAGGCAGCTGAATTAAGTAGCCGACGGTCACGCCAACAAGCGCGGCAGCTGCTAGCGGCATGTTCTTCGACCCCGCGTTATTCCAAGCCACAACGATTGCCGTTGCGACCGCCACGGTAACTGCGATCACGTTCGCGATCAAAGAGACTTGGACGTAGTCAATGTTCCTCATAGCTGTTCCTCGAAGTGGGAAGTTGCGCTCAAGGCTTGTTCCGTTTCTCCGCGCCGGCCGCGATGAGATTCGTCGATGCTCACTCCCACTCTATCGTCCCCGGCGGTTTCGAGGTAATGTCATACACCACGCGGTTCACCCCGCGCACCTCATTCACGATCCGATTCGAAATGGTCTTTAGCACTTCATAGGGCAGCGGAACCCAGTCGGCGGTCATGCCATCTTCCGAATGCACGGCGCGGACGGCGCAGGTGTAAGCGTAAGTCCGCTGATCGCCCATCACTCCAACCGACATCACGGGCAAGAGCACAGCGAACGACTGCCAGATTTTCTGATACAGACCGGCCTTCTTGATCTCTCCGACGACGATATCGTCGCACTCGCGGAGCAAGTCGGCGCGTTCCTTGGTTACTTCACCCAAAATGCGTACGGCCAGGCCCGGACCGGGGAACGGCTGGCGTTGCAGAATGTCCTCGGGCATGCCGAGATCGCGGCCGATTCTTCTTACTTCATCTTTGAATAAATCTTTCAGCGGCTCGATGAGCTTGAGCTTCATCTTTGCAGGCAATCCGCCCACGTTGTGATGCGACTTGATGACCTGCGACGGGCCGCGCACGGAGCGCGATTCGATTACGTCGGGATAGAGCGTCCCCTGGACGAGCCACTTGACGCGGCCTCCTGCTTTTTCGTTTTCTTGAGCTATGCGGCGTGCTTCCTTTTCGAAGACGGCTATGAACTCTTTGCCGATGATCTTCCGCTTCTTCTCCGGATCGGTTACTCCCGCCAGCTTGCGCATGAAGCGATCGGTTGCATCGACCGCGACCAGGTGCAGTCCGAGATTGTCGCGCAGATTTTTCTGAACTTTCTCGAACTCGTTTTTGCGCAGCACCCCGTTGTTGACGAACACGCAGGTGAGCCGGGATTTCCCGGAAGCATCGCGCATGGCGCGATCCACCAGCACCGCCGCAACGGAGGAATCCACTCCGCCGGAAAGCGCGCAGATGGCGCGACCGTTGCCGACTTGCTGTTTCACCTGAGCGACGGTCGCATCAATAAAGTGCTGCGGCGTCCAGGAAGGTTTCGCTCCGCAAATGTTTAGCGCGAAGTTGCGCAGAATGTCTGAGCCGAGCGGCGTGTGGTGCACCTCGGGATGGAATTGCACCGCCCACATTTTGCGCTCAGCGTTTTCGATGCCGGCGACTGCGTTCGGAGTTTTCGCGGTCAAGCGGAAACCTGGCGGCAGCTCTTCAGCGGAGTCGCCGTGCGACATCCAGACCGCTAGCAGGTGAGGCAGTCCCTGAAAAAGTTGCGAATCGGATTCCTGGATTTCGACTCTTGCGTGACCGTATTCGCGCTTCGCGGCGGGGCGAACTTTGCCGCCTAGCGCATACACCATGAACTGCAATCCGTAGCAGATGCCGAGCACGGGGATGTCAAGCTCAAAGACGCTTTTGTCGGCCAGGGGCGCGTCTTTGTCGTACACCGACGACGGGCCGCCTGAAAGTATGATTCCCACCGGAGAGTAGCTGCGAATTTCTTTCAGGCTGGCGTTGAACGGGAGGACGACGGAAAAGATTTTCTGTTCGCGGATGCGGCGCGCGATTAGTTGGGAATATTGTGCGCCGAAGTCTAGGACTACGATGGATTGGGTTTCCACGGATGAGTGTCTCAGATTGGAATCATTTAGTCATTAGGTCATTTAGTCATTGGCTCATTCAGCCATTGACTCATTGGAATTCGCTGATGCGGCGATGTTCATTGATTCAATGTCTCAATGAGTCAATGACGAAATGATTCTGTGGCGCTACTTGACTACGATATTCACCAGCTTTTTCGGCACGACGATGACCTTCACTACCTGCTTCCCAGCAATTGCTGCTCGTACCTTCTCATTGGCGAGCGCTGCTTGCTTGATTTGATCCTCGGTCGCATCCGCTGGTACCACCGTCACGCTACGCAGCTTCCCGTTGACCTGCACCGGAATCTCGATCTCGTCTTCGGCCGCCAACGCGGGATCGTACTTCGGCCACGGAGCTTTCAGCAGATTGCCCTTCTCGCCCGTCATCTCCCACAATTCGTGGGCGAGATAAGGAGCCATGGGCGCGAGCAGCAGCGCGATGTTGCGCTGCACGTCCAAGATCAACGACGCGGGAACTTGTCCGCCGGCAATGGCTTCTTCGGCGCCGTAAATCTCGTTGACCAGTTCCATGATGGCGGCGATGCAGGTGTTGAAGTGCCAGCGTCCCTGGAAGTCATCGCTGACGCGTTTGATGGTCTGGTGCAGCTTGCGCTGGAGGGCTCGCGCCTGCGGCGGTAGAGACTCGGCGGCCACGCTCACCGAAGCTGCCGGAGACGCGGCGAGCCGCGTCTCTACGGGAGAGTTGCGCAAATAGAACCGATATACGCGCCCCACGAAACGCTGAATGCCCTCGATGCCGGATTCCTGCCAATCGAGGTCGCGATCCGGGGGCGACGCAAATAAGCTGTACAGCCGCGTAGCATCCGCGCCGTAGCGCGACACCATCTCGTCTGGAGAGACCACATTCCCGAAACTCTTCGACATCTTCGCGCCGTCTTTGATCACCATTCCCTGAGTGAACAGACGCGCTATGGGCTCGCCATTTTTAACCAGTCCCATGTCGCGCATGAACTTGGTCCAGAAGCGCGAATAAATAAGGTGGAGAATGGCATGCTCCACGCCGCCAATATATTGATCGATGGGAAACCAGTAGGCGATCTTGGCTGAATCGAACGGCGCCTTATCATTCTGCGCGTCGGCGTAGCGGTAGAAGTACCACGACGAATCGACGAACGTATCCATGGTGTCGGTTTCGCGTCGAGCTGGACCGCCGCACTTGGGACAAGTCGTATGCAGAAACTCCGGCACATTCATCAGTGGCGATCCGCCCGCGAGCGTAATGGGCACGTTGTCGGGCAAAATCACAGGCAAATCTTTCTCGGCGACGGGGACCACGCCGTCTTTATCGCAATACACCATAGGAATCGGCGTGCCCCAGTAGCGCTGGCGCGAGATCCCCCAATCTTTTAATCGGAAGGTGACGGTCGCCTTGCCGAAGCCTTTTTCTTCGGCGCGCGCCGACATCTTTTGGATCGCTTCCTCGCAGCTCAGCCCGCGGAACTCGCCCGAGTTCACCAGAATCCCATCCATAGTGGTAAAGGGAAGCGGAGGCGCCGTCATGGTTTCTTCCGGATCGGTGTTCGCAGGCAGAATTACCAGCCGGATCTCCAGCTTGTACTTCTGGGCAAATTCGTAATCGCGCTCATCGTGCGCCGGAACGCTCATGATCGCGCCCGTGCCGTAATCCATCAAAATGTAGTTCGCCACCCACACCGGCACGGCTTCGCCGTTAAACGGATTCTTTGCATAGCGGCCAGTGAAGACGCCATGCTTCTCGATGGCGCCGATATCGCCCGCTTCTTTGGCGCGGCGCTGCTCCGCGATCAGTTCCTCCACCTGCGCGCGCAGATCGGCATTGCGGGCAATCATGTCTTTCACGATGGGATGCTCGGGCGCCAATTGCACCGAAGTGGCGCCGTAAATCGTGTCGACGCGCGTGGTGAACACGGTGATAGTCGATCCCGCCGGGCCGATGGTTCCTCCGAGGTCGAAATCCACGAGCGTGCCCTCGCTGCGTCCGATCCAGTTCTGCTGCATGATGCGGACTTTTTCCGGCCAGCCGGGCAGGTTTTCCAGATCGCGCAGCAACTCGTCCGCGTACTTGGTGATCCGCAGGAACCATTGTTCCAACTCGCGCTGCTAAACCGGAGTGTCCTCATGCCGCCAGCACATTCCGCCGACGACCTGCTCATTCGCCAGCACGGTACAGCACTTCCGACACCAGTTCACCTTGCTCTTCTTGCGATACGCCAAGCCCGACTCATAGAGCTTTAGAAAGAACCACTGATTCCAGCGGTAGTAATCGGGCAGGCAGGTCGTAACCTCGCGCGACCAGTCATAGGCGAATCCGAGGCGCTTCATTTGCACCTTCATGGCCGTAATATTCGCCAGCGTCCACTGCTTAGGCGGCGTGTTGTTTTTGATGGCCGCATTCTCCGCCGGCAGTCCAAACGAATCCCAGCCCATGGGATGGAGCACGTTGTATCCGCTCATCCACATGTAGCGAGCCAGGGCGTCGCCGATGGAATAATTGCGCACGTGTCCCATGTGGAGCGCGCCGGAAGGGTAGGGAAGCATTTCCAATACGTAATACTTCGGCTTCGTCGGGTGGGCATCGGCGGCGTACAGCGACGGATCGCCTTGCCAGCGCTCCGTCCATTTTTGCTCGATGCGCTGCGCGTCATAACGTTCTTCGCGGGCGGTGGTCACGGGTTTGTCTTCTGGTGGCATATATATCTAAGGATAGTTCAGCAATGGTAATCGTTGATTTTACAACGGGGAGACCGCCAGTACGCGCAAGACGCAAGACGAATGTGCGATCCCGGGGTTGAGACGGGCGGCGTCGCCCGTCCAGCCGGTCGCGGCCAGGCAGACATGTACACCCGAGCCCCGCAAAGCATACAATTCGGCAAAGAGGAGGGTTTATGCATATCCCCCGCCTTGCGTTCCTCGCGTTGCTGGTAGCGGTATGCGTTGCGCCCGCCGCAGCGCAGTCCTCGCCGGACAAGATCCCTGCTTTTTCCCATCCTCAACTGGACGGACTGGTTGCTCCGCCGGAGTTTCGGGCGCACGATCTTCCGCTGCCTCCGCTATCTCCGAACCTGCGGACCAGGATTCACGGCATTCAGCCCCAGGCGCGCATTCTTCCTTTTGACTCCACGCTGGCGCAAAACGACAACGATAAGGTGTGTTACTCCATCCGGAGCTACCGCGTCACTCGCGACGATCCCGGGTCCGACTGGACCAGGCTGGCAGGCTATTCCGAATGCCAACCTGCAGCTCGGTTTCAAGTAAAGGCCGCTGTGGATTCGCGGGAGCCGGTACTCCGCTGAGCGCAGTCTGCGGGCCATCCAGGTTGTGATGTGCGTGGTGACGCGCGAAGCACACTTCTGCGTGACTCGAAGCCAAAACTGTCAATCAGCATCTTAGGGTGTCACGCCGTTTGCGGCGAGCAGGCGTGAATGTATACACTGGACGCGCAGATACCGCCCCCGAAGCGTTTCGAAAAAACAGAGCCAGATAGAGGTTGAGAGATGCCCAAGCCTCGCAGGTACGCTTTGGCAGCGGCGGCAGTTCTGATAGTTGTACACCTGCTTCTCGTCACATTCAGGTACGGGACCCACTTTGCGTCTCTATGGAGTGACTGGGTTGGGGCGGCGGCGGTCCTGCTGGCAGCCAGCGTCTGCTGGTCCACCGCACGGCGATCAAGTTCCTTTGGCAAGCGGGTTTGGCGCCTAGTATCTTTTTCTCTTGCTCTCGCTCTTCTGACCCAGCTCGGCTACACCTACTACTTCGACTATCGGCACGCTCCCGCCGGGACGCTGTGGCCCAGCGACTTCCTGTTTTTTTTCTGGCCTGTGCCGGCCGTGATGACGCTGTTTCTGAGTCCGAGAGACCCGAATAGTGGATTCCGGTGGTTGCGGTTCTACGATTTTGTGCAGGTCAGCGCTCTGGTGCTTGCCCTCGAGCTTTCTCTGCTCTATGTGCCCTCGCGATGGCAAACTTCGGGGCGCGCCATGGAATTTCGCGCTTTTTATGTCGGCCTTACCTTCTTCGGCGCGCTGACTTTGAGTTTTCTGGTTCGCGGGCTGCTGACTCCGTATCGCACCGCACGCGCATTTTTTCTTCGCATGACGGCGTTTTTTTGCTCTTTAGCCGTCACCGACAGTACGACTCTGTTCGCCTATGCTACCCGGACCTATCGTCAAGGTTCCTGGTTCGGCATGATGTGGACGGTCACGTACTGCCTTCCGATCGCGATTGCGGCGACCTGGGACAGCGCCGAGCAGAGCCCCCTGGAGGCGGTCGACGCCTTCACCCCGCGCATGCAGCTGCTCGCGCAGTTCTCTCCCTTGCTCATCCCCGCGATCACCTTTCCACTGGCCTTGCAGATTGCCCAGGAGCAGTTCGGCTGGTCCGTTCTGCTGGTGATGGTCTCGTTCGCCGCCGCTGCCGGTCGCTTGTATGTGGTGCAGCGCGAGTTACTCTACAGTTCCCAGGAATCGGAGAAGAATCTGTCTCTGCTGCGGGGGATTACCGAGGGGACCACAGACTCGGTCTACGTCAAGGACTTGCAGGGCCGTTACCTGATGATCAATTCCGCGTTCGCTCGTTTCGTAGGACGGAGCGTCGAAGAGGTTATAGGGAAAGATGCCAGCGAGGTCTTCTCAGCCGAGAGCGGCCGTCGACTCATGGAGCGCGACCGCGCCGTCTTGCAGTCCGGCGAGACCTCCACGTTCGAGGAAGTTGGAGTGTCGGCCGGCGCAACCAGGATTTACCTGAGCACCAAGGGTCCGTATCGGGACGCGAACGGACGGGTGGTGGGCCTGCTCGGAATCTCGCGCGACATCACCGATCGCAAGAAGGCGGAAGAGGAGATTCGCAAATCCGAGCAGAGGTTACGGATTCACGTGGAGCATACGCCGTTGGCGGTGATTGAATGGGATCTGGAGCATCACGTGGCGGCCTGGAATGCAGCGGCCGAACGCATCTTCGGATATACACGCGAAGAGGCCATGGGACGTCATGCCAGCTTCATGGTGCCGCCCGCGTTTCGTCAGCACGTGGACGAGGTCGGTCAAAGACTGGTGGCGCAAAAGGGAGGAGAACGCAGCACCAACGAGAACACCACGAAGGACGGGCGGACGATTTCGTGCGAGTGGTACAACACGCCGCTGGTGGATGAAAGCGGGCGGGTGCTGGGAGTGGCGTCGCTGGTGCAGGATGTGACGGAGCGAGTGGCGCTGGAGGAGAAGCTGCGGCAGTCGCAGAAGATGGAGGCGGTCGGGCGGCTGGCGGGCGGGGTGGCGCACGACTTCAACAACCTGTTGACGGTGATCATCGGCTACAGCCAGATCCTGGCGGAGGGGGTACCGGCGCCGAGCCGGCTGAAGGATGCGACCGCGCAAATCCGATCGGCGGCGGATCGGGCGGCTGGCATCACGCGGCAGTTGCTGGCCTTCAGCCGGAAGTCGATCCTGTCGCCGCGGGTGATCGATTTGAACGACGTGATGATGAATATCGACACCATGCTGCGGCGGCTGATTGGAGAAGACATCGAAATACTGACGGTGCCGGGGCGCGATCTGGGGACGGTGAAAGCCGATCCGGGGGAAGTGGAGCAGGTGATCATGAACCTGGTGGTGAATGCGCGGGACGCGATGCCGAGTGGGGGCAAGCTGACGCTGGAAACGGACAACGCGGAACTGGACGAGGCGTACGCGCGCGATCATCGGCCGCTGCAGCCGGGACGCTACGTGATGCTGGCAGTGAGCGACACGGGAATCGGCATGACGGCGGACACGCAGGCGCACATTTTCGAGCCTTTTTTCACGACCAAGGAAGTGGGCAAGGGGACGGGTCTGGGACTGTCGACAGTCTACGGCATTGTGAAACAGAGTGGCGGCTATGTGTGGGTGTACAGCGAGCCGGGCCAGGGGACGACGTTCAAGATTTATTTTCCGAGGATTGATCAGCCGGCGGAAGGGGTGGGAGCGGAGAAGAAGCCGGCGGGGGTGCAGCGGGGAACGGAGACGATCCTGTTGGTGGAGGACGACGAACAGCTGCGGCAATTAATCTCGTCAGTGCTGGGGGAGTGCGGCTACAAAGTATTGCCGGCGGCGGGCACGGCGGAAGGCCTGGCGCTGTGCCGTAACAATCACAGTGATATCCGGCTGCTGGTGACCGACGTGATACTTCCGGGGATGAACGGGCGGCAACTGGCGGAACAAGTGAAGCAGATATCTCCGCGGACTCGAGTGCTGTATATCTCGGGCTATACGAGCAACGCGATTGTGCACTATGGGGTGCTTGATCCGGGATTGTGGTTCCTGCCTAAACCCTTCTCGCTCTCGGCGCTGGTCGCCAAGGTGAGGGAAGTGCTCGATGCCGAGTCGCCGGAGTCGGGTGGCGCAAAGCTCCGCGTGAACTGAAGCCAAAACGTGCGGTTAACCTGCATCTCCGGTGCCTCGCTCGGCGGGTTTGTGAACAGACTACTAATCCCTCCGCCGTTTGCCCAGTTGCAGCCCGGACGCTAAACTAAATGGTTCGGGGTACCCATATGCTCGTAGTCATGCAAGCGCAGGCCACTGAAGAGCAGGTCCGCGCGGTTTGCCAGAAAATCGAAGCGCTCGGATACCGCGCCCACTCCATGCCCGGGGCGCAACGCACCGCCATCGGCATCACCGGCAACAAAGGCGAAGTCGAGGCCGGATCATTGGAAGAAATGCCCGGCGTGCAGGAAGTCATCCGTGTTACCAAGCCTTATAAGCTGGTCAGCCGTGACACCAAGCCCGACACCACGGTCATCAAGTTTCCCAAAGCGCATGCGAACGGTGGACCCGTTACCATTGGAGGCTCCGACCTCGCCATCATCGCCGGCCCGTGCGGCATTGAGAGCCGTGAACAGGCCTTCACGATCGCCGAGCGCGTCGCTCGTGCCGGAGCCCGGTTCTTCCGCGGCGGAGCCTACAAACCGCGCACCTCTCCTTATTCCTTCCAGGGTCTCGGCGAAGAGGGACTGAAAATCATGGCTGAGATTCGCGACCGCTTCGGCCTGCTCATCGTCACTGAAGCCGTGGATTACGAGTCGCTCGACCTGGTCGACAAGTATGCCGATGTGATTCAGATCGGCGCGCGCAACATGCAGAACTTCTCGCTGCTCAAGCGCGCCGGACGCGCCCACAAGCCCGTCCTGTTGAAGCGCGGCATCTCGGCGACTTTGGAAGAATTCCTGATGGCCGCGGAGTACATCATGAGCGAAGGCAATTACAACATCATCCTGTGTGAGCGCGGCGTGCGTACTTTTGCGGATCATACGCGCAACACGCTTGATCTCAGCATTGTGCCGGCTGTCCAGCGTCTCAGCCACCTGCCCATCATCGTCGATCCCAGCCACGGCACCGGCAAACGCAACAAAGTTACGCCACTCTCCCGCGCCGCCGTCGCTGTTGGAGCCGACGGGCTGATCGTCGAAGTGCACCACGATCCGGACCGCGCGCTTTCGGATGGGATGCAGTCGTTGTTCCCTGATCAGTTCGATGCGCTGATGGCGCAGGTCCGGCAGATTGCGGCGGTGCTGGGGCGGTCGATTCCGACGGCTGCGGAGCCCGCCGTCTTAGCAGGCACATCAAGACAATCGGCCTCTTGATGTGGAGAAATGAGATATGACACCGCGCGCTCTGGTCCTTCCGCTGCTTCTCTTAGGCACAGCTGTGGCGCAATATTCGGCTCCCATAGATCTGTCAGGAAAGGGACACGCCCCCATTTGTCGCGGAAACGACAGCGATGCTTCGGGCTGTATCACTGCGCCACACGCGACTTACGCGCCCGAACCAACGTATCCGAATAAGGAACGCAAAGCCCGTCACATGGGGACAGTTATAGTAGGGCTGGTTGTAGGTTCTGACGGCTTGCCGCGCGATATCACCGTCTCGCGTCCGCTTAGCCCCGACTTCGACGCGGCAGCCATCGATGCGGTAAAGAAATGGAAATTCTCCCCCGCAACCAAAGACGGCAATCCGGTCGCGACGGCAATCAAGGTGGAAGTGAGCTTTCACCTCTACTGATATGGCCGCATTTGATAATCTCTTGCCTTCAGCGAGGCCAATTCGTCCTTGAGAAAATTCCTGTTACTCGCCGTTGTTGTCCCCCTCGCCCTTGCCGCCGGCTGGTACTACTTTCACGAGCGCACGCTCCCCTCCTACGGCCCGCTCTACCGCGAATACGCCTACACAACTAATGGCAAGAGCAACACGGTTACGGTTATTGATCTGCGTTCTTTTCGCCCGGTGAGAACGCTGCAGGTCGGGACTGATCCTACGGGAGTTGCGGCTAATCCGAAACGCAATGAAGTGTACGTCGTCAACACGGGCTCCTCGAACGTCAGCGTGATTGATGCCGAGCAGAATAAAATTGTTGCTACCATCGGCGTCTACGGACGCCCTTACTTCATCGATGTTTCTCCGGACGGCCACCGCGCTTACGTCGCTAACTCCGGCTCCGACAACGTTTCTGTTCTTGACCTCGACCATCGCACGGTTGCGGCTACGCTTCACGTGGGCGCAAACCCTGGCCTGGCTCGCGTTTCGCCCGACGGATCTACCGTGGTTGTCACTAATCGCGCCGACAACTCGGTTTCGATCATCGACACGGCGCGGATGGCGGTGCGATCGGCGATCAACATCTGCATTCATCCCGAGGACATTGCTATTCTTCCTGATTCAAGCAAGGCTTTCGTCTCTTGTTCCGGATCGGGGCAAGTGGCGAGCATTGCTCTCAAGAACGAAACCCAGAACGACAAACTGCTGGCGCTGCTTGATGTGGGGAAATCTCCGGTCAGCTTGGCTTTGAAACCTGATGGCGGAGAGATGGTAGCTTTTAACTTCGACGCCGGCAGTATCTCCATCATTGAAACTACGGGCAACGAGGTTTCCGGAAGCTATCTGGTCGGCGATGGACCTACCCGCGGCGTGGTTTCAATGGATAACTCGCGTTTGTATGTCTCCAACTTCGGATCGAATAACATCGCGGTTTATGACATCGACCTGGGCAAGGTAATCGAGTATTTGCCCGTAGGAACCCATCCGGACGCGCTGGCGCTGTCGCAGAATCAAAATTATCTGCTGGTGCTTGACTCCGGTTCCGGTGATCTGGTTGTCATTCAGAAACGGCAGCCCAAGAAGAAGTTCGAGCCTTCGGAATATTCCTTGCTTACGATTATCCCGGTCGGCATGCAGCCGAATCAGATCGTGGTGAAGTCGTTTCTGGCGACCAAGCTTATGGATGGGCGCTAGGAGATCCTGGCGGAGACTGAGGTGGAATCCCCACTCATTCGCAAAAAGCGCGAATGAGTGGGGCACCCGGGCTGTGATATTCTCAGTCACAAATACGGACCAATCTTTTAGCGAGCACTTCGGCGACTACTTCACGGTAGCGCAAGCAAGGCAACCATGGCTCCGGTTCTAGTCTGGCTCATTCTGTTCCTCTGCCTGCTGATCTCGATTCTCAAATACACGTTCGCTCTGATCCTGAAATGGTCGGTTTCGGGAGCTACGGTCAAGAAGGATTACACCTACCAGCCCACGGTGAGCGTGCTGATGCCTTGTTTCAACGAGGGTAAGACGGTCTACGAGACCATCGAGAGCATCAGCAAGAGCGATTATCCAAACGACCGGTTTGAAGTGATCGCGCAAGATGATTGCTCGGTGGACGACAGCTACGAGTGGATGCTCAAGGCGCAGCGCAACTTTTCGAACATACGCGTCAGGGTGGGACGGAACACCGCTAATAGCGGGAAGGCCCGCACCGTGTGCAATGCGCTGCAACACTCGACGGCAGAACTGATGATTTCGATCGACTCGGACTGCATTTTTCATCCGGACGCTATCCGCGAGCTGGCGGCTTGCTTTTCTGAGCCGAAGATCGGGTCGGTGGGCGGCCGAGTCGGAGTACGAAATCCGAATGAAAACGCGATCACCCAGATTCAGACGTTTATCTATTACGCGGCGTTTCAGGTCTATAAGGTTCCCGAGAACTGGACGCGCAGCGTGGGCTGCATCAGCGGATGCCTGTTCGCCATCCGGCGCGAGCTGTTGCTGGAGATTGAGCCGAAGATTCGCAGCCGGCACTGGTTTGGAATTCCCGTGAACCAGGGGGAGGATCGGTTCCTTACGCACCAGACGCTGCTGCGCGGGTATGGCACCTACATTAACAACGACGCGCTGTGCTGGACCACTGTGCCCTCCACGCTGCCGGAGCTATTCAAGCAGCAGCTGCGCTGGAAGCGCAGCATCATACGTGATCTTTTCTACACGCTGCGGACGCTTCCTCAACATGTATGGACGCTGCATCCGAATACAGTCCTTACGCTGGTGCTGACGCCGCTGGGGGCGCTGCTTGGGTTGTTGGTGGTGCTCACCATGCTGTCCGGCAATCCGATGGAAGTGGCCGGACCGGCGCCCCTGATTGCGTACCTGGGGATTGGGGCGGTTCTTGGTTTCGTGATCAGGAAATATAGTGCCCGGGAGGCGGTCAACAACCCGCTCGCCTTCGGAGCGTATTTAGGATGGACGCTGATCAGCAGTTTATTCATTACTACGCTGGCGCTGTGCACTTTGGACTCCAGGGACTGGGGTACGCGGACCAAAGAAAAGGAACAGGAGGCCAGCGAAGGCGATGCCGGAGGACAAGAAAGTGCCAGCTAATACAAAACCTTCCGTGATCCAGCCGATGCTTTATAAGTCGGTGGTTACGGTATACCGGATCTTTGCCATAGTGACGCTCTACCTGGTGCTCCTCGGAGTACTGGCTTATGGATTTGTTATGGGCTTCTATGCCTTGAACACATCTTGGGCTGCGCCGGTAATTCTTTCACCGGCGGATGATAAGAGTCTGGATTTTACTGAGAAGCTGGTGACCAGCCGTCAGACGCTGGAAGATCTGAACGTAGACATGAAGCGGCTGCAGGAAGGCGTCGCTGAAATGAACAAGCACCGAGCTGCGCTGGTGGCGCTCGAGCCCGAACTTAAGGCGGCCATTGTCCGTGAAAAACAGCACAACCTGGCCACTGGTCCACAGCTGCTGGAACTGGACAAGCAGAAGCAGGCCGACAACGTGAAAACGCAGGCAGTGATGGCGCAAGTGAGAGAAGTGGAAGCCACCATCAACAAAGATCTGGCGGCCGGGCTGATCACCAAAGGGGATGCAGCTACGCAGCGAGCGGCGTTGAATCAGGCCGAGAGCACGTATACGGACAGCAAGATCGGCGAGATCCTGCTTACCGATAGCATTCTGGAGAAGACCACGACCGACACCAAGTCCCTGGACGTGCTCGACAAACAGGCCGAACTGATATCGGAGATTGCGCAGCTTGACATTGCGATGGGCGTGGCGCAAAAGCAGATCTACGAAGAAACGAAACAGATCAATATGCTGAAACAGGCGCTCACTACCGCGAAGTCAACGCCCTATTATCTGAGTGTGTCGGGAGGCAGCGCCGTGAACTTCGCATTTGTGCCCTATGACAATCAGAGTAGTGTCTCCGTCGGCACGGCGGTCTACGACTGTTACCTGAACATGGTGGCGTGCAAGAAGGTGGGCACGGTGAAGCAGATTTTTGCGGGCGAAGAACACGCCATTCACCCCATCTTCAGGACGGACATCCGCGGCTTCCTGATCCAGATGCAGCTCGACCACACGGAATCCGCGAAATCGAAAACCGTGTTTCTGAACCGCAAACCGCTATTCTTCTGATCCCTTTTGAGGAGACGCAAGATGCATTCGACTCCAGCAAACGCCAAAAGCTTTTCTAAATTCAGCACCGGCTTCGGGATTGCACTGCTGCTGATCCCCGCTGCTTTTGCGGCCGACGGGAAGGATCAGGATAAAGACCAACAGGCTTATTGCCGATACCTAACCGAGCAGGCCTCGGCGCAGCGCGACCTGCTGCTTGCGCCGAATGCGGTTGCGGGCGTGACCCAGCCCAACACCGGTTTGCCCATGCAGTTGGTGTGGGGAGTCTCCGGCAGCCTTTCCAGTATGAGGAAAGCGGGACTGACGATGAATGCGGCGCGCAGAAACTGCGAGCTCTATAGCGCGGCTACTTCCGCCCAGCGGGATATCCAATATGCCCTGCCCAACCTGGAGAAGCAGGCGCTGCAACACAGATTGGGCTTGATACAACACGCGTCTGAAAGCCTGGCCGCGCTGCTCGCTACAACCGCAAAGATGCTGGATGCGCAGAACATGACGCGTCCCATGGCCTTCGCATTGCAAACCACGAAGATCAAGCTGGACGCGGATCGCGCGGATACGCAGTTGAAGATTGCCGGTCTCTACACGCCGCCGTTGAGTGACCGGCCGCTGAAGGAACTGGTGGCCGAGAAGCAGAGTCGAGAAGTGAACGAGCAAAAGGCCCTGGACAAACTGAACCGCCAGAATGACTGGGATGTGGCGCTTTCGGTAGGCGCACACCAGCAGATAGATCCGTTAGTTGATACCAAAGGAGCGTACGGCGAAGTTACGGTGAGTTACAACCTCGCGAGCCACGCCATCAACAAACATCTCGATCGCGCCGCGGATGCTTATGACGATTGGAAGAAAGTTCAGGAAGGCGATGTCATCCGCAACGCCGACGTTGTGAAGCAGCAGGTTGTAGACGGCATTTCCGTCCAGGACAACAGGCTGAAGGTCTTGCAGGAGGAGCAGAAGCAAATCGAAAGCAATCTTCATCTGCTGGGCGCCGCGGAGACCAGTGCTGCCCTGGACTTCAGCAACCAGCTGACCACCGCACAATTGTTGCTGGCGATCGAGATCGGCGATGCCAGCTTTCGACTGGAGCAGTTGAAGGAGTTTGTGGAGAGAAATTTCTAATCGGAGCAAAGCTGCGCGCTTCAAAACAAAGTCGCCGCCGGAATCCGCAGGGCGCAGAATACTCACAACTTCGCTATGCGGCATGGCTTGGCTAATCCCGGCCTGGCTTCTCGATTAACTCTTCGCCTAGCTCTTCTTCCCGGTCACGGCATAGAACGCGGTTGCTTCCTGCTCCACGTTCTTGCTGCCGCACTTGGGGCATTTCGCGTCTACTTCGTGTTCTTTCAGGGTGAGAATCAATTCGAAGGTTTCGTGACAATCGTTGCAGACGTAGTCATACACGGGCATGGGGGCCTCCCGCTCGATTGCGATTACGAGCTACGATTGGAATTGTACGCCGACACGGGGCGCTTGTCCGCGCAATAAGGTCGCGTCGGCGTCCCGATGGGACGGCGAGGCGCCCGTCTCTCCACCGCATGACTGGTCAGGTGGTCACGGTGCTTGTCTTCCGAAAATGTTCGAGAATGGCTTCGGCTTGGGATTTGGTCACTACCGCCGAGAGGGCGGCTACATCGGCTTGCTTCACGGCTTGCAGACTGCCGAAATGTTCCAGCAGACGGCGTGTGGTGGATTCGCCTACGCCGGGAATTTCTCGTAACTCGGTGGCGCGGTCGCGGATCTGGCGGCGCTTGCGATGGAAGGTTACGGCGAAGCGATGGGCTTCGTCGCGGATCATCTGCACCAGATGCAGGACGGGAGAATGATGGTCGAGAACTACCGGGTCGTCTTCCTGTCCGTAGACGTAGATGATCTCTTCTCTCTTGGCAATGGCGGCTAGCGGCTGGTTGATGATTTCAAGGGCTTCGAGAGCCTGGGCGGCGGCGTGGAGTTGTCCGAGGCCGCCGTCGATCAGCACCAGACTGGGCATGGACTTTTTTTCTTCCTGGAGGCGCTGGTAACGGCGCGTGACTACTTCACGCATGGAGGCGAAATCGTCGACTCCGGCTACGGTTTTGATGATGAACTTGCGGTAGTCGGATTTCTTCATCTTGCCGTCTTCGCAGACCACCATGGAGGCTACGGTTTCCGCTCCCTGAATGTGAGAAATATCGAAGCACTCAATGCGCTTTGGGAGTTCGGGCAGAGCCAGCGAGTCTTGCAGGCCTTCTTGTAGGGCGCGCGCGTTTGGCTTCAGGACTCGGAAACGCTGGTCGTAGGACTGTTTGGCGTTGGTGCCGGCCAGATCGATGAGCTCGCGCTTCTCTCCACGCTGCGGGACGGTGATGTGGACGCGCGAGGCTCGTCCGGGTTCCGCGGCTAGTTGGTCACTTAGGGCTTCTTCCAGTTCTTCGCGGTCTTCGAAGTCTACGGGGAGGTAGATGTTTCTGGGGACGTAGGGCTGAGCCAGATAGAGCTGCTTGAGCAGGGCGGAGAAGAAGTCTGCGGGATGAAATTCCTGTGTGGTGGCGGGGCTTTGCCCCGCCCCGCCCGGATCAGAGACCTGGGCCCACACGAACTCGGGGAGGTCTTCCCAGAAAAATTCTCTACGGTCGAGAACTTTTCCGCCGCGCATGTGGAAGAGGTTGACGGCTAGCATTTGATTCTCGTAGTGATAGCCAAAGACGTCGGCGTCGTCGCCTTCGGCGGCGGCTATGCGTTGCTTCTCCTGCAGTTGTTCTACGGTGGAGATCAGGTCGCGGTAGCGGGCGGCGCGCTCGAATTCCTGCGCTTCGGCGGCTTCGGACATGCGCGCGCGCAGCGATTTCACGAGATCGGTTTGTCGGCCTTCGAGAAAGAGTTTCACGTCGCGCACGGCTTCGGCATAGATCTCGGGCGTGGTCAGTTCTTTCACGCACGGACCGAGGCAACGCTTGATGTAGTACTGGAGGCACGGACGCGGATGGTAGCGCGTGAGGTCCACTTTGCAGGACGGGATCAGGAAGTGGCGATGAATGAGGTCCACGATTCGATAGGCGAGATTGGCAGGGAAGTACGGGCCGTAGTAGGCGCTGCCGTCCTTGCGCAGGCGGCGGGTTACGTAGACCCGTGGGAACCGCTCGGCTAGGGTTAGTTTTACGTAGGGGTACGTCTTGTCGTCGCGCAACAGGATGTTGAAGCGCGGCTTCTTCTGCTTGATCAGGTGGTTCTCGAGGGCGAGCGCTTCTTTGTTATTGGCTACTACTATGTAGTCGACGTCGACGGCCTCGCGAACTAGCGTACCGGTTTTCGCGTCCTCCCAGCGGCCTTCGTGGAAGTAGGAAGAGACGCGCGAGCGCAGGTTCTTCGCCTTGCCTACGTAAATGACCTCGCCTTCGGCGTTCTTGTAGAGATACACGCCGGGGGTGGTGGGCAGGGAGCGGATTTTCTCGGGGAGATCCATGGGGCTAAAGGACTATGATAGAGCCTGAGAAGCAAAGGATTCAGGCGATGGCAAAGCAGAAAAGCCCCATTCCAAAATTCATGAAGCACGCAGGGTCGATACATGGGCCGGCGGATTTGTCTTCGCGACGGGGTTTTTCTCGGGCCGTGGTCGAGAAGATCGTCGAGGGAAAGGTCGAGGTCAAGCCGCCGACGAAATCCCTCCGCGGGAAGACGCGGCAAGCCGCGTCTCTACAGTAGCCTCTCCGAGGCGCTCCATCCCTTTACAAATTCCACTAGACTGCGCAGGGCGATTCCTGACGGGCCTTTGGCGATCCACGGTTTGTTCTCTTCCATCCAGGCGGTGCCGGCTATATCGAGGTGGATCCAGGGAGTGTCTTCGGCGAATTCTTTCAGGAACATGGCGGCGAAGATGGCGCCGCCGTAGCGGCTACCGGCATTGACCATATCGGCTATGTTGGATTTGAGATTTTCTTTGTATTCTTCGTCGAGCGGAAGACGCCACATTTTTTCGCCGGCTTGTTTGGTAGCGTTCTCGAAGCGGTCGTACATGTCGTCGGTGCTGGCGAAGATTCCGGCGTTCACGTAACCGAGGGCTACCACTACCGCGCCGGTCAGTGTAGCGGCGTCGACTAAATGAGTGCAGCCGAGCTGGCGAGCGTAGCTGAGGCCGTCGGCGAGGATGAGGCGTCCTTCGGCGTCGGTGTTGATAATTTCTATGGACTTGCCGGACATGGCGATCTGCACGTCTCCCGGCTTTTGCGCCTTACCGGAGGGCATGTTTTCGGTGGCCAGAATAATCGCCGTGACCTTCACCTTCGGCTTGAGCAGGGCAATCGCGCGCATGGCTCCGATCATGGTGGCGGCTCCGGCCATGTCGTACTTCATTTTCTCCATGCCGTCGGCGGGCTTGATGGAGATGCCGCCGGTGTCGAAGGTGACGCCTTTGCCGACCAGACCGAGGTGCACATCTTTTGCCGCGCCCTCGGGTTCGTAGCGCAGGACGATCAGCGCGGGAGGTTCGTCGGATCCCTGGGCGACTCCCCAGAAGGCTCCCATCTTGAGCTGCCTGATTTTGTCGGCGCCAAGGACTTCGCATTTCAAACCAACTTCGGCGGCCATTTTCTTGGCGCGCTCGGCCAAAATGGTCGGGGTCATGCGATTGGAGGGCTCGTTGACCAGGTCGCGGGTGAAGTTCTGCGACTCGGCGACGATGCGTCCGGACTGCAGGGCGGCTTCCAAGGGCTTGGTATCGCTCGGCAGTACGATGGTGACGTCGTCGATCTGGTCTTTGTCCTTGTCCTTCTCCTTGCGATCACTTTTATAGTAGCCGGGATCGAAATTGCCGACGAAGGCGCCTTCCACGAGGGCGCGCACGCTTTCAGGGGCTGAGACTCCGCCCACGGGCAGAACAAAGGCAAAGCTGAGGATATTTTTCCCTTTCAGGGTGCGGACGGCGGTGCCGGCGAGCTTGCGCAATTCGGCGGCTGAAAAGGTTTTGGCTGTACCGCCGCCGATCAGGAGCAGGCGTTTGGCTTTCAAGCCTGCGGGGCGATGCAGCAGCGTGGTTTCGAACATCTTGCCGGTGACTTCGCCGCTGGCGATTAGATCCTTGGCGGCTTCGCGCACGGCGACATCGGCGCACTCGACGGATGGCGACGGCTTATCCTTTTCGCCTTTGTCGAGAACGACTACGACCAGGCAATCGGTTTCCAGCTGAGACGGGACGGAGGAGGAGAGATTTGTATTCATGATGGAGTATGTTCAGTATCCACGGTGGGAGGGGGAACGCGCAACTGTGCGAGCGAAAAGCCTAAAAGGGATAGAATCGTGGAATCCCACCCCTTCGGCTTCGCTCAGGGCAGGCTCTTGCTGGCAGAACGCGTCAGGATGAGGTTCCCGCTGGACAGCCGAGGGCGGCTGTCCCTACGTTTTTCATCTACGTTTTTCGGCTGCGGGAGATGGCCTCGCGGGCTTCTTTGTCGGCGGTTCTACGGCGCTCGGTCTCGCGCTTGTCCCATTGCTGTTTGCCTTTCGCCAAGGCGAGTTCGAGTTTGATTTTGCCGTTCTTGAAATACATGCGGGTGGGGATCAGGGTGAGTCCCTTTTGCTGGGTCTTGCCGATGAGCTTGCGAATTTCTTCTTTGTGAATGAGGAGTTTGCGGGTGCGGAGAGCGGCGTGGTTGGCCGAGTTGCCGTGGTCATAGGGGCCGATGTGGCAGTTGAGGAGCCAGAGTTCGCCATCCTTGATCAGTCCGTAGGCGTCCTTGAGATTGGTGGTGCCGGCGCGGACGGACTTTACCTCGGTTCCGGTGAGAACGACGCCAGCCTCGAATTTTTCGAGCAAGAAATAGTTGTGACTCGCGTTCCTGTTTACAGCGGCGTCTTTTTCGCCGGAAGCGGTAGGCTGGCGGCGAGGGTTCTTCTCCCGATTAGGCTGGGTCTGGTGGGTGGTCTGCTTGGCCATGGTACTGAAAAGAAAGTAGCACGAAAGACAGTTGCCAGTACCCCAGTAGCCAGTCGCCAGCGCCGAGTCACCTGGGAAGTGGGTAGTTGAGAACTGGCAACTGGGAACGGAAGCTGGGGTAAAGGTACTAATGAGTGTAAACATCTACGTACCAATCACTTCGGGTGGAAGTTGAGGCGATGCTATAATCCAAATTTCCGGTACTTTTTGCGGGTGACGGCTCCTGCGACGCCCGGCGCGTAGCTTTTTCGGGTGGTCGGATGAGTCTGGTTGCGACTTTGGACGAGTGCTGGCCGGTGCGGTTGCCGGCGAGAGACATTTTCATGAGGACTGCTTGATGAGACGCCTGATCCGTCCGGCTCTGTTTGCTTTGCTGCTCGTCTGCTTGTGCTCGAGGCTGCCTGTTCTTGCCAAAACTGATTCTGCCAAAGCGTTCTACGAGAAGGGCACCGACGCCGAGGCGCGGCAAAATTACGAGCAGGCCTTCGACTATTTCAAGCAGGCCTACAACCTGAAACCGAAAGACCTGAGATATCGCACCGCTTACGAGCGGACGCGCTTCTATGCGGCTTCATCGCACGTGCACCGCGGGCAGATTCTGCGCAATGCTGGAAAGCTCGATGAGGCGGCGGTGGAATTCCAGAAGGGGTTGGAGATTGATCCTTCTTCGTTCATCGCGGAGCAGGAACTGAAGCGCACGCAGCAGATGATTCGTGAGGCGCAGAATCCGCCACCGCAGGCGGTGGCTCCGACGCCTTTGCGCCGGCGTTTGGCATCGGCGCAGGGCCCGGTGGATCTGGCCCCGATCTCGAACGTGCCCATCACCCTGAAGGTCACGGAGAAATCCAATGTGATCTACGAGACGGTGGGCAAGTTGGCGGGTATCAACGTGCTGTTCGACCCCGATTACACGCCGCGCCAGGTGCGCATCGAACTCAACGGCGTGACGCTCGAAGACGCGCTGGGAATCATTTCATTTGAAACCAAAACCTTCTGGCGTCCGGTGACGCCGAACACGATTTTTGTGGCGCAAGACAATCCTGCGAAGCGGAAGGAACTGGAACAAAACGTCATCAAAACTTTTTATCTTTCCAATCTTTCCAAGACTTCCGAGTTGCAGGACGTAGTGAACGTGCTCCGCACCCTTCTTGAGATCAGCAAAATTCAGCAGGTGCCCTCGCAGGGATCGATCGTGGTGCGCGGCACGCCGGATCAGGTGGCGCTGGCGCAGAAACTGGTGGACGATCTCGACAAGGCGAAACCTGAGGTGCTGATCGATGTAGCGGTCATGCAGGTGAGCCGGGACAAGTCGCACACGCTGGGAATCAACCCGCCGACCAACATCTCGGTCTCCTTACAGCCCAATGTCAGCACCACAACGCCCACCACGACGACTACCACCACGACTACGTCGTCATCGAACAATGGCATCAACCTGAATACGCTCGCCAACCTGAATGCCACCGACTTCCAAGTGACGATTCCGCAGGCTACGGCGACGGCTTTGATGAGCGACAGCGATACCAAGGTTATTCAGAATCCGCAGATCCGCGCCCTGGATGGGCAGAAGGCTACCTTGAAGATCGGCGATCGCGTGCCGGTGGCGACGGGATCGTTCCAGCCGGGAATCGGCGGAGTCGGCATCAACCCGCTGGTGAATACGCAATTTCAGTACCTCGACGTGGGCGTGAACATCGACATTACTCCGCGAGTGCATGCCAACGGGGAAATTTCCTTGAAGTTATCGATGTATGTCTCCGACGTGGACTCCTATGTGAGCATTGGCGGCATCAGCCAACCAGTGATCGGGCAGCGCAAGATCGAAAACGAAATCCGGCTGAAGGATGGGGAAGTCAGTTTGCTGGGCGGCATGATGGAAGACTCGAAAACTAAGGCTCTAACCGGGATTCCGGGGCTGGCCTCGATTCCGATCCTGAAATATCTTTTTGCGCAGGATACCTCCGACCACTCGATGAACGAAATCGTATTCGTGCTGGTCCCGCACATTATCCGCGGGCCTGAAGTTTCTCATGGCACTCTGGACATGATCGATGTGGGCACGGCCAACGCGCTCGAACTGAGACGATCGAACAGCCAGGCGCCCTCGCCCGCGAGTATGCCGGCCACGGTGCCGCCAGCAGCCGCGCCGCCGCCGCCGCAGGCGACGATGCCGCAAACGTCAACTCCTCAGAGCGCGACTCCGCAGGCCCAGCCTGCGCAGTCCCAGCTTGCGCAGCATCCGGTTCCGCAGAATCAGGCTGGCGCAAGCGCGGGAACGTTCATGTTTGATCCACCCACCTTGAGCCAGGCTAAGGGAGCGACGTTCACGGTGAATGTCATGGTTTCCGGCGGGCAGAACGTGTACTCGGTGCCGGTACAGCTCAATTACGATCCGAATCAATTGCAAGTGGTGAACGTTTCGAACGGCGGATTCCTGTCACAGGATGGGCAAGCGGTGGCGTTGGTGCATCGCGATGATCCGCTGACGGGCACGCTGCAAGTCACCGCCACGCGGCCTCCGGGGGCCGGCGGCGTTTCGGGACAGGGAGCGGTGGTGACGCTCACATTCATAGCGAAGGCGCCGGGCCAGTCGGCTCTGACCATCACTCGCGGCGGAGCGCGGGACCCGGCGATGCAGCCGATTGCGATGAGTGGAGCACAGGCGGCGATTACGATTCAGTAACAAGTGCAGCGACCAGCACAGCCCCTGAAGGGGTGTCTGACTTCGGAGAACTTGTGGTGTCGCTAAAGCAATACCCTGATACGAAACAATGAAACTGTCGATAACCATTGAGGAAGGATAGGATCGTGGCTGCCCGACGACAAAGCGGATTCACGCTGATCGAGTTGATCGTGGCGACCGCAATCCTTGCGATTCTGGTGGGGATGGCGGTTCCTACAGCAAGAAGAGCGGTTGCACGGGAGCGCGAGCACGAGCTCCGGCAGGACCTGTGGATGATCCGCGACGCGATCGATCGCTATAAGGACGCTGCCGATAAGGGCGCGTTCCAGATCAAGGTAGGGAGCGAAGGCTATCCACCGGATTTGGACACGCTGGTCACTGGCGTGGATATGGCCGGCAAGAAACTGAAATTTCTGCGCCGGCTCCCAGCTGATCCCATGACCAAGCAGGAATGGGGAATGCGTTCCATGCAGGACGAGAAAGACTCGACTTCATGGGGTGGACAGAACGTGTTCGATGTTTACACGAAGTCGGATCAAGTCGCTTTGGACGGCACGAAGTACAAGGACTGGTAGATGAAATTCAGGTCCCAAGCCGGCAGCTCCAAAGTTCGCGATCGGGGTTTTACGTTGATGGAGATGGCGGTGGTTATCACCCTGATCCTGATCCTGGTGGCGATCGCGGTGCCGAGGTATGAGCAGATGCTGGTTCGGGCCAAGGAAGCCAAACTCCACCAGAATCTGACGACGCTCAATAAAGTCATCCAGGAGTATTCGCTCGACAAGAAGCACGCGCCGAACTCGCTTGAAGATCTGGTACCCGGATACATCAAGTTCATTCCGGATGACATCACCGGCAGCAATGACTGGGTCACGGACCCGGAAGATCCGGAAGATCAGTGGGATCCGAACCAAAGCGGAATTAAGGGCGTCCATAGCGCTTCCAATGAGATCTCGAGCGAAGGCACTCCCTATTCGAGTTGGACGCATTAGGTCTGGAGATGAAGCGACGAGCGACAGGACGGAAGGGTTCGGGATGGAACGTTGCAGGACGGCACGTTTCAGGACGGGACCAGGGATTCACGCTGATCGAGATGATGATGGTGATCAGCATCATTCTGATCCTGTTGGGGGTGACCATACCGCTCTACAGCCACAGCATCACTCAGGCGAAAGAGCAGGAGCTGCGCAAGCACCTCGAAACGCTGAACCAGATGATCTTCCAGTACACACAAGACAAACAAAAGGCGCCGCAGTCGCTGAATGATCTGGTGGCGGCGGGCTACATCAATCCACAGGATGGAATTCCGAAGGACATCACGGGCAGCGCCGATACCTGGGAGACGGAATCGGGAGACGATGTAATCATGTCGCTGGAGCAAGCCGACACTGGTGGCATCATCGGCGTCCACAGTGGTTCCCACCAGCGGGCCAGCGATGGCACCGAGTACTCGAGCTGGTAGATGCAGGACGGGCGAGGGCGCCCGTTGCTCCACGGTTCGGATTTTCGTGAGACCTAACACCTGAGGCCTTCCTTTCTGTTACCTTGTCTCTTCTCGATTCTGGAGGTGGGCGTGGATTTTCTCAATCGGCTGCAGCCTTTCGCGCTGCTTGTGATGCGGCTCGTTCTGGGAGCGATCATGATTGCGCATGGCTATCACAAGGTATTTGGCGGGTTTCATCACCACATGGAGTTCGTGGGCTCGCTCGGTCTTCCGCATTGGATGGCGTATCTTTCGGCGGGGACGGAATTCTTTGGTGGAATTGGGATCGTACTGGGATTGTTTACGCGCTTCTTTTCACTCGCATTTGCGATCGAGATGGGCGTGGCCATCTGGAAGGTGCATTTCAAGAACGGGCTGATGGGCAATGGCGGATTCGAATTTCCGCTGGCGCTGGCTACGCTGGCATGGGCGCTGCTTTGTTTTGGCGGTGGGCCGTGGGGATTTAATTTCGGGAAACGCTGGGGTGGTATGAGCAAGTGAGACGTGGCATGGTGCGTAGAAGCTAGTCTGACACTTTTCAGAACGGCGTTCGCCTTCCAAACTTCCTTTGTGGTCCATGCCAGTTCGAGGCATGCTGATATTTCCCGTTTCGATATGACCCAGTTAGATATGACCCATTTAGATATGACCCATGCAAAACTAGTTTCGATGGCGGTGCGGTGGTTGCGGCGCTATCGCTGTGGAGTAGTGCTCAGCGAGCAGGCCTGCGCCAGCGGCGAGATGCCGGACGCCATCGGCTGGAAGAAGGCTTGCCATTCGGTGCTGATCGAGAGCAAGGTGTCGCGCGCGGATTTTCTGGCCGACCGGGACAAGCCCTTTCGCCAGAAGCCGGAAATCGGCGTCGGCTGTGAGCGGTATTACCTGGCGCCGAGAGGTCTGATACGGAGCGAGGAACTCCCGACGGGATGGGGATTGCTGGAGGCGTGCGGGCGGGAAATCGAGCGGGTCAAGGTGTCGGCGAAGAACCTGCGTTCCGAGAGCGGTTTCCAGAACGAGATGAATCTTCTGCTGGCGAGTTTGCGGCGAGTGGAGATCCGCATTGAGCCCGAGAGCATTACCGATTTCCTGAAGTGGAAAAACCGCATGGCAGAGTACAACCGGGGTCGGCTGCCGGAGGGGCTGGTTGCCGAAGAAGAGGAAGCCAACGGATTCTTGTTGGGAACTGCTGGCGATTGAGACGGCGTCTGTTTTCCGGTAGAGACGGGGCAAGCCCCGTCTCTACCGGTAGGCATCTCTCTGCAAGAAAAATGAAACCGGGCGGTTGGGCCCGGTTTCGGAAGCGTCGGTTGAGATGCGGTTACATCACAGCGCGGCGCCGGCTGGCTCGGAGAGCTGCGCGGGCGTGGTTTACGTCCGCTTGTGCATCTCGCGCCAGCAAAGTGTTCAAACGGAGCGAGGATACAGACGTAACCGAAGTAGCAACTGAGTAGCCAGTGTCAGATTCTGCGCGACCGCTTGAGTTGTTTTTTGCAAAATAAAGAAAATAAAGTGGTTCGCTGATGGGTTCGCTCGGCTGGCGCGACTACTCCATGATTGCTCGCACTGGAGTGCTTCAAAGTGTTGCACAGTTCTCTGCGGGTGGAGCGTCGGGCGCCTGATCATGAGGTTCCGGCGAAGGCGACAGACGTGTATAATTCCGCTATACGGGGTTCCAGTCGCTCGGGAAGATTCTGCTTGTTTGAGGTGGATGCTTAATGGCGAATGGGAATCCGGGGTCCGACGACAAGCGCCTGATTCAGAAAAAGCAATCCAAGAAGCCCTACGCGAAACCAGCGTTCCGGCTGGAGCGAGTATTTGAGTCGCAGGCGCTGAGTTGCGGGAAGGTTCATCCTTTCACGTCGGGATGTCATTCTAACCGCAAAAATTCCTAGCCAGCCTGGGGACCTGTTAGAACATGATATGCGGTTCGGTTCGAACTGCGCACAGAGTCTTCAACCACAATTATGGGTTCGATTGCGACGCCTGCGTAACTGAAATCGTACCTGCTGTGCCGGCGGCGCATAATCGCCGAATCTCGCCGACGCAGGCTTGCGAACTGTAGATTCGCGGCTACGGGAGAGAAGGCTCCGACTCCAGCTTCCGCACCACTCCAGATAGGAAACCCGTTCTGCTCATTAGTGTGATTGGTCGCAACTTCTCGTCTGATCGAGATGCTTGCCGCATTGATCCCGTTCGGATGTCACATTCATTGATAACGGATGACTTGTTGGCTTCGTTTCGCAATTTCGCATTTCCCCGAGGTGGCCCAAGAGCGTTTGCGATAATAAGCCACACTTATGTATAGATAGTGTGTCATTAGAATAGTTTATGCAGCGAAACCTGTCCTGCCGCGACCTGCGTGCGAAACGAGAACGGCGTTGACAGACTACCGGATTCGCAAATCCAAACGATTGCGACTGATGATGAGACACTCCCGGTCCGATTCGCGGATGGCTAGGAACCGCGTTGAGGGCGTTCAATCAAGAGGGAGGACCGGTTCTCTCTGCGGCGTCTCTGCAGGCGTTCGAGTCGGTCAAGAGCCCGACTGAGACTTCGGTCGGTCGCAGTTTCATACCTAAGAATTCTGTCGAGATCATCTCTGTTCGGAATGACGTGTTTTGTCATGGTGCTGCCCTCGCACTCTTAAGGCCATGGATAATTGGTACTTCCGACTCTGCCCCGTTGGGCGTATTTGCTCGATTGCCTCAAGATGGCTGGCAAATCAAGACACAAAGAGCACCTGTGTGCTAGATCTGGTTGGAGCGGGCCACTAGTTACCATCGCCCCTAACAATCCAATCGAGACTTTTGCCGAATTTGGTCGCCACGCCTAGAAGGATTTCAAATGTCGGAGCAACCTTTCCCCGCTCGACTTTTGAGAGTTGACCTTGACTGACACCCAATTGCGACGCAAGCTCCTCCTGTCGCATATCTCCTCGTAAACCCCGGATTCTTAGCCCGATTTCCTTTAGATCGGGTTTTGGCTTGTTTCGGAGGGACATTTTTCGCTTGAGCTTTCGTGTTATTCCCATTAGAATATTCCGTGGGGAATATTCACGCGAGAATATGACGACAATTCCTCTCGTTTCTTTCTAGCTTGACTTCGGACAGTTGGCAATTGATGACTTAGGTCCCAAACATCAACGGACCTCGTTTCAGGAGACAACAAAAATGACAAACAAGAGATTAGTTACGTTTCAAAGTAACAGGAGAATTGCCCGGCAGTTGTGGGGTCAGATTTCACCCTCGGCATTGCGCGGTCTAAAGGAGCTCAGCAGCGAATACTTGCTGTCGATCGCGTCCGGCGACCTTCTACTTCTCGATGGGCGATGGTACGTAACGCACAGTGGGTTATTGGGGCTGGCCCGCCGGAATCGCTGTGCGGGAATCAATGTGAAGCCAGCACCAGCCTTTTCGGATCCTTCTGTACAGCGATGGGCATTCGAGGCCACGGTTTACAAATCCAAAACGTGCAAAGGCTTCGTTGGTTACGGTGACGCCGATCCGTCCAACGTTTCCTCGCTTGTGCGCGGTGCCGAGATGCGCGTGGCCGAGACCAGGGCGGTCAATCGCGCCCTGCGTAAGGCCTACGGAATCGGCCTGTGCTCGGTCGAGGAAATCGGAACCATTCCGATCACCGGCGAGAAGCACCCGCCAGAGAACACGAACGGCAACGGGAATGGCGGCGGCCCGAAGGTTCGCGACCGCCTCTGCCAGATCATCCGCCAGCACAAGCTCGATCCCGAACTTGTAAAGGCCTACGCCGTCGAGTTCTGCGGCACAAAGACGCTCCGCGAGGCCAGAAGAGAACAGGTTGAGAACTTCGTCCAGCAGCTGGCCGACTGGGCCGAGAAAGATCGAAATGCTCTCCTCTGCCAGCTCAACAGCTACTCGCATCCGAAGCAGCAGGTGGTCGCATGAAACGCCAAGTCCCAGGTCTCGCCGAAACTGCCCGCGGCTCACGTCCAGAGATTCCCGACGGCGTATTCCTCGTTCGGGTCGATGGTGCCCAGTTCCGCTGGCACGTCCACAAACCGTTCTATGTCCTCCGACTCTTTGTCCTTGAACCGAGTACCTCCGCCGGTCAGTCCATCGCGGGTCGTCTTTACTGCACACAAAAAGCAATGTGGAAGCTCGGCTGGTTCCTGCGGGACTTTCTCTATGACCCGGAACTGCTGGCCCAAGAACAGGTCGATGAGAAGGCTCTGCCCGGACTCCGCGGTGTCGTCAAGATCAGCCACACGGTGATCAATGGCATTTCGCTCATCAACCTCGACGGTTTCGCCCCGGCCAGCCAGTGGGAAGAACTATCCACAGCTCCGATATCAGGTGCTTCTCGCTCCAACCCCGCGGAGGCGTCCCGATGACCTATTCCTACACCCAGATCAGCCAATACCTTTCTTGCCCGCGCCGCTACCGGCACCGCTACCTCGACGGATGGCAGGAGAAAGACACTCGTGCCGCCATGCTCTTTGGCCGAGCTTTCGAACAGGCCGTCGCAGCCCTTTTTCGCCGGGAAGACCCGGCGGCCGTGTTGTTCGAGCAGTGGGGTGTGTGCAAGGACTTGGGTCTCACCTACTCGGGCAACGACACCTGGGACCGCATGCTGCAACAAGGCATCCAGTTACTGGAGCGCTTCGCCCAGGACGGCCGCGTTCGCATTCAGCGCCCTCGTTCTGCCCAGCAGATTCAGTTCAATCGGACCCTCGGTTCTGGCAATAACTTCGTAGCCTACGTCGACGCCATCGGCGAACTCGACGACACACCCTGTCTACTGGAGTGGAAGACGACTTCTGCCCGATATCCAGAAGAGCCGGCCGGTATTTCAGCACTGGATCCGCAACTCGTCTGCTATTCGTGGATAACGGGCATCGACGAGGTCGCCCAGGTTGTTTTCGTGCGCAAGCGTCTGGTTGAAGTTCAGTACCTCCGGGCCACCATTTCTGACGAGCAGCGGCAGGAGTTCGCTACCCTGGTCGAAGACACCGTCCGTCGGATCGAGTCCGGACTCTTCCTGCCGCATAGCGGTATCCGCTTTCCTCAGAATCCGTGCACAACCTGCCCCTTCCTCGGGCTCTGCCTCGATAAGCGCGACTTGGTCGAAGCCAGCCTCGTGCGCAAGCCAGGAGTCGATCTTGGTCTGTTTGACGAACTTGTTTACTAGGTATCCGCCGATGCCACCGAGGCCCAACCGCAAACGAGCACTGTTTGTCCTTACCAAGATCGATGAGATCCTGGCTTGGGAACGGCAGAACGAGGCAGAACGCGACACCCGTTTCGTCGAACTGGGCAAGTATCTGTGCGAGGTGCGGGCGGGACAATACTGGAGGCTGGAGAGCCTGAAGTCGTTCGACGAGTTTCTAGCAAGGCGGTTCCCGGAATCGAGAAGGAAGGCGTACTACCTGATGTCCATCCACGAGCATCTGCCGCCGCAGGCACGGAAGGATTTGAAGGAAGTGGGATGGACGAAGGGGCTGGAACTCGCCAAGGTCGCGCGCCGGGACGGTCAGCACTTCGATTGTGCAACCTGGTTGCACAAAGCTCGGGAACTGCCGAAGGAGGACTTCCGGAGAGCAGTGGAGAAGGAACTAACAGGAAAGGAAACGGAGCCGTCTGAGCTGATCTACTTCAAGGTCTACAAAAGCCAGATTCCGGTGATCGAGCAGGCGATCGAAACGGCGGCGCGGATGCTCGGCACGGACAAATCACGTGGTTACTGTCTGGAGATGATCTGCGCCGACTTCATGGCTGGCGCCCACTTGGACAGTGGCAACCCAGAGATCTTGCTCAACTCGATATCACGCTACTACAAGTTCTTGCCCGGCGAACAGCGGCAGGCTTTCCTCGAAAACCTGCGTGAGGAGGCCTCCTGAGAATGATTCGCCCAACGGCCGCACCCGCGCGGCCGGACCCCTTGTCGTACGCAAGACTGCGCCAGCAGATCCTGCGTCGCGACAACTGGAGGTGTCAATCCTGTGGCACGATGACGAATCTTGAGGTGCACCACCGGGAATTCCGCAGCCATTCGGGAGCCGACACAGAGGAAAACTTGATCACACGTGCACGACATGCCACTCCAGAGTGCATGACCGCTAAGACCATGAACGAGGGGCCAGGAGCAAGGCCGATACGAGGATCATTAGTGCAGCTGATTACGTCTTTCAACGCCCGTCAACGTGGGCGAGTATCGCGGCGACTACGAAGAAACTCGAACGCATATCAAAACCCACACACAAACTGCGATTCTCCACGGCAACTCGGCTATCGGCAAAAGCCGAGAAACGGACCTCGTGCCGAAAATTCCAGAACGGCCAGGCACGTTAATACGCAGAGGACCGGCCAGCGCAAGCAGCTACGCACTTGGGATCCGACCCGAAGTATATTTAAATCGACGGGCTCAGGTATGACTCAGGTAATAGTTACCGATAGGCCCCGGAAACTCGTTCCGGAGAAATGCCCCGCCTTCATTTGTTCTATAAGTGCCGCAGAAACAATCGACTGGCCGAGAGAAATGGCGAATTTTAGCTTCTCGAAGCGCCACAAGTAACCTCACCGACGACCACAGTCACCCTTACCAGAAGGCCACCCAGCCCACGACATTGGGCCATGTACCACTGTGCTTATCTGACCTATTCTGAGCCTACCACAACCAAGAAGTACTGGAGACCAGAATGAAATACCTCCTCTCGATTCTCTTTCTGTGCGCAGCGATGCAGGCACAGAATTTCGCGGTGAGCAAATTTGCGCTTCCCGACACGCCCAGTCAGCAACGTCCTTTCTGGACGGTGGAGAACAAGGTGAACGTCAGTATTCTGGCCGGACTGGTTGCCGCTGACGCTGTCACTACTCAGCGCGGGCTGAATGAGGGTTTCCGCGAAGTCAATCCGATCATGCGTCCCTTTGTTACCCGTGGGGCAGCGGGAGAGGCTGCCGGGTCGGCTTTGGGTTTTGGCGCGGGTGTTGGAGTTGTGTATCTTTTGCATCGAAGTCACCACTACAAAGCGGAACGCATTACGATGCGAATGATTGTCGCCGGTGAGAGTGGTTTCGTCGCCAACAACATCATTGCGATTCGCTAATTGTTGACCCGAGGTGACACTATGAATCCTCTCCGAAAGATCGGATTGCATCTCAACTATCACCGCTCTCTCGAACAGCAGATCGCCTTGCTGAAAGAGAGCGTCCGGCTCCTGGAGAAGATCGAATTACAGAAGAACCTGATCATTGAATTCCAGGCTGATCACATCAAGGCTCTGGAGCGGGGAGTCGAGGGTAACCTGACCCGTGGTCGTAATGTCGCCATTTCACCGACAACCACCGGCGCAATTCTCGGTTAGTGTAATCGCTCCATGAGAAGGTCGGTCAGTGTCAAGAACCGTCTTCGTTCCGGTCGTTACTTAGCCTTGAGCGGGCCACTTCCGCCGCCATCCTTTCCATCCGCACTCTTGGATGAGCGATTGTTCGCGCGGTGTCAGTTGGGCGCTCTCACTTCAGTCGGTGCTGCCACCTATAAGCGACCTCGCATCCATCATTAGATGGAAACTGGGCCAGGCGATCGACCCAGTCACCGGAACTTGGTGTCGCAACTCGGCAGTTCGGATCCCCGGCCTAAGCCAGTGTGGCCAACACGCGCTGGTTGCGGACCCGCTCGCTGGCCGGTACAGCACCTCATTCGAAAAGCGCAAGCACATCCACGGGTACGCTCCTCCTTTGTCTCTTGCGCTTCGAGCGCGTCGATAACTTGGGGGCGTATCGCATCCCGCTGGGGACCGGCCTTCTCATCCCATCTCTTTACATTAACGGCCACTTGAAGCGATACAGTACCGTGTTTGATGGGAGTTCCTTTAGTAACCCCGTAAGCGAGCCTCGCCCTAACTTCATTCCACTGATGTGCCGATAGTCAGGTTAGCGTCCCGCGAATCGTTATCAAAGCCGGACCGGAGCCGATTCCATGAATTTTCTCGACCAGCAACTTTTCGGCCATGTTGTCGCGCCACCCGACCGCCGTCGCGATCCTCGCCACTCCGTTCAGGTTCAGATCGAACTTCGTGAGGATGGCAGCGACGTTCCCATCCGTCTGCATACAACCGACCTCAGCCGGGGCGGGTGCTACGTCGAATTGATGCTGCCACTTCCCGTCGGCACCGATGTCACCGCCACTCTCTGGCTCACCAATTGCTCCGTGCGCATGCGAGGACGCGTCGTCACACGCCACCCCCAGTTCGGCAATGGCATCAAGTTCCTTGAATTCGAAGACCATGGCGAAAGGGTCCTAGCCCAATACCTAGACGCCATCAACCTCTTCCCTGCGTGACCGTTTTCCAATCCATGGGAGGCGCAATGTCCGTTGTACTTTCTCGTAATAAGAAATCGCACCATGATTGAGGACTTGTTTTGAAATTCCCAAGAGTCTTGCTCGTTGATGACATACCTGAGATGCTCGCGTATTCCGCTGAAATACTAAGACCAAACTACGAAATCGTCGGCACTGCCCCGGACGGAAAATCCGCTATCGCGGCTTTTGAAAGAACTACTCCTGATGTGGTGGTGTTGGACATTTCGATGCCTGGGTTAAACGGTATTGAAGTAGCGAGGCGCCTTCGGGGTTCTGGCTGCCGAGCAGCGATTGTCTTCTTGAGCGCAGAAATGGAATTCGTGACGGCGGCATTAGAAGCGGGCGGTTCTGGGTTTGTCAGAAAAACACTGATTGATTCAGACCTGCCGGTTGCCATCAGAGAAGTCTTGGCAGGACGAGTGTTTGTGTCGGATTATAGGGTTGGGGAAGGGAAAGGTGAGCAGTACTGCTAAGGTTTCCGTTGGTCCGTTGTTGGTGAAATTGTGAAATATCTCCTCTCTGACAATGTCGGCAGTGTCTAGCGAGTTGGATTGATTCCAGCGGCTGCCGTCCGCGTTCCCGCCACAACCTCTTTTTGCAGCGCAAACCGCCAAATAACCTGCGCAACGACCCGCACTAGCTGCACGAGGAGGTTTGGTTTGGATTCTCGCTCCGACGTGTTGTTGGTATGATGCGGAGAATTGATGGCTCCTATTCTTGAGTGGGCCGGAGTGAAACTAGGAGGCCCGCTCGATTTCATCGTTGAATAGACCCGTCTGAAGCGCATATCGGACGATATCCGCCCGTGTTCGCACGCCCAACTTTTCCCGGCTTCGCGCTCGGTAGGTCTCAATGGATTTGCGACTTATGTTTAGGCTAGAGGCAATTTCCTTGGGGGTGTAACCGTAGGCCAGCATTCTGACCACTTCCTGTTCTCGGCGGCTGAGTATCTTAGTACCAGAGTCCGCTTGTCGGGCGAACAATTGAAAGAGTGCTTGGCTTAACTCGGGATCGACATATCTGCGCCCGCGGGAGGCGGCACGGATGGCATTGAACAGCTCTGGAGGTGTAGCTCGTAGAAGAATGTATCCGACCGCCCCAGCTGCTAGTAGCAACCCCACATAGGCATGGTGGGTCTCGCGACCCAGGACAACTATTCCGGCACCAGGAACCGCGTTGCGAAGAGAGGCAATCAGCTGCGCACAACTTGGCCGCGTCACTTCAGCAAACAGGATAACCACGTCGGGTCTCAGTTTGCTCGCTTGAGGAATCGCATCCTTACTGGCGGCTTCCCCTTTGACTTCGAATCCTGGCTCTGAGGCCAGCAAATGCTTTAAACCTAAGCGGGCGATCGCCTCATCACTAATTACGAGCAAGGTAGTTACTTTCATCAAGAACCAACCACCAGAGCTTGAGCGCAGTCGTAGGACGTTGTTCGGATCTGTCCCTACTAGCTGACCCTCTTGCAAGCACGTTCTCACGCCGTCGCTCTGAGTTGACGTAAATGCGATGTTTTCTTCTTGGCATCCTCTTTAAGGTGATTCTGGGGGTGCTAATGTAAGGATGTGCAGGGTGCCCTTTGAGAGTCGATCGCACGCCAGGCAGCTTGCCAGCACCGGGCCAATAGAGTCCGCAAATTCTTGGCTAGGGTGCCGCCATGGAACTCATCAAGAGACCTCCGGCACGGAGGCGAATTGAACGTGCCGGTGCTTTGGGGCTGTCCGCTCAAACTGCTCTGCCGACCACAATGCGATGCGCTGTTGGTGCATTTACTGCAAACGTCTCCAGCGTCGGAGGAGACTCCAAAGACTGACTTCAACACGTCGACGATATGTGTCATGGTGCTGATGGTGATATTCCTCGGCATCTTGTTGCTCGGTTCAGAGACTGATCGAGATGGCGCAACTCTCAGTACTACTTTGTCGAACGCCTCTTTTCTAACGTCTAGTGATCTTGTGTCCCAAAGAAAGTCAAGGCAGACCATCAGACGCTCGAAGCTCTCCCAGGGAGAGGGCAAGCGTCTCCGATGGTACTTCTGCAACGCGATGGGTGGGACTCGTCCGGATCCACTGACACGATTGAGACGAGTAGCTAGAACTACCACCAGTCGACCTTTGCCCCACTTCGGGTTTTTGTTTCTATCCAGACACTGCATGTGCCCTTCCATCTCCGAACAGTAGTTAAGTCACAGAAAACACGGCCTGAGGATCTCAGTGTCAAGTGCTGACACTGTCCGGAGACAGCGATTCGACACATCTCGACACATCGGGTCTCAGCTATGTTGCGATCCTAATAACCTTCGGTGCCCTGAGCCAGCGATCGTCAATACACCTGCAAAGCCGATCCTTAGACCACAAGAGGACAAAAAGGCCAGGGACGTTGTCAAATACTGACTGCCCCGTCCGCCGTTCGCATCAAGTGCATGGCGAGGGCGCATTCCCTACACAACCAAAAGTACTCGATTCCGCGTTTTGAAGGATCGGTTCTCGATCCAGGGTCTAGATCTTTTGCCTCAAGCATGAAGATCTTTCCATTGCGAAAGTAGCGGAAAGGGAGTTGCAGGCTGGGTTAGCACACGTCGCTGCGCTAACCGCACAATAAAGTGTCGTGTCCGGCTTTTTGCCTACAGACAGCCGATCCGATGCCTGCTACGGTTGAACCGCGTTAATTAACTGTTAACTGATGAGAACGGAGCCTGCCGGGTACGATCCTCCCCTGAGCGAGTGACGGCAGCTTTCCCCTTCGGCGGTGCAGTAACGCCATTCTCTCCGAGTGGCCCTTGGGCTGCACCGCCTCTGTTTGTTTTCAGAGGAGTGTCATCCAATGGACATGAAGGAGATCATGGAGAAAGTGCGTGCCGACCTACGAGAGCAGCTTAACAGCCTCTTGTCCGAGGTCTACTTTCGAGTGATCGAAAACAAAGTGACCAGCACTGAGGCTCGCAACGCTCTCTACGAACTGTTGAAGCGGGATGAAGTCGCTACCACAAATGGCAAGTGGAGATTGCTTAAAGAACGAAGGAAGGCTTTTTAGTCATGATGCCCTTACCATACTTTCTTCACCACACTAACGACCCGGCCAAACACCCGCAGAAACCATTCCCCAGTGTCGTGCCACCCAAGGACGACTTCGTCTGGCCCGGCGAGTTCATCGACAGCAGCGGTATTCTCGATCTGGACGACTACTATCTGCCGGATCGCTCGTTCCCAACCGACGCATAGTCTCTTGTACTACGCTCAACGGAAAGGGGTGCTGTTTCGATGGATGTGAAGGATGTTATGAATCA
>Ga0116218_1000255_pt1 | contig 37395 bp, 35 predicted proteins | sample Sb_taG_2_FD_88966 | JGI IMG/M metagenome (GOLD analysis project Ga0116218, IMG submission 88966) | Peat soil microbial communities from Weissenstadt, Germany - Sb_50d_5_LS metaG | ecosystem: Environmental > Terrestrial > Soil > Wetlands > Peat | place: Germany: Weissenstadt | collected 2010-09-21 | reverse complement strand
CGCTATGTTGTTCTTGATGCGCAGGCAATCGCAAGTGAAGTACGACATGGTTCATGTGCACTCCGTGCCAGATTTCATGGTCTTCATCGCTTGGTTACCCAAATTGCAAGGCGCCAAAATCATTCTAGACATTCATGATGTGCTACCCGAGCTCTATGCGAGCAAGTTTGGCGTTAGCGAAACGTCCTTGATTTACAAACTATTGCTGTGGGTGGAGAAAAGTTCGGCAAAGTTCGCGGACCATGTCATCATCGCAAATGATATCTGGCGAGCCAAACTGCTGAACCGGTCTGTGCCAGCCGACAAGTGCACGGCAATTTTGAATTTCCCCGACCGGTCGATTTTTGCTCGCCAAGGCCGGACCCGAGCGGACGGAAGGTTTGTCATGCTATATCCGGGCACCCTGAACTGGCATCAGGGGCTGGATATTGCGATTCGCGCCTTTGCCGCCATCAAAGACGCCGTTCCGAACGCGGAGTTCCACATCTACGGCGTCGGACCGGCCGAAGACTCGTTACGCTCTCTGGCTGCCGGTCTGGGACTCAACGGCCGAGTCAAATTGAATGGCACGCGAGAAATACGAGATGTTGCGTCCCTTATGGAAAATGCCGATCTTGGAGTTGTGCCCAAAAGAAATGACCCGTTTGGGGATGAGGCGTTCAGCACGAAAACGTTGGAATTCATGGCCATGGGGGTGCCGGTCCTTGTTGCAGATACAAAAATAGATCGCTACTACTTTACCGACTCCATCGTGCAGTTCTTCCGAGCCGGAAACGAGGCTAGCCTGTCGGAATCCATGCTGGAGTTGATCAAGAACTCAGAACGCCGCAGCGATCTTGTTCGCAACGCTTCAAAGTTCATCGATAGTAACGATTGGGAAAGTAATAAGAGCAGGTACCTGGATGTAGTGGACAGTTTAACGGCACATGTCCGGCCCCGGCGCTCCCCGACCGCCGATTCGGGTGGGCGTTCACAGGTGGGGCCCTCAAACAAGATTAATGATGCTCTATCTCAATATTATCGGTGCCCGGAATCCTATGCTCGCTTCAGCCTAAAGGGAGACCTGTCAGAGCAACGCGGGTTCTTTCGCTTGGGAGAACACGTAGTTTATGGAAGGTGTTCTGGCCATGCTCCAGCGAACTCACCCACCGAGCCCCTTTACGACGCGTTGCAAAATGCCAGCACGGAGTCGGGCACGGTGCAGGTGCCTTTTGACCCAGCGGAGGTAATTGATGGCCTTCGCTACGAACGCTACTGCCAGAACAGCAATTCGCGAGTCGATTCGGCGATAAACAAACTTTATTATCTCGTTCGTCCTTTGATGCCGGTCGCAGTCCGCAAACACCTGCAGAAAGTTCGTCTCGAAGGATGGCGTGATTTACCATTTCCAAAGTGGCCGGTCGATCAAACGGTGGACCAGGTAGCGGAACAGTTGCTGCTGTTTGCTCTCCGTGCGCAGGGTGTGGACAGGGTTCCATTCATCTGGTTCTGGCCGGATGGGGCGGCGAGCTGCGCTGTCATGACCCATGATGTTGAGACCACGGCAGGGAGAGACTTCTGTTCGACGCTGATGGATATCAACGATTCCTTCGGGATCAAGGCATCATTTCAAGTTGTACCCGAGCGCCGATACGACGTTCCGTCCTCTTATCTCGATTCCATACGTAATCGTGGTTTCGAGATCAATGTCCAGGATCTCAATCACGACGGACACCTTTTCCGAGATCGAAGAGAATTCCTTACCCGAGTCGAAAAGATTAACTCATATGGCCGGAAATTCGGAGCCGTGGGTTTTCGCTCGGCTATCTTGTATCGGCGACAGGAGTGGTACGACGCCCTGCAATTTTCGTACGATATGTCGGTCCCGAATGTAGCTCACCTGGATCCACAGCGCGGTGGGTGCTGTACGATCATGCCGTATTACGTGGGTGACTTATTGGAATTGCCGGTGACGATGACGCAAGACTATTCGCTTTTCCACATACTCGACGATCATTCCATCGATTTATGGAAGCAGCAGAGTGAAATCATCATGCAGAAGCACGGGCTCATGAACTTTATTGTTCATCCCGATTACATTACCGAGGTTCGAGAAAGAAAGGCCTACGAAACGTTGCTGTCGTATTTATCGGAGCTGAGAAGGGAACGAAAAGTGTGGATTCCGCTTCCCCGTGAAGTCGATCAATGGTGGAGGCAACGCTCCCAGATGAAACTCGTGCGGCATGGAGATGAGTGGCACATCGAAGGTCCGGGCCATGAGCGGGCTCAATTGGCGTATGCGAGTGAAGAGAACGGTCAGATTGAATACACGATTGATTCGAGGCTGCAAAACCAGCTCTCTCGTTGCGCAGCATTGACGCCGTCCCCAGAGAGTTCAAGCGTGGTTCCCGCCATGGGGTTAGCAGACAAATAGTCTAGGAGATGGTCTCTATGGCCACTATTACCAGAGCAAACGACACTACGGGAAGTATTATTCAGTGCGATTCGGTTCAATTTCGCGAGCAATTCAACCGGTATTCTTTCGAATTTGGCCACCACCTCTCCGGACATCGCCTATTTCAAATACCTCGGCTGATTGAACTGGCGAAACGGTTGACCGGCACGGGTAGTGTTTACTATGATGCCGGCGAAATACAGGTGGGCCAAAGATGGGACCAGTCGCCACCGGGCACCCACTCAATTGACGAAACCATAAGGCGCATCCAGGATGCAGGCGCATGGATCATTCTCAGAAGAGCGGAGCAGGATCCCGAGTATGGTGCGGTGCTGGAAGAGTGCATGGCGGAAGTTCAGACGCTCCTCGGAAAAGACTTGAAGAAGGAGATGCTGGTTCAGGATGCCATCGTGTTCATCACATCTCCGCGTCGGGTTACCGCTTACCATATTGACCGGGAATGCAATTTCATTCTGCAAATCCACGGCAATAAAGACATCAGCGTTTTCGATCAGAAAGACCGTGATGTGTTACCGGAAGAGGAAATTGAACGCTTCTGGATGGTGGACAATAATGCGGCCATATACAAACCCCAATATCAGGATAGGGCTAAGGTCTATCGACTGACCCCTGGAAAGGCTATCCACGTGCCTGTGAATGCACCCCATTGGGTAAAGAACGACAACAATATTTCAGTAACGTTGAGTGTTAATTTTCAATTCCGCGAAACTTTTCCAGCCCATGTCTACAGAGCCAACTATATGCTGCGAAAGCTTGGTCTTTCCCCCACTCCTCCTGGCAAATCCGGAACGCGAGACGCTGTTAAGTGTTTCGCAATGAATACGACCTATGTCCCAGCGCGTGCGACGCGCCGTTTCCTCAGGAACATTGTTTCGTAGGGATCGCATGACCGCCAAATCATCGGATTGCCATGTAACCATTGTTGGGGCAGGTCCCTATGGACTTTCCTCAGCCGCATATTTGCGGGCGGCGGGCCTGGAAACGAGAGTTTTTGGCGAACCGATGGCATTCTGGCAGAATCAGATGCCGGCAGGCATGTGTCTACGGTCAAATTGGGGAGCCTCGCACATCGCCGATCCGAAACAGGAGCTAACGTTAGACGCCTATTGTCGTCAGAACGGCAATCACATATCGAAGCCGATTCCGCTCGAGCGCTTCGTTAATTACGGCCGATGGTATCAGAGCCAGGCGGTTCGAGATCTTGAACAGCGGAATGTACTCAGCATTGATCGCAGCGCCCGCGGGTTTAAGGTGGTCATGGCGGATGGCGAGGAATTCACCTCCCGGCGTGTTGTGGTTGCGGCGGGAATCAGCGCGTTTGCAGCTCGGCCAGCAGAGTTCGCGGGCATTCCTTCCGCCCTGGCTTCGCATACGAGCGAGCACAATGATCTAAGGAAGTTTAAGGGTCAGCGGGTAGTCGTCATCGGCGCCGGGCAGAGCGCTCTTGAGTCCGCTGCGCTGTTGAAAGAGGCCGGCGTTCAAGTCGAGGTGATTGCGCGCAAGAGGGCACTTACGTGGGTTGGGTTACACCCAAGACTGCATCATCTGGGCGTGATCTCTAAAATGCTGTATTCGACGCGCGACGTTGGCCCAGCTGGCATCAGCCGTCTGGTTGCAATGCCTCATCTGTTCCGTCGTTTCCCTCGACATTTCCAAGAACGCACTGCGTACCGCGCGATCCGGCCCGCAGTCGCCGGCTGGCTGCAAGCGCGAATTTCAGATATTCCCGTCACTCTGGGGCACAAGGTGGTTTTCGCCGCGGTCGCGGGCAGCCAAGTTCGTCTTCGACTTGAAAATGGAACGGAGCGCATCGCCGACCATGTGCTTCTTGCAACGGGATTCCAAGTCGACATTTCACGGTATCCGTTCCTGTCTCAGTCATTAACAACACAATTGAAAATTGTGGACGGCTTTCCCGTACTCAATCGGGGCCTGGAATCCTCGATTTTAGGATTACACTTCCTCGGCAAACCTGCGGCATGGAGCTTTGGGCCGCTCCTCGGTTTTGTTTCGGGAGCCGAGTTCGCTTCGAACGAATTGGTTCGCTTTATAACTAGTGAACAGGGAAATAACTGACCCGTGAACGCCGCCTTGTCCCAACCCATTCCAAAAACTGTGTCGCACTCTTTACCCAATACCGTGGGAGCGGTGGTGATTGGCGGCGACTACCAGGGGCTGGGCATCGTTCGCAGTCTTGGTCGACACGGCATACCGGTGTGTGTCGTGGATGACGAACTTTCGATCTCTCGGTATTCACGTTACTCCACGAAGTTTGTGAAAGTCGCGAACCTCCGCGATGAGCGTGTTGCGGTAGACAGCCTACTCGAGATCGGGAAACGGCTAGACCTGGACGGGTGGGTCCTTTACCCAACCCGGGACGAACTCGTTGCTGCCTTATCGCGTTACCGTTCTGAACTCAGCGAAGTGTTCCGCGTTCCCACACCGGCTTGGGAGAGCGTGAAGTGGGCTTGGGACAAGAGGAACACTTATCGACTTGCACAGAAACTCGGTATTCCGATGCCGATTACGCACAATCCCGAGAGCATTGACGGATTAGCCGAACTCGACAGCCTTGCGCCACCGTTTGCGATTAAGCCTGCGATCAAGGAGCACTTTTTCTACGCCACTAAGGCAAAAGCATGGCTGGCGAATAGCCATTCGGAGTTAAGAACTCTCTTTCAAACAGCATCCGAGCTCGCCGGCCAGGGAGAGATCATGGTGCAGGAGTTGATTCCCGGTGGTGGTAGCCAGCAGTTCTCTTACTGCGCGTTTTTCCGTAACGGGGAAGCCGTGGGTAAGATGGTTGTGCGGCGCAGACGTCAGCACCCTCTCCAGTTCGGCAGAGCCAGCACCTATGTCGAGACGGTGGACATCCCCATTCTGGAAGAGCTCTCCGAGCGATTCCTGCGTGCGATCGATTACTATGGCCTCGTCGAACTGGAATATAAGCACGATCCGCGTGATTCCCAATACAAACTCCTCGATGTAAATGCTAGAACGTGGGGCTATCACAGTCTAGGGGGCCGAGCGGGTGTGGACTTTAGCTATATGCTCTACGCCGATCAAGTTGGCATGCCGGTGTCAGCCAGTAAAAGCTGCCCTGGAGTGTCGTGGGTACGCTCGACTACGGACCTTCCCGCAGCCGTGATGGCGATTCTCAGTGGTGATACCGGCTTGAAGAGCTATTTGGGCTCGATAAGAAACTGCAATGTGGAAGCGGTGTTCAGTCCTACGGACCCGCTCCCAGGCCTCGCCGAAGTTGTTCTCATCCCATATCTAGCAATCAAGAGGGGCTTCTGAACCATCCGCTCTTCCTTATTTTTGTGAAAGCGAAACCAGCAACTCAGTCTCATCCGAGTACCCCTTAGCGTAGGCAGGTGGCGATGCCAGGCAGAGAAACAAAGCGTGTCTTAATGGTAGTCGAGAATTGCGCCTATCTCGACGACCCGCGAGTACGCAAGGAAGCGGAGGCGCTCGTGTCCGAGGGTTATTGCGTATTCGTCATTTGTCCAGGTCGAGAAGGCGAACGGTGGCACGAGCAGGTGGGGAGCGTCGGATTGTATAGGTTTCCACTATGGTCACCTGTGAATAATGCGTGGGGGTACTTGATAGAGTACACCTGTGCAATCCTGTCGATCGTGTTGCTCAGTGTGTTGGTCTGGTTTCGAGAAGGCTTCGACATCATACATGTCGCAAATCCCCCAGATTTCATCCTTCCGATCGTGAGTGTCTACAAGCTGCTGGGCAAGCGGGTCATCTATGACCAGCATGATCTTTGTCCGGAGTTATATGCGGCGAAGTTCGGTACAAATCCGTATCTATACAAGGTTCTGCTCCTGCTGGAGCGGTATTCCTATCGGCTTGCTAATCACGTCATCGTGACAAATGAATCGTATAGAGAAATTGCACGGCAGCGTGGGCTTCTCCCTGAATCCAAAGTAACTATTGTGAGAAACGGGCCTAGTGTGCCTGGTCTTAGAACTGCCAATGTGGATACTGAACTTCGAGCGAAGGCACCCATCATTATCGTCTTCGCGGGTGTCATAGGATGCCAGGATGGTCTCGATTACCTGTGTCGAGCCCTGCACCATCTCTGCTACAAGTTGCGTCAAGAAGGGTTTTACTGCGTGATCCTGGGTGACGGCGATGCCTTAAACAAGATCAAGGCACTTGCGAGAGAACTTAATTTAGACGATAAGATATGGTTCGCAGGTTGGATCAGCGATCCCCATGTGTACGAATGTTATATATCGACAGCCGACATCTGCGTTGCTCCTGACCCTTCCAATAGCTACAATGACCGTTCGACGTTCGTGAAGATTATGGAGTATATGGCTGCTCGTAAGCCTATTGTCGCCTTTGATCTTCCCGAGACTCGCCGCAGTGCTCGAACGGCTGCGTCGTACGCTCGTCCGAATGATGTTGTGAGCTTCGCCGAGAAAGTGGCTGATCTCATGACAAATCCGTCGCTCCGGTGTTCGATGGGAGAGTCTGGCTACATGCGAGTTCAGGATGCACTGGCGTGGCAGTACTCTGTACCGAAGCTGCTGGATGTATACGAGAAGGTTGCTAAGTCTTCTGTAGAAGACCAGGCGGTCTTCCCGACAGAAGAGATCTCTGTGGAGCAAAACTCCGTTGACAGCGGAATATAGGTAGCCGCGTAGGAATCGGGACGGCGATGTTTAGAAATGTCGCAGTTTCAGCGAGATTGTTCCTCAGGCTGTAACCTCATGCTGTTCGCCAAATAGGACTGCCTCTTGGTCGGCAATGAGAATCTGTGAGTGGGTGTGCCCGAGGCTTGTCCACCGGGGTCGAGTCGGCAGCGGCTGCAAATCGCGATTCGGAGTTCACTCCCCACATTGTTGATTGTAACGGCCATAAATTACCCCACGAAAATACGCTCTACAGAGCGCAATGGAGAAGCGTTATGACAGTAGCCCAACAAGTGACTAGCACAATCCCGATCGAAAGACGCCATCGGCCAGCATATGCAGAATTCGGAAGGGACTTCTTGAAGCCTCATAAGCCGGTGGTTATCTCGGGGGCCCTCGGCCAATGGAAAGCGATGAATTGGACACCCGAATACTTTCATGACAATTTCCCCGATCACCCGGTTAGCGTTGATGGGAACGCTTACCGGATGGCTGACTTTATCGAGTTGGTCATAAATTCCAGCGATGAAAAGCCAGCACCCTATCTGCGTAATGCGATCATTGATCGGTTCATGCCAAAGCTGCTGCCCGATGTTCATCCGCTGCCAGAGTATTTTTCACCCAACTGGCTGGTAGGACCTCTTTCGCAAATGTTGCGCTCGCGACTGCATGGCGGAAGTGAAGAACTCTACATTGGAGGCCGGGGAGGAAAGTTTCCCTTCCTGCATTACGATACCTGGCACACTCACGCCTTCATCGCGCAGATTTACGGAACAAAAGAGTTCACGGCATACGCGCCGGACCAGACGCCCTACCTTTACGTGAAGCAAGAACGGAGGAACCAGTCGCTGGTGGATATCGAGAATCCGGACTATGAGAGATTTCCGCTTTTCGCGAAAGCGACACGAATGCGCTTCAAGGTGGAACCAGGAGAAATTGTGTTCATCCCCGCTGGCTGGTGGCACACAGCGAAAATGCTCACCCCATCGATTTCAGTCTCGGTAAATCGGGCGAACGCATCCAATTGGAGTGATCTCACAAAAGATATGTGCTCGGGCGCTTCGCTGCCGGTAAGGCCAATTGCAGCGGCGTACCTGACGGGCATGCGAGTGTTTCGCACCATTTACGGTTCTTAGTCTCTTGCGATCCCAGCTGAGTGTGAGAGACCCCATGATTTCTGCCGCGTTGTTTGTTTCCAGAGATATCCATTGTGGTTGCGAAGTGAAGAGTGTGACATGTTAGTGCTCTTGCCTCTTACCACCTATCTCGTGATCCTTTGGGTATTCCGCCTCCGAGGCGATGGTTGGCGGAGCGCGGCTTTGAGTGCAGCTGTGTGTTGCGGTGTATCTCTGGCATTGATTACAGAGATACTCAGTGTTCCGCGTTTAATTACGCGTCCTGCACTATCGGTTGCGTGGCTAAGCCTGGCCTTAGCTGCGTTCGCCTATGGATGGGCGCTCCATAAATCAATGCCTCGCCGATGCGAAACTGAGGGAGAAAATAGACGGCAATCGACGGCGAGTCCCATGGATAAGATGGAATGGTTGCTGCTTTCAGCCATAGGACTCTTGGTCGCATTGGTTTGTATCACTGCAGTCATAAGCGCTCCTAACAACTGGGACGCTATGGCCTATCACATGTCCCGGGTTGCACAGTGGATGAACAATCGAGACGTCAGCCTCTATCCGGCATTTTATTCCGTTCAACTATGGATGTCACCCTGGGCCGAGTACGCGATGCTGCACCTCGATGTTCTGTACGGAGGAGACCGCCTTGTGAACCTGGTTGAGCTGCTCAGCATGGTCGGCACCATAATCGGCGTCTCGCTCATCGCGCAGCAACTCGGAGCCGGTGTCCGCGGACAGTTGTTCGCCGCGACTGCAATCGCAACACTTCCGGAAGGTATTCTGGAGGCCTCCGGAGCCATGAATACGTATGTCGGCGGTTTCTGGATCGTGGTCGCCGTCTACTTCCTTTTGAGATGGAATAAGCAGCAGAGCTGGGATATCGCCTTTGCGATGGGCGCGGCCGTCGCCTTAGCTATCCTGACCAAGGGTACTTCTTACCTGTTTCTGCCCTGCATGCTTCTGGCCTGCTGGTGGATGGGCTCTGCGCTAGCCCGAAAGCGTCTGCTGGCTCGCCTGCCGCTACTCCTGGCTATCGTTCTCGTGTTGAACGGACCGCTCTATGTCCGCAATTATCGGCTGAGCGGATCTCCACTGGGATTCTCCTCGGCCTTTGGTGACGATGCTCAGCGTCAAACTCGCAACAGCCGTGTGTCTCCTTCGATCGCCTTTTCCAGTGTGGTGAAAAACTTGGCGCTTCATATCTCCACGCCAATCAGTGCGGTGAACGAGCGGACGCAGCGCGCTGTCGTCTGGACTCTGCAAACTCTGCGAATCGACCCCAGCGATCCGGCTTCCACGTACCGAGGAGGCTTTCACCTGAATGGTTTTTCAAGCAACGAAGCCCGCGCCGGGAATCCGCTGCAATTAGCTCTAATTTGCCTGACTTGTTTATTGCTGTGCAGTCGAAGCACCGGAGACCGAAACCTCCGCCTCTACATGCTCGGCCTGGTTGTTTCTTTTGTTTTCTTCTGCGCGCTGATTCGCTGGCAGCCCTGGAACAGTCGCTATCATCTCCCGGTGTTTGCACTGGGTATGGCTATAGCTGGTGTTGCTCTTGAGCGGAGCTGGAATCGGATAGCTCTTTCCGGCTTGGCGTGCCTGCTGCTAATCTCGGCTCTACCCTTTGCGGTTTTCAATTCATTGCGTCCACTTGCTCCGTGGCCGCGAGCGAGCATTTTCCAGCAGCCCCGACTGGAGTCGTATTTCACTGACTCGCATGATCTGTGGGTGAATTCCTATGTTTCTGCGACCGAACTCGTCGAATCCAGCGAATGCAAGAACATTGGAGTCGACTCCTCGTTGGAGGATTTCGACTATCCACTCTACGCATTGCTGAACGTAGGACATAGCGACAGAAAAGTGCGTTACGAGGGAGTACGCAATCTGACGGCCGCCTACTCGCGGTCCGACACTAAGCCACCTTGCGCGGTGATTTGCCTTCGTTGTGCGAACGCGCCCGCGAAGTGGGCAGAATATAAGGATGTTGGAGGCAGAGCGTCCGTTTTTGATGAGGTCGCAGTTTTCAGCCCGGATGGAGATCTGCCCAACAACCAGACCGTGACTCTGCCACAACCAGGCGAGTACGAGGCCATTCTGGAAGAAATGGATCATTACCGCGACTCGCCGCGGGCGGTGGATCTCGCCACGATGGAGGCAAAGGTAAGCCGCGCCAGTCACGATTGGCCGGAGAAGAAAGCAGACCTCAGCGCGAGAATTAACTATCTATACACGGGAGGGCTCGCTCTCTGGCGCGTAAGAGACTCCGTCGATCCCATGCGAAAAAAGGGTCAGCCGATTGACAACTCCAAAATCGACCCGGTCCAGTTGATGGCTGCCTTAGAAGTCTTTCAAAACTGGGATCAGACAATCAAAACTAAGGTTGACGATTTAAGTGGATTCATCGATCAACTTTATTCGTCTCGAGAATCTCAAGCCAAGGCAGCTTCATCGACTGGTGGCACACTGGGGCACAGATGACCCACAACCTGCTCACACCTCGGTCCAATCCGAAGCTGCTATCCATCGTTATGCCGTTTTATAACGAGGAGGAGATGTTCCCGTTACTTCGCCCGCGGCTGACCGAATTCATGGATGAGTCTCCGTATTCGTGCGAAGTCATTGCTGTAAATGACGGCAGTTCTGATCGGACGATAGATCGGCTCGTGGATTGGAGCAAGGCGGATTCCCGCATAAAGGTCTTAAACCTGTCACGCAATTTCGGTCATCAGTACGCGTCCACGGCTGGAATCGATCACGCTTCCGGCGAAGCGATTGTCTTAATAGATGCGGATTTGCAGGACCCTCTGGAGGTAATTAATCGGATGGTCGAGCAGTACCGCAAAGGCTACGATGTTGTCTGTGGCCAGCGGATCACCCGCTCGGGAGAGGGAGTGTTCAAGAAGTTTACCGCTTGGTTCTTCTACCGCTTCATGCGGGCGTTTTTTCTGGAGTCGTTGCCTCCCGACGTCGGCGATTTTCGACTGATGTCCAGACGCTGCGTTGAGAGTCTCACAGGGATGCGTGAGCTCCACCGGTTCTTACGTGGCATGGTGGCGTGGGTTGGTTACCCACAGATCTGCGTCCAGTACGAACGCCAGCCGCGTGGGGCTGGCACAACCAAATATCCATTTCGGAAAATGTTCCGGCTGGCCTGCACCGCGGCGCTTGCCTTTTCCGCGCTGCCGCTGCGCCTCAGTTTTGCCGGAGCTGGAACCATGACGCTGATTGCGATTGTGGAGGCCATGCGGGCGTTAATCGCGCATTTTGAGCACAAGACTGTAGCGGGCTGGACCTCGCTGATGGTTGTCCTCTGTTTGAGCAACGCGGCTCTGATGATCTCGGTTGGCATCCTCGGCGAGTACGTGGGCAGAATTTATGAGGAAAGCAAGGGGAGACCGCTGTACGTTGTCGCTGAATCCTGGAACATGACGTCTTCCCCCTCGGCGTTTCAACCGGGGGTCGCGTCAGAAGAACAGCCGTCACCCGTCGGTAACCGCCTTGATTGACGCTCTGGGTTCCGCCGATGATAAGGTCTGCCTTGCCAACACCTTAATGCAAACCACGATGTGCAAGGCAGAATTTCGCCGGAAAGGCTTTGGGAAAGTAAGGTGGAAAAATTCCGTCCAAGCCAGATCACGCCTAACTTCCTAGGAGCAAACTGCCAGTGTTGCTGATATTCCCCATCGGGGCCTTTATCCTTTTCTTCCGAGCGCTGTGCCGAAATAGGGCCGACTGGCGCAGGGCAGTACTGGCCTCGGCCATTTTCTGGGCCACCTGCCTTGTTGGAACCACCGAAACACTAAGCGTCGGACACCACCTGACCCGCGGTAGCATCGCTGTTTTCTGGGGGTTGATTTGTGTCGCGATACTGCTTTACCTGCAAAAGATTGGAACATGCACTGACCCACTCTTAGAATCCGAGACACGTGCTGACGGCGGATTCTCGGTGTCAGAATTAGACCTGTCGACAAAAGGCCTACTCGTTGGCGGCGGGATCATCGTTTTGCTGGTCGGAATCACCGCACTGGTTTCCGCGCCCAACATGTGGGATTCGATGGAATATCACCTTCCCCGGGTGGTCATGTGGATGAGCAACCACAGCGTGCGATTCTACCCCACGCCTGACTACGCACAGTTAGTCCTTGGACCGTGGTCAGCATATGCGATGTTGGATTCGTATCTCCTTTGGGGGAGTGATCGTTTTGTCAACCTCGTTGAGTTTTTTAGTCTCTGTGGGTGTCTGGTCGGTGTCTCCCTGATTGCGAAGATGCTGGGCGCTGGACCCCGCGGTCAGGTACTTGCCGCAGTTGTTTGCGTAACGATACCGGAGGGGGTTCTAGAAGCGTCCGGCCCCCTGAATACCTATGTCGTCTCTTTCTGGATATTGACAACCATCGTGTTCCTGATGAGTGCCAACGGCGATTCCGGTTGGCTCAACACGTTATGCGTCGGCCTTTCGGCTGCTTTGGCTGTGCTTACAAAGGGCACCGCTTACATCTTGTTGCCGTTTCTTATCCTTGCCGTATGGTGGATGGGCTCTCGGACGGCACGTATCCTATTTCTGAAACGCAGCGCCATCCTTGTCGCTCTGATTCTTTTAGTTAACGGCCCGCAGTATCTCCGTTGCTATGAGCTGACCGGCTCGCCGCTCGGCATGCCCGTCCCCGAGGCTGGGTCACGGTTCGATCCGGCCATGTCACACGTAACCTTACGGAATACATTGGCGAATGCACTCCGAAACGTCTCGCTCCATTGGGGGACGCGAAGCGATAGACTCAATTCGGGCATCGAACGATTATTTCGATTGGCGATTCAGAAAGTCGGCGTTAGCCCAGACGATCCGCAGCAAATCTGGCTGGGCGAGCCTTTCCAAATAAATACCTTCTCCTCGGACGAGTACATCGCGGGAAATCCTCTGCATCTCATCTTGTTATCTCTTTCAATTGTGATTGTGATCTGGAGGCGCAGGGAGGGAGAGCAGTCCGGTGCATCCTGGTACGGACTGGGCATCGTCATGGCGTTCCTCCTTCTTTCTGGGCTTCTGATGTGGACTCGCTGGTCAAGCCGGTACCAGATGCCTCTCTTTGTCCTCGGCTCAGCCCTCATAGGATTGGTGCTAGAACGGTATTGTTCCCGACGAGTGGCTACTGCGTTGGTAGTCGCCTTTATTGCGATGGCTTCGCTGTTTGCTGTAGCAAACAAAACTCGTTCTCTCGTGCGCTGGAGTCGGGTTGATGATGTCTATCGTCCTCGACCCATCCAATACTTTGCACACATGCACCAGAAGGATGCCACGACATTTATCGCAGCTGCGGCAGACGTGAACCAATTGGACTGTGGGGATATTGCGATTGACGCCTATGCACCGGTGTTGCAGACCGCGCATACCCCAAAATCGTTTTATGTCTATCCCCTCTTCCCCTTAATCCATGCCGATGGTCGCACGCGGAAAGTGTGGTACAGCGGTGTGCACAACTCCACTCGCCGCTACGCAGCGCACGAATCTCATCCTGTCCCCTGTGCAGTAGTTTGCCTTGATTGTGCGGATAAGCCGGAAAAGTGGGATGAGTACCGCGCGATTGGCGGGAGGGCCTCAGTCTTTGACTATATTGTCGTTTTCAGCCGTGAAGGCACGATCGCGAATTCCACGTCGGTGTTGCGCCCAGGGAACTGACACTACGCAGGAGGACCTTTTGATCCGCTCGACCGGCCGATTAGCTGCGAGACCGCAAATACAGTCCCGAGTGCGCGGGAAACGATGCTTCTGGATGGAAGGGAATTCGCCCCGCATGGCTCGGAACCGCCCAGCTGTCGATCAATTCGTAACCCACTGCACATACCGAATCGATGAATTCCCGTCGATTAAAAACGTACATGGGGTGATAGGCGACTCCACCGTTTTGCAGGGTGACGATTGAGCGGCCATCGTGGAGGGATAACTTGTTGATGAGGATGTGTCGCGGCGGAGACTTGAGGCGCGAGAGAGCAACCGAAAATGGGGGAGACTCAATGTACTGCAGAGAACCCGCGGCGAGCAAAACGTCAGCGCTGTCCGCGTCTTCAAATTGGTTCGTGAACGTTAACTGCTTTTCGGCCTGCTCTGCAGCAACCTGAACTCCGAAGCCGGTGATCTCCGGCAAGTCACAGACGACCCATTGCAGCCCGGGAGAATAATCAACATATTGTCCGTAAGCGTAGAAGTGGGTTCCGCAATGCCCTCCGTAGTCGAAAAGCCTGATGGGACTGCGTAAGAGCGGCGCCAACCAGAACAGAACGGGATAATCGAAGGAAAAAATCCGCGATCGGCGGTCGGCGAATTCCTGGGCATAGTCCTGGGTTGCGAAGCCCAGCGGCTTGTTGCGAGGGGCAGTACGTCCGGCTTCTTCGAAGCTGGAATAGACTCCGCGGAACGCCCCGTAGCCGTTCTTGGCAAAGCGTTTCTCATAGAAGCGTTCAAGAACCGGACGAAGCACGGGCCAGGTCTCCAGGCGCAACATCCAATCCATTCCAACGGTCTTTGGGGCGTCATTCATGGCGTAAACTTGTCCGGCAACACGCGTCTGCTCGCGGTCATTTTCAGACAAACAAATGTTCATATCATACAAGCTTCGCGAATACTGACGCGAGGGATTCTTCAGGTGGTGAACGGCTGAGAGGTATGAATAGACGAAGGTTCTTACAGGGCACCGCGGCGATTGCCGCGACGGGTACGGTTGCCGTAGGAGCGGACGCTTTGTTCGTGGAGCCGCATCACGTGATCGTGAAGCGGGTCGATATTCATCTGCGCCGGCTGCCAGAGGCTTTCGATGGCTTCACGATTGCACAGCTGAGTGATTTCCATTATGACGAAAGATTCTCGGCCGCAACCATCCGGGCCGCGGTCGAGATCGCGAACAAATTGCAACCCAATCTCACTGTTCTAACGGGCGATTTTGTTACTGAGCCGGTGCTCGCTCACCGCCGTCATATCAACCTCCAAGAAGCTGCGAACGCTGCGGAACCGTGCGCTGCACTCTTGAACAAACTAAGGGCCGACTTCGGAGTTATGTCGGTCATCGGCAACCACGACGGCAACACCGATCCAGACCGCGTAAAGGCAATCTTGCGGAGCGAAGGCCTCCCGGTCATGTACGACGAGGCCAAGGCGATTGAACGAGCAGGGAAGCGAATCTGGATCGCTGGTCTCGACGATAACCCCGACGAAACCGACCTCAGACCCGCTCTGAAGGGCATTCCAGAGGATGAGTGCGTGATTGTTCTGGTACACGAGCCTGATGTGGCAGACTTCATTTCGCAATATCCCGTTGATCTTCAGCTTTCCGGTCATTCCCACGGTGGACAGGTACGTCTGCCGCTGATTGGCCCTACGTACTTGCCACGACTCGGCCAGAAGTACCCGCGAGGATTGCGAAGAGTAGGTCCGCTAACGCTCTATACCAACGTGGGTATCGGCACAATGGGACTGCCTTTCCGCTTAAACTGCCCTCCCGAGGTCACGCTGCTGACGCTGCGTGCGGCGTTGGAAGACAGCAGCCCAAGATGATGAACTGAACGAGAGTTGTGCTCTTCCATCTTGTGTCGCCAGGGCTGCTGACAACTCCGACCTCGTCATGCCATTGACCGCCAAGAGACTACGATTAACGGTCGTTGTAGTTTCTTCCGCCCTCTTTCTGATAGAAATTATCGCTCTGTCGCCTGCTGTGCTGGCGGCCGTGAATGGGCATGCGGTTTTTCGGCGCTTGTACACCGCCGGATATATGGTTCGAGCTGGCCAAGCGCACAACCTTTATGATTATGAGACGAATCGACGTTTTCAAAATGAGCTCGTGAGTCGAGATGATGTGAAGGGGAGATTCGATTCCCCGGCGTATGAGGCGCTGCTATTTGTCCCTCTCTCTCTTCTGAGCTACCGACTTGCATATTTCGCGTTCTTCGCGACGAATCTTACGCTGCTTGGACTGTCGATTCGAACCCTGAGGCCTTTCCTCGACAAACTTGAAAAGGTATGGTGGTGGTTGCCTGCCGCAGTCTTCCTCTGCTTTTTCCCAGTAGCGCTCGCTCTCATCCAAGGACAAGATTCAATCGTCCTCCTCACTCTGATGCTGGCTTCGGCGGTCTCGTTTTACCGCGGCCACGATCTCACCGCCGGTGTCTTTCTGAGCCTAACGCTGTTCAACTTCCAGTTTGCGCTCCCGATTGCCCTGCTCTTCTTGCTTTGGCGAAAGTGGCACATCGTAGCCGGTTTCTCTGTAACGGGCGCTGCCGTCACCGTGATCTCGCTGTCACTGGCCGGAGTTGCCGGGCTACGTGCCTGCACACACGATCTGTTTTCCTGGAGTCCCAAACCGTTCGCAGGGGAGGGGCCCAATATTGGAATACCTGCTCCTGCGATACCCAACCTCCGGTGCCTGCTCCATGCTCTGACATGGTCAAATATCTCTCCGGGAAAGGTGGAAGCAGTCGCGGCTGGTTGTTCGATTCTATTACTTGCCTGGGCCGCGACCCGGACAGTAAATTTTGCTTTGGCCGTCTTGGTTGCGCTGCTTATTAGCATGCATGGAACGATCTCCGACGCAGTCTTGCTTGTCATACCGATCGCAATGGTCCTGGATGCAAGGCTCACTGTTACCGCGGGGACGTCTCGGCTGTGGTCGAGGAACATCGCGAGCCTGCTTTTTGTTGCTCCCGCAATTTGTTTTCTTGCCCGATCAAGTTACTGCCTCCTCGCACTCTTGATGCTGGGGCTCTTGATGCCTCTTCGGTTCACCAGTGCGGACTCTCTTCCTGCACCGACAGCCGGCTAACCGCCCCTCGCCCCCTCGGAAGCGCTAATCGAGCGCTGACATGAAAAAGATTCCTCAACTAGATTCCGTTCGCGGGTTGGCCGTGTTGTTGGTGTTGCTGCACAATACCGACAGGTATCCATCACTCCATTTGCAATGGATCTCGGGCAATGGATGGATGGGGGTGGACTTGTTCTTTGTGTTATCCGGATTCTTAATTACTGGGATTCTGATGGACGCAAAGCAATCAGAGGGGTACTTCAAGAATTTCTATGCCCGACGCTGTCTCCGGATCTGGCCTCTGTACTATTCGCTGCTGCTGTTCATGTTTGTGATCGTTCCGATCGTGCGTCCGTCCGAAGCCCACTCCGTGTTTGAAGCGCGTTCGGCGCCGTGGTGGGCGTATCTGGTCTTCCTTCAGAATTTCCTCGTCCCCATTCCATCAATGGCCACTGGGCCACTGGGCGTCACATGGTCGCTCGCCGTCGAGGAACAGTTCTATTTGTTTTGGCCTCTGGTGGTGCGATTCTGCAACGAGGCCCAGCTTCGGAAGATCGCGATCGCGGTGATTTGTTTTTCTCCTGCGCTGCGTTTCTATTTGTCATTGCATAACGTCGATATCTACTCCAACCCCTTTTGTCGCTGCGACGGCCTGATGGCCGGGGCGCTCTTGGCGCTTGTACTTCGATCGGGCCGCGTTCTCCCGTCGAAGTTTATAACGCGAGCATGGGTCACATTTGTTGTCTCGGCTCCACTCGCGCTTATCATTGAATCCTTCCATGCAAGATGGATCGTTTTTTCCTTGACCGCGGTGGCCTCGGTGTCATTCGTCTATCTGGCTTTGTTCTCAAAGCAGAGGTGGTTGCAGGCTCTCTTGACGAACCGATTTCTGGTCTACACGGGAACCATCAGCTATGGAATCTACTTGCTCCAAAAAATTCCACTGGATGCAGCGAAGTCATTCCACCTAGACCAGCACGGGTTTCTGGCACTGCCGATCACTACTGCTGCCACCTACGCGACGGCTGCCTTATCCTGGAATCTTCTCGAGAAGCCGTTCCTAAAGCTGAAGCGTTTCTTCGAAGAGAAGCCGGTTCCCGTCGATGCGTCTGGAGTGCTAGTACAGGGGTAGGAGAGGTTGGCCGATGTACTTCCTCGCTCTGGCGTAGGCGGCCCGTCGGTAGTCAGCGATTGCCTGAGAACTGAAGTTGTGATCCGTGCGGCTCAACCGCTGGCATCTTTAGAAGTTGTCGTACTCGCAATGCTGTCGACTGACGTCGTAGACCGTTCCGCTTGGTTTGTGGCGCATGGCGGGGGTCCGGCCAACGGCCTGTTAGGACACCCATCTCGAAGGAGGCAAGTCCGACAAGTAGGCCGGCGTGCCAAGCGGAGAACAAGGAATCCGATCCCCGCATAGAGTCCAGCTAAAGGGTACATCCAATTGGCGAGTACTGACATAGCTCCATCCTGAGTGCGAATACTGTAAGGCAATATGGCACTCGGGTGTGTGTGGCTCGTCACTTGGAAGTGTGATCGCAATCACAATGTTTGGTAGCGGAACGTTACGGCCTTACTCCCGGCTAGACCCCGTTGTCGGTGGAGACGTGGCTTGCCGCGTCTGCTCTGTGCGTTAAATCGGAATCATTCTGCAGCCTCAAACATGAAATTAAAGCAATTGGGGGACACCGGAGTGCAAATTCCGGAACTCGCGCTTGGTACGTGGCAGTATCAGGGCGGCGCCGAGCCTCTGCGGGCCGGAATTGAACTTGGCGCCTCCTTTATTGATACCGCGGAATTGTATGGGACCGAAACGGTGGTTGGTCAGGCAATTCGCGGGATCCGTGATCGCATTTTCCTCGCCAGCAAGGTGTCGCCCCGCCACTTCCGCCGGCAGGATGTGATCAAAGCCGCCGAGTGCAGCCTGAAGCAACTGAACACCGACTACCTCGATCTCTACCAGTTGCACTGGCCCAACTACACGGTTCCCATCGGGGAGACGATGTCGGCGATGGAGAGACTTGTCGAGACGGGCAAGATTCGATTCATCGGCGTCAGTAACTTTACCGCGGCGGAGCTACGCCGCGCGCAGTCAACGCTTTCGAAGACGCGTATTGTTTCCAATCAAGTACGATACAGTTTGGTGGATCGCACGCCGGAAGAAGGGCTTCTGCAGTATTGTGGCGACCACCAGGTCAGCCTCCTGGCGTTCAGCCCCCTAGCGACTGGTTTCGACCGCATGCGCATTTGCGATCCTGACGATGTCCTCGGGCAGGTGGCGGCCGCCGTCGGAAAAACACGAGCGCAAGTGGCATTGAGCTGGTGCGTGTCACGTCCCGGGGTAGTCGCAATTTTCAAAGCTGACAAGACTGAGCATGTGCAAGAAAACTGCGCGGCCTCTGGTTGGGAATTGTCGCCGGAGCATATTCAGCTTCTGGAAACACGAATTCGGCACAGCCGCCGGAATCGCGCGGAACGATTCTTGAGAAGACTGGCGCGGCGTGCTTCGCAATATACAGGCCGAAATCTCGGAAGCGCAACCGCCATGGACCACGCTCATAACAATAACCAGGACCAGGAAAGATGAAGGAATTCAGGGTTCTTGCCGGTGATCGGAAGCGAGGCCCCGAAACTTCGTGGTCGCAACCCCCTTCGCCGCCCGCGTTTCCCACTGGGCGTGTTCACGTCTGGAGAGTACGTCTCGACGAACCGCCGGCAGCAGGTTCCGAGGCCGCCGTTCTGTCGCCCGATGAAGTCGCGCGGGGCAGCCGGTTTCACTTCGAGAAAGACCGGATTCACTTCACCCGATGTCGTTATGCACTTCGCGGCGTGCTTGCTGGCTACCTTGCACTTCCTGCTGGCATGATTCGTTTCGAGTATATGACCAGCGGCAAGCCTCAACTTGCAGCCGAGCAGAATCCACGCGTGCTGTACTTCAACGTATCCCACTCGGCAAACATGGCGTTAATCGCAGTGGGCAGTGAGCGCCGGTTAGGCGTCGACATCGAGAAAATCCGCGCCGACGTCGACATGACAGCGCTTGCCGAGCGCTTCTTCTCGCTTCGCGAACGGACCGGACTTCAGGCGTTGCCGGATCATTTCCGTGTGCAGGGCTTTTTTGCCTGCTGGACGCGAAAGGAAGCCTTCCTGAAGGCTACGGGCGAAGGGCTTTCTTTTCCACTGGCGGATTTTTCCGTCACCACACACCCCGATCTCGACCCTCAACTTGAGGAGCTCAAAGGGAACCCGGAAGCCGGGAAACAGTGGTTTCTGGAAGACCTTAGCGTCGTCGATGGCTTCCGCGCGACAGTGGCCGTAGAGCGCTCTCATTCCCTCCTGGAAACCTATGCCTGGAACTGACCTAGCTGTCGCCTCTTCGTTGCAGGAAACAGGTTGAACAGCTGACGATGAACCCCGGCGAACTTGAACACTTGAGCCGAAAAATTGTAACTCTCCTGACCGCTGGGATCTGGATCGGTATCTTCATTGCCGGACTTTGGCCATTCGATTTTATCCCTAAGAACCAGATACGCTGGCCTTCCGGCGCGGACGGACTCCGATTTGACGGCTACGGCCAGGTTTACAGCTCGGTGCTGATGTTTCCACCGAGACAATCGGACGAAGCTGCAAAGGCCACCATCGAACTGGTCTTTACACCCGCGAAGCCTTATGACACCGCCAGCACTGTCTTTTCGCTCATCAATCAAGATGATGAAGTGAACTTCGCGATCGGCCAATCTCTCACGGATCTGTTCCTTCAGGGTTCCTTCATGCAAAGTGTGGGTAAGCCGGTCGCGAAACTGTGGCTCGATCACGTATGCGGTCGCGCACAAGAACTGTTTGTGACGGTGACGCTGGATGCGCGCCACATAGATGTCTACCTCGATGGACGTCTGGCTCGTTCTTTTCCGGTCTCAACTCGACCGGACAACCTATCGGGGAAGGTCCTCGTTGGTCACAGTCTGAAAGGCACGGGACACTGGAGCGGCAGCGTGGCTCGATTAGCGATCTTAGAGGGCCCCTTCGATGCCGCAGAAATCAGCCGGCGTTATGAACAATGGACATCGACTCGGCATTTGTCCAACGACGTGAACCACCGAGGCGCCGCATATGAATTCGTCACGCCTGCCGTGGATTTTGTGAAGAACATAGGGGAAACTGGACCCGACCTGATAATCCCCGAGACGTTTCGATTGTCTAAGTACAACGTGCTGGAGTGGCCTGACCATTTCAATCGCTCGGTGGCCATCGACGGAGTCGTCAATATCGCTGGATTCATCCCGTTCGGCCTGTGTACCTGCCTCTGCCTGCGCTTTTGGACTGGGTGGAGCATTTCACGATGTGTTGCAACGACGATTCTGCTCGGGGCCTCGGTCAGCCTGGCAATCGAGCTGCTCCAGGTTATGCTGCCTACGCGAGATTCTTCACTAGCAGACCTGGTCACGAATATCTTGGGCGCCGCGATCGGAGCCGGAACGACAGTGATCGACAAGTGAAAACGACGTCGGCCTGAAACCTGCAATGCGGATCCGTTGTAACCTCCTGTGCGGGAAGGGAAGGTGTCTCCCTGACGTTCGCGCGCAAGTCGTCGGCTCAGCCGCGATGCGTTCTGGCGTGGCACGCCGCGCAGAGGGTGATCAAGTTCTCCTCGGAGTCAGCTCCCGAATGGCTGCGGAATTCCCTGTGGTGCACTTCGAGATTCGACATCGCACCACAGCATTGGCACCTCCAGCCATCGCGACGCAGGATCTGCTGTCGCAGCATCCCATAAGACGTGGGATTCAGCCTCAATCGGGGAGGGTCGGACTGCATCGGGCTTATGACGCCTTCTCGCTGAGGCCCCCAAGGAACGCTTGTTGCTGCTCACCCGGCAAGAATCTGAAGAATCTGGTCATCGAATACCCAGCATTTCCGGGTTCCCGTTGTCCAGGTTGGCGCCAGCCAGGAAATCCGCACAGATCATTTCAAGACAGTAGGCTCGGGATTTGTCGCTGCCCAACATGAGAGCCGCCGTTTCGATGGCCCGCTCAATGACTGGGGTCTGGCTCCGGTACAGTTTGAAGTAGATAATTTCCCACGGTTCCGTTTCCCGCCCAGTCAGTTCCTTCTTGACCTCCTGCTTAAACTCCTCCTTGGGCATTTCATGTGCCCGGTGCAACCAGGTTGCACAATCGAAGTCCTGCCCGTCCCGCCTCGCGAGCTTCGCTAGCTCCAGCCCCTTCGTCCAGCCCACTTCCTTCAGCTGTTTTCTCGCTTGCGGCGGCAGGTGTTCATGGATCGACATCAGGCAGTATGCCTTCCTTCTCGATTCCGCGTTTGCGTTAACCAATACCAAAATAAACATGACCAACATGGTCAGATTCGTTATAATGTGCCTATGCGTACCGTAAACATCAGCGACTTGAAAGCGCAACTCAGCGCTCACATCCAACTCGTAAAGGACGGCGAAGAAGTGCTGATTTGCGACCGCAACAAGCCTGTGGCGCGAATCGTTCCCTGCCGTACAAACGACCGGTCCAAACAAGAGCAGCGCCTGATTGCCCGTGGCGTTCTCACGCCGCCGCTGAGGAGACGGCTCTCGACAGTTTCATTGCCGGAACCACCGGGAGACATTCCTGATGACGTCATGGAGCAAGTATGGCGAGAAGAACGGCAAGGCCGGTAAAGCGCCCTTCAGCTTTTTGGGACACGAGCGCATTGGTTCCTCTGTGTGTTCGTCAGGGCACCACGCCGAGGGCGATTGCTCTCTACGAGAACTTCGAAGCGGTCGTTTGGTGGGCGACTTCTGTTGAGATTGCGAGCGCCTTGGCGCGCCTAGTTCGGATGAAACAACTCAGCTCGAGCGACTGGGCCAAGGCCGGTAAGATCGCGACAGCCCTTGCCAACGACTGGTCTGTCATTCAGCCGTCGGAAGCGGTGCGCGCAAAGGCAACGGAGCTTGTGGGCCGTTATGATTTGCGGGCAGCAGACGCGCTGCAACTGGCAGCGGCGCTGGCATGGTGTGAAGACATCCCCCAAGGTCGAGTATTTCTGACGGCGGACCAGAAGCTGCAAGAAGCAGCCTTGCTGAGTGGTTTTGACGCCAAACAGATCTAGAAGCGATTAGCATTTCGCAGGTTTGCGAGCTGCTCCTGTCTAAGAATTTCTGAGAATCGATACAGAAACGAAAAGCGGACCTACTGTATGACTGAAATTCGTCATCAATTCCTGAGTGCCGAGCGAGCCCGCACAGTCCTCAACTGGCGACCTCAGTTCACGCTCGAGTCCGGTCTTGATCGCATCCTTGCCTGTTACCGCGAGTTTCTGGGTGCGCCCGCCGCGATGGCCCATGCCAGCAGGTGATAAGTGGATCACGCGAACCCTTTTGTCGCCCTAGTGGCGATGCACTCTGGCGTGGCACGCTGTGCACATCGTGATCAAGTTATCTTCCGAATCGTCGCCGGAGTGGCTACGGAACTCTCTGTGGTGCACCTCAAGGTTCATCATCGTGCCACAGGATTGACACCTCCAACCATCGCGACGCAATATCTGCTGCCGCAGAGTTTCGTACGACAAGGGATCAAGACGCAAGCTGCCGGTTTTGGGGCGGATCATGCTGACGACGTCTTCTCCCGCAGGTGTTCGAGCCTTGTGCAACTAGGTTTCACAATCAAAGCGTTACCCGCCTTATCTCAACGTCCTAAAGTCAATCGCCGGACTCGAAATCGCTCTTCTTCGACGACGATAATGCTGCCTTCGCTCAGAGGCTCCTCCATCACCGGTGACAAAGCGTTGTCGACCAGGAACTTCAAGGACCACCCACGACGGGATGTTCCCGCTCGCGGACGGCCTCAGCCGCGTAGCGCAGTGCTTCGCGAACATCCTCGATCTGAAGGTCGGGATAAGCATTTAGGATTTCCGCTTCCGCCATGCCCTCGCTTACCATACCGACAATAGTGGCAACAGGTATACGCAGGCTTCGGATGCACGGGAGGCCGCCCATTTGGTTGGGGTCTACGGTGATGCGTGTGAAGGTTCTCATTTTTGCCTCCGTCTAAACCGCTGTACATCTTCTTGATCTGCCAAGCTAAAAGGTAGCATGTCCGGGAAAGCCGCCGATGCCTAGGCCGGCTTGCTCGTATAGTTCTTGATCAGGCCGCAGACGAAGCGCTTTGCGAGGGCCGTCACGATGCTTTCGCACACAAGTTTTCAAGGAAAGCTTGCTGCTGCTCACCCGGCAAGAATCTGAAGAATCTGGTCATCGAATACAGCAACATTTCCGGATTACCGTTGTCCAGGTTGGCGCCGGCCAGGAAGTCCGCACAGATCATTTCAAGACAGTAGGCTCGGGATTTGTCGCTGCCCAACATAAGAGCCGCCGTCTCGATGGCCCGCTCAATGACCGGAGTCTGGCTCCGGTACAGCTTGAAGTAGATAATTTCCCACGGTTCCGTTTCCCGCCCAGTCAGTTCCTTCTCGACCTCCTGCTTAAACTCCTCTTTGGGCATTTCGCGTGCCCGGTGCAACCAGGTTGCACAATCGAAGTCCTGCCCGTCCCGCCTCGCGATCTTCGCTAGCTCCAGCCCCTTTGTCCAGCCCACTTCCTTCAGCTGCTTCCTCGCTTGTGGTGGCAGGTGTTCATGGATCGACATCAGATAATATGCCTTCCGCCGCGACCCCGGAAAACGCCTCTCCAGAAAGTCATCGAACGACCTCAGGTTCTCTACCCTCCAATACTGTCCTGCCCGTACTTCGTATAGATAGCGTCCCAACTCGACGAACTTCGTATCCCTTTCTGACTCCTTTTGCCGCTCCCAGGCCAGAATCTCGTCGATCTTAGTGAGCACGAACAGAGCTCGCTGGCGGTTCAATTTTGGCGGCATTGGCGGATTCCTAGTAATTAAGCTCGTCAAGCCAGTCAAGACTGTCTGCTCCTGGACGCCGCACGAGGGTGGCGTCGACCATTTCCTGTTGACCCAGACATAGACCGACATAGGCACAGCTGCTGCACGGATTCTGAGGAAAGCGAATACCGCTGTGCGGCAAGAACTGCGCGGCCTCAATTCTCGTGATCGTGTCTTCCACTAGGTGACCAAACTCCTGGCGCTGCTCATCGGATATGGTGGTGCGCAAGTACTGAATCTCGACCAGGCGCTTGCGGACGAATACCACCTGGGCGACTTGCGCTATGCCAGTCATCCAGGAGTAGCAAACGAGTTGCGGATCCAAGGCCAACAAACCATCGGGTTCTTCGGCGTATCGGCTAGAGGTCGTTTTCCACTCGAGCAAACAACGCTTGCCGTCAAGCTCCCCGATAGCGTCGACGTAAGCGACGAAGTCGTTTCTTCCGGTAAATTCGCGGGTGAATTTGATCTGCAGGTCCTGGTGCGGTTCGCGAATCCGGACACGATCCTCCTGGCAGAACCGCTCTAAGAGCATGATTCCTTGTTGAAGCATTCGATCCCACGAGTCTCGGTCGGCGTAGTGCAAGCCCTGCGTCTGACAGGCGGACCATTCAGCGAATAGAACGGCCCCCGGATCTTCACGACGAAAGTAGGCTCCCAGTGCGCGTTCGAAGGCGCGGCCGAAGAGCATAGCCGCCCTCGTGTCCTTCTCCCTCCAGCCATCGAGATAGCGGTGTCGATAACGCCGCGGACAGGTTAAGTACTGGCTGATCTGGGTGTAGCTGTAGGTCATCAGGCCACCCGTGGGTTGTCCAGATTCGCCGGTGAGAGCTCTTCCCATCGGTCAGCGGGAGCGAAGCCGTCGAGTCGGAGCAGGGAAGTGCCGTTGAAAATGATGTGGCTGATCTTGACCACGCCCTTCAGACCCACCAGCTGAGTTTCGTCCACCTCGTCTCGTCCGAGCAGTTCGGTGTCGTAGCCAAAATCGCGCAGGAACCAGTTCAGTTTCCACAGGGCTTTCGGGTTGCAGTACAGCCGGCTCGAAAGGATGTGGCCAGAAAACCGGTTGGGCTCAAGAATGGCCAGATTGAGCATGTAGTAGGGCTTCTGTGCCTGTCGACGAAAATTGATTTTTTGCACGCGGACAAGGAAGACTCCTTCGGGGATCTGGTCGGCCGCACAGCGATCCGCAGCGTGCAATCCGCTGATCTGTCGTCTCATGCTGCACCTTCCTTCTGGCCCAGATAACCGTTGAGCTGGCAGAGGAGGGCATTGCGATCCTTCTCGGCCCAGTCGGCCAGTTGCTGGACGAAGTTCTCAACCTGCTCGCGGGTGGCCTCTCGGAGAGTCTTAGTACCGCAGAAATCGGTGGCGTAGGCCTTGACCAGGTTGGGATCGAGTTGATGCTGCCGAATAATCTGGCAGAGGCGGTCGCGAACCTTGGGGCCAGCACCGTTGCCGTTACCATTCGCCTTTTGGGGAGGAAGCTTTTCAATCGGAGTTGGAATCGTCCCGATTTCCTCGACCGAGCAAATGCCGATTCCGTAAGCCTTGCGGAGGGCGCGATTGACGGCTCGGGTCTCAGCAACTCGCATCTCGGCGCCGCGGACAAGCGAGGAGACGTTGGAGGGATCGGCATCGCCGTAGCCGACAAAACCACGACAGGCTTTGGATTTATAGACCGTGGCCTTGAATGCCCAGCGTTGGGTGGCGGGATCAGAGAATTCCGGCACTGGCCGAACATGAATCCCCGCACAGCGATTATGCCGTGCTAATCGTATGAGACCAGTATGAGTGACATACCACCTCCCCTCTAGCAACGTAACGTCACCCATTGCGAGAGAGAATCCAAACTGCATCGACAGTTCTTTGAGAGTTGATAAATGAACCTGGTTAAGCAGGGTTGCCCAACGCATTCTTGCGTGTTTGCGGTTCAGCGCTATGAGCTTCCGACGGGGCGAATTCTCGGATTTCATTGTGGAGATCCTCCGATGTGTGGTAGTGTAATGGTACTATAGTGGTACCTATATTTCAATAAAAAAACTCAACTCCCCCTGGGGTGCCTGTCGATGATTCGTTCCGCTGCTTTTACTGCTGCATTCGCAACAAAACTGCTGACGCTTCTACGTTCTGCTGCGGCCGCTTGGTCGACGAGCGTCCTCTCTTCCTCCGTCAGATAGACAAAAGTCTTCCGACCTAACGGCTGTCGTGACCGACGTCGTGACTTGGGCGCAGATCCCTTCTTCATGGCCGCAATGGTACACCGAAGAAACGGCGAACCCAATGCCGCTTTCGGTTCCGCTTCTTGCGCCTTAAGGTCGGACCCAGATTTTCGTCAGCTGCGCTCTCATCTGCCTGAGCCCCCCTGTTGTCGGACCGCTGCGTATATCGGCATGAGGTTTCGGGTCTTACAAGAAGGCATGCGACAAGAGGAGCTAACCGCTCCTTCTCCGGTGAAGGGGAACCTGGCGGAGGCTATTCAACGACGATTTGCAGCGTTTGGCGGGCTCGAATTTGCGTTGCCGCGATGCGATGCTATTCGCCAGTCCCCGGAATTTGCCGAATGATCACCCGATCTCGTTCTCAGCGGCGTCCCCGAACGCAAGAAATCGCAGAGTATCGGACTCTTGACGTTCGCCGTAGGTTCGCCGTGGCCTTCATCGTCGACATTGGTTCCTGAGTGGAGAAGGGTACCGAGCCACAAGTCTCTCCAATGTACACGGGCACTTGTCATCTTTGATGCCCATCCGCGGGATTTGGGAAGGGCAACCGTATTGACATGTGGATGACATGAAAGTATGCTTTGAACATGTCAAAGATGATTCAGCTTCGTAATGTACCCGATGCCCTACATCGTGGCCTGAAAGCTCGCGCTGCCATGGCGGGTATGTCGCTTTCCGGCTATCTGTTAGCCGAGATCAAGGAAATCGCGGAGAGGCCGACGCTCGCAGAATTGCGCGAGAGGCTGCACAAACGTGAGCGGGTTTCAGCTCAGATCGATACCGCTCACCTGGTGCGAGAAGAGCGCGAGGCGCGATGATCGTCCTGGATGCGTCTGCCGCAGTTGACTGGCTTCTTCAGACATCTGCGGGGCAGAGCATTGAGAAGCGAATTTATTCGCGTAACGAAACGCTGCACGCGCCTCATCTCCTAGATCTTGAGGTCACGCAGGTACTAGGGCGTCTCGCATTGCAAGGCGTGGTCCCGGTACTTCGTGCTGACGAGGCGGTCCGTGATCTGCTGGATCTTCGTATTACTCGGTATCCTCATCTCGTGCTCCTGCCACGAATTTGGCAACTGCGTCACAATCTTTCTGCCTATGATGCTGCCTACATTGTGCTTGCCGAAAAACTCGGAGCTGCACTTGTTACACGGGATGGTCGACTCGCTTCTGCTTCAGGCCATGCCGCAGCCATCGAGCTCTTCTAATCCGACGAATCGCATCACTCACCCACTGATCGTCGATATTTCGGCGAGGCACAACTCGCTCCGAGGCCCTGATTCCTTACCACAGGTCTCCTCTATGCCTGTCCCTCCGGCCACCCGATCTCGTTCTCACCGGCGTCGCCGATCGCAAGAAATCGCAGAGCATCGGGCTCTTGACATTCGCCGTATGTTCGCCTAAAATCACTGTGTGCGCAACGCTCGCCATCCTCCATTTGTATTTCGTCTTTGCCGAGTGGGGCTGCATCCGAAGCGACTTTCACCGTCGGGGTTGGTTCTTGAGCGGAGAAGGGTACCGAGCAACAAGTTTGTGCAACCGGGTTGCACAGCAACGCCCAACCGAATTCCGCCCAATTGTGATTGCGTGATCGTTTGGATTGGGGTACGTCGCCTCCAGACGGCCCCGCTTGACTTACGTGCTACACGTATTTTGCGTGTCTTGGGAGACAACCATGCCGACTTCACGAAGTGACGACAAGCAGAACATCACGATAAGTCTGAGTCGGCAGTTGCTCAAGAAGGCCAAGATTCTCGCTGCCCGACGTGAAACTTCGATCAGTGGTCTCCTTGCACAGGAGCTCGAGTTGCTTGTTGGCGACGAGGAGGCGTACGACCGCGACGAACGGCAGGCGAGGGCGCTTCTCGACAAAGGCTTTCACATGGGCGGAGCAATCCGAGCAGGTCGGGAAGAACTGCATGACCGATAGGACTTTTGTCGATACGAATGGCTGCGCCGGTCTTGCTATTTGGTGCGACCGAGCTCATGGATGAATCGTTCGACGTCAAGAGCTTCAACCCCGCTAGCGATGGCTGCTGTCGTCAATTGTGAGCGGGACTTGCGGTGGACGACGATCAACCGCACGGAACGTTTGGCCAAGGCTCGACGCAGTGAGAGTAGAGGAGAGGCCATGGACGGCCGAACCGTCTTCCCAGCTTTGGCTTCAATCAACCACAGGTTTGAGTTGCGCCGGGGCACGAGGAAGTCTACCTCCAAGCCCTGCTGGTCGCGGAAATAGTAGAGTTCCTTCCGCATTCCTCGATTGGCCTCACTCTTGAGTATCTCCGCCGCCACGAAGCCCTCGAAGAGGGTTCCCAGAAAAGGGGATCGCTCAAGCTCAGCCGCCGACGTCACGCCCAACAGATAACAGGCCAGCCCGGAGTCCGCCCAGTAGATTTTCGGCGACTTGATGAGCCGTTTACCGAAGTTTTCGAAGTACGGGGGGACGAGCATGATCTGGCCCGTCACTTCCAGAATGGACAGCCACTCGCCGATCGTTGGAACCGAGACTCCGAGAGGGGCGGCAAGGTCGGTCTTGTTGAGAACTTGACCATGGCGGCTCGCCAGCAGGGAAAGAAACCGACGAAAGGTCACAAGATCGCGCACATTTGTGATCGCTCGCACATCTCGCTCTAGATACGTTTGCAGGTAGGAGGCGAACCAAAGGCTGCGAGCCTGCGGTCGCGTCAGTACTTCAGGGAAGCCTCCGTGTAGCAGATCCACCTTCGCGGTCTCCTCGAGGCTAAGAGGCAGCAACTGGAGAATAGCGGCGCGTCCCGCCATCGATTCCGTGATGCCGCGCATCAGAGGAGCTTCTTGGGATCCAGTGAACAGCCACTGACCCATGCGGCGAGGCTTAGTGTCGATGAGCGTACGGACGTAGTCCAGCAACTCGGGGGCATTTTGAATCTCGTCAAATACAACCGGAGGTTGCAGTTCCTCGAGAAAGGCACGGGGATCACTGCGCACTCGCGCTTGAATATCAGGGTCTTCGAGCAGTACGTAACGGGCCGACGGAAACAGCTTGCGCAAAAGGGTCGTTTTGCCCGCACGACGCGGCCCCGTCACGACAACCGCCGGAAAGTGCCGAGATGCATCCAATAGCACGGCCGTGAGTTGTCTTGGAATGTAGCGCATATGAGAAATATAAACTACTACTATAGATTACTCAACAGTGCCATCTTTTCGCCGTGTCGTGTAGTAGACAGATCCTAATCCAACTCGTTCATTCGGAGCGACTTGACGGAAGCGCCATTTGTCGCTATCATAGGCGACATAATGGTAAACGAATTGCGAGCAGTCGTGCAGGAATTAGGGGGCGAGCAAACCCTGGGTCGCGCGCTTTCTAGCGATGGTGATATGCGCGAGGCGATCCGGGAGGGATTTCCTCCGGCGGTGGTGGAGGGGTTGATGCGAGCCTCTGGTTTAACACTGAAAGAACTCGCCAGCGCCCTTGATCTTTCGCCTCGAAGCTTGCAACGTCGTCGTCGCAGCGGAAGGCTGGCACGTTATGAATCCGACCGGCTTTACCGATTGGCTCGCATTGTAGCGATTGCGAATGAATATCTTGGTGACCACGAGCGTGCCACGCGCTGGCTCAAGCATCCCAACCGTGCCCTCGGCGGTCTCCCCCCCATCGCCGCAATCGACACCGAGCTGGGAGCCCGCCAAGTGGAGAGCATTTTGGGCCGCATCGCCTACGGCGGAATTAGTTGATCCGACTTTATCGCGTCTTGCGCAAGACATATGCCCGTACTCCCTTTGACGGCGAAGGGGCATTCCGCTACGGTGGACGTTGGTCGAGCCCTGGAACCCGCCTTAGCTATGCCTCGGAACATCAATCTCTCGCCATGCTGGAGTATTTCGTCCATCTTGATGTGGGCGATCCTCCCGGCGATCTTGTCTTAGCGGTTGCGGAAGTTCCGGACGATCTAGCCCGGGAGCGAGTTGATACCAGCAATCTGCCTGCAAACTGGCGCGAATGTGCCGCTCCTCCTGAACTCGCTCGACTGGGTGATGAATTCGCGCGACGTGGAGCGAATTGCTTGCTAGTGGTGCCCTCCGTTCTCGCGCCCAACGAAAATAACTGGCTGATCAATCCCGAGCATCCCGACTACAAGAGGATCGTCGTGCGAGAAGTGGAGCCGCTCAGCTATGATCCGCGAATGTTCCGGAAACAACGCAGCCACCGCCGGCACTAATATCCCATGGGGCGTTGCCCGGCCCCCCGGCTTCGCCGCCGGACCGTCGCTCTTGAAATTCGAAGCGAAGTAGACGTGTATTAAAATGCGGTCACTTGCCACTGAAAGGCGCGAAACTCGGCGAGCCTGCTGAAGTCTCGTTCGTTAGCTGTGATCACCCGGATGCCCAGTCGTCCCGCGCTCATCGCGATCAGTGCATCATTGGTCAAGCGTCCTTGCCCGATCTTTTCGTAGTGATACTTGACCGCCAAGCGAGCAAGCACTCTGCCAGCTTGGGTCCAGTCGCCAAGATTCGGAACCAGGATCCGTTTCCCCCTATCAAAATCTCGCTCTAAACGTTCTACAACTTGCCGATCGCGATCGGCAGTACCAGCATAGAGCTCTTCGAGTACCACTGCACTGAGCCAAAGCGGCGCATCCGAAGTGAACCGGCGCAGTGCCAGGGCCGCATCGTTTCCTTGCCGCAGTGCGGTAATGTAAACGGAAGAGTCGAACAGGGCGGGCTGCATCTAGCCACCCAACGTACCGTATACGTCCTTGATTTCAATGCCACTCTTGACAAAGCGCTCGGTGGCGTCGAGAGCCAATCGATTGCTCTCGTGTTCGGCAATTGCCAAATCCAGCGCACGCTCGATCGTCTCAGTCTCGGTCTTCGCGCGCAAAGCTTTTTGGGCGCGCTTGATTTTCGTGGAATCCAACTGAAAGTGCTTGTGTGATCGACTCCTTGCCGTAGCCATGGATGTGCCCCTTCCCTTATCAAAAATAAGATACACCGCAATGTACACATATTCAATAAGTATGTACACGCTGGGAACATTCAAGGTTCTCCCGGGATGCCAAGCACGTAGCTGCTGAAGTAAGGACAATGGGTCAGGCAGAGGAAACATTTGTCGCTGGCTGGAGATCAATCCCGCGCATCCCGACTACAAGAGGATCGTCGGCGAGAAGTGGAGCCGCTCAGCTATGATCCGCGAATGTTCCCGAAACAACGCCGGCACCGCCGGCACTAATATCCCATGTCCGTGGCGACGAGATTCCGATTTGTGATGTCGACGTTCTGACTTAAGAACCGGTAACAGAACCTATTTTCCCGTGGCTTTGGAAATTGGAGCCGAGGCTTCCAAACCAAGCGCAGCTTGTAGTTGCCTGTGGCCGCGGCAACTCTGGATGCGCTGTAGGTGGGCGGGGACATCAAATCGCGGCTGACACAAGCTCCTTTTGCAGTCTGGCCGGAAACGCCGGCAGCGCGAAACCCTAGTCTATTGTAAGGACCTCGTCGCCGTCAGCGTCCAAGCGCGCGCTGTCGTAGGCAATCCGGCGAAAGGCGAAGTGGAGCCCCACCGCGAACAGCCCTGGTGCTAACGCGTATCACCTGATTTCGCGCTGGTCCGTTGCTCGATGGATGGTGGCGAAGTGGCGCGCTGTTTCGGAGATACATGGATCGGGGGGCGCGAGCATAACAGTAGCCGCTATTTTCCCCGACAACCGTGTGGCCGCTCTGCTGCTTGCTGTGAAATCTTCTTCCATTTCTAGGTGTTTCTCTCGTGTGACGGACATCACAATAGAGTGCAGGAAACGGTGACGGAAATCACAAACCCACTGACTCCTCTCATGACATATTAGGAACAAAAGGCTTACGCAGTAACCGAAACCCGAAATGGTGCCTGATATTGGTGAGTGAATTGCTCGTTCAAGTCTCAAGATGGGAACAGGAGTGATCTTTCCTCGCTATGATGTCAGGCGGGACTACCCTCTGGCGCGGGGTCCGCATGAGTTCATCGAAGACCAAGTCGAGCGCACGCCTAACGCTCTCGCGCTGACCCTTGGTCCGGAGCAGATTTCCTACCGGGAGTTGAATTCCCGCTCGAACCGCCTGGCACATTTCCTTCGGGAGGAAGGAGTCGGTCCCGAAAGTCTGGTTGGCGTGTATCTGGATCGTTCGTTTGATTCGGTTACGAGCCTCCTCGCCATCCTGAAATCCGGGGGGACCTACCTGCCGCTCGATCCGAAGTTTCCTAAAGAACGTCTGGCGTTTATGCTGGCGGACTCCGAAGTCTCACTCGTTCTATCCCATTCTTCCAAGCGGGAAAATCTGCCGGAAACCACCGCCCGATTTGTTCTTCTCGACCGCGAGAACGAGTCGCTTTCCAGAGCCCCAGCGAGCAACCTCGCCTTGAGCGGTGAACCTGAACATCTCGCCTACCTAATTTACACGTCGGGCTCGACGGGAAGGCCTAAGGGAGTCATGATCCCGCGGCGCGCACTGGTCAATTTCCTCTTGTCCATGGCGGAAACGCCGGGGATGGCGGCGTCCGATACACTCTTGGCGGTTACTTCAACTTCTTTTGACATCTCGATCCTGGAATTTCTCCTCCCACTGGTGTGCGGCGCCCAGATTGTCATGGCGACTGCGGAACAGTCGGCGGACGCCAGCGAGCTGCAACGATTGATCCGACAACACGCGGTCACGGTGATGCAGGCAACGCCAGCGACCTGGCGCATGCTGGTCGAAAGCGGTTGGGAAGGGAAGAGCGACCTGCGGATCTTTGGCGGAGGCGAAGCGCTGACAACAGACCTCGCCCGTCAATTGCTCCCTCGTTGCCGCGAACTTTGGAACATGTATGGGCCGACCGAAACCACGATCTGGTCCTCCACCGAACGCATCACTTCCGCCGACCACATCTCCCTCGGTCCGCCGATTGCCAATACACAATTCCATGTTCTCGATGAGAACCATAATCCAGTTTCTCAGAGCATGCCCGGCGAGCTCTGGATTGGCGGCACGGGCTTGGCTCGCGGGTATCTCAAGCGTCCTGAGTTGACAGCTCAGAGGTTCGTTATCGGTTCCACCAGCGAGGATCCCGATGCGCGCCTCTACCGTACGGGAGACGAAGTCCGCTATCGCACCGATGGCATTCTGGAATTCCTGGGGCGTCTCGACCAGCAGGTGAAGCTCCACGGTTTTCGCATCGAGTTGGGCGAGATCGAAAGCGTGCTTGCCAAAGTCGAGGGGATCACACAGGCGGTCGTGATCCTTCGAGAGGATCGTCCCGGCGATAAGCGCCTGGTCGCCTACTACACGGGCCGCGACGATCTGAGTTCCACCTCTTTGCTTCACGTCCTCAAGGCCACACTGCCGGACTACATGATCCCTTCGGTCTTCGTACGTTTGGACAAATTGCCGCTGACTCCGAATGCCAAACTCGATCGCAAGGCTTTGCCCCGGCCCGAGGGTAAACGGCCGCTTCTCGCCCAGGACTTTATCGCACCGCAGACCGCGCTCGAGAAGCAATTGGCACGTCTCTGGTGCGAACTGCTGCAACTGGAGGAAGTTGGCATCGACGACAGCTTTTTTGATCTAGGCGGCAATTCGCTGGCAGCGGTCCGCATGGTGAGTCACTATCACACACGCTTTGGGCGTGAGATCCCACCTGTCAAAGTTTTTCAATACCCCACCATCGCAGAGCTTGCGGAATTTCTGAAGGAAGAAGAGCGCGATACGAAGACCGACTTTCTTGCCGAAGCTGAAACACGGGCTCGGCGTCAGCGCAATTCGCAAGACGGCAACGGCCGAGCACGCGATGCCGTCGCGATCATCGGCATGACCGGACGGTTCCCCGGCGCGGCCAATCTCGATCAACTCTGGCGTAACCTTTGTAATTCCGTCGAATCGATTTCTTTTTTTACACCCGAGGAGCTGGGCCCCGGCATTGACGAACATTGTCGCCACGATCCGGATTACATCCGAGCTCGAGGTTTGATCGAGGGCGCGGATCTTTTCGATGCCGCCTTCTTTGGGATCAATCCGCTCGAAGCCAAGGTCATGGATCCGCAACAGCGCGTCTTTCTCGAACTCGCTCAGCAGGCGCTCGAGAACGCAGGCTACGACCCCGAGCGCTACCAAGGGCGCATCGGCGTGTTTGCGGGCATCGGCGACAACCACTACTACACGACCAACCTCCTGACCCAACCCGATTTGCTGGCCATGGCGGGTAAACTGGCGGTCGAGTACGGCAACCAGAAGGACTACATCGCGCTTCGGACCGCCTATCTCTTGGATCTCCGCGGGCCCGCGATCAGCCTCAATACTGCCTGTTCGACCACTCTCCTGGCGGCGGATCAGGCCTATCGCTCGCTCCTCGACTATGAGTGTGACATTGCTCTCTCCGGCGGCATCGACATCACCGTCCCGCAAAAGAGCGGTTTCCTCTACCAAGAAGGAGGCACGTTTGCGAAGGATGGCCACTGCCGTCCTTTTGATGCGGATGCCACCGGGACCATGTTTTGTGACGGAGCCGGCGTGGTCATCCTCAAGCGCCTCGCCGATGCTCTTGCCGATGGCGATACGATTTATGCCCTCATTCGCGGCGCCGGCAAGAACAACAACGGCGCGCGCCCCGCTTCTTTCCTGGCCCCAAGCGTAGATGGACAGGCGGACGCCATTGCCCTAGCGCAGTCGAATGCCAATGTTCCCGTCGAGACCATTCGCTACATCGAAGCGCACGGCACGGGCACTCCGGTTGGCGACCCCATTGAATTCGAAGCGCTCCGAAAAGTTTTTGAGAGCAAAACGGAAAAGAAGCAGTTCTGCTATATCGGTTCCATCAAAGGGAACATAGGGCATCCGACCAATGCCGCCGGAGTTGCCGGTCTGATCAAGGCGGCTCTCGTTCTCCATTACGGACAAATTCCTCCAACCCTGCATTTCAAAACGCCGAATCCCAAGATCGATTTCGCCAGCAGTCCTTTCCTCATGGCTGACAAGCTCGTCCCATTCCCTCGGGGAGAGGAAGTGCGCCGCACAGCCGTCAGTTCTTTTGGTTTTGGCGGGACCAACGTCCACGTCATTCTGGAAGAAGCGCCCGAGCCGAAGGGTGTGAGGGCTTCGCGTCCGCTACAGCTTTTGCCGCTCTCCGCCAAGAGTCCGGCGGCCCTCGGTACCTACAGCCGATCGTTGGCGGAGCATCTCGCGAGCGCGGCACCGGAAGCGTTTGCGGATGCGGCCTACACATTTCAAACCGGGCGCAAGCAGATGGCCCACCGGCGATTCGTTGTCGCCGCCGATTCCGGCGAAGCCGCCGGCCTTCTCCTGCAACCGAATCCTTTGCGCTGCGGCAGCAAACGCTGTGAACGCCGCGATCCTCCCGTCGTTTTCCTTTTCGGCGGCCAGGGCACGCAGTACGTCAACATGGGCCTGAACCTCTATCGCGACGAGCCTCTTTTCCGCGCCGCAGTGGACGATTGTTGCGAATATCTCAAGCCTCATCTCGGACGGGACTTGCGTGAACTGCTTTATCCCCAAAGTGAAGATGAAAAGACAGCGCAGATCTCCCTGCAGGATACCTTCTTCACCCAGCCCTCAATTTTCGTGATTGAATACGCGCTGGCGCGTTTCTGGCAGAGCCTCGGCGTCGAGCCTGCCATGATGGCCGGACACAGCATCGGAGAATTTGTCGTCGCCACTCTCGCTGGCGTGTGGGAGCTTGAGGACGCTCTCGGCATCATTGCTCTGCGCGGCCGTTTAATGCAGGACCTGCCGCGCGGTTCCATGATGGCGGTGAGCAGCAGCGCGAAGTCGATCGCAAGAATTCTTCCTGCAGCGCTGCAGATCGCTTCCAATAATGCTCCGGCGCTTTGTGTTGTGTCGGGGCCGGAAGCGGATGTCGTCCAGTTCCAGAAGGATCTTGAGGAGAAAAACATCGTCTGTCGTCACCTGCACACTTCGCATGCCTTCCACTCCGCGATGATGGATCCCATGGTCGAGCCGTTGCGCGAGGCCATCGCAAAAATCGACTTGCGCGCTCCGGTGAAGCCATTTATCTCGACCGTCACGGGACGCCCCATCACCGCCGCGGAAGCCATCGATCCCGCTTATTGGGCCAATCATGCCCGGGCAACCGTGGAGTTTTCGAAAGCCATTCAGTATCTCAAGGAAGATGACCATGGATACGATCTCTTCCTGGAATGTGGACCACGTTCCACACTGTGTTCGTTAGCTCGCCAGCAGTTCACGCCCGACCATCCCTGCACAGCCATTCCCACGCTCGCCGATACGCATGAGAACAACACCGAGTG
>Ga0116218_1000251_pt1 | contig 37823 bp, 27 predicted proteins | sample Sb_taG_2_FD_88966 | JGI IMG/M metagenome (GOLD analysis project Ga0116218, IMG submission 88966) | Peat soil microbial communities from Weissenstadt, Germany - Sb_50d_5_LS metaG | ecosystem: Environmental > Terrestrial > Soil > Wetlands > Peat | place: Germany: Weissenstadt | collected 2010-09-21 | reverse complement strand
ATATACCCTGTCTGTCCTTTTGAATATGTACTTCGCTAATCCAATCAGCTCCTTGCTCTTTTGCCGATTCGAGGATAATCTTCGCCTGTTGTATTTCCTCCAGGGTATTTAATCTTACCAGAATCTGCTCGCTTCCACGCAATAGTTCGCGGACATTGCCCTGCTTGATCAAGTTCCCTTTTTGTAGAATCGCTACCTGGTTACAAACTTGCTGTACTTCATTGAGTAGATGGCTAGATAAAAAGATAGTTTTACCCAGGATAGCTAATCGATGAATGAGTTGGCGTATCTCAAACATACCCGCCGGGTCCAGCCCATTAGTAGGCTCGTCCAGAAGCACAAGCTCAGGATCAGTAAGAAGGGCTGCTGCAATACCAAGACGTTGCTTCATTCCAAGTGAATATTTTCGGTAGACCATTTTTGCTTGTGGTTGAAGTTCAACAAGTTCTAATACCTCATCGATACGGTGTTGATTTGCTTGACCCGAAACCATCCCTGATGCAGCACCAATGACACGCAGGTTGTCTACAGCCGAAAGATAAGGGTAGAACACTGGCGTTTCTACAATAGCTCCGATACGTGGAAGTATCAATGGCATTTGATGCGCTGTATCCATACCAAATATAATTGCCCGACCGGCTGTTGGACGAATAAGACCAAGTAACATGCGAATTGTGGTAGTTTTACCAGAACCGTTGGGGCCGAGGAATCCAAAAACATCGCCTCGCATGACCTGAAGATTCAGATCGTTAACGGCAACTAGCCGACCAAAGGCTTTGGTGAGTCTACTTGTACTAATGATGATATTTGATTGAAAAGAGGCATCAATGTTTTCTTGCACTATGTGCTACCTATCAATAAATTTAAATTATGCCTCAGACATTTGCTTCGTGTTGGGCATTTACCAATTATGGCATGCTTTACAGGTGAAGGCAAGCATGTCAGTGATACAATAATACTAATTAAAGATAACAACAATGTATGGAAAATTGACAATCTGCAAAATATTTGAGACCGACTAGGAGAAAATTATGAAAGCGGTACTGCATGGTCCACTGGGGAACACAAATCTGGAAACTACTCTCTATACGTTTGGAAGTAGTCCAGACAATTCGCTCGTGATTGATAATATTAAAGTCTCAGCACATCATGCAGAAATCCGTTCAGAAGAGCATGGTTTCAGTATCACTGATTTAGGAAGTATACATGGTACGTATGTAAATGGGGATCGGCTTGACTTCAATTCACCTCGATTGCTTAATCCTGGTGACTCGATTACTATCGGTGACTCGGTATTTACCTATAATATTGAAGAAACTCCGCAAATTGAAGAGACCACTCCAATACCAAATAAGCAAGAGGAAGAATATGAAGTACTTTCTGAAGAGTATCTGACAACAAATCCAACTGCTCAAAATGAGGAAATCATAGGCGAGTTTCCTGAAAATCAACAGCTCACTGGAGTCAGTACGCATTATACTTTACCACAACAATATATGCCTTTAAATGGGCAGCACCAGGACTCTACACCCATTATTCCACCTGATTTTGATGGGCCAATACCAGGTTATATGCCTATTGAACAAGTGCGGCGAAGGGACCGTCGTTTCATTTTGATTGGACTGAGTCTGCTTGTTGTGATTGCTCTAGCTATTGGCGGCTATTTCTATTTCAACCGCTCTACACCAGAAAAAACACTAGATGCTTTTTGTAATGCAATGCAGGGACAGGATTATCAAACTGCCTATAATCAACTTTCTAACTCGTTACAAAGTACTGAAACAGAACTTGAATTTGCAAATACTTTACGTGCGAATGGAAAAGTAAATTCCTGTACGCATAGCTCCGCGAAAACTACGAATAACAAGGCGATTGCAAACGTGACAATTGTAAACCGCTCAGGGCAAGCATCAAGTAGTAATATAACTTTGACAGCCGATAGTGGGAATATATGGAAGTTGAGTCTGTTTCCAACTACTCCAAGCATGACACTCACAGCATTTTGCAATGCTCTACAAAACAAAGATTACGCCACAGCCTATACTCAATTAACCAATGCTATCAAAAGACTGCATGCTGAAGCGCAGTTTGAAACAGACTTTGCTAGTTTAACTTGTTCTTATAGTAATATTTCTCCAACAGGAAACACTGCAACAGCGAATGTGACCTTTGAAAATAGTTCTGGCCAGACTGCCAGCGCTAAAGTAGCACTGATTCAAGATGGCGCCAGTAACAACAATTGGAAAATCAATAGTATTCAATTTTGAACAGGATCAGTAAAGCATTGGTATTTTGACTCCCAAATCTTTAGCACACTCGATAACTTCTTCGTAACCGGCATCAACATGCCGCATCACACCTGTGCCTGGATCATTGGTTAGCACTCTTGATAGCCGCTCTGCTGCTTCAGCAGAGCCATCGGCTACGATTACCTGTCCAGCATGCAACGAATATCCTCCGCCGTGATGCACTGAGACCCAGGTTGCACCTGAAGCCGTATTAAGGAGAGCATTAAGGATGGGCCAGTCCGCGATAGCATCACTACCGTCTTTCATTGCCTCGGTTTCGCGATAGGGTGAAGCTACAGAGCCACTATCCAGATGATCACGGCCAATGACAATAGGAGCTTTGACAATGCCCTGAGCTACCAGTTCATTGAATGCTAGCCCTGCCTTGTCGCGTTCCCCATAGCCTAACCAACAAATACGAGCGGGCAGACCCTGAAAGTGTATTTTCTGTCTTGCCATGGTGATCCAGCGTTTAAGCCCTACATTTTCGGGGAAAAGTTCGAGTATTGCCTCATCAGTACGATAAATATCCTCAGGGTCTCCTGATAGGGCTACCCAGCGGAATGGTCCTTTGCCCCGGCAAAAGAGTGGACGGATGTAAGCTGGGACAAAACCTGGGAAATCTAGCGCGTGTGTTTCGCCAGCTGCAAGTGCCTGGCCACGCAGATTATTGCCATAATCGAAGACTATTGATCCCATCTTTTGAAGATCTAGCATTGCTCGAACGTGAGTCACCATCGATTCTGTTGATCGCTGAATATAAGTCTGGGGATCGTCTCGGCGCAGTTCATCGGCTTCTTCCAGAGAGAGTCCAGCAGGGATATAACCGTTAAGTGCATCATGGGCCGAGGTCTGATCGGTGACCATATCAGGGATTATGCCTCTCCTTACAAACTCGGGATATACCTCAGCAGCGTTGCCTATGAGACCAATGGAAAGTGGCTGTCCTTGATTCACGGCCTCTCGTACCTGGTGTAGCGCCTCATCGAGAGTACTGGCCATTTCATCACAATAGCCCGTTTCTAATCGACGCTGTATGTGGTAAGGATCAACTTCAACAGCCAGGCAAACTCCCTCGTTCATCGTGACGGCCAATGGTTGCGCCATCCCCACCAAATGCCACTCAACGAGGCTATGTGCTATCCTCCCTGAACTGATGGCTTTGTTCGGTACTACGACAGCGTTTTCTGTTCAGGATACGTCAGGTTTCTGAGGCATTGCAAAGGAACAAATGCCGCCTGATGAAAAACGTCTCGGCCTGTTGAACCCCCTTAAGGATGAGCCTGTTAGCCAAGCATCTCCAGCAATACATCAAGAGGCTACCTAAGGGTCAGGAGATGCTTGGATTGCGGGAGGGTCTTGCACATTTTGTATAGTCATATACTTCTGAGGTTCTAGCTCAATAATCACATCGCAAACCCGTTCCATCGTCTCGTCGTGACGTTTTCTCGTCAGGTGAGCTAACCACGCTCTTTTCTGGTCGTCAGAACGATCGAGAAGAGAGAACAGACTATAGCCTGGTCGTCGAATGGCAAGAAATGTTCTGATACTGGCTGTGACTTGATCAGGAACCTGCGGAAATTCCGTTTTCGGTTGTGAAGGAACCTCTTTCTTCTCCGGTACAGCGGCTTGCTTGAGAGCAGGAGGAGGAGGAAAAGGGTCGCCAGGAGGCAGTAACTCAGGATGATAGTGCGTCATCCAGTCGAAAATATCGTTGGTGGGACTCGCTTGAAGTTTTATTTTGCTAAATCCAAATCCGATAGAGTCATCTCCTAGAATTGAGACCACGTGAGACATATTGTCTTTCCCGCCTATTTTCTTCCACGTCGCTTCCTCGATCATGGCTTGTCTTCTTTGAAGCAGTTTCAGAACATCTTCGCGTTTGTGTTGTAAGATGGTTTGTGAACGAGCTTCGATATCGAGTTTTTTTAGCAAATCCATATGGGTTTGGGAAAGCGCGTTTTCTTCGTCCCCTATGTCCTGCAATCTTGCAATGATCTTTTCGTGTTCGGATTTGTCTGTTTGCTGAAGCAGGAGAAACGTTTGCTCCCATTCCTTTGATTTCTTCTGGTCTTGTTTTTCAACTTCTTTCAGTTGTCTCTTCACAAGCTGAGGATCATGTTTCACCATTAATTCGTCAAGAGAGGCAAGCATCGCCTCTTGATGGGGAACAAACGCATCAAGAAGGAGTCTCAGGTATGTTCGATCAAGTCGTGCTTTGGTGTCGATCTTAATATCACCTACCATAAACTGTTGCGGTATGGTGAACGGTTGAGGCTTCATGGTGATTATTCCCATCCAATCTAAAAAATCATCGGCAGGTTCAGCCCCTTTTCCCTGGCGCATTCGATAGCGATGTCGTAGCCCGCGTCGGCGTGGCGCATCACGCCGCTTGCCGGATCGTTGGTGAGCACGCGCTCCAGGCGTTTTGCAGCCGCTGGTGTGCCGTCCGCCACGATCACCTGCCCGGCATGCTGTGAGAAGCCCATGCCGACCCCGCCACCGTGATGGAAACTTACCCAGGTCGCTCCACTCGCGCAGTTGAGCAGAGCATTGAGTACCGGCCAATCCGAAACAGCGTCGGAGCCGTCTTTCATCCCTTCGGTTTCGCGATTGGGACTTGCCACAGAGCCGGAATCGAGGTGGTCGCGGCCAATGACTATCGGCGCGCTTAATTCACCTTTGGCGACCATTTCGTTAAATGCCAGCCCAAGTCTTGCGCGCTCGCCTAACCCCACCCAGCAGATGCGGGCAGGCAACCCTTGGAAATGGATTTTCTGGCGCGCCATGTCCAGCCAACGGTGTAGATGCGGGTTATCCGGAATCAGCTCCTTTACTTTGGCATCGGTTTTATAAATGTCTTCCGGGTCGCCGGAGAGTGCCACCCAGCGGAACGGGCCGATGCCACGGCAGAATAACGGGCGGATATAAGCGGGTACAAAGCCGGGATAATCAAACGCATTTGTCACACCCTCCTCATACGCCACCTGCCGGAGGTTGTTGCCGTAATCGACGACCGGGATACCCTGATGGTAGAACTCCAGCATGGCGCGCACCTGCTTTGCAACCGATTCCTTCGCGCGCTCGACATAGCCTTCGGGGTCACGCTGACGCAGTTCTGCAGCTTCCGCAAGGCTCAAACCGGAAGGGATATATCCGTTAAGGACATCATGCGCAGATGTTTGATCGGTGACCATATCCGGCTTAATCCCCCGGCGCACCAGTTCCGGATAGATGTCAGCCGCATTGCCCAGCAGTCCGATGGAGAGCGGTTGTCTGAGGTTGCACGCTTCGCGGATCTGATCGAGCGCCTCGTCCAGCGTGCTGGCGATTGTATCGCAGTAGCCGGTATCCAGACGGCGCTGAATGTGTTGTTGATCTATCTCAACGGCAAGCATGGAGGCGCCTGCCATTGTCGAAGCGAGTGGTTGCGCACCGCCCATCCCTCCCAAACCCGCAGTCAGTATCCATTTACCGGATAAATCGCCGCCGAAATGCTGGCGACCCATTTCCACGAAGGTTTCATACGTCCCCTGCACGATGCCCTGGCTGCCGATGTAAATCCATGATCCGGCAGTCATCTGGCCGTACATCATCAGCCCCTTGCGGTCGAGTTCGCGGAAATACTCCCAGGTCGCCCAATGTGGAACGAGGTTAGAGTTGGCGATGAGCACGCGCGGCGCGTCAGGATGCGTTCTGAACACGCCGACCGGCTTGCCCGACTGCACGAGCAGGGTTTCGTCTTCGTTTAAGTTTCTGAGCGTCTCGACGATGCGGTCGAAACATTCCCAGTTGCGAGCTGCCTTGCCGATGCCGCCGTAAACAATAAGCTCGTCCGGTTTCTCGGCCACGTCCGGGTCGAGGTTGTTCATGATCATGCGCATGGGCGCTTCCGTGAGCCAGCTTTTGGCGGTGAGTGTTGAGCCGTGCGGCGCTCTGATGATGCGTGCGTTCGCCGGTGAACGTTCTGAAGTATCCATATGCGGTTCATCCTTACTGTGGCCTTGCCAATAAATGGTTCCGACGGTTTACTTAAGATGGTATCAAATAGGCAGAGTGTTCGTCAAACTGCTCTCAATCACTGGAAAGGGCCTAAGAAGCGCCTCGCTCAGGCAGCGCCGGGTGTCAGGCTACTTCACTTCACTGCCATCACGTTTCATAAGGTAGGACGTAATATAGTTTTTTAGCTTTTCTAATTCCTCTGGCCTTAACAAAGACATGACAATATCTAAAGGCACTTCTATCTTTGTTCGTTCAGGCGAACGTGCCGCCCTATCAAGGCCGATTTGTTCCAGAAACTCGCGGACCTGCACTAACGGGTCCTTCATGCTCATAATGTTTTACCTTTCCGGCTCCATGTCCTACTCTGGTACCATTGCACGCTTCCACCGTAGCAGGTGAGGACGGGATGCATCCGTGTGAAGGACAGGTCGCAGGTGAACGCAAGGCTGGTCGCACCTGGGAAAGAGACGGATCACACCTGCATGCACCCGGCACCCCATATCGCTTGAAGAGTTGCAAACAATACGTCTCATGACCGGTCGATTGCAAGCAGGTTGTCTCCCTTCTCCTGAGGAAGGCCAGGGATAGAGTCGATAGAACCTCTAGTGAAATAGGATGAGCTGATCATTCCTTCCGCCTTCCACCCAGGTGCGATCCGTCTCTTCCCCAGGTCTGATCCGCCTCGGCCAGGTAGACTGAAAATGTCTAGAGCTGGAAGCATTCCCATGAGGGAGATTCCAGGTACAACGAAGCGCATGATCCGTGTGCTAGTGGTCTAACCGCCACGAAGGATCAGGGTGGCCCATCCTTGTATGCTGGTTGAGCCGCTCCCGCTCTCCAGTTGGAGATTGCTGGTTGAGTCGCTCCCCCAGAAGAGGGCATCTTCCTGTAGTTCTCGTAGGTCGTCCATATCACGCGTTCTCGTAGCGCGTCCTGGTAATGCGTCTAGGTAGTGTATTGCTCTCTGTCTACTCGTCGAGGGACAGGCTACGTCGTTCTTCCTCTCTCGTGGAGGTATAAACAGCGTAGCTGCTGAAAGTGCTGTCTCGGAGCGCAGGCCTTCAGTCCAGTGGAGCGAGTGGAGTCTTCGCAGGATTATCCTTAACCATGATCGTCATCTACTGGAGTGTGTTCTTTCTATACATAAAGAAAAGGCAAGCGTATGGGCTCTCGCAAGAGTATTATCCGTGAGGCGATTGAACGCCTGGACAGTTTGATGGCGATTGGGGAAAGCCGCTTTCAGGCAAAGCAGGCACAACGAGCTGCCTCACCTGATAGCGGTTGGACCGTTTCCACCGGCAAGATTCACTCGCACACCACGCGCAAAGTCTACCAGCAGCAGATTCTGGCCTTCATCAACTGGGCACGAGCACAGCACGGGATCACGCGCTTAGCCTGGCTGGAGGAACGCGCCGATGAACTGCTCACCCTGTACCTCGCTGCACATGTGGCTGCTGGAAGAAGCGCTTATACCCTACAGACTGAACGGGCCGCTCTGCGCCTGTTCTTTGGCGACTGGAGCCTGGCAGCAGCGGTGAGCATCCCGAGGCGTACCCGTACGGCTATCACCCGCTCACGCGGTCCGGCCGGCCATGATCGGCACTTCCAGCCGGCGCATTGGCAAGCGCATATCCGATTTGCACAAGCATGCGGACTGCGCCGGGCAGAACTCCGCGATCTGCGGGTGCGCGATGTGTATACGGCTGAGGATGGGACCCTCTTTGTGCATGTCAAAAATGGCAAGGGAGGGAAAGCTCGCGAGGTGCCTGTGCTCACTGGCCATGAACAGGATGTACTCATCGTCGTCCAGGGGCGGGGTCCCAACGAAAAGGTCTTCGACCACATTCCCAAGCATATGGATATGCACAGCTACCGGCGCGACTCGGCGCAACGCCGCTACCTGCAGCACGCGCCAGACCAGGCATTGCCTCCGGTTGAAGGGCGGCTGAGGTGTGATGCGTATGACCCTGCTGCCGTGCAACAGGTCTCCAGGGCATTGGGACACAATCGGCTGGATGTGGTGCTGCGCCATTATCTGCGCTAGAAAGCGTCCTCTCGGCCAGGAACACATCTTTCCTCTTCCCTCAAACAAGAAAAGCCTTGCAGTGTCGATCTCGTCTTCGACCCAGGCCCTTCCGCCATTTTCCGCTAGGTAGTTAGGTCAAGACCGTCTCCGATCAGAGTTGACACTGTCAACTCTGGCTATGCTGTGTTCATGGGAGCTGTCGCGTTGTCCGACGAGCAGGAGGAGCAAGTAGATGGTCACACACCTGCGGCCCTATCAGCAATTAGCGCTCTATCATCTGCGACGAAGCGAGTAAGCGTGGGTGATCCATCCCCTTCAGGGGGCATGCACAAGATATCTATTGTTCCTGAGACAAGCCGCAACATGGCGTCGAGCGTGGACTGATCACCAATTGCAAGAATGTTCTTCAGCGAAGCAGCTTGCTACTCCTGGCGAGGCCTGCACCGTGAGCGAATTCTCTCCGTGGTACCAACCATTCCTCACAGGGATCTGGAGACGCTCATCGATCGCGGGAGGCTGAATGACATCGGCAAGCGGGCAGCCCGCCGCTACATGCTGGCGTAGCAGCGCCGTGCGAAGAGAGGCGGGGCGGTGAGGCAGTTGAGATATTTCCTCGGAGCCTTACGGTAATTCTTACGGCAGCGGCAGCGAATCTCTACGAACAAAGGCGTCCAAAAACGAACGCGGGCCGGAAAAGACAGGGGCGAACAAACCGGGCCGCTTCTCGCATTCTAACAGTTCTTCATTCTTCTTGTCTAGTAACCCACTCCACTGGAAAGGCGACCTTTTCCTCGCCCGCGTCTCCTAAATTGGAGGATGGAAGAAGCTAACGCTGTTGCCTCCTGGCGCCGAAGGGGAGTAGCGCAGCACATTCTCCACGTAGAGATCGATCAGGTGAAAATAGTACGGCGAGACGGTATATTGCCCGGGCCGTACGAATAGGACGCCCATAGTTGACAGGAGCTGCTCCCGATCGAAGTGGTCTCCTCCCTGTATAACCTGGAAACGCCTGATAAGATGGGTGCGTTCTTGCCCTTGCACGTTCATGCCAGTTGGAGATCCCACAAGGAAGGCATTTGATTCGTCATGCCAGATGCCCTGGTACAGCTGAACATCTCGCCCCTTTTCGCTCAAATACATCCCACGCTTTCGATAGATCGCAGCGATTATCCCGCGGTGATATCTTCCCTCGCTCCTCACTTCGCCGCCAAAAATGCGTGCGATGTGTTCCGACCATCCCCCGCGGGTCAGTTCTTGAAAAGAGATCGTCGGATGTGTCACTGCGACCTTTTCCAAAAGCGCATCGTATTCATGGAGGCGTGTGTAGAATGCAAGCGAATGCCGTTCGCTTGCTGATACCGGTTTCTGTCCGTCGCTTAGCAGTCCCCGTCGTGCTAACTCAGCCAGGGTTAACATCGCTTTTCCCTTGACGCGGTCATAGTGTGGAACCAGCTTCAGGTGGGCCACGGGATACGCTTTTGTTTGTTCCTGGTGCCGTCGGCCGATCTCGTCGTAATCGTAGAGAACGCGCTCATCTAGATCCTCGATGGCGATGAACTGGTTGCGCCCCACAATGATATCGAACTCCGGCAAGTCCCTGGAGGTACGATATTCTGTAACGCGCTGCCGTTCTATACGGAGCCGGTCGTATTGATCGTTCCAATCAACTCCCCATCCATCGAGCAGCCGGTAAAATTGCCCGCTTAGAGTCGGGTTTCTCAGGTCGACGAAGCACAACCGATCATCCTCAAACCAGAGCCCCACGGTATATGTTTCACCCCCATAGCGATTTTTCCGGATAAAGGCCAGTTCGTGCGGGAGGAGGGGTAGAGGGTAACGCTCAGTACCATGGATGATGGCACATTTGAGATAGAGTTCACTGAGCACGACGCCGAGATTCCGCTGTAGGTCGTCATCCTCAGGTTGTAGCATGGGGTAATCAAGGTAGTCTCCTCCATGCAATGCTTCGGGATCATTTGGATTGACGTTAAGCGATTGTTTAGGAACAGCTGGATGTGCTGCATAGAGTGTGCGATAGGGATCGATTTTCCCAAAGAGCAATCCGTCCTCCTCAAAATCCTCCCCTTTCGCATCCAACAACACCAGCAACCCGCTTTCAGGGGCGTTGTTGATATTCTCAATAATGATGAAGCGGGTCTCGGCGCACAGGCCGTTGAACAAGTCAACGTAGTCGGCGAGGGGATGGGTGCGTTTCAGGCGGTTATCATAGATTCCGACAACGCTCAGTTGCTGAATCGGCAATTGCACCTGTTTGGGGGAGTTCGCACGCGTAAAAGTACGTGTCTTGGCATGTCCGACTATCCCAAGACCTCTCAACTCGTCGAGAAATTGTTGGATAAAATCAAAGACGATTTTCCCTTTGCTCGCATCGAGATTGCGCGGATCGTGATATTTCACCTGCGCGCGTTTGCCCGGAAACGTCACAATTTCGTAGACTGGCGCTTCCAGTTCTACTGCTCCAGATTGTAACTGGAAGAAACAGAATTTGTCTCCAACCGTGTGCTTGCCGAAGAGGGCGCGCGATGGCTGAAATGGCGGATCTACCCTGCCGAATCGCTTGGCGTGGGGAGTGATGCGAAACTCCTGTGTGGGTGCATCCTCTCTATTCGTCGGAGCACCACTCAACGCAACCTCCACACAGTAATGAAAGTCAACACCCCCAGGACGCGCATACACGTAACATTTGTCCTGTCCGACGAAGCGCTTGGTATCTTCTCCGTGGAAAAACCTGATTTGTAACAGCTTGAGGAGCAGGTGCAATGGCACGTCGCTAAACGGTACTTCCCGCCAGGGAAGGGGGATATCAGCAAACCAATTGAGCGTTACTTCGCCGACCGGCGCCTTTCGCGGGTAGAGGACGTATACGACCCACCTCTTATTCTTCTTCCCATCGAGTTCATCATATTGGAATGACTTGTAAGGGTAGTCGATCTGGTCACGTATTGTGTTGTGGAGGCGGCCATAGTCTGTCCGATTCTGGCGGTAGCGCAGTGCGTCCGGCAGGACATACCGCACGAGCCGGAACCGCTCTGCAAGAAGAGCATACTGCTGAGGACGTTCGATCTCCAATGTCGTTGTCGCGACGGTTTGCTGTTTCGTGTGTGCCTTGATGGTCATACTTGTTCATTCTCCTCTGCAGAATACAGCGTTTTTTTGAGGTCGGCAAGGAATGTAGTAAAGGCCGGTTGGAAGCAGTTGGGTGACTGGCGATCGAGTGTACCCTGCACAACAATAATCGCCGCCTCGTCAAACTCAGGGACGGGCTTGAAATCCTGGTCGTAGTACCCCAGTGGCCGTTCCTGACCGCTAACCAGATTGATGTAGATGAGTTTGCTTCCCGCTCCGGCCTGGTGCATGATGCGGTCCAGCTTGGCCTGGGCGTGCTTCATGAAATGTGACTCATTGAACGTGGGGTGCCAGAGTGGATCGTCAACAGGAAGGGAAAAGCGATCGAGGGTCAGGTCGTTATAGTTCTTGCAGTCAATGAACCAGGGATTCCCCGCGATGCGCAGGTCCGCCACCTCGAACAGCACATCAGGCATTGGCTCTACAGTGATGCCTTCCCTGGTCAACAATGCTGTAATGGCCTCCTCTCCGATCGCACCTGCGAGAATGGCCTGTAGGCAATAGGGTGTGAAGAAATGAAATCCAGGATGATCGAATCGCAAATCGAATCCCCGATCGAGAAAATGTTCCCGAATCACGAGATTATCCGATACGACCACGTAGGGCGCGTCCAGATTGACAACGTGGCTTTCGGGAATGTGCAGATCGAGGGGCAAGACATCAAGCTCAGGTGTCAGGTTCAACCGTCCGCGCGAATAGTAGGGGGAGGAGGTCGCGCAGCGGTAGCGATCAACTATATTCGCGTGGAAATCATGTCTGAGTACTGCTCGCCGCAACTCCTCCCAGTCTTGTCGAGCCTGCAGATCCTCCCCCCGTCTGCGCAGTACGTCGAGCCGAGCAACTAGCTCCCGAATCGCTTCCCGGCTTCGTGCGTCGCTACTGTGCAGACGCGCATCCCGGCGTAGGCGCGCCTCGCGTTCGAGCATCCTTGTCTGGCGCGCAACATCATCGAGCACAGCTTGCAGATTGGCGGAGATGAAAGGTGCGTGCTGCTCTCTGAGCTGCTCAAATTCGTCTCCCACAAATGCCTGGAAGGCTCGAAAAACGTCGGGGCCAAGCAAGGCCACCTGGTGCGGGGTCTCATCCCATGCCCGCTCTACGCGACCCAACGCCTGGAAGAAGATGGCGAGTTGATTGAAGAGGCAATCTGTCGCCGTCGTACCCTGTTGATAGCGTTGGTTCCACTCTGCGGGTCGGTTGATGGTCCCGAGCGTCTGGAGAAAGCGTGCCTCAGAAATCAGCCTGGCAAAATAGAGTTTTGCCTGATACCAAACATTTTCCTTCCGGCCTGCAAAGATATCAGCGAAAGACTGTTCTTGTGGATCGGGCTTGGTGAAGAAGTAGTACGGCGAATCAAGCAATCCGATATGGGTGAAGTCCCGCTCCGGCCCACCATCCTCGTTCGTATACTGCAGATTGACCCCATTGCCGGCCGAGAGATACTGCGTCACCACGATTACCGGATATGGCGTCCAGAAGAGTTCAGTAAATGCCTGCTCGGCCTCCTTGCTCTGCCGCATTTGTGTGGCTAGCTCGGCATCGAAAAAGACGATTCTCGCCTTGCGCTCCGCTATGGAGAGAGTGAATGCTTCAAACCATGACCATGGTGTATTGGGCAGTTGCTCGACCATGTAGAGGCCGGCCTCCTTGGCATGAGGTGCGAAGACGGTAAAGAGCAGCTTCACCTGGCGAAACGTATTTAAGAAGAGCAACTGCCGGGGACAATCACCGCCATGGTCGAACAGCCAGAGCAGGCATGCAAAGAAACGGTGCATGCGCTGACTACGGTGGCCCCCTGCTGTATCCTCTCCAAACTCGTCGTTGCGCGCTGCAGCCACAAGGAACTGGTTTAAACGCTCATGGAAGGGATCAGAAGTGTTGAGACCATCGACCAGCGCGACGCTCATGCCGTTGCTCCCGCGTCTTTTTGCCTTTTTCGCGCTCATCAGCTGAAGGTCAGCGCAGTCTTCGTCAGTGGTAGGTACAAGGAGTGCTTGATTTTCGAACCAGTCGAGATCGAAATGATGGATACAGCGCCGGAGTTCAGCAGTAGCGGATAGTCCGAAGATCAGATATTTCTGCGCCAACGCACGCAGCAGGCTCTCTGGCGTTTGCAGCATCTGGTAAAAAAGCACCTCAACCTCTTCATTGTCTGTTCGCTGCTGGAGGTCGCTGATGTCAAACAAATTGTATCCACCACTCAGCAGGTCGCCAAGCAGTGTGGTCTGGGTCTCTTGACGGCTAGGGAGCAATGGAATGGTAGCTACCTGGTCGAAGAAATCCGTGTTGCGGAAACACTGGCGCATCATTTCCAGGTACCGTACTTCGTCGTCGCGCTCCAATTCTTTGAATAGCCCGATGATGCGCGTTGTGGCCGACCCGATAGCTTTGAAGAACCAGAGAGCCGGAACCCAATTCGGATCACTTCGCCGTGACTCCAACTGGAAAGAGCGCTGGGTCTTGTTGATGTAGAGGGGATTCGTACTGATGACGTGCTGCGTACGAAACACTGCTGGTGTAGACTTGCGCTGGTTCCCCTGTACGCTCGTTTTTTGCAACGTGAACTGGTTGATATTTGGATAATCGAGGCCTCTTTGCTGTACACCATCGATGATCTCGACAATCTTTTCGATACGCCTACGGATATTTGGATGGAGCGGAAAATCCGCCTTGGGCAGTTTGTGGCGTGCCATCGCACGATAGAAGTTCGCGGCAAAATCGAATGGGTCGCTGATTTGAGGAGCGCGGCAAATCAGTGAAACAAGGTCATGTTCGAGGAAGTCGAACTCATCGAGGAAGATGATCAGGCGCTCATCGTCGGAGAGGTCGGTGAGGCTGCGTGTTTGTGAGCCATCGAAGAAGCCGTAATACGCTTTTTGAAGCGTGACCAACATCACGCGGACTGGGGGGCGAAGACGAAAAGGAATGGCGGGGAAAAATGCCTCCACCACCGGGTGGCTCACCAGCCAGTTGTATGTCTGGCTCCGCTCTCCTGGATCGCGCGTTACCTGGAGCACCCAGCGGATCGCCTGAAGAACGACTCTGGCCTCGGTGTCTGCTCTCTCAGTTATCCATGATGGTAAGGACTGTCTCGTTGCTGTCATCTCACTAACCAGCTGGCAGGCGCGACGGATAGTCACCACATCAAGGCTTCTTAAGTGGCTGATCTGTTGCGCACGTTTGAGGGCTGCCACGAAACGATGGTCCGCGAGCAGGGTTTCAAAGACACTGTGTTGTGTCAGCAGAACTTGCTGCACGACTTCAAGATCACGCCGCAAGATGACATACTCTCCAGGGTTGAAGCGTGCCGCCATTTCTTCAAGCAGTTCTTTGCGGTTGGCTATATAGATGAACTTACGATCGGGATTGTTGTGGACGACCGCCGGGATGCTACTGCTCTTGCCGAGCCCAGTTGGTCCTAACACGAGTTTGACGCCGTGTGTATACGCATCAATCGTGCGCTGATAGTAATCAAGATACCCTGCCATGATGGTCCTTTCCCACTTGAAGTTTTGCTTCAAGCAGACTGATGAGTATCGGAGGAGCCATTGAGCTCCTGATAGCGTTCTGATAACTTGCGAGCATCGGAGATGATAGCCTGCCGCAGTGAGGCAGGCGAAATGACTTCCACTTCTGCTCCCCACTGTCTGATCCAGGCAACTATTTCGTACGGCTCTGACACCTGAAACGTAACTGAACAGGTTCCGTCTTGTTGTGCCACCACACGCTGGCTAGTATGCCAGAACGCCTCCTGCACGATCTGTGCAGCGTCGTCAAAAAAGCGCAACTCTACCGTCTGTGGAGGGGTGTCTCGCCAGACAACACCCCAGGCCTCTGAGAACAAACGATTGGGGTTGTAAGTGGATGGGATGTTGAATTTGTCATTTGTCAGTTCGGCAGCAACAATGCGATCGAGCTTGAAGGTACGGATGGCACTGCGTAATTCGTCAAAACCGATCGTATAGCAGCTGTTAGTGGCACCATACGGTTCGATGCAGTAGGGGTGAAAGCGGCGCTCGGTGACGGAACCGGCTTGATCACGGTAGCTCAGGTGGACGACACGTCCCTCGGACCACGCCTGAGTTATGGTTTCCAACACAGCAAGATACCCTTCACTGAGAGGCAAAGACCGCTGCAAGACAGCCGCGTCCTCAATATAGTTCGCAAATCGAGGTGCGTCAGCCCTCACTGCCTCTGCCAGTTTTTCCATGACCTTCTCCGCATGAGGATTGCGATCGCTTTGTTGGCGTGAGAGTAAACGGCACGCCAGATAAAGTGCCAGCACTTCATCTGGGGTCAAGCGCAGTGAACGCATGGCTTGATGGAAGCTTAATTGATACCGTCGACCTCTCTTACGCAACTCTACCCCTGCGGACGCTAAACGGGCCAAGTCACGTCGTATAGTACTGGAGTCCACTTCTAAAGATTCTGCAAGTTCACGGGATGTGAGACCCGCAGGATGGCGGCGTAATAAGGCTTCAATCTCCATAAGGCGAGTATCGTGGGCTTGTTCCATGTAATCCTCCCGTTCAATCAATGACTCAGCCTATTATATCAAAATCGTGCAAAAAAAGCAACTTTTGCACGATTTTTACACATCTGCCTTCTCCCTCCGCTAGTGTCGAGCTATTGAAGTGCAACTGTGAGGAGACCGCCTTTTCCCCAGGTGCAATCCGCCTGATTCCCCAAGGGTACACCTGCTTTGACTGGTGCGCCAGTTTACAATGCCTGCGTCGATGGAAAGGAGCTGGGGTAGCTTTACTTCACTCGAGGAGTGAGAGAAGCGATGGTTCACGAACAACGAGAAGTAGCCTCACAGGGGTGTTCGTCCGCACGCCCGACCGCTGAGGGGAGAGTACCGATGAGGACGCTTAAAACGGCTATGGATCTACGGTCCCGGGCTCGAGAGGTAAGGACCTTTCACCACGACATTCTGCGTCTGCTAGATGTCTTTGCCGGCATTGAACACCGCCAGGAACGATTGCAAATCCCGTGCTCTGGTGAGAAGCATTAGCCGTCCGAGGTGCGCCATTTTGTAATGCGCCGGTGGTCTCGTTCGGCTCTTCAATTGTAGGCTGCCCTCTCATCGAATGTGGCCTTCTGACGGCTGCATGGCGCATCCCAGGAGCGGGCCAGCCCGTGAGGTTATCGTGAATTTACGTGAAGGCCTCATGAGCTTCCACTGGTACGATACAACCTGCCGACGGGTAAGAGTTGCGAAACTTCCGCCTCGTTCGGTGCTGTTGAGAATAGAAAAGCAGAGTGTTTCTTCGTGAAAGGATGGAGAGCGCGTGCCTCGTCACACGTATCATCGCGCTCGCGTCTATCAATTGATGTGCGAGACCAGCCCCGGCAGTACCGCCGCGGGGTGCGTGCGCTAGAGCTCTGAGAGGAAGCAAGAGAATGGCACAATCCAGATCATTCAAGCTTCGTCAGGCGGATAACCGCCCTAATTACTATGACGGAGCCTTGCCCGAGATTGACAGGAAACGGGCGACTGCCGTACTGGTGAGGCAGTCAAAAACCGGAGCGGATACGGCGCAGGCGGAAAGCCGGGAAACGCAGCTTGGGCTGCAAAACTATGGCAGGCTACTCTATCGCGATGACGAGCCGGATGTACGGCTGTATGATGAAGGCGCGGGGGTGTCCGGACAAAAGCGCATTGACCAGAGAGAGGTGCTCGACCGCCTCTATAAGGATATGCACCGAGGGATAGTGGGAACCGTCGTACTCTCCAGGGAAGACCGGCTTTTCCGCAACAAGCATATGGATCAGGTCTGTGCGTTCACTCGGCTCGCCGAAGAAAAGCGGATTAAGGTCATCGTGCCGCCTATATCGTCTGCCAGCACAGAAGAGAGAACGCGGGTCTATGACTTTACCATCTACCGGGATTTAATTGCCTTTCAGGACAAGATGCGCGAAGCCTACGGCTATATTGAGGGCCATGTGAAATATATGCACCTGTGCCAGCAGAACAAGGCGGATAAGGGAGGATACGATGGACGCGCCTTACCACCTGGCCTCGCGGTTAAAGGAAAGAAGCAAGACCAGGAAATTGTCATCTATGAACCCTGGGCGAAAGAATTGCGCAAACTCGCTTTACGGGCGCAGGCGCTAAGCTGGAATATGGGAAAACTCAACCGGGAAGTGGCGAGGAAAGTGTTTCTCTTCCCGAAAATACCGGAGGAAGACAAAGAACGGTATATGTTCAAGACAATGGTGCACCATATACCCGGCGTGGGATATAAGCCTATCGACCCCCAAACCATAAGGGACTGGCTGACCAACGAAATGCTGATAGGCTGGTGGCAGCCGGATGCGGATAAGCCGGATACGATTATCGACAATCATCCCGCCGTTCTGGACTACGCCCTGTTTGCCGAAGGGTACGCCGAGCTCAAGGGCTATACGCTGGAGGGCGATCCTGTGGAGAATTGGGGTGGGGTAAAGCGCATCCGAAAAACCCGCGAGACGCCGCCCGATCTGCTGTTTCACGGCAGGCTTCTGGTTACGCCGCCAACGCCTGACAGAACGGCATTCATATCCGTGGATGAGCACCGATCCAAATGGTACTATTATGGACACAGCAGGCAGGTGGGCGGCATGGTGGTAGATAAATTCCTGAGCATTCCGGGCGCGCCGTTTGACACCATCGTGATTGAGCGCCTGAAGGCGCTTGAAAGAGCCGACAGGCAAATGAAGGATAAGGTCAAGGCGACGCTGGAACAGATATATGACCAGCAATCCGGGGATTTTGTCAGCATCCACAAGCAGCTTGAAGGTATAGCGATCCAACTGGTCGAAAATGCGAAAAAGCGCATGAGGACTAGCGAGGCTGATCCCTTGTACGGCATGCTGGAGGTGGAAGCGGAGGATTTACTGGAACGCCAGAGGGAGTTGGAGGCAAAGAAAGACAAGTTGGGCTTGGTGGACAGCCCGGAAGAAATCGAGAAGTTACACCGGTTGCTCGGAAATTTTGAAGCCGTATGGCCTACGTTTGACCTGGATCAGCGGCAAAGGGCGTTTCGCCTGCTCATCAACCGGATAGCCGTCGAGGTCGTTTCGCCCCACTGGATACGCCTGTCGATTGACTGGCTCGATGCCATTTCCCCGCGTCTGGACATTGCCTATCTCTGGAAAACCATGCCGAGCCGGAGCGGAATATACCTGTTCAGCGACGAGGAAAAGGAGTTTCTTAAAGAGTATTACCCTTGCGCACCACGCATAGGAATACTGAAACGGCTGCCTAACAGGACATGGCACTCCATACAGCGGCAGGCGGAGTTGATACACATAAGAAGGGAAATACCATCCAACGATAATCTCATTCCGAGGGTGTGTTATAGCGACCTGGCTCCCAAATTGGATGGGCAATACCTGTTCCGGGACTATGAGACCACGCTGGCGTATATTAAAGAAGCGGATGGCAATACATCCAGAAAGGAAGCGCCGCTCTATGCGCTGTGGCTGCTTTCGGAAAGTGTGGAAGACCTGCTCGGTCTCATTGAGCAGCATTTGAACGGCGTAGGCTGAGCTCCGCCCATTCCGCCCAAACCAGCGGTAAGTATAAACTTACTTTTGAGTGATCCTCCAAAGTGCCTATGTGCTGCCTCCGCGAAGGTCTCATACGTGCCTTGTACAATGCCTTGTGAGCCTATGTAGATCCATGAACCTGCTGTCATCTGACCATACATGGTTAATCCCAGTGCCTCAAGCCGTCGGAATTCATCCCAATTTGCCCAATGTGGAACCAGGTTTGAGTTGGCAATCAACACCCTTGGCGCATTTGAGTGGGTCCGAAAAATTCCAACAGGTTTACCCGATTGAACAAGTAATGTCTCATCGTTTTCGAGGCTTTGTAGTGAACGTAAAATGGCATCGAATGCAGCCCAGGAACGGGCTGCGCGGCCTGATCCACCATAAACTACCAAATCATTTGGACGTTCAGCTACATCTGGGTCAAGATTATTCATTAACATTCGTAGCGCTGCTTCTTGTTGCCAGCTCTTACATGAAAGAGTGTTTCCTCTTGGTGCATGTACAATACGTGGCCCGGGTTCCGGCGTTGTTCCTGCTGTTTCCTTATCTAAGTAGGACATGACATCATTGCTCCTTTTCGCTTGAAACTTTTAATGAAGCTGTATTTGTTTGAGTATATCCCATTGCAAGAAAGAAAAGAAATGAGATCATATACAAAACTATCCCTTGACGAATGTTGCTTTCTCCCCTATCCTCTCATACAAAGTACATACCAATGGAGGTAATAGTATGGATTTACAAACTCTACTCACAAGCGTAGAGGCATATACTCGGGAACGCCTTTCGCAATATGTCGAAGAGCTTCGTGAACTCTGCTCGATCGATTCGTACAGTTATCATAAGCCTGGATTAGACGAGATGGCGCTGTTCCTTGCCGCACGTATGCGCGGCCTGGGAATGCATGCAACAATTATTGAACGCGAATCCTGGGGCAATGACTTGCTTGGAACGTTACACGGGAATGGAGGGGGCAATGTCTTACTTCTAGGTCACATGGATACAGTGTATCCTGTCGGCATTGCTGCAACACGCCCTGTACAGATCGAAGGAGATATCATCTATGGTCCAGGTGTGAGTGATATGAAAGGCTGTATTCTCTCTGGTATATATGCGATTGAAGCGCTGCTGGCAATGAACTATCACGCCTTCGGCGAGATTCGATTTCTGTGTGTCTCGGATGAAGAGATCAATACACGTCATTGTCAGGATGTGATGCAAAAAGCTTGCGAGGATGCTACGGGAGCGCTTGTTTTGGAGGCAGCACGTTCAAACGGCGATATTGTGAGCGCTCGCAAAGGCCATACCTGGTATAAGCTTATTGCTAATGGCCGTTCAGCTCATGCTGGTGTTGAGCCAGAGACAGGGCGCAATGCAGTTATTGAAATGGCCCACCAGATCCTGCAATTTCATAATCTGAATGGTTGGCGAGAAGGTATTACTATCAATGCCGGAGTCATTTCAGGCGGCACCCTACCTAATGTCGTACCTGATTTCGCTCAAGCTCAATTTGATTTACGCTTCTTACATGATGAAGACAGAATTGCCACAGAGCAACGCTTTCATGAGCTGCTAGAGCGCAAGCGTATAGCCAGTATTGAATTGACGTTAGAACGTGCGCCAGATTTGAAAGCGCCTATGGCGCTGACTCCCGGAAGCCAGAAATTAGCCCACCAAGCTCAGCATATAGCTAATTTGCTCGGCTTTTCAATAAATCATGTATTGACGGGTGGAGCATCAGATGCAAGTTATGCCACCAGGTATGGTGTTCCTGCGCTTGATGGGCTTGGGCCGATTGGTGGACGCGATCATAGCCCCGATGAATACCTCGTGCTGAGCAGCGTTGCTCCGCGTGTAGCCTTACTGGCCGGGTTGATAACAGCTTTAGGAGACCCAGAGACTGAGACCTCCCCGGCCTAAAGGCGCGGGAGTTCTTGTCCCAGCTCCAACGCTTCCAACCTCCCTTGACGATACAGGAAGATGGGCTCTTGTCGGTTCGGAACAAGACTTTTCGGCCGACGCGCTCTGGCTCCGGTGATGCCGAAGCTTCGGGGCACCCACTGCCCCTCTCTCGCACGTTGTTGGACACACTCCATCGCGGCCAGCAGGCGCGGTTCCGCACCTTCCCAATCCTCTTGGGCGATGGAGGGGATGGTTTCTGTTGCTGTCAAGTAGGCCAGCAGGAAGGCAGAGTACAGGTCACGCTGCACTGGACCGATGCCGCAGCCGCACAGATGAAGCCGCTGCGACAAGGGCTTTTTGACATAGGCCTGACAGCCGTGACAGTACTGCGAAAGCCTGGTGCTAGGGGTGGCAACTTCGCGCAGGGTGCCGCCAGTCTTTGCAACTGTGCGTTTCAAATGGGCTACAAACATCCCTGGGGCGCGCAGCGCCACGCTCTTGCCGTACAGCTTTTGCCAGCTTTGAAATGACGTTTTCTCGATCTGAATGTGGGTGCCCACCCGCACCAGGTCGTTGACCAGTTTGCCGTGCAGGCTCTTGCGATGGGCTGCCAGCTTGCGCTCAGCCATGGCATGTCGGCGGCGAATGGCCAGGTAGCCCTGGCTGTGCTTCCAAGTCAGCCTGTGCCTGCCGTGCTTGTGCACCCGACCTTGCTCGTCGTAGTTTTCGGGATTGGTGGCCCGACGCTGTCGCTCCATCTTGCGCTCCAGGCGCCGTTTCTTCCTCTGATCCGGTTGCAACTCCTCGCAGAACGCCTTGAGCTGAACCATCCCTTGACGAGAGAAGACCGCCAGGCTGGATGGGCCAATATCCAGCCCGATCGTGTCGCTGCCTGCCTGGTTCTTGGGCTTCTGGTAGGGGGTGCCCTTCAAGACCAGCTGGACGTAGAAGCGGTTGCCCTCGCCGTCTGCCCCTTTGGCGTGCGAGCTGCTGGCCCTGCGCCGGATGAGCCGGACGTATTTGATCGGCTGCGAGAGGCCATGCCGCACCAGCGGATCGGTCCAGTCGATCAGCGCGGGGATGCGGTCCTCGCCCCAGAGCAGCCAACCGCCTCCAATTCCTGCTTCCGGCTTCTGCAGGAGGAAGCGCATGCCCGTATCGTTGCGCTTGCCCTCGACGCTGTCCAAGCCCCGGCCACGGCTCTTGAATCTGACCTTTCTGGCCTTACCGAGACACACGCGGTTGACCGCCTGATAGGCGCGCGTAGCCAGGGTTTGCGCCATGGTGGAGTCCAGGTGATCGGAGAGCCAACTCTGGCGCGCGGCTTTGGCGTACGCGTGCAGGCCGTATTCGGAAAAGCCATACTGGTGGCGCAGGTGAGCGAAGGTCGCTTGACGCGCTTGCTTCTGAGATCGCGCAAGGGAGCGAGCCTCTTGCCAGGCTGGATCTGCGCGCATCTGCTGCAAACGCTTCCTGGCTTCACCCAGGAGGGCATTGTAGAAGCAGCGGGCGACTTCCAGATGCGCACAGAACCGAGACGCCTGCCCAGCATCGGCACGCAGAGGTAACTCCAGCAGGAACGTTGGTGTTGTGCTCCTCTTCATCTCAAGTGCCCTCTAAAATTAAGAACGAATGATCTACATTCTACTAGAAAACCGTTCCGTTGTCAAGCCTGCTATGGCTTCTTGGCTTCTTGGCGGCAGGGATCCATTTATCCTCGGCCGGAGGGCAACGGGGCTTGCTGGCTCTTTTCTGTAATTTCTCATCCGATTAATTCCCTCAATCATAAGAGAAGACCATAAGTTCATCTTCTCTGAGACGCGTCAAAAGGTGCAATGACGGGATGTCATAAATTGCCTTGTTGGTGAAGACTGACTATGCTATAATCTGACAAGAGAATGCATCTACAGGTGCATATATTGATAAATCAAGAGAAATGCTTCTCCCCCAAAGCATATGCCATTATGCAAGGGAAATATAAGTAATCTGTCTACCATAAAAACTCCCTGCTCCACAATTTGAAAACTGGCTTAATGGTACAAGGAAGTGGATGCTCAGGAAAGGATTGCTCTATGATTGATCCCGATAAAGAGTTGGAACCGCGATACCAATCGATTATAACTACTCCTGATTGGTATCAAACAAATATTCCTTGCCAGGTAGGGTGCCCTGCTCATACCGACGTTTCTACCTATATTGGTTTGATCTCTCAAGCACGCTTCGATGAAGCGTATCTATTAAACCGAAAATGCAACGTTGTGCCAGGCGTTCTGGGTCGTACATGCGCTCGTCCCTGCGAACCAGTCTGCCGACGAAATAAAATTGATGGCAAACCTATCGCAATTTGCTGGTTAAAACGTGCTGCAGCCGATCATCGCGAATTTCAGCATCGGGCAGAACGACCACCTATCACTAAAGATAAAAAAGTTGCTATCGTTGGTGCTGGTTCGGCAGGTTTAGCTTGTGCGCGTGATCTTCGTGAGTTGGGTTATCCGGTAACAATATATGAAGCCGATCCTGTTGCTGGTGGAGTCATGGTCAATGGAATTCCTGTTTGGCGACTGCCTCGCAATGTTACCTATGAAGAGACCACAGAATATATGAATGACCTTGGGGTAGAAGTGTATTACAATACACGTGTTGGTCGTGATGTGATGCTTACCGATCTGCTCAAGAGCTATGATGCTGTCTTCGTAGCTGGAGGTTGCTATATCTCGAATCCCATGACAGGGCCTGATAACAAGATCATCCCTGGTGCCACTCTTAATGGTGTCGAAGATGGCATAAAATTGTTATCGAAGACCAATTTCGGTGAACCTGCGTTTATTGGCAAGCGGGTCATTGTATTAGGTGGTGGCTTTACTGCTATGGACTGCTGTCGAACTTCAATACGCTTTGGAGCAGAAAAAGTCTATGTACTTTATCGTCGTTCAAAAGAAGAGATGGGATCCGATGAATACGAAGTTGATGAGGCAATGATAGAGCATGTCGAATTTCAGTATCTCGTAACTCAGCTTGAGGTTTTGAGCAATGATGGAATACACGTTAGCGGGCTCAAACTCATTCGCAACAAGCTCGGCGATCCTGATGCGAGCGGTCGACGTCGTCCTATACCGATTCCTGGTACTGAGTTTGTGATCGAAGCTGACACTATTATCCCTGCTTTCGGCCAATATAGTGATCCTTCCTGGTTACAGATTGACGAATTGAATCTCGAAGTCAACAAACGTACAGGCATTCCTCTAAGAGACCGCGAAACCTGGATGACTAGTTACCCAGGGCTTTTTGCTGGTGGGGATTATACTGATGGTTCGCGGAACCTGATCTCAGCCATTGGAGATGGACGTGATGCTGCAATTGCAATCAACCTTTATCTTGGTGGCGAGGATACACCAGCAGAGCCAGCTGAAGAAATAGAACTGCCAGACTATCGGCGTGGCATGGTTGATGATTACGAATCCATCCCATTCGAATTTATTCCTGCCCTACCGCTTCAAGAACGTTATAGCAATACCCGTGAGACCGAAACAGGATATACTCCCGAACAGGCAGTGGAGCAGGCACGACGTTGCCTGCAATGCCAGTTGAATATTATGATTGATCCCTCGATCTGTATTCTTTGCTCGGGTTGCGTAGATATTTGTCCTTATGACTGTATCAGCATGGAGGGTCTTTCACGAGTGGTCAAAGGTGACCCCATGCACCAGGGAACAGAATCCTGGCGAGGTGGCGCTGATATGATTATTGACGAAGAGAAATGTATTCGTTGTGGCCTGTGTATTGTTCGTTGCCCTACAGATGCTATCTCTATGGTACAATTTGAGGTGGCAAGCCCCAACGAACGCTGGACTGTTTCGAAGATCCCTATGCTCAACGTATAATTTAAGAATCCGATGTATCACTTTCGTAAATGTTGGCGCATGAATTCTAGCACAATGCGATCAATACGCGCATCTTCAAACCAGCGCTCTTCCAGGTTTTCACGTCCGCTAAATTTACGAAATGCGTCGCGTGTACTCTCGTCATATGTGCCGGTAATATTTCCTTGATAATCGCCACTTATAGACAATCGCTCCTGTAACTCTACCGCCAGATTCTGGTCAATAATGAGGATGTCGGTGGGGTCTGTCGGAAATAAATAAAGTTTATGCAATTGCAAAATACGCTGTAATTCGTCGATTGGTTGCGTATGATCATCTACCCGTAGATCAATAAAACGATCATTGAATCCTTCATATCCACCATTTTTCCGCACTACAAGCAAAGCTGCTGATTGTTGTCCTCGGCTATCTCCTCCTGCTTTCTGACCTGCAGCCAGAGTCGCAATTAAGCGATCGCAAAGAAGTCCAGCCGTTTCTTCGAATGTGCGTGCCATTGCAAGCACGGTATCCTCACCTACCAGGATATTGCCCTGGCATGCAAAATGTTCTCCAATAAAGCCGCCAGCCCAAGGGAAACACTCTTCCCCTGTGTAAGTCGCAGCTGCGCCTGCAATACCGATGACACCCACCTGGCGCTTAGCTCTATTTTCATCATTACGTGTTAGTTCAGCAATTACCTCGCTGGCTGATAAGCCGTTTTCCAGAAGGTCCAATCCATGAGGACCGTACGAGGTGTTAGCCCAGGATTGTGTAGCAATCGCTCCTACTCCGGCTTTTGCCCAGGGAACGACAGCTCCAACCCCTAGAAATTTGGACTGAACCGCAATACCTAACTCACCTTTTTGGGGATCGCGAGCTACAATAGAGAATGTCATACTATTGCCTCCCATTTGAAATACTGTTGTAAAGCCATTATAGCATGCTGCCGTTTACACAAGCAGGATACTCATCTATTCTCTTTCTGCCTCAACTTTTTAGGCCAACTGATTGTATTGTAAGAATATTGTAATGTTTTTGTAATAGCTCTTCAAATGTATACAAAAGAACTTGACTTTTAACGTGCTTTGAAGCAAAATTGTAGAGTCCTTCGTTCACATTTCATTCTCACTTATTAACGCTATCAAAATTTGAGAGATTGCAGCCCTAATTTGCGTATATCTTTCAGGACGAAGGCGAGTGCACCACCGGTCCGGTATATCTCTATACTACGGTTCTATACGTCAATACAGCATTCTTAAGTGATACTGTACGCTGGAGGGTGGCCAGCGATGTAATTCGGTAGAGAGATGTGCCCAGATCTGAAGGAGCAATCATGGTGCGCCAAAACTGGTCAGATGAAGACCTGGCACAAAGGTTGCAGAAGCGTGATCCTGAGGCTTTAGAAACACTCATTTCACGGTATTCACGAGAAGTGTATTACTTCATTCGTTTGGTTTTGGATGGGATTGGGGTTTCTCAAGATGCCGAAGAGTGTGTAAATGATCTCTTCATTGCCGTATGGCAAGAGATCGATACCTTTGATCCTTTGCGGGGAACGCTACGCACTTGGCTTACGATGCGTGCGAAGTATATCGCACTTGATCGCAGACGCCAATTATGTCGACGTCAAACTCACAACTTGCAATCGGCGGATGAAATTCGCCAATGGAATACTTCAGATGGAAGTAGCAATGGAAGAGCTTCTGGATGGGGAGGTCATGATTATGAAAATCGTGTTACGCTTCCTCCGCATCCTGAATCTAGCATGGAAACCTTGTTGGAACAGAGTGAAAGGCGCGAAGAATTGCGCCTGGCCCTGGCGACGTTGCCTGAGCTTGATCGCTATTTAATTTACCAGCGATACTTCAAGTTTGCCAGTACCGAAGAGTTGGCGACGAAGACAGGATTAACTCGTCACGCTGTCGATACACGGCTCTGGCGAGCGCGGAAAAGCTTACGCGAGGCGCTCAAGGAACATTCACATGAGTATGAACGAATTTGACCAGGAACTGAATAATGAGAGTAATGAAAACCTCTCACTCGCTGCACTTGAGCATGAAGTCCCTCCTGATTTTGGTGAGGATGACATGGTCTTTGCGCATGAGTTAAATTCGATCTTCTCACCTGAGCAAGAGGAATTGCCTCCATACTTTGTCCAAACTCTACTTGCATCAGAAGACCAGTTGTTCCGTCCTGTTGAACCGGGATTTGAACATAAGACTCGTGCGCGGGTCTTTCGACGCCTCAAGTTGCACCGTAGACTTTTTCGTACCCCACGCTCGATTTTTGATGCCTTCATTACTGGCCTCGGTAATATCTACGCTCGAGGTTCGTTAATTGCCTCGGCTGTTGCATTTATGCTCATTATGCTTGTGACTGTTGCTTTTACGGCGCCTTCGTTTGCTTCAGGAATGGCAATCTTGCTGCAGGGTGCTCATAGCGGTGTGTATCAAGTGAATACCTATCCAAGGAGTGTGCATATCCTTACACATAAGCATAGAGCAGCTCGAAATAATGTTGATGACGGGTCAAGGCAAATCACATTGTTAGAAGCTCAACAACAACTACATTTTAACATCTACATGCCGACTTCTTTACCCGCTAACTATGCTTTGAATTCTATTTATATCTATCAGAACACAGAAGAATCATGGACAAATGGCCCCTTTATTAAGCTGGTTTATAGTCTTAATGGAGTTAAATCAAAAGGAACGGGTCAGATTGTAATACGTGAATTTCTGCCGAATGAAAATGTACTTCAAGTGGTCCAGGACAAAGCTGTCCATCCTATACAGGTTGATAAGTATGGGCAACCGGCAGCGATCTATATCAATGGCCAGTGGCAGACGGTTAACAGGTTACAACCTAAATGGGTTTATGGCGAACGCAGCGAACTGATTTACCAGCAGAATGGTATACTTTTCTGGATTGCAGGTGATCAATATGATGGTATCGGTCAGAAGGAACTTTGGAATCTTGCTCAATCTCTTCGGACGACCTCTTTCAATCACTATATTCTTATGAGAAGTGAAATGCCAAGTGTTACCCAGGCCTACCTTGGTGATGTGCTGGATCCTTTATCTCAGGAACTTGTGATAGTTTACCCTGATGACAATCCTGGCAGCGCATATTATCTTAGTGTAAGCTCTGATCAGTCAACAACTCCTCTACCACCTCAGATTAGAGCACACGGGCATTAATCTCTAGACACTCAATAGTATGCATTAGTCTCATAATAAGCGATGCCTCGTATGCAACTCCTTCTTTGACTTAAACGTACATTTAATGTAAAAGATCTTCAAAGGAGTGCTACGACAATTAACCACGAAGAAATGCAATTTGCCGATCCTGAATGGCAATCTCCAGGGCAACATAGTAGTACTCTGGAGAATGAATCTTTTCATCCCCAGCCAGTAAACGCTCCTCATGAGGAAAACTCTGCAAGGTTTAGTTCGCAACAAGGAGAATCAGATAGCGAATCTGATTATCTTGCTGGATACCGGGCACGTCAGCAACAACAGAATACAGTACCTCCAGGGCAACAAAAACATGTACGTACCAGTCGGTGGTTTTGGATCATCCTGGTGCTGTTAATACTAACATTCTTTGCAGGGCGTCCTTTTTTTATTGAAGGCGGTTACTTAGTTGAAGGCTTCCTATTGGAGAATGTCGTTTTTGGATTGGGTATAATTGGAATACTCATCGTAATTATAGCTGTGTTTCGAAACCGTAGAATGTAACTTTGCCCGAAGATGCCTCCTTTCATGTTGATGCCAGCACAGATGTGGGATCAATTCGTTGCAAATTCCCGTTACAGAGCCAGTCTAAAAATTCTCATACAAAACTGAATGGGAAAGCTGGTAATCCTCCTTATGCAGTTCTGACTTTGAAAACCGATGTAGGTTCGATTACTCTGAAACAAATATAGTTTGGTTTTGCAAAAGTTTGCCTCGCGATTGTTCCTATTCTTGACTTTCTGCATCACTCTCATTACAATAATAATTAATCGGTCAGTTAATTAAAATTTTGTAAGTGAAACGAATGAACAATCTGGAAATGGACTTGTAAGCATGGCCCGAACGCCCAAAGTTGTCGAAGATCGGCGTGACCAGATCATCGATGCAGCAATGCAAGTATTTGCCCAAAGGGGTTTTACCAGAGCAACAAATAAGGATATCGCTCGCGAGGCAGGTATCACCCCTGGGTTGATTTACTATTATTTTGATAGTAAAGAGGACTTGCTCAAGACGATTATCGAGACACGTTCACCTGCGCAATTGATGACTACATTACCTCCACAGGTATTTGAGTTGCCACCTGAGATCTTCATGCGCATGCTCATACTGCGTGCATTGAGTATCATCGAGACTGATCAGTTCATTCAATTAACACGCATGATACTGCCCGAAGTAGTTCATAACACTGAGTTGGAGCCAATCATCTTCCCCATGATCCGACGCTTGTTGGAATTTTTAGGAACGTATTTTGAAGTACAGATGGAAAAAGGAGCATTACGACGTGTTGATGGTGTACTGACTGCTCAGGTTATGGTAGGCTCTGTCTTCATTTTTGTCCTTCGTCGTCAAATTTTACACGATCCAATTGCATTGGAGTATTCCCATGAACAGATTGCTGAAGTGGTCAGCGAGACAGTCCTTCAGGGCATCTTACCAAGATAAGGCATCGTGGATATCTCATTTGAATTGGTTTGTCTGTTTAGTTCAAGGAGCGTTCTATGACGAAAACTATTCCTGGAACACGTAAAAGGCAAGAATTGCAGAAGCCTGCAAATGGCGAACCGATGGTGGTTGTTAATCAACTCGTTAAGCAGTTTGGCAAACTGCGGGCAATTGATAATCTTACTATGAACATTCATGCTGGGGAGACATTCGGCTTGATTGGCCCTAATGGTTCTGGCAAGACAACGCTCATTCGTATGCTAGTGGGACTTATTCTTCCCACAAGTGGCACGATTCAGATTATGAATGAACGCATACCCAGTCATAAAGTTGCGGCATACATAGGATATATGACGCAGTTGAGTGCTCTATACCTTGATTTGACGGCCCGAGAAAATATGCAGTTTTTCTGCAATGTTTATGGGCTGCGTGGTAAGGAACAAAAGCAACGCATTATGGAGATGCTAGAACGGGTAGATTTGGCCGACCGCGTAAATGATGTTGTGGGGAAATTTAGCGGTGGTATGAAGCAGCGTCTCTCGCTTGCCTGTGCTCTCGTGCATCATCCCAGCCTTGCTCTGTTGGATGAACCAACTGTGGGAGTTGATCCTGAATTGCGTCGCGCATTCTGGGACTATTTTGCTCAATTGAACAAAGAAGGAGTTACTATTATAGTCTCCACGCACCAACTCGATGAAGCATCGCATTGCGAGCGCCTTGGTCTCATGCGCAATGGCGTATTGCTTGCTCAGGATAGCCCACAGGAATTGCTGCGCCAGTCCGGCCAGGACGATATGGAAGAAGCATATCTGTACTATGCCAGTCGTAAGGAGGTGCAAAAATGAACTTCTCGCGTATAACTGCCCTTGCCAGTCGTATCATCCGGCAAGTGTTTAGGGATAGACGTACCCTAGTGCTCATCTTTATTGTACCTCTGGTGATAATGACGCTGCTCTACCTGGTACTTACCAATACTAGCAGCGTGCATACGTTAGCAATAGTCCCACCCTCAGGTACAGGAAGCGATCGGATCAATTCACTGATTACAAACCTGCTTCCTGGAAAAGACAAATTAAACGTCGTATACATCAACGCCGACCAGGTAAATGATACCCTTTCCAAGGGAAATGCCGATGCCGTGATTATTTTTCCCCCAGATTTCACTCAACAAGTGCTTTCGGGACAAAATCCCTCGGTGCAGATTGTACTCGAAGGCTCTGATCCAAACGTGGCAATCGTTATGCGTGATCAGACCGAAGCATTTACTCACGAGTTGGGTGTAGCGCTCTCGGCATTGAAGGCACAGCAGACTCAGACAGGACAGGGACAGGCTATTCCTCCTGTTTTGGGTGGTCCCCTACCATTTACTGTAAGTAACCCTCAGTATATACATGGTGGTCCTCAGTACACTTTTAATGATTCCATTGCACCCGTTTTTATCGGCATTTTCTCGTTCTTCTTCGTGTTCCTTCTCACTTCGATTGCCTTTCTGCGTGAGCGCTCACAGGGGACGATTGAACGGGTAATGGCTTCGCCAATGACCCGCACAGAGCTTGTGATTGGCTATATCTCCGGATTTTTGCTTTTTGCTCTCGTGCAATCACTGATGATATTGCTCTTTGTGATCTATGCCTTAAGAGTCCATTATAGCGGTAACCTGTCATTAGTCTTTCTGATTACAGTCCTGCTTACTATTGGCAGTATCAACCTTGGTATCTTCCTTTCGGCTTTCGCGCAAAATGAGTTTCAGATTGTGCAGTTCATCCCTTTAGTCTTTGGAGTGCAGATCTTTTTGTCAGGTGTCTTCTGGCCAATAGACCAGCTACCAGCAATATTGCGTCCAATCTCCTATATTTTACCTCTGACCTACGCAAATGAAGCCCTGCGAGCAGTGATGCTCAAGGGTGCTGATCTTGCGGGGATAGCCTGGGAATTGGCGGCGTTGCTCATCTTCATGGTGTTGATGATCATATTGAGTGCCCTGACAATGCGCAGGCAAATAGCTTGATGACCAACTGATCTGCGGATCATAGAAAACAGATAAGATACTATTGCACCTAGCGTGGTGTTGTTTCGTCTGGGATAAAAGGTACACCATGTCCAGGAACAATCAAACTGGCAACCTGCAAGACACGTATTCTGTTGGCATGTAATGCAGCCAGGTCGTCTGCTAAAGGATCCTCTGCTGGCCCTTCTGCAAACCACCATAGATGGGTAAAGGCGATGGTACCTTCGCGTGTTCCAACAAGCGTTGTGATATCTTGAGGTGTATGGCCGGGTGTTGCAATCAATCGAATGGAAGGAGAGAGATGAAATCCTTCAGCTTCACGACTTTCCCAGGTGTCACCTTTATAGATAGCCCAGAAATCATGGAAACGAGCATTTGGGAATAGTGCAGCGTTCAGTATATGATCTGGATGGTGGTGTGAAAACACTACGTCTGTGATGTTTGTAGGTAACTCGCCAAGAGCCGCAAGTGGCTCAAGGATCGCTTCGGGACTTGGAACCATGCCAGGATCAATGATAACTCTTGCATCGCCGTCGCGTATAAAACCAACCGTCGAAGCTACATAACTTCCTGCAGGTGTGTCGCCATCCTTCGCATACCCATTGAAAAGAATATGTACCTCTGCGGTGGAGGAACGAGGTCGATTAGTATCTTCTGACATTATTCATTTCTCTTTCTGTTGCTGGCGTTTTTCGCCCATAATACCACAATGGGTATACAACATACCTTTATTTCGATTGCTCATTAAGCACCTGGATGGTTTTTGCTCTTACCTCCTGCAAGTTGAGCCCAAAGCTTTCCAGCACGCCTGCGCCTATCCCATTTCCTTCACGTATCAACCCTAACAGTATATGTTCGGTCCCAATATAGCGATGATTTAGAAGTCGAGCTTCATCAACCAGGGACGGAATGGATTGCCTTTTTGAAATCGTGTTAGTCCTCGCCATGCCAGTAGAAACGCTCCTTGAGTGATCTCTTCTGCCAGTGCATGCTGATGACACAAACGCAATGCCGCTGCCATAGCAGCAGCATGATGTATCTCCCAGAGGTGCCAAAACGCCTCTTGATCTCCATGAGCCGCGCTTTCGATGAGTTGAGCCTCACAGGTAGCCACGCAATTCCTCCTTCTGTAGCAATATTACACTGAAAGGAGGACAAAAGGTTCCCAACTAAGCAATTTGCCCAAAAAACAAACACACATGCTTTTGATAAGCATGCGTGTTTGTTTTGTTAACTGTATCCCTACACCGTAACCTGGCTTACCTGCTTTTCAAAGTTTTTGAAGAAGTTGCCTAGTGCCATCTTCATAGCACCATTAATAATCATGTCAGGAGTGGCTGCTATCTTTCCATCCATCGAGACATTAGCATTGTAATTAAGCAATGTGGCCTCAGGCTCGTCTGTCAACTCAACCGTACAAGTGGCTTTGATCGAACCAATTGAACTGGTCGGCTCTGCAAACAGCACTACTGTATCCATCGTAGGAGTGCGTGATTGTGACCTAATCTGCAAGAACACATTGTATGGGCCCTTTAATCCAGGAATACCAGGCGAAACTGTCAGCTTGATTTGCCTACCTGTAGGAAAATCTACAAATTCAGCGCTATCACAACCGGGAACGCTCTTCTTGAGAACCTCCGGATCCAATAATCCATTAAAGACGTGTGGTCGAGGTGCTTTCACCTTCTGGCTACCTGAAACATCCATTCGTCCATTAAACCTCTTTTACTTCTAATTTTCTCACATGCCTGGATCCGCTTTATGAATATACAAGGCGGATTGGTATGTGATGAAATACAATCGCTCGTCTAAACGAGCGACCTGATTTTATAAAGCCTTACTGCTTTACATGCCGTATTATAGTCTGCCTGCTTTACATGGCTCAATAAAACAGGCAAGAAGTACTAGCTCTACACCTGCCAAACAATGATGTTATGGTCAGCCGCACCAGAAGCAAGGCCATTTAAGCCCCATGACACGGACAGTACTGCGCCAGTATGACCTTTGTAGGTCGTTCTTGCACTGCTATTTACGTCCCAGATATTCACACTTCCATCTGTAGAAGCTGTGGCGAGGCGACCAGTGTTGTTCGGCTCCCAGGCAATACCATCTACTGTGCCAATATGTGGCAGCACATGCTCAACATGATCAGTCGATACATCCCAAACTTTTGCTATTTCAACACTACCGGAAGCTATCGTAGTGTTGTCCTGCGACCATGCCACAGAATGTACAGCCGCTGTATGGATATGATGTATGGAAACTCTACGTGGTGTTTCTTGTAAGGAAGTAATAGCTACATTTCCATTATCTAACGCAGCCGCCAAATACTTCCCATCAGAAGAAAGTGAAAGGTCATGGATAAATGCCCTGACAGTGCTTTTCGTGGCGATATCGGTATTCAAAAACAGCTCGTGCAAGCCATTTCCGAGCGTGCCAACGAGCAAACGATCTCCAGAGCCTACCCATATCACAGAACTAACAACTCCCAGGTTCCCAAAGGTATATTTTGTATTTCCTTGAGAATCCCATACCTGTACCGTTTTATCTTCTCCCCCTGATGCAATGAAGCTACCTCCGGGACTCCAGGCTGCACTTAGTACGGCTGCTTGATGCCCATTATACGTAAGCGTATTGCTTTCGTCGGCAACCAGCCAGAGTCGCACCGTACTATCGCGAGAGCTAGATAAGAGGCGTGTCCCATCGGGTGACCAGGAAACACTTGTCACAGCATCGCTATGTCCGTGAAGCACATAGCGTGCATGCGCAGGTTTAGCAAACCGTGAGTACAAATAGATACCTGTGCTGCCACCAATCGCCGCTACCGCAGCACCTGCTGCAATCCAGCCCAGTACCTTTCTCCTGCTCACCTGATGTGGTTTATCTTGCGGTATTACATCAGGCTTGTGTGGTTGGCTCAATGGCCATGCCGAAGTAGGAGAGAATTGATCCTGTTGTGCCACATTGGCATATACCGTAGAATCAAGTGCTGATCCTGAGCTGTTTGATATCTGAGAAGGATAGTATGATGAACCAGGAGTTGTTAGTGTTGTTGCGGGCGCACTTGAATTTTCCCAGTCTGAGTGAGTGGCTGGCGCTTTATACGTCTGTGCAAGTGTTGGCAAGGAAAAGAGTTGCCGCATACTAACTGGAGCTCCCTGAACAGCCTGTGAAAAGGATTCGGCGAAAACTTCAGTTGTTGGGTAACGGTCCTCTGGCCTCTTTGCAAGCGCACGTGATAATACGATCGCTATCCCTTCGGGAAGAGCTGAATTTATCCTCGTAATCGATGGGGGATCAACAGACAAATGCTGGTGCATTAGACGCATAGGGTCACCTTCGAATGGAGGGCAACCCGCCAGAAAGTAGTAGATCATTACGGCGAGCGCATACTGGTCACTCTCCGGTCCTGCCGTACCATTAAATTGTTCAGGAGCCATGTATGTTGGTGTGCCCAGGATTTGGCTTGTAGCTGTGTTAGAAGAGAAAAGTTTCGCCAGACCAAAGTCAGAAAGTAGAAGGTGTACAGTGTTGCCATTGTCAATTCGAAGTAGGAAATTTGCAGGCTTTACGTCACGATGAATAATGCCACGCTCGTGAGCATATTGCAGTGCAGAAGCAGCCTGTTGCAAATATTCACCAGCCTCCTCCAGGCTCAATGGCCAGGAACTCTTCATATCAGGAAGATTAGTTGGCGAAATGAATGATTGGCCTGGAGGGAGTCCAGCCCTGCGTCGCAGCCAGTCCCAGAGGGACCCTTCTGGACGGTATTGCATAATAATATAGGCTCGCTTGCCGTTGTTAGTTTCCTCTTCTCCATAACGGTAAAGTGGCAATATATGTAGATGGTCGAGGCTGGCTACTGCTCGTGCCTCTTGCTTGAAGCGTTCAGCAGCCGCGGTTGCACTGACTACATCGAGAAAATCACTGGTATCTGTGCGCACAAGTTTGATAGCAACTTGTTGTCCTATGTCAAGATCTTCTGCCAGATAGACTGCCCCCATACCTCCACTGCCAAGCAGCCGCACCAGGGTATATCCACTAATTGATGTGCCAATAAGAGTATCCACAGTAGCTGGCCCCCTGATAATATATCTATGAACTTTAATTTGGAATAGTTGGTAAGCCAATTGAGAAAAAATCAAACATTGAAAAACACAACCCAATCATAGCATAACGCAATTTGCCTGTCTAAACTTAGTTGAGGAAAGGGATATTTGTCTTATAGCTTTCTATTCTGATAGGGAACTAGCATTGAGAGGATTGAGATGCTTGTGGCGCCCGCCGTGTGAGTGTATCTCGCATTCTCACTTGATCTTAATAAATAACGAGAAAGACACGACGGGCGAATAGTAATTCCTGGCCTGGTTATCTTACGGGGTTGTAGATTTATAAGCTGCTACAAAAATCGCAGCCAGGACAATAACACAAAGGAAAACAAGTAAGAACAACACCACTATAGGAATAAAGACTACTGCCGAAGCTTTGCCTCCACTTAGACGGTGTACTGCCATAATCGCAAAAACGTTAAGGACCCATCCATAGATAAGTAATGCGAAGCCTGCAATACCACCAAGAATAGGTATTAAACCAAGGAGGTAACTTAGTACGTAAATTGGGACTTCGAAAAGAAGTGTTGTATAACCCTGGGTAAGAAAATTTCCCTCTCCTTTAAAAGCCTTTGCAAGCAGGTATTGTATACCTACAAGAATGAAAAAAGATATGGGGACTGAGATAAAAGCAAAAGTATTTCCACTTACTGTGAGTGCTAGAATGGAATTGTAGTTAGCTCCCCCTGAACTTATCAGAGAACTACTAGCCAGTCGTAATGCGCTTCCAATTAACCCGATAATAGTTCCGATAACAGCCCATATAAGAAGCTGTATCCATACCATCGCCCAGTCTGCCTTGCCCATCTCTCCTTCAAATGTCAGCCTTGATGGTTTTGTAAGTACTCTAATATATTGACTTGGCAGTTCCTGGATAGCTTGCCCTATTGATCGAGGCGCTTGCTGTGGAGGAGCGTATCCATACCCGTAGCCACCCTGTTGATAAGGTGGAGTACCATATTGTGGAGGGGTGGCATAGGGGTTTTGTGGAGGTGGTGAGGCGTAAGGGTTCTGAGGGGGAGCACCGTAGGGATTCTGTGGAGTACCATATCCCGAATGTGCGTCTGCTCCACCAGAGGGTTGCCCCTGTCCTTCGTAAGGATTTTGTGGCTCACTATTAGCTGGATTAGGTTCTGACCCACCATTTGGGGGTTGCTCTTGCTCTCCGTTGCCAGGTTGCTCCTGGCCTTGAGTTGGATCCCAAGCCATGAAAGTTCTCCTTTACTATGAGCATAAGTACCTGTTAATTTTTCCTGATACTAGCCAATTATGGAACTCATCTCTCTTTGAAAGAGGGCTTCATTATAACATTACCCCAACTGCGTGTCTAATGGAACTCATTGTTCTTTGCTTCGTATTTATACCTTTTAGATGTTCCTCAATATCGCAAAGGCTTTACCCTCTATCGCAAACTCTATACACGTTTGCAATCATGTCTGCCAGAACTTAGTCAGTTTGACTCCTATGGCATTCCAAAAATGTGAGATAATGAAGAACATAGAAGCCCAATGAAGAGTTTCACATTCCCATGGAAGGATACCCAAATGGAACAAAAGCAAGCTGAGCCAAAGACCATGTTTGAGAAGATCTGGGATGCCCATGTTGTATGTGATGTCCCTGGAGAATCCACCATTCTGTACATCGATAGACATCTTGTGCACGAGATGACTTCCCCTCAGGCTTTCGCTGGTTTGCGACTAGCTGGTCGCTCAGTACATCGGCCCGATGCTACTGTCTGCGTGCTTGATCATAATGTGCCAACAGTTCCGGGCAGGCGTATGTTGGATGTGGTGGATAAAGATAGCCTTGAGTGTTTGACTACGATGGAGAAGAACTCCCAAGAATTTGGTGTCACTTTATATGATATAGCAGACGCACGGCAGGGCATCGTGCATGTGATAGGGCCAGAGCAAGGACTGACACTGCCAGGCATGACCATCGTGTGTGGAGATTCACACACCTCGACGCATGGCGCGTTGGGAGCCTTAGCTTTCGGCATCGGCACCAGCGAGGTCGAGCACGTGCTGGCCACCCAATGCCTGCTGCAACAGCGACCCAAAACCATGCACATCCGCGTCGAAGGAATGCTGGCTGCCGGAGTAACAGCCAAAGACCTGGCCCTGGCCATCATCGGCCACCTGGGAACAGGCGTCGGCACAGGCCACGTCATCGAGTTCAGCGGGTCAGCCATTCGCTCCCTCTCGATGGAGGGACGCATGACCCTGTGCAACATGGCCATCGAAGCAGGAGCGCGCGCAGGCATGGT
>Ga0116218_1000250_pt1 | contig 37853 bp, 30 predicted proteins | sample Sb_taG_2_FD_88966 | JGI IMG/M metagenome (GOLD analysis project Ga0116218, IMG submission 88966) | Peat soil microbial communities from Weissenstadt, Germany - Sb_50d_5_LS metaG | ecosystem: Environmental > Terrestrial > Soil > Wetlands > Peat | place: Germany: Weissenstadt | collected 2010-09-21 | reverse complement strand
TGGGCCGGGTCGGGGTGGACATCTACCCGCTGCAGACCGGGGTCGGGCTGGAGGACGTCGAGACGTTCGGGAAGTTCCTGGGCGGCAGCGCGACGAACGTCGCGGTCGCCGCGGCCAGGCACGGCCACCGGTCGGCGGTCATCACGCGGACCGGCGCGGATCCGTTCGGCCGGTACGTGCACCGGGCGCTGCGCGAGTTCGGCGTGGACGACGCCTTCGTCACCGCCGTGCCGGAGCTGCCGACCCCGGTGACGTTCTGCGAGATCTTCCCGCCCGACGACTTCCCCATCTGGTTTTACCGGTATCCCAAGGCGCCCGACCTGGAGATCAAGCCGGAAGAGATCCCGGTGGCCGAGATCCGCGGTGCGCGCCTGTTCTGGGCCACGGTGACCGGGCTGTGCGCCGAGCCCAGCCGCGCGGCGCACTTCGCGGCCTGGCAGGCCCGCGGCAAGGCGCCACTGACCGTGCTGGACCTGGACTACCGGCCGGTGTTCTGGGCCTCGCGGGAGGCAGCCCGTGAGCAGGTCCAGGCCGCACTCCCCCACGTCACGGTGGCCGTCGGCAACCTGGACGAGGTCGACACCGCGGTCGGCACCAGGGACGCCCGGGCCGCGGCCGCGGCGCTGCTGGAGGCGGGCGTGGAGCTCGCGGTGGTCAAGCAGGGCCCGGAGGGGGTCTACGCGCGGACCGGCGACACCGAGGTGGAGGTGCCGCCGGTCCGGGTCGAGGTGGTCAACGGGATCGGCGCCGGGGACGGGTTCGGCGGGGCACTGTGCCACGGGCTGCTGGCCGGCTGGCCGCTGGACCGGATCATCCGCTTCGCCAACGCGGCCGGGGCGATCGTCACCACCCGGCTGGAGTGCTCGTCCGCCATGCCGACCACGCAAGAGGTGGAGAACTTCCTGCGGGGGTTCTATGCGTGAGGCCGCGCTCCGGGCCGCGATGTTACGGTTCGCCCATGAGCGCCCACGATGAGACGGTTGACTGGCATTTCCCGGCCGGGAGCACGGGCGACGGGCGGGAGATCGTGCGGATCACGCCCCAGGTCGCGCGCTGGGGGTACAGCGGGCTGCGCGTGCTGGACCTGGCCCAGGCGGACACCTACCTCGGGAACACCGGCGGCGACGAGATGATCGTGCTCCCGCTGGCCGGATCGTGCACCGTGGACACCGACGCCGGGGCCGCGGACCTGGCCGGCCGCCCCGGCGTGTTCTCCGCGGTCACCGACTGCGCCTACGTGCCCCGGGACACCGCCTACGAAATCAACACCGGGACCGGCGGCCGGTTCGCGCTGGCCTGCGCCCGGTCCCAGGCGGAGGGACTCCCGTTCCGGCACGTGAAGGCGGAGGAGGTCCGGGTCGAGCTGCGCGGCGCCGGGGCCTGCTCGCGGCGGGTCAGCAACTTCGGCACCCCGGACGTCCTGGCGGCCGACCGGCTGATCGCCTGCGAGGTCTTCACCCCGGCCGGGAACTGGTCGTCGTTCCCGCCGCACAAGCACGACACCGAGCGCCCGGGCGAATCGGTCCTGGAGGAGATCTACTACTTCGAGGTGGCCGGCGGCCCGTCGGGTCCGGGCCTGGCCTACCAGCGGGTGTACGGCACGCCGGAGCGCCCCGCCGACGTCCTGGCCGAGGTGCGCAGCGGGGACGTGGTGATCGTCCCGCACGGCTGGCACGGGCCGTCGATGGCGGTGCCCGGCTATGACCTGTACTACCTGAACGTGATGGCCGGACCCGGGGTGCGGGAGTGGCTGATCTGCGACGATCCGGCTCACTCGTGGGTGCGCGAGCAGTGGGAGGACCAGCCGGTCGATCCCCGGGTCACCACGTGGAGAACCCCATGACGACGGTACGGCTGACGGTGGGCCAGGCGGTGGTGCGCTTCCTGGCCGCGCAGCGCAGCGAGCGCGACGGCACGCAGCACCGGCTCATCGAGGGCTGCTTCGGCATCTTCGGGCACGGCAACGTGGCCGGCCTGGGCCAGGGCCTGCTAGAGGCAGAGCTTGAGGCCGAGCTCACGCCGGGAGCCGGCCTGAAGTACCTGCAGGGACGCAACGAGCAGGCCATGGTGCATGCCGCCGCGGCGTTCGCCCGGACCCGGAACCGGATGTCGACGCTGGCCTGCACGTCGTCGATCGGGCCCGGCGCGACGAACATGGTGACCGGGGCGGCGCTGGCGACCATCAACCGGCTGCCGGTGCTGCTGCTGCCGGGGGACGTGTTCGCTACCCGGGTGGCCGACCCGGTGCTGCAGCAGCTCGAGCAGCCGAACGCCCCGGACATCAGCGTCAACGACGCGTTCCGGCCGGTGTCCCGGTTCTTCGACCGCGTCTGGCGGCCGGAGCAGCTGCCGTCGGCGCTGCTGGCCGCGATGCGGGTGCTGACCGACCCGGCCGAGACCGGGGCGGTGACCCTGGCCCTGCCGCAGGACGTCCAGGCCGAGGCGTACGACTGGCCCGCCGAGCTGTTCCGCGAGCGGGTCTGGCACATTCCCCGGACGCCGCCGGACCCGGCGTCCGCGACCCGCGCGGCCGAGGTGATCCGGTCGGCGCGGCGACCGCTCATCGTGGCCGGCGGCGGGGTCATCTACTCCGAGGCCACGCACGCGCTGAAGTCGTTCGCCGATGCCTTCGGCATCCCGGTCGGCCAGACCCAGGCCGGCAAGGGCACCATGCGTTTCGATGACCCACTGTGCGCGGGCGCGATCGGCGCCACCGGGACCACCGCGGCCAACGAACTCGCCGCCCGCGCCGACGTGGTGATCGGCATCGGCACCAGGTGGAGCGACTTCACCACCGCCTCCCGCAGCCTGTTCGCCGAGCCGGGAGTGCGGTTCGTCAACATCAACGTGGCGTCCTTCGACGCGGCCAAGCAGTCCGGGGTGGCCGTGGTAGCCGACGCCCGGGCCGCGCTCGACGCCCTGGCCCTGGGCCTGGCCGGGTGGACGACGGAGGCCGCCCACCGAGCCCGGGCCGCGGAGCTTTCGGCCCGCTGGCAGGCGGCCGTCGAGGCCGCCTACACCACCCGGCACCAGCCGCGGCCCGCGCAGGCCGAGGTCATCGGCGTGGTCAACGAGGTGTCCGCGGACACCGACGTCGTCCTGTCCGCGGCCGGGTCGATGCCCGGTGACCTGCACAAGCTCTGGCGCACCCGCGACACGGGCGGCTATCACGTCGAATACGGCTACTCGTGCATGGGCTACGAGATCGCCGGCGGGCTCGGGGCCAAGCTGGCCGCCCCGGACCGCGAGGTGTTCGTCATGGTCGGCGACGGCTCGTACCTGATGATGGCCAGCGAGCTGGTCACCGCCGTGCAGGAGCGGGTCAAGCTCGTCGTGGTCTGCGTGGACAACCACGGGTTCGCCTCGATCGGGAACCTGTCGGAGTCGGTCGGCTCACAGCGGTTCGGCACCAGCTACCGGTACCGCGGCCCCGGCGGGCGGCTCGACGGCGGGTTCCTGCCCGTCGACCTGGCGGCCAACGCGGCCAGCCTCGGCGTGTACGTGCTGAGCCCGCGGACGATCGAGGAGTTCCGCCAGGCGCTGGTCAAGGCGCGGGCCGCGGACCGCACGACGCTGGTGTACATCGAGACCGACCCGGTGGCGGGCGCGCCGTCCAGCGACGCGTGGTGGGACGTGCCGGTGGCCGAGGTGGCCACGCTGGCCAGCACCCGGGACGCCCGGGCCAGCTACGAGAAGGCCAGGGAGCGGCAGCGGCCCTACCTGTAAGGGACCCGCGCACCACGGCCCCTTCGGCCTAAAAAGGGTTTTCAATGGGCGATCAGGGTACGGGCTGGCCGGGCCGGTGTCCCAGATCAGCGACTCGATCGGGCCGTTGAAGCAGTGCCCGCGCGGGCACCGGATCCTGGCGCTCTCCAGGGGCCCGTCCGTGGACCGGACCGTGTAGCGGTACTCCACCGCGGCCGGAAGCCCGCACCGGGCCGCGCCGGTCTGGTCCAGGTAAGCCGGACAGTCGAGAAATGTCACGCTGGTATCCATCGGAAACCCCCCGTTCCCGTTCGCTTGCTGGTTACCCCTTTGCCGATCCGGAGGGCGGGACGGGCGGCGGTGATACGTCGCCATTTGGGGGTTGTGCCCCGGCCCCGCATCCGGCTTTGTCACCTCGTAACGGCCATATGTTCATAGGTATTGACAATCTCTTGTCCTGGCCTGACCATGAGGTCAGCCTGAGGAGCCGCCGGGTAGAACATCCGGCCGGCCGGCCCTGGTGATGCTGCGGCGGGAGGTAGGCCAATGACTAGTAATGAAGCATCGGTCCCGGCGGGAGCGGCCAGGGCCGGCGGCGCCCAGCCCACCCGGCTGTTCGTCCGGCAGACGTCCGGTCTCGTCCGCGAGCTGGGGATCCCGGCGGCCACGGGCATCTCACTGGCGTCCGTCGCCGTGGTCAACACGTTCATCAACTTCAACGCGGGGCTGACGGACTTCACCAAGTCCGACATGTACCTGCCGCTGGTGGCCGCCGCGGTCATCTGGCTGGTCGCCATGTTCGCCTACCGCTACCTGCTGCGGGCGGTGCCGAGGGCGGGCGGCGAGTACGTCTACCTGTCCCGGATCGTCTCCCCCGCGGCGGGCTCGGTTGCCGGACTCGGCATCGCCGTCGTATTCACCTACGTGCTGTCGACCAACGCGCACTTCGCCGCGCAGTTCACCCCGTTCATGCTGAGCGGGCTGGGCGCGGCGTTCCACAGCACCGCGGTGGCCAACGCGGGTAACCACCTGACCAGCAATATCGCCATCGCCTGGCTCAGCGTCGTGGTCATGCTGATCGTGGCGGCGCTGTCGCTGTTCTCGGTCAAGATAGTGGCCCGGATCATCTTCTGGCTGATCGTCCTGCAGGTGCTGGCGTTCGTCGTGCTGATCGGGATGCTGGCCGTCAACTCGCACGCGGACTTCACCTCGGCGCTGGCCACTTACAGCAACCACCCGGGCGCCTACGATGCCATCATCGCCGCGGCCAAGTCCAACGGCGTGGTGTTCGGCACCTCGATCGCGTCTGCCGTGGCGATCATCCCGTTCATGGTGCTCAACTACAACGGCGTCCTGTACTCCTACTACGTCGGCGGCGAGCTGCGCAGGCCGGGCCGGACGTACCTGTACGCGTCGGCGATCAGCATCGGCGTGCTGGTGGTCCTCTGGATCGGCGTCTGGGCCCTGCTGCGTGCGCGGGCCGGCCTGACCTTCATGCAGGCGCAGGCCAACCTGGGCGTGGTCAACCCCACCGCCTACGGGAAGATCACCAGCCTGAGCTCGGTGGCCGGCGGCCTGGGCTACGGCATGGTGCTGTCGGGCGACCCGATCACCAAGATCCTGTTCGCGACCGCGGTGCCGCTGGCCGAGATCGCGGTCAACCTGGCCTTCCTGACCGTCACCACCCGCGTCCTGTTCGCCCAGGCCTTCGACCGGCTGCTGCCGGTGGGCGTGGCCAAGATCGGCGATCGCAACCACGCGCCGAACGTCGCCATCAGCATCGTGCTCGTGGTCGGCATCGGGTTCTGCTTCCTGACCAGCCTGGTCAACCTGGGCAGCATCGTGGCCCTGCAGAGTCTGTTCTTCGCGCTGATCCTGCTGGCCGGCGGCATAGCGGCGACCGTGCTGCCGATGCGCCGGGCCGACCTGATCCAGACGCCGGGTCTGCGGGACGACGCCCGGCGCCGCTGGCTGCGGAACGTCGCGCTGGTCGGCGGGGCCACCACGGTGCTCGCCCTGTTCACCGTGTACGAGCTGATCGCGCACTCGAGCGTGTACGGCAAGTTCAGCTGGGAGTCGATCCTCACGCTGGTGATCGTGCTCGGCGCGGGGCCGGTCATCTACGTGATCGCCCGTGCGGTGCGCAGACAGCGCGACTCGCTCGACCTGACCATGGCCATGCACGAGCTTCCGCCGGAGTAGCCGGGATGCTCCGCGGCAAGGCCAAGCGCACGCGGCAGCGCGAGCTGCGCATCTACTTCGCCACCGACATCCACGGCTCGGAGGTCTGCTTCCGCAAGTTCCTGGCCGCCGCCAGGGTCTACGAGGCGGACGTGATCATCTTGGGCGGCGACTTCGCCGGCAAGGCCATCGTCCCGGTGCTCACCGAGGACGGCCTGCTGCGCGCCCGCGTCGGCGGCGAGGACGTGACCGTGCCCGAATCGGAATGGGGCCGGCTGGCCGGCGACATCGGCAAGACCGGGCTGTACCCGGTCCGGATGGAGGCCGCCGAGCTGGACCGGCTGTCCGGCGATGAGGCCGAGCTGGACCGGCTGTTCCGCCGCGAGATCGCGGCGCAGATGCAGCGCTGGTGCGACCTGGCGGCCGAGCGGCTCGACCCCGCGGTGCGGTGCATCATCACGCCCGGGAACGACGACCCGGTGGACGCGGACCCGGTGCTGGCGGCCCACCCGCGGGTGGAGTGCCCGGAGCTCGAGCTGTGCGACCTGGGCCCGGCCACCATGGCCAGCCTGGGTGTCGTGCCGACCACACCGTGGAACACCGAGCGGGAGTGCTCGGAGGACGAGCTGGCCAAGCAGATCGACGAGATGCTGGAGCAGGTGCCCTCGGGCCAGCCGTGCATTATGAACCTGCACTGCCCGCCGTACGCGTCAGGCCTGGACGACGCCCCGGAGCTGGACGGCACGCTCAAGCCGGTCATCCGGGGCGGGCGGCCCAGCATCATCCCGGTCGGGAGCCGCGCGGTACGTGACGCGATCAAGCGCTACCAGCCGGTGGTGGGCCTGCACGGGCACATCCACGAGTCGCGGGGAGCGCAGAAGATCGGCCGGACGCTGTGCGTCAACCCGGGCAGCGACTACTCCTCGGGCGTCCTGCGCGGAGCCGTGATCGACCTCGCCCAGGACGGGTCCTGCCTGGTCTTCCTGCTGACGACCGGCTGAACAGGGTGGAGGCCAGCGATGTTCGCTGACCGGCTCGCCGACGTCATCGAAACCCGCGCCCGCCGGCCCGAACTGGTGGCGGAGGCGGCGGCCCGGCGGCCGCGGGCCCCGTCGTTCCTCGGTCCGGGCGGCACGCTGGTGCTCGTCGCCGCCGACCACCCGGCGCGCGGCACGCTGCGGGCCGGACAGCTGACGACCGCCATGGCCGACCGTACCGGCCTGCTCGAACGGCTCTGCGTGGCGCTGGCCCGGCCCGGCGTGGACGGCGTGCTCGGCTCCGCCGACGTCCTGGAGGACCTGCTGTTGCTCGGCGCGCTGGACGGCAAGGTCGTGATCGGTTCGATGAACCGGGGCGGCCTGGCCGACACGGTCTTCGAGATCGACGACCGGTTCACCGGCTATGACGCGCCCGCCATCGCCCGGATGGGGTTCGACGGCGGCAAGATGCTGCTGCGCATCGACCCCGGCGACCCGGCGACCGCGGGCACCCTGCAGGCCTGCGCGCACGCGGTGTCGGACCTGGCCGGCCGGCGGCTGATCGCGATGATCGAGCCGTTCATCTCGCACCGCGTCGACGGCCGGGTCCGCAACGACCTGTCCCCCGAGGCGATGATGCGGGCCATTGCGGTCGCCTCCGGCCTGGGCACGACGTCGGCGTACACGTGGCTGAAGGTCCCGGTGGTGCCGGACATGGAGCGGGTCATGGCCGCCTCCACGCTGCCGGCCCTGCTGCTGGGCGGCGAGGTGCCGGACGACCCGGAGTCCACGCACGCGGGCTGGCGCAAGGCGCTGCGGCTCCCGAACGTCAAGGGCCTGGTCGCCGGGCGCTCGCTGCTGTATCCGGCCGGCGGCGACGTGGCCGCTGCGGTCGATACCGCGGTCAGCCTGCTGTAAGGCGCCCAGGGAACCCGGCTAGGGTCGCGGACTAAAACCACGGCTCGTTCGGAATAGAATTCTTTTTTTGCAGAACGAGCGGTGGCTCGACGGTCAGCATTCGTTCGTCGCCCGAATCTGGATGCCCGGGGCGAGCGGGATCGTCTGCGGCGCCGCATCCGGTTGTGCCGGGTCGCCGAGCAGGAGAGTCCTGTCGGTGGCCGCGAGCAGCGTGCCGCAGGTCCGCAGGCCGTCCCGCTCTACCGTGACCAACGGCGCGGTCGCCTGCGCGCCGGGTCCGAGCCAGCTGAGCCCGATGGCGAGGGCTAGGGCAGCCAGACCGGACAGCATGCACCGGGTGGCTCGCGTAATGGCGCGCTGGATCGACTTCGCCTCCTTGAAGGTCCAGTCTCGCAGCGTATCGGCGTCAAGGAAGATCTCCGCGCCCGGACTTCCCGACGCGGCCCTGGTGGCGGCCAGGCTGCCCGCGATAAGCAGCGCGAACGCGACGGCCAGCAGCGCGACCACCAGGTAACGCGCCCACAGAGCCAGATCGGCGACGCTATCCGGGCCCTTGATGACCGTCACCGCGGCGAGCAGGGCGGTCAGGCCGGCCAGGCCGTTGCGCCAGCCCTCGGCCAGCTTCCTGGCGCTGGCCAGCTGATCGAACTCCAGGTCCTCGGCGAGTCGAGCCCACCGCTTGGCGGGCGGGCTCACGCGAGGGGTACTTTCCAGAACGCACCGCAGCCGGTCTCCGTGGACTCCTTCGGCCGACTCGGGTGCGGGTAACCGCAAGCACACACCAGCGTGACCTGCTGCGGCATGAGCGGCTGCTTGGTTTCGGGCTGACGCCAGATGCCCTTGCTGCCGGTGGGCAGGCCGCGCACCACGGTCCTGCTCATGGCGCCGGAGCAGGCTGGGCAGATCGACGGCACCTGGAAGGACTGCCGATCTGCGGCCCAGGTCGGGGTCACGGGGCTGCCGCCGTAGACGACCTCCCGGTCCTGGTAGTTGATGTCTTGATGGGTCATCAAGGGAGCTCTTCGCAGTCGAGCTGGAACAGGTCGGCGTAGCGCAGCAGCCGGGCGCGTGTCTGCGCGGGAGCCTCGCGCACGGCGTCGGCTGCGCGCGAGATACTCGCAGCGCCTACCGTTCCGCACAGGGCCGGGTCGTACCCGTCGAGATGCTCGCTGAGCACGATCAGGTCGGCCCAGTGAACGATGATCTCAGGACACTGCTCCCTGGATGGTTCGAGTTCGACACCGAGGGCACGGAAGCGGTTCAGCCGGTCGAACGCGTGCCGGACCGTCCAGCCGTACCGGCCGGCTATCCGAACTAGCTGCAGCGCGGATACTCCGATTTCGCCTGCGGGGGGCGTGGCCAGTTGGAGCGCCGGGCAATCATAGCCGTCCGGCTGGTACTCGGCGAGGTTCTCGTCCACCTCCGGGATATGGGCGCCGAGCGGCCGGTAGGCGTCAAACGCCGCCAGCACCTCGCCGACCTTGCTGGCGCTCTGGGCGCCTAGCTGCGCCACGGCCGCGGCCGGAGGCGACCGCCAGTACATTCGCCCCCCTTCATCTCCCAGCAACGCGCCCGCCTCCCGTTCGGTGGGCCGAAGGGAGGCCAAGGAACTCTCTACCTCCGGGGCAATATTCAGGTCCAGGCGGTCATCGAAGAGTTCCCTGGTGACGAGCTCGGCGTGACCGACGGACGTGCGCAGCTGCGCCGCGAGCCTTACCAGGTCGGCCGCCGTGATCCGCTCCGGCACATCGAGCAGGTAAGCGTTGCGCCGATAGAGCGCCCCGGCCTGGTCCGACGGTCGATCGGGCAGATACTCACGGCGGTCACGAACAACCGCCTGGAGCCTCTTACCTGAATTTGCGAGCCGCGCGAGGAAGCGGTTGTCGTCGTCGGCCGGCACGTCGGCCGGCAGGTTAGCCGGGCTTGGCCCGGCCTCCAAGCCCAGGCGCTCCGCGGCTTCGACAATCATCTGGTACGCGTCCCGCTCGCTCACCTTGAGGTTGAACGCCAGCCTGCCGATGGCCGACGGCGTGGGAGGTCCGTTCAGGTCTCGCACGAAGTAATAGACGGCACACGCCGCCGGGTCATCTTCGGGCGGCGGATCCGGCGAGGTGGCCGAAACGACCTTGAAGCCGATCCTGGCGTAGGCGGCGATCCGGTCACGAACAGACGCTGCTGATTCATCGATCCGTGTGGCAGTTTGATCGGCGATCCAGTCGGGCAGCGTCAGCCGCCACGGAGCCCCGCTGTCCAGATCTTTCGAGACTATCCGCAGGTCAAGAACGGTCGGGACGAGATCAGGGCCGTCACAGGACTCCGGAAGCTCACAGTCAAGCGCAGCGGCATAACGGCGGAACCGCTGAGCGATCTCGCCGAGCGGTTTCTGCAGATATACCGCGATCCTTAGCAATAGTACGGGCAGCGGATATTCCTCTGGTGCCTCCGCCAAGTTCGCAGCGACGGCGGTCAGCCGGGGGTCGTCACCATCGTCGACGTCTCTGAGCGACCGCAGGTCAAGGCCTGCAAGCACGAAACGGCGCAAACGGTAAAGCAATTCGGGTCGTTCTATCGTGTGTGATATCGGTTCAGGCGAATAATTTATACGGCCGAAGAAATTGTCCGCGTCATTCAAGGCATTCAGGGCATAATCGTCCATTGGGGTAAGCACGGGGTATTCGGAAGTGTTCTCCGGCCTGGCAAGATCTTTCCACGAGTCATCCGGCCGGTCAACTACGCGTTGCCATAGGGATAGCCTCCAACCAATCGCGAACTGCCAGTCTGGATAGTCCTCCATTGAGTCCCTAATCAGGCTGGCATCATCCGCAAAGCACCCGATTACATTAATCGGCGCCGTTGGCGAACCGGGTTCGGGGTCGATTGGTAGCGCACAGCCGGAATGCTTGTCAAATGCCGCTTGGGCTAGTGGCGAGTCGTCCTGCATGAGCGACCATAGCCAGTTCCAGGTAAAACCGGGCCAGTCGGCCAGAGCCGGGATGCTGGCCTGGACCTGGTCCTGCACCCAGCGCCGGTCCCAGTCGAGAATTGACGTCCGGTCAACGCTGAGCCGTGGCTGGTGCGGCCCGGTCAGGTTGATAATGCGACCGAATACGTGCTCAGCACTGCGGGGTATCGGGCCGGATGACTTCTCCCGACGTTCGACTATCAGGCCGTCGGACAGGATCAGCCCAGGTCCGGCGACCCACCATATCCCGTCGGCCCCGGGTCGGGGCGGCGGGTCCGCAGATCCGGGGTATTGCGGGATACCGGGTGACCACTCACGGGCAAGCTGGCCGTCACGCCAGATTTGAACCTGGTACTCCGCGACCACCAGGTAATCCGCCAGGGTCTTAGCTGCCGGCTCCTTCAGGGCAACGGATAGATACAGCCGGACCACGGTGCCGCCGCTGCGGATTCCTTCCGGCATCTTTGCGTCACGGCGCAACCGGAGCAGGCCACCGGGTCCGGGAATCTGGATATGCAGCCTGGACGACACGTCCAGGCCGTTCTCTCTGGTGGCTGCGGTCCATACGGAAACCTCATCGGCAAGCATGAAATAGCTGAACACGCCGATGCCGAATTGGCTGTTCGGGTATAGCCGGTAGTCAGGTTTGACCTGGCGCCAGCGTGCCTCCTCGCGGCGAAATGCCGCGGTGTGTACGAACCGAGTGCCTGCAGCGGTGAATACGTGCCGCAATACCGTCTCGGTCATTCCGACGCCGTTGTCCTCGCACTCGATATACCGGCGACCGTCCGGCTCGGTCCCCTCCCGCATCACGATCCGCCCCTCCCAGCCCGGCGGGAACTCGGCGCGATGGTGATAACGCAGCCGCATGTGCCGGTACCGGCAGGCGTCGAGAGCGTTCTGGTATACCTCGCGGATGGCGACGGCCGCGTCGTCACCGTAGAGCTGGGTGCCCATGAGCAGGTCTCGGATGCGGTCCCCGGCGAGATGAAAGCGCAGCAGCGGCTTGTCGTACGTGGTGCCTCTGGGCCGCAGGTTCGTACCGCACCGGGCCGGTACCCCGATGAGCAGGTCGCGCTCGTCCTTGGGCATACCGTCGGCGGCCTTGCGGGCGACCAGGCAGGCCTCATCCGCCTCCACTGCCAGCTCGGTCAGGGCCGCGTCCACCGCGGGGTGATCGCATATCGCATCCACGACCAGTTCGTCTTCGTCCGCGTCTGGCCGCAACTCCACCTCGGTGGCGAGGGCACGGTGAAGCCGACCGAGGTCGACGGGGTCGTGAGTGCCGATGTGGTCGGCGAGCACCGCGCTCATCCGGCGTGGATCGGCTCCGAGCAACGCGGCGATGGACAGTAGGTAGCCGAGGGGACGGACACGAACGACATCTGAGGCCTCGGGCGCCAGACGTTCACTCTCCGGGCCGAGGATGGTGGTCAGACACCGGATCACCGACAGCAGCCGACGCGCCTGTTCCTCGGTACGCGCCTCACCGGCCCGGTGTCCAGTGGCGGCGGTCACGATGGTCTTGGCCATAGCGATAGACCACTCCCGGGTGATTTGCCTCTCCCACAGATCCTCGCGCTCCAGGAACCAGCGGTGCACCAGCCACATGACCAGCACGTCGCCATCGGGGCTGCCGATGCCGGCCAATCCGGAGGCGCGCCTGGTGAGCTGTTCGTGATTGGCGAATACATTCTCCAGGTCACAACGCAAGCCGGTGCCGAAGTGCCGGGTGAAGTCACGGGGCTGCACCCCGGGGACGTCTGGCAGGCCCAGTGCCAGGACCGCCTCGCGCAGGAACGGAGCGGCGATCAGCGTGGCCACCTCAACGGGACGCAGGCGCGGATGGCCGCCGTCGCGCGGCGTAAGCAAGAGATACAAGGCCTTTAGCACCCGGCCGGGGTATTCGTCGTCGGTCCAGGCGTCGGTAAGAGATTGGGTGGGAGCCTGGGTGAGAGATGGGGTCTGGGCGAGACGGTTCTGCGCCTGGTCGACATGTCGGCCAAAGTTGGAAACCAGGCCGATTACCTCCTCGCGCAGCGTCCTGATCAGATCCGGGTCGTCCACCAGTGACCACAGCGGAGTCTCGGCCACAGCGGTGAGCCAGACCCCAAGTTTCTGGTTGCCTTCGCAAATAACGGTGTCGAGAATCTCGCTTTCCCTTTTCGCCCCGGATGCCGAGAACGACAACCACGGGATCTGCGCCGAGCCCTGTGCTCGGAGGCTGTCCTTCGCGGCTTGGAGCACCTCGCCGAGGGTCCGCTGCGGCTGGTCGCGCCGGAGCGCGCGGGCCAGCGCGCTGGTGAAAACGCTGCCGCTTCCCTGCTGCCACTCACAGGTCTGGTCCCGCTCACAGCCTCGGAGGATGGCAAACGAGCCTGCGGGCAATTCGGGAAGGCCGTCACCGGCCTGCGTGGCATCGCTTTCTTCGACCCGATTCCGGCAGGCATCGATAAAGCACACCACCAGCCGGGCCCGGCAGCTGGCCGTCTCCTCGCGGAAGTTCACCGAGACCAGGCGGTCGGGCTGCGGCCCGCCATCTTGGCCGGGACGGCTAAAATCGCTCGGCACCAGGAAGTCGGCGCCCTTGAGCCGCACGCCATGCCCCGAGAAATAGACGAGCAGAATGCCGCCTTCCGGCACCCGTTTACACGCGGCCGCGATCTGGTCCCGGCATCGGTTGCGGTTCGCTTCCCCGGCGATGGGCTTGATTCCAAGGTCGTTGTCGGGCTGCACTCCTAGCACCGTGATGTCGTAGTCCGACTCGCGGAGGGCCCGCGCCATCTGGCTGATGTCGGCACGAACGACGTCTTCAGGAATCGGCGGGAAGGCCGCGTCGTCGTCGCACCGTGGTACGCCGATCAGCAGCGCGTGCCGCGTCCCCATCAAACCCCCACGGAATGGCGGAATCCTGGACCAATGTTTCCGGCGCTCCGGCCCGCAGTCAATACGATCGGATGGGCGGGAATCATCTGATCAGGCGTTCCGATCAACCTATCCTATGAATTGCCGTATCTTCTCGGTCTCGGCGCCGACCAGCTGCGCCGTGATCTGGGTCGGCCCCGGCTAGTCCAGCCCCGCCGCAGACGGCAGATCATGGTCCGAATCTATCGTTTCGGGCTGCCGCCGGGGCGGCCGGCAGCCGGACGCCGAAGCCGGCGGCGGCGAGCTTCAGCAGCACCGGACCGGGCGCCATGAGCGCCGTGACCTTGACCGCGCTCAGCTGCTCCAGCTCGGCCAGGACGGTTCGGTAAGCGTCCGGGCCCTGACGGCGCGCGCGGCTCAGCGCGATCGCGTTGGCCCAGACCTTCTCGCGCGCCTCGCGCAGGAACCGCTGCGTGCCGAGCCGGTTGAACGGCCGCAGCAGCCGGTCCACCAGGGTGCCCGGCCCGGAGATCTGGGTCAGCTCGTCGTCCTCGGCGGCGACCCGGGAGGCGAGCACGGTGTCGATGGCCCGGTGATCGGCCTCACGGCGGGCCAGCAGCGCCGGGTCGCCGAACTGCTCGTCGGTGATCACCGCGACCAGGGCCTGCGGCAGGTCGTAGTTGATGTGGGCGTTCATGCCGAGCAGCACATGCCGGAGGGCGGGCAGGTCGGCGGGGGCACCGAACGCGATGGCCCAGGGCTGGGCCGGTTCGCGCCCGGCCAGCGCGGCCTCCAGGGCGTCAAGGTAAAGGCCGGCGAATGCGACATCCCATCGCTCCACCCACTCCGGGTCGGCGAAGCCGCCGCGCTCGAGTTCCTCGGCCACCGCGATGGTGGTGCGCTGGTAGGTCGCGTGGAAGTACCGCAGCGGGTCGCCCGCCGCCTGCAGCGGTTCCAGCAGGGCCGCCATCCGGCCGATCAGCTCCTCGATCACCCGGCCATTATGGCTGATCAGCCCTTAGGGCTCGCCCATGGTGGCGGCGTGGGTGACCAGGAGCGAGTCGGGCGGGACGAGGTCCACTCCGTCCGGGTCATTGAGGTAGCCGGGGGCGCTCCCGGACTTGCCGGTGTGGCCGTACTGCCAGACGATGCGGTGGGTGGCCGGGTCGACCACGCAGACGCGGTGGTTGAAGTCGTCGTTGAGCAGGATGTCGCCGTTGGGCAGCGGGAGGGCCAGCGAGGGCTGGTTGAATCCGCCCATGCGCCACAGCAGGCGGCCGGCCGAGGTGAACTCGACGATCTGGCCCGGATCGGAGTAGTCCGCGGTCAGGTACCGGCCCGGGTACACCTCGTTGGTGTCGGACGGGTACAGCACGCCCGGCGGGTTCGCGGACCAGGACACGGCGCCGCCCAGGGACATCTCGTCGGCCCAGTCGCCGTTGATCTCGGTGATCAGGTAATTCCCGTCGGTCATAGGGAACGCGCCGTTCGGGCTGCCGAACCGGTGCGGCGGATCGTGCATGCAGGCGTTCGTGGTCTGGCCGATGGCGCGGGTCAGGATGTGCGCGGGCGGGGAGATGATCACCACGCGGCAGTTCTTGATGTCGGCCGAGACGATGACGCCGGTGGGGGTCAGCATCGCGTCGTCCGGGTTGAACAGGTGGTTGGGCCCGGCGCCGGGGACGCCCGGCACGCCGTACCGGTAGACGATCTTGCTGGTGGCGACGGATATCACCGAGATGACGAAGTCGTCTTCCTGCGTCACGATGATGTACCGGCCGTCGGGCGAGAAGAACGCGTCGTCCGGCTGGAGGAACGTCTGGCCGGGCGCGAGATCCCCGGGACGCGGAAACTCCCACCTGATGCGCCCCTGCGGGTCGACGATCAGCAGGCGGTTGTTGTGGTGGTCGGCGATGAGGACGTCCGCAGGCACCGCCGACGGATCAGAGCCGGGCGCGAGCAGGCCGCGTCCGGTGGCCGGCGCCAGCCACGGCGCCGGCCCGGCCTGCCCCGCCGGGACCAGGCGGATGGTCGTCACCGTGGGCACCGCCCGCGGCCCGTCCTCGCCGCCGACCAGGTAACCGACGCCACCGGCCACCGCCCCGGCCGCGTAGGCAACCGGCACCGGCAGCTGGCCCACGACGCTCACGCTGGAGGTGGCCGGGTCGAACCGGTACACCACCGGGCTGGTCGTGCCGGCGGCCACGCCGCCCGCCAGGTAGACCTGCCCGTCCAGGACGATCGCGGCCGCACCCTGGAGCGGAACGGGCAGGTGCCCGACCACGGTGGCCTGGCCGGTGGCCGGGCTGATCCGCTGGATGGCGCGGGTGGCGCCGGACGGCGCTTGGCCGCCGAACACCCAGATCTCCCCCGCGCCCGCGGTCACCGCCGCGTACCGCACCGGGACCGGCAGCCGCGCGGCCACCCGGAAATGGCGGCCGTCCCAGGTGGCGAGCACCCGGGGGTCCCAGCTGGTGCCGTCGTAGCCGCCGATCACGTAGGCGACCGGCCCGGCTGTGACGCCGCTGGCATCCGACCGGGCGGCGGGCAGCTGGCCGACGACGGCAGCGTCCGCCCCGGCCGGGAACGCCTGCACCGTGGGCACGCTGGCCGCTGTCCCGCCGCCGAACAGGTAGAGCTGCCCGCCGAGGCTGGCGCCCGCGGCATCGTGGGTCGCGGCGGCCAGGTGCCCGGCCGCGCGGGTGACGCCGGTCACCGGGTCGAGGGCGGTCACCGCGTCCGTCGAGGTTCCCTGGGCCGTCAGCCCGCCCGCGAGCAGCAGCCCTCCCGCGGCGGGCAGCGCCACCTCACGGGACAGCGGGGCCGGCAGCTGGTACGGGGCCGGCCTGACCTGCGGGACCAGGCTGGCGGCGGGCGAGCCGTGGGCCCGGGACGCGGGCGCGCGCGCGGTGGCCGGCGCAGAGCTCGACGGCCGGTGAACGGCAACGCGGAAGACCGAGTAGGCCAACGGCAGCAGGCAGCACACGGAGACCACGGCCACCGTGATGCGGAACCTCTGCCGAGCGGGCATAGGCTCACATACTGCCAGATCAGGACCGGTCGAAACCGCCAGTCGGCCGTTGACCGGCTCCACCCTCGGGGAGCTGCTCCTGAAGGCGTACCGAGCGAAGTCTTTTGGTCCGGCCGATGCGGACCAAAGACTCTGGTCTGGTCCCGCGACATACGGTTCTGTTAGAGGCCGGTCAGCCAGCCGCCGGCGAGCCGAGGTCCCCGATGTGCCGGCATCACAGTCAGCCATGCGACCGTAAGACGAAGGGCTCAGGGAACATGACCAGCAGCGTGATCCAGCCGGGTGACATCCGCGAGGTGGCGGTGATCGGGCTCGGCCTGATGGGCTCGGGCATCGTCGAGCTGATCGCCCGCAGCGGCCGCACGGTCGACGCGATCGAGATCAGCCAGAGCTTCCTGGACCAGGGCATGGCCCGGCTGCATGCCTCACTGGACCGGGCGGTCAGCCGGGGGAAGCTTACCGATACGGCGCGGGACGAGATACTCGCCCGGATCCGGCCCACCGCCGAGGTCGCGGCCGGAGTGGCCGACGCCGACCTGGTGATAGAGGCCATTCCGGAACGCATCGAGCTCAAGAGAACCCTGTTCGCTCAGCTGGACGAGGCCTGCCGGGCCGATGCGATCCTGGCCACCAATACCTCCTCCCTGTCGGTCACGCAGATCGCAGGCGGCACGCGGGATCCGGCCCGGGTGGCGGGCCTGCACTTCTTCAATCCTGCCCCGGTGATGAAGCTGGTCGAGGTGATCTCCACGGTCCTTACCCCGCCGGAGATCGCGGAGACATTGACCCTGCTGTCCCGTGACCTGGGCAAGACTCCCGTGGGGGCCACCGACCGAGCCGGGTTCATCGTGAACGCGCTGCTCGTGCCCTACCTCAACCACGCGGTACACCTGCTGGAAACGGCGCAGGCCACGAGGGAGGACATCGACCGGGCGGCCGCGGTGGGACTCGGCCTGCCCATGGGGCCGCTGACCCTGCTCGACCTGATCGGCCTGGACACGTGCCTGGCCGTCCTCGAGACGCTTCACGATGAGTTCGGCGGTACCCGTTACGTACACGCGCCACTGCTGCGCAAGCTGTGCGACGCCAGGCTGTTCGGCCGCAAGAGCGGGCGCGGGTTCTACGACTACCAGAGGCAAAGCACCGCTGCTGACCACGAGCTGGCGCCCGTCCCCGATGCGGTCGCGGTGATCAGGGACTCCGGCGGCCTGCTGGACGAACTGGCCGAGGCGATCCGCCTGACCGGCATCAACGTCGTGCCGAAGCCATCCGACCAAACCAGCCTGGTCATCGTGGCGGCAGACCCGCGCCACCGGGTCCTGGACGCGGCCCTGGCCGCAGGCCACCCGGCCGACGTGGTCGGTGTCCACATCATCGAGACACTCACCGGCAAGGTGAGGCTCGCCGAGCTGGTCATGCCCGATGTGACCGCACCGGGCACGGCCGCCAAGGCGTCCGCGCTCGCGGCCAGGATCCGGCTGAAGGCGGTCATCTCCAGGGACCGACCCGGCTTCCTCGTCGAGGCGCTCGCCTACGCGCAGTTCAACGACGCGGTCCGCATGGTCCAGGACGGTTATGCCAGCCCCGACGACATCGACACCGCGATGATGCTCGGCTGCGGCTACGTCCGCGGGCCGCTTCAGCTGCTCGACGAAGCCGGCGCCGCGAACGTCGTCGCCGTCCTGGAGGCGATGCATGCGGCCACCGGTGATCCGGCGTTCACCCCGGTACCCCTGCTGGCCGAATACGCCACGGCCGGCAACCTGTTCCGCCCCGGGGCGGGAGGGTAGCGCGGTGGCCGGCGGACCTGAGCCCGATCCGCGAACGGGTAACTCCCTGGAGGAGTTCCAGCGCGATCTGGCTAACAACCTATGTTATGAGCGGGGCACGACCCTGGAGTCGGCCAGCGCGCAGGATGCGTACTGGACACTGGCCGTGACCATCCGCGACCGCCTCGCCGACCGCCGGGCCCGGACGGCCAGGGCGAACTACGCGGCCAACCCGAAGTTCGTCTACTACCTGTCGGCGGAGTACATGCTGGGACGCCAGCTGCGCCAGAATGCGGTGTACACCGGCACGGACGCCCTGGCTCATCAGGCCGCCGCCGCGTCCGGCTTCCCGGCCTGGGACCTGGAGTCCCTCGACGTCGAGCCCGGTCTGGGGAACGGCGGCCTGGGCCGTCTGGCCGCCTGCCTGCTCGACTCCATGGCCACCCTCGACCTGCCGGCCGTGGGCTACGGCATCCGGTACGAGTTCGGGATCTTCAAGCAGGCCTTCGAGAACGGCTATCAGGTCGAGCACCCCGACGATTGGACCTTCTACGGCAACCCGTGGGAATTCCCCGCCCCCGACGACCTCCAGGTGGTCGGGTTCTACGGCCACACCGAGTCGGCCGATGAAGACCAGGGCGGGCGGCGGGCGCGCTGGGTGCCGGGCGAGACGGTACGGGCCGAGCCCAGCCACATGCTGGTCCCGGGCTTCGGCACCGAGACGGTCAACATCATCCGGCTGTGGCGCGCCCGGGCCAGCGGGGAGTCGTTCGACCTGGACCTGTTCAACGCCGGCCGGTACGCGGAAGCCGTCGAGGCGCAGATGCGCTCGGAGAACCTCACCAAGGTGCTCTACCCCAGCGACAGCACGGAGGCCGGCCGGGAACTGCGGCTCAAGCAGCAGTATTTCCTGGTCTCCTGCTCGCTGCGGGACATCATCCGCCGGTTCCGGTTCCGCAACACCGACTGGGGGGCATTCCCGGACAAGGTCGTCATCCAGCTCAACGACACTCACCCGGTGCTGGCGATACCCGAGCTCATGCGGCTGCTGGTCGACGAGAACGGGGTGGGCTGGGAGCAGGCCTGGTCCATCACCCGCCGCACCTTCGCCTACACCTGCCACACCCTGCTGCCCGAGGCCCTCGAGACCTGGCCGGTGCCGCTGTTCGGGCGGCTGCTGCCCCGCCACCTGGAGATCGTCTATGCCCTGAATGACTCCTTCCTGAAGGACCTGCGCGCCCGGCATCTGGGTGACGAGGAACGCATCGCGCGGATGTCGCTGATCCAGGAAGGCCCCGAGCACCGGGTGCGGATGGCCAACCTGGCGGCCGTCGGCAGCTTCGCCGTCAACGGCGTGGCCGAATTGCACTCGCGGCTGCTGACCCAGACGGTCTTGCGGGACTTCGCCGACCTGTGGCCGGAGAAGTTCGGGAACGTGACGAACGGCGTCAGCCCGCGCCGGTTCCTCCGGCTGGCCAACCCGCGGCTGTCCGGCCTGATCACGGCCCGGCTGGGCGACGACCGATGGCTGACCGACCTCGACCGCCTGCGGGAGCTCGAGGCCTTCGCCGACGACGCGGAGTTCCGCGCGCAGTGGCGGGAGGTGAAGCGGCAGAACAAGCTCGACCTGGCCTTCCACATCCTGGCCGCCACCGGCATCACCGCCGACCCCGCCTCGTTGTTCGACGTCATGGCCAAGCGGCTGCACGAGTACAAGCGCCAGCTCCTCAAGCTGCTCCACGTCGTCACGCTGTACAACCGGATCAAGGCGGACCCGGCCGCCACCGTGACGCCCTGCACGGTCATCTTCGGCGCCAAGGCCGCGCCTAGCTACCACCAGGCCAAGGCGATCATCAAGCTGATCAACTCGGTCGCGGCGGTGGTCAACGCCGACCCCGACGTGGCCGGCCGGGTCAAGGTCGTGTTCATTCCCGACTACAACGTCTCGGTCAGTGAGCTCGTGGTGGCGGCCGGCAACGTCTCGGAGCAGATCTCGCTGGCCGGCAAGGAGGCCTCCGGCACCGGCAACATGAAACTGGCCCTCAACGGAGCCGTCACCGTCGGCACGCTCGACGGCGCCAACATCGAGATCCGCGACCGGGTCGGGGCCGGCAACTTCTTCCTGTTCGGGGTCACCGCCGAACAGGCCGTCGCCGTCAGGCAAGCCGGCTACTCACCGCGCGCCTATTACGCCGGCGACGCCGAGCTGAAGGCCGCCATCGACGCCCTCAGCTCGGGTGCCTTCTCCGGCGGGGACCCCGGTGCCGTCGAGCAGGTCCTCTCGTCGATCCTCGACTGGGACGAGTACCTGGTCATGGAAGACTACCGGTCCTACATCGACTGCTTTGACCGGGCCGTCGGGCCGGCCTGGGCCGACGAAGACCGGTGGACCCGGATGTCGATCCTGAACACCGCGCGCTCGGGCTTTTTCTCCTCTGACCGGACCGTCCGCGACTACTGCCGCGACATCTGGCACGTCGAGCCCGTGCCGGTGCGCGCGACCGCGGCGGCTGACTCCGAAACTCCGGCCCGCCAGGCCACTCAGGACTAAGGTCCCCTTTCCCTTCCCGGTGCTGGCGGGCAGGCTGGGACCTAACCGATCTACGAAGAGAGGGCTGCGCCGATGGGCCACCCGTCACCTGATCTGGCACCACTGCCCGGCCCGGGACCTTCGTCCCTACTGGATCATCCCGGGCGGGCATATGTTCGAGTCAGGAATTTAACGTTGGCCGTGTCATTTCCAGCTGGCCGGAAATTACCGAGGGCCCTGGGCGCGGCTGCACCAGCAAAGGCCCGCAACACTGTTCTCGGATACCGCTACCCCGGGGACGGCCGATATTCAGGAAGGTACCCCACCATGGACTTCGAGTTGACCGATGAGCAGCAGCTGATCCGCGACGCGGTCAGGGAATTCGCCCAATCCGAGGTGGCGCCGATCGCCGCCGAGGTCGACCGCGATCACCGCTTTCCCGCCGAGATGGTGCCGAGGATGGCGGAGCTGAACATCATGGGCTTGCCCTACCCGGAGAAATTCGGCGGCGCGGGAGCCGACCAGGTGAGCTATATGGTCGCGGCGGAGGAAATCGCGAGAGCATGCGCGACCACTTCCGTCATACTGCTGGCGCACGCCTCCTTGGCCACCTACCCGGTGTACAAGTTCGGCACCGATGCTCAGCAGGAACGGTACCTTCATGACATGGCGTCCGGCCGCCGCCTGGGCGCTTTCGCCCTGACCGAGCCCGGCGCGGGAACCGATGCCGGCGCGGGCACCACCACGGCGACGCTGAAGGGCGACGAGTACGTCCTCAACGGGTCGAAGATCTTCATCACCAACGCCCCGTTCGCCGAGATCTACATCGTCTTCGCCAAGACCGACCCGGCGCAGGGGACGCGCGGGATGAGCGCGTTCATCGTCGAGAAAGATACCCCCGGGTTCTCCGTCGGCGAGGCCGAGCACAAGCTGGGGATCCGCGGTTCCAGCACGCCGCCCCTGTACTTCGCCGACTGCCACATCCCGAGGGATGCGCTGCTGGGCGGGGAGGGCGACGGCTTCAAGATCGCCATGCAGACGCTCGACGGCGGGCGGATCGGCGTCGCCGCCCAGGCCGTGGGCATCGCCCAGGCGGCGCTCGACGCGGCGGTCGCCTACGCCAAGGAGCGCGTCCAGTTCGGCAAGCCGATCGCGGCCTTGCAGGCCGTCCAGTGGATGATCGCCGACATGGCCACCCAGGTGGACATGGCCCGGCTCCTCACCTACCGCGCCGCATGGTGCGAGGACACAGGCCGCCCCTACGGCACGGAAGGGGCGATGGCCAAGCTGTTCGCCTCGGAAGCCGCCACCCGGGTGTGCGACCGCGCGATCCAGATCCACGGCGGATACGGTTTTACGGAAAGCTATCCGGTGGAGCGGAATTACCGTGACGCCAAGATCACCGAACTCTACGAGGGAACGTCCGAGGTACAGCGCATGGTCATCGCGCGAAGCTACCTGAGGTGAGAACAACCGCCGCATATCGCTGCCATCAGGAGGATCGCGATGAGGATTGTGGTCGCCTACAAGTGGACCTCTGATCCGGAGGAGGCCACGGCCCGGGCCGACGGCACGGTGGACTGGAGCCGGGCGAAGCCAGGCCTGTCGACCTACGACCCCGTGGCCATGGAGCTGGCGCGCCAGCTGGCCGGGGAAGCCGGCGCCGAGCTGATCGGCGTGACGGTCGGAGGGAAGGGCGTGGGTGCGCCGATCGCGTCCAAGGCCGCCCTCGGGCGCGGCCTGGACCGGGTGGTGATCGTCGAGGACGAATCCCTGCGGGAGGCTGGCCGGGCCGAGCTCGCCGCGGTGCTCGCCGAGGCGATCCGGCATATCGGCGACGTGGACCTGGTCATCACCGGCGACTCGTCGGTCGACGTGGCGGCCAAGATGGTGCCGACCGTACTGGCCGGCGAGCTCGGCTGGCCGGCCGTGGCCGAGGTCACCGCGGTGAGCGGCCAAGCGGGCGCGCTGCGCGTGGAGCGCGCGATCCCGGGCGGCGTGCAGGTGCTCGAGGTTTCCGGTCCGGCCGTGCTGGCCGCGTCCGCCGATGCCGCGGCACCCCGCGTACCCGGCATGAAGGAACTGCTCGCGGCGGCCAAGAAGCCCGTCGAGCTCCTGGAGCTCGCGGCCCTCAAGGTGCCGCAGCAGAACGCGGTCATGACCGTCGTCGGCCGGGCGCGCCCGGAGCGCAAAGCCCGCAAGGGCCAGCTCATCGACACCGCCGACCCAGCTGCGGCAGCCGCGGAGCTCGTCGCGGCGCTCCGCGCGGCGGGCGCGCTGTAGACAACACCGAAGGAGCCAGACAAATGAGCGTGAACGCCTGGATCGTCGTCGCGGACCAGCCGACGGTCGGCAACCTCGTCACGGTCGCGCGTTCCCTGGGCGGGCCGGTGGCGGCCGTGGTGGCCGGGCCCCGTTCGGTGGCCGAGACGATCGCGAACAGCGGCGTGGACAAGGTCGTCTGGTGCCACGCGCCGGATGACGCGCCTCCCGAAGCCAGCGCCCAGGCGGTGGCCGACACCGTGGCCGCCGACCCGCCCCGCGTGGTCCTGGCCGGCCGCAACCCCGGCGAGCGCGTGCTGCTGGGCGCCGCGGCGGCCCGGCTCAAGGCGGCGGTTCTCACGGGCGCCCGGTCGGTGAGCCTCGACGGCGACACCACCACCGTGGTCAACGCCGTCTTCGGCGACATCTCCGATGAGACCGTCGCCGTCTCCGGCCCGGTGGCCCTGCTGCTCGACGGCGGCTCCGTGCCGCCGTCCGCCGGCTCGAGCGCGCCCATCGAAGAGATCACCGTGGCGCCGCTGGGCCTGAAGGTGATCGAGACCAGGACACACGGCTTCGAGACGGTGGACCTCAATTCGGCCCACCGGGTGATCGGCGTCGGCCGCGGCATCAAGGCCCAGGAGGACCTGGCCATGGTGGCGGAGCTCGCCCAGGCCCTCGAGGCCGAGATCGCCTGCTCCCGCCCGGTGGCCGAGGGCCTGAACTGGATGGGCAAGGACCGCTACATCGGCAGCTCGGGCGCGCACATCGCCCCGCAGCTCTACCTGGCCGTCGGGATCTCCGGCCAGCTCCAGCACATGGTCGGCGTGGCCGGCGCGGAGACCATCGTCGGGATCAACACCGACGCGAACGCCGCGCTGTTCAGCCAGACCGACTACGGCCTGGTCGGTGACCTCTACCAGCTCGTGCCGGCGATCACCGCCGCGCTGAGGTGATGGTGCCAGATGACGCAGACGGCTGAGCCCGACTTCGAGGTCATCGTCATCGGCGGCGGCGTCGCGGGCTGCGTGGCGGCCTACCAGCTGGCCCGGCAGGGACGCTCGGTGCTGCTGATCGAGCGTGGCGAGACGCCCGGCTCGAAGAACCTCTCCGGCGGCGTCCTGTACTCCCGCGGCATGCAGCAGGTCTTCCCCGATTTCGGCACCGAGGCTCCGGTCGAGCGCAGGATCACCCGTAACTACATCAACTTCCTCAACGCCGACAGCTCGGTCGCCATCGACTACAAGGACGCCCGGCTGGCCGACCCGGTCAACGCCGTCACGGTGCTGCGGGCCAAGCTGGACGCGTGGCTGTCCGAGAGGTGCGAGGAGGCCGGGGCCATGATCATGCCCGGCGTCCGGGTGGACCGCGTGCTCACCGAGGGCGGCCGGGTGGTCGGCGTGCAGGCCGGCGACGACGAACTGCGCGCCCACGTGGTCGTGGCCGCCGACGGCGTGAACTCCTTCATCGCCAAGGAGGCTGGCCTGCGCCAGAAAGAGCCGCTGAACCACCTCGCGGTCGGCGTGAAATCGGTGATATCGCTGCCCCGCGAGACGATCGAGCAGCGGTTCAACCTGACCGGGGACGAGGGCGCGGCGCTGGCCGTGGTCGGCGACTGCACCCAGGGCGTGGGCGGCGGCGGCTTCCTGTACACCAACCTGGACTCACTGTCGGTCGGCATCGTGGTGCGCCTGGACGACCTCACCGCCAAGCAGAAGGTGGTCACCGACATCTTCGACTACTTCCTGGCCCACCGGTTCATCGCCCCCTACCTCGAGGGCGGCGAGGTGCTCGAGTACGGCTGCCACCTGGTCGCCGAGGGCGGCCTGGACATGATCGGCGAGATCGTCATGGACGGCATGGTGGTGGTCGGCGACGCCGCCGGCCTCACCCTCAACACCGGCCTGACCGTGCGCGGCATGGACCTGGCCGTCGGCTCCGCCGTCGCCGCCGCCGAGGCCATCGGCGACGCGCTGGACCGCAAGGACACCTCCAAGGCGGCCCTGGCCGGCTACCGGGACAAGCTGTTCGCCTCCTACGTGGGCCAGGATATGAAGACCTACGCCAAGGCCCCGCACTTCCTCGAGGCAGAGCGGATGTACGAGCAGTACGGCGAACTGCTCGCCAACGTCCTGTACGGCACGTTCAACCTGGACACCCAGCCCCGCCAGCACCTGCTCAAGGTGGCCCGCAGGTGCCTGGCCCGGTCCCCGCTGAAGATGCGGCAGCTCGTCCGAGACGGCATCGCAGGAGTGCGCGCGCTATGAAACCCTTGTCTGTCCCCGAACGCCTGACCAAGAATCGCTTCCTGCTCGACGAGGAGGAGAGCCACATCGAGGTCAACCAGGAGATCGCCAAGGCCACCGGCACCGGCAAGCTCCTTGTCGCCTGCTGCCCGGCCCATGTCTACGCCGAGGAACCCGACGGGACCATCTCCGTGGAGTACGCCGCCTGCCTGGAGTGCGGAACCTGCCTCGCGGTCGCCGCCCCCGGCGCGCTGAAGTGGCACTACCCCCGCGGCGGATTCGGCGTCCAGTTCCGCGAAGGCTAGGCTCGCCTAACCCCGGCGCGGCACGGTAATGCCCGTCCCCGGACCTCCGGGGACGGGCACTTCAGTCCGGGCTACTCATGCACGTAGGTGCCGGGGGCCGGGTCGAGCGGCCGGTACTGCTGGCTGCCGAGGGTCTTGTGGGGCAGCCGCTCGTGGCCGGAGCGGGGGATCAGCCATTCGGTCCACGGACGCCACCACGAGCCCTTCTCCACGGTGGCCGTCTTGAGCCACTCGTCGGGATCGGTCGGCGTGGGCGGTCCGTACCAGCGGTCATAACGCGTGCTGTCCGCCGGGTAGACGACCGACTGGATGTGACCGCACTTGATGAGGGTCATCTCCTTGTCGGCCCCGCCGACCAGGTGGGCGGTGTCATAGCAGGCCCGCCAGGCCGTGATGTGGTCGGTGTAACCACCGACGTGGTAGCTGTCGCAGGTGACCTTGCTGAAGTCGGTCTTGACTCCGAGCAGGGTCGGCCCGCTGCCCTCCCATCCGTCCATGGCCAGGCCGCTCGATTCGAGGGCGAACCTGGCCGTCGTCCGGGTCGCGTCGTCGTTCCAGGCCAGAACGTCGAATGGGGCCGGCGTCTGGCCCATGAGCCAGCCGCTGACCAGGTAGTTGTAGACCAGGTCGTTCGGCCGCAACATGGCGAACACGGTGCGCAGCGCGGACCCGGAGATGACCTGCTTGGCCGCGGCGGCCTGCTCGAGCAGCGCGCGCGACTCCGACGTGTCCAGCATGCCCACTACGTTCGGCTTGTCACCGGTCAGCATGGTCACGACGAAGGTCGCCGACTTGACCGAGTCGTCGCCGATCGCGGCGAAGTGCGCGAGCACGTACGAGGTCGTGATGCCGCCCGCGCACAGCCCGAGCATGTTCACCTGGTCGGTGCGCGCGATCTTCTTGGTCACCTCGACGGCTCGTTCCGCCGCGGCGATATAGTCATCCAGCCCCCATTTCCCCTCGCCGCGCAGCGAACTGGGATTCCGCCAGACGACCATGAATACCTGGATGCCCTGGCTGACGGCGAATTCGACTACCGACCGCCCCGGCGACAGGTCCAGGACGTAGTGGCGGTTAATCTGCGGCGGGACCATCAGCACCGGAATGGCCCGGACCTTGGCGGTGGTCGGGGTGTATTGCAGCAGCTCGAACATCTCGTCCCGGTACACCACGGCACCCGGGGTGGCGGCCAGATCCTGGCCGACCGTGAACTGGCCCCGGTCGACCATGGACGGCATCCCGCCCCGGGCCATGTCGCGCAGCATATTCTGGGCCCCCTTCGCCAGCGACAGGCCGCCGGTCTCGGCGGCCTCCCGCAGGGCGGCGGGATTGGTGCCCAGATAGTTGGTCGGGGACAGCGCCGCGGAGATGACGTCGGCGGCGAAGCGGGCGCGCGCCTTGTCCTTCCAGGAGGAATCCATGGACTCGTACATCCGGTTCATCCACATCTCGAACAGCCGGTAGGACTGGCCGAGGATGCGGAAGTAGGGGATTGTCCGCCACGCCTCGTCGGCGAAGCGCTGGTCCCGCTGGTCGGGCGAGATGTCGGACGTGCCCAGGGCGATCTTGGTCAGCTCTCCGGCCAGCCACGGCATTTCCTTGGCGACCGTGGCCGGGTCGGCCAGCTCGGCGACCGCGTGGATCATGTCCATCGGCAGCACGCCGGCCGCGGCCTCGGTCGCCTCTGACATCAGTTCCAGGGCATTGGCGGATCTGTCTTCTGTACTCATGAGCTCTCCCGGTGCGCCATGCACGGCACGGCTGGAACATAAGCCTGCCGTCCGTATCTCACCGTGGTGAACCACCCCAGGTCGGGCCAGACCGAGATGTCCCGGCTTGGCGGGACCTAGGGCCATTTATCCCGGGACGTTCGTCCATAACAGCGCTGTCCGCGAGGCTGTCAGGCGGGGACGGTCGTCAGCCGGGCCTCGGGAAGCTGGTGGTGAAGGCGTACCGGGAGGCCCGGTACAGGTGCCGGGCGAACTCGACGGGCCTGCCCGCCTGGTCGTAGGCGATGCGCTCCATGGTCAGCAGCGCGGTGCCGCGGGTCTCGTCCAGCGTGCGGGCCTCGGAGGCCGAGGCGTTCTTCGCGCCCATGCGCTGAGTGGCCGAGTACAGCCCGATGCCGGAGGCGCGCAGCAGCTCGTACAGGCCGTGCTGCTCGAGCATCTCGACGTTGAGCTGGACCAGCCCGGCGGGCAGGTAGTTGTGCATCAGGGCCATCGGCTCGCCGTCGGCCAGCCGGATCCGCTCCAGCGACATCACCAGCGCCCGCTCGGGCAGTTGCAGCGCGTCGGCGACCTGGTCGCTGGCGTGGCTGACCTCCGCCTTCAGGACCCGGGTGGCGGGTTTGCGGCCGCTGGCCGCCAGGTCGTCGTAGAGGCTGGTCAGTTCGACGTTACGGTCGATCCGCTCGTTCGCCACCAGGGTGCCCGCGCCGCGCTTGCGGACGACCAGGCCCTTGTTGGCCAGGTAGAGGAAGGCCGCCCGCACCGTGGGCCGGGACAGGCCGAGCATCTCCGCCAGCTGCACCTCGTTCTCCAGCCGGGCGCCCACCTTGAGCGCGCCGGACCTGATGGCGGACTCGAAGTGCTGGGCCAGCTGGAAGTACAGCGGCACCGGGCTGGTGCGGTCGATGGTGATCGGGCCGCTCGCGCCGGTCTCGCGTTCAGGCATCATCGTCATCCGGGCAGGCAAGTAGGCATGTTTGTTTGAACATTATAACCACTGCAGTGTTAGCCAGCCTCACGCACCGGGGTGAAACCCGGAGGCTTGCGAGGAGGCCGGCCTGGCGGACGGGGGGAAACGTATTTTCTATTTTGTCTTGACATACTCACAGACTCTTGACAGGTCATAGCCGCCCGGGTAAGTATCAGCTATCGCGACCCGAGGGAGATCGAACGCATATGACCGCCGACCGCGCCCTGCGGATCGGCGTGGTGTTGGAAGCCTTCCTGGACTGGCCCCTGGACCAGGTCATGCTCTGGCTGCGCGAGCACGCGCCGGAGGTCACCGACCTGGAGATCGGCGCGGGCGGCTACGCGCCCCATCCGCACTGCGACATGGAGACTCTGCTAGCCAGCGACCAGGCCCGGTCGGCCTGGCAGGCCGGGATCGCCCGGCACGGGCTGCGGATCGGCGCCCTGAACGCCTGGGGCAACCCGCTGCACCCCGACACGGAACTGGCCCGGCAGCATGACCGGGCGCTGCGCAACGCGATCCGGCTGGCCGCACTGCTGGGTGCCGGCCGCGTGGTCGCGCTGGCGGGGTGCCCGGGCGGCGCGCCCGGCGACCGGGTGCCGCACTTCGGCGCGGGCGGCTGGCTTCCCTACCTGGAGGGGGTCTACCAGCGGCAATGGGAGGAGCAGATCGCGCCGTACTGGTCCGGCCTGGCCGCCTTCGCCGCGGCGCAGAGCCCTGGGCTGCGGGTCTGCCTGGAGCTGCACCCGGGCACGTGCGTGTTCAACGTGGAGACGTTCGGCCGGGTGGCCGCGCTCGGCCCGTCGCTGGCGGCCAACCTCGACCCGAGCCACTTCTTCTGGATGGGCATGGACGGCCACCGGGTGGCCGCCGTGCTGGGCGACCGGGTCGGGCACGTGCACGGAAAGGACACCGTGTTCCACGAAGAGCACCTGGCCCTGAACGGGCTGCTCGACCGGCGCTGGCCGGAGCCGGCCGCCCAGATGCCGTGGACCTTCGCGGTGCCCGGCCGCGGTCACGACCTGGACTGGTGGACCGGGCTGGTCGGCGCGCTGCGCGGCTCGCAGGCTGAGGTCATCTCGATCGAGCACGAGGACCCGTTCGTGCCGGCCGTCACCGGCGTGCCCGAGGCGGCACGGTTGCTCCGGGCCGCGATCGAGGCCGGCGCAGAGGCCGCCGCGCTGGAGCCGGCGTGACGAAGGTCCGGGTCGGCCTGGTCGGGACCGGCGTCATCGCTCAGGTCATGCATCTGCACTACCTGGCCGAACTGGCCGACCGCTTCGACGTCGCGGCCGTGTGCGACCTGGACCGCGAGGCCGCCCGGGCGTGCGCCGAGCGCTACGGCATCCCGGCGGCCTTCACCGACTGGCGTGAAATGCTCGCGCAGCCGCTCGACGCGGTGCTGGTGCTCACGTCGGGCAGCCACGCGCCGATCGCCGAGGCGGCCGCCCGGGCCGGGCGGCACGTGTTCGTGGAGAAGCCGATGTGCTTCTCGGCCGCCGAGGGCCGGGCCATGGCGGCCGCCGCCGAAGCGGCCGGGGTGGTCCTGATGGTCGGCTACCCGAAGCGGTACGATCCGGCGTTCGCGCGGATGCGGGAGGAGACGGCCCGGCTGGACGACGCCCGGCTGCTGCGGGTCACCACGTTCGAGTCGCCGTTCCGGCCGTACCTCGGGCACTACCCGCTGGTGCCGCGGGTACCCCTGCCGGCCGAGGTCGCGGCCGCCCTGCGCGAAGACAGCGACGAGCGGATCAGGGCCGCGGTCGGGCCTGCCGCCACCGGCCTGGAGCGGCAGGTCTACGAGATGGTGCTGCTGGACACGCTGGTCCACGAGCTGAACACGGTGCGCGGCCTGCTCGGCGAGCCGACCCGGCTGGACTACGCGAGCCTGGCCCTGGACCATGTCACCGTGATGCTGCGGTTCGGCGACCTGCCGGTGGCCATCCACTGGATCGACCTGCCCGGCATCGCCCGGTACGGGATGGAGTTCGCGCTGTACGCGCCGGACCGGAGGCTGCGACTGACCTTCCCCTCGCCGTTCCTGCGCAACGAGCCGGCCCTGCTGGAGATCGAGAGCGGCACCGGCGGCACGGGCCGCTCCTGGCGCACCGAGGAGATCACCGGTTTCGAGAGCGGGTTCAAGAACGAGCTGGCGGCGTTCCACGACAGCATCGTTACCGGGCGCCCGCCGCCCACCTCGGGCCGGGACGGGCTGAGGGATGTGGCGCTGTGCCAGGCTATCGTCGATAGTCACCACCGATCGGCACCGGTCGACGATCCAATCGGAGTGGGAGGGCCAGGGGGAGAAAGGAGAGCCGGATGACCGAGCACATCGCGGTGGCGAACGCCCCGGTCAGCTACGGGGCCTTCGAGCTGACCGTCGGCCACGACCCCGACGTGCCCGACGGCATCACGGTCCTGGACCAGGTGGCCGCGGCCGGGTACGCGGGCATCGACCTTGGCCCGGTCGGGTACCTGGGCCGCGGCGAGCGGCTCGGCGAACTGCTGGCCGAGCGCGGCCTCGGCCTGGCCGGCGCCTACGTCGAGCTGCCCTACGCCGATCACGAGGCGCTGAAGCGCGCGCTGCCCGAACTGGACGCCATCCTGGACGCGTTCGACGCCGTCCGGTCTTATCTCCCGGGCCCGCCACCCCGCCCGACTCTGGCCGACAATGGCAGCCAGGAACGGCGGAGTCATCCTGGCCGGTCGGTCCGGGACCCTTCGCTGGGATTCGACGCCGACGCGTGGAAACGCTTCGCGGCCGGGCTGGCCGGGGTGATCGCCCGCTGCCGCGACCGGGGCTACGAGCCGACCTTCCACCCGGAGACCGGCACCCACGTCGAGGCGCCCTGGGAGATCGAGCGGGTACTCGAGGTATCCGACGTCGGGCTGTGCCTGGAAACCGGGCACATGCTGCTCGGCGGCGGCGACCCGGTCGCGATGCTCACCGATCTCGGCGACCGGGTCAACCACGTGCACCTCAAGGACGCGAGGCTGCCGGTCATGGCCCAGATCGTCGCCGACGAGGCGCCGGTGACCGAGATCTGGACCCGCGAGGCGTTCTGCGCGCTGGGCGGCGGCGACCTGGACGCCGATGCCGTGCTGGACGGCCTGCGCCGGATCTCGTTCGGCGGCTGGCTGGTGGTCGAGCAGGACATCCTGCCGCGCAGCGCCGAACGGTTCGCACGCGCCGCGGCCGAGCAGCGCCACAACCGCGAATTCCTCGCGGCCCGGGGGCTGTAACCATGGCTCCGTTCCGTCTAGGTCTGGTCGGTGCCGGGCGCATGGGCCGCACCCATCTGCGGGCCCTGGCCGGCTCAGACCGAGTAAAAGTGACCGCCGTCGCGGAGATGTCAGCGGCGGCCCGCCAGGCCGTGGCCGGCCCAGACCTGTGCGAGAACACGGCGGCGATGCTGGATCACGCGGCGCTGGACGGGGTGCTCATCGCCGCTCCCACCGACCAGCACGGCGCGATCATCGCCGAGGTCGCCGCGCGCGGGCTGCCCATCTTGTGCGAGAAACCGTGCGGGCTCACCGCCGCGCAAGCCCGGGCGTCGGCGCGGGCCGGGGTCCCGCTGCAGGTGGCCTACTGGCGGCGGTTCGTGCCGGGCCTGCGGCAGCTGCACGACCGGATCGCCGCGGGCGAGCTCGGCGTCATCCACCTGGTGACCTGCTACCAGTGGGACGAGCGGCCGCCGTCGCCCGTGTTCCGCGCGCACAGCGGCGGGGTCGCGATCGACATGGGCGTGCACGAGTTCGACCAGCTACGCTGGCTGACCGGCCAGGACATCGGCGGCCTGTCCGCGGTGGCGTCCGGCTCGGCGCCGGACGGGATCGCCGACGTGGACGGCGCCCAGGTGATCCTGACGCTGACCGGCGGCGCCACCGGGTTCGTCTCGCTGGGCCGCTATCATCCGGTGGGCGACATCGTGTGGGCCGAGGTGTTCGGCACCCGCGGTCACGAGCGCTGCGACGTCATCGACCCGGCCGAGGGCGAGGCCGCCCAGCTCGAGGCGCTGCGCCGGCAGGCGGACAGCTTCGCCGCGTACGCGGCCGGCCAGGGCCCGTGCGAGGGCGCCACGGCCGACGACGCGATCGCGGCGCTGGCGGCTGCCGAGCAGGTCACGGCCGCGATCCCCGCCCTGAGCCACGGCGACTCCCGTGACAGCGTCAGCGGCAGCCTGCCACCCAGCTACCGTCACCGGCCGGGCGGATGAGCGGCGCGCCGCCGGCCCTCCGGGTCGGCATCGTCGGCTACGGGCTGATGGGCAAGGCGCACAGCTACGGTTACCGGGTCGCGCCGCTGCTGCGCCGCCTGCCGGTGACGCCGGTGGTCACGGTGATGTCCGGGCGGGACGCCGGGGCGGTCGCGGCGGCAGCTTCGGCGTACGGCGTGCCGGTCACCGTCACCGACTGGCGCGAGCTGATCAGCCGGGACGACGTGGACGTAGTGGACATCTGCACGCCCCCCGGCACCCACGCCGGGATCTCCCAGCAGGCCGCGGCGGCGGGCAAGGCGGTGCTGTGCGAGAAGCCGCTGGCGCTGACCTACGCCGACGCGGCCGCCGCGCTGGACGCGGTGACGCGGGCCGGGGTGCACAACGCGGTCGGCTTCAACTACCGGCGGCTGCCCGCGATCGCGCTGATGCGGCGCATGATCGCCGAGGGCGCGGTCGGGGAGATCAGGCTCTGGCGCGCCATCTGGCTTTCCGACGAGTTCGCCGACCCGGCCACCGGGTGGGACTGGCGCTTCGACCGGGCCATGGGCGGCACGACCATCGCCGACCTGGGCAGCCACCTGATCGACATGGCGCTGTGCATGGCCGGCCCGGTGGAGAGCGTCTGCGCGCAGGCGGCGACGTTCACCGGCTCGCGGCCGGCGCCCGGCGGCGGCACCGCGGCGGTGACCGTGGACGACGCGGCCAGCGCCCTGCTCCGGTTCGGATCCGGCGCACGCGGCACCATGGAGGTGGCCCGGACCGCGGTGCGGCGGCCCTGTGACTTCACCGTCGAGGTGAACGGCAGCCGCGGCACGCTGCTGTTCAGCTACGCCCGGCTCAACGAGCTGTGGTACGGCGGCGCGGACGACGACATCCGGCTGTACGGCATGCGCCGGATCCGCGCCGAGCATCCCTCGCACCCGTACGCGGCCCAGTGGTGGCCGATCGGCCAGGGTGTCGGCTACGGCGCCTCGTTCGCTAACCAGGCCGCCGACCTGATGGAGGGCTGGCCGGACGCGCCGTGGAGCCCGGGATTCCGCGACGGCGCCGCGGTCCAGGCGGTGTGCGACGCGATGGAGACCTCGGCCGCCTCAGGCCGCTGGGTCAGCATCGGCGAGGTGCTCGCGAACACGGTATGACCTGCGGCGTACGCCCTCTATGATGACTGACTCATAGGTACGGACGAGGAGCGTGACGTGAGCGGGCGGCTGACGATCATCGGCTGGGTCGGCAAGGTGCTCGCCCAGCTCGCCGTGCAGCGGGGCACGGTCTACGACATCGGCCGCTTCACCCCCGCCAGGTTCGCCGAGAGGATGGCGTCATGAGTGCTTCGCTGAGTCTGTCGCTGGCCGAGCGGCTGCGGGCCGGGACCGTGCTCGGCGCCGAGGGTTACGTCTTCGAGCTGGAACGCCGCGGCTACATCAAGGCCGGGCCGTTCGTGCCCGAGGTGGTGCTGGACTTTCCCGACGCGGTGCGCGAGCTGCACCGGGAATTCCTGCGCGCAGGCGCCGAGGTGATGGTCGCGCTGACCTACTACGCGCACCGGGAGAAACTGCGGGACGTGGGCCGCGAGGGCGACCTGGAGGCGATGAACCGGCAGGCCGTCCGGATCGCCCGCCAGGTCGCGCGCGAAGGCCCCGAGGGTGGGGCCCTGGTGGCCGGGAACGTGTGCAACACCTGGGCCTACGACCCGGAGGACGCTTCCACCGTCCAGACCGTCCGGGCCATGTACACCGAGCAGCTGGGCTGGGCGGCGGACGAGGGCGTCGACTTCGTCATCTCCGAGACGAACGACTACCTGGGCGAGGCGCTGATCGCGCTGGAAGTCATCCAGGACCTCGGGCTGCCCGCCATGGTGACGCTGGCGCCGACGCAGCCCCACCGGACCCGGGACGGGTACGAGTACGCGGACGCGTGCCGCATTCTCGCCGCCGAGGGAGCGCAGGTCGTCGGCCTGAACTGCGACCGCGGGCCGCGGACGATGGTGCCGCTGATCGCGAGGATCCGGGAGACGGTGGAGTGCGCGGTGGCCATCCAGCCGGTGCCGTACCGGACGGACGCGATCACTCCCACGATGGAAACCCTCTGCTCCCCCAAGGGCGAGCGCGCTTTCCCGATCGAGCTCGACCCCTTCACCTGCACGCGCTTCGACATGGCGAGGTTCGTTCTGCAGGCCCGCGAACTCGGCGTGGACTACCTGGGCATCTGCTGCGGCGCGGGCCCGCACCACGTGCGGGCGATGGCCGAGGCCCTGGGCCGCGAGGTCCCGGCCAGCCGGTATTCGCCGTCGATGGACCTCCACCCGATGTTCCGGGCCGAGGTCTCGGCCAAGGATGCGGCCTTCCTGCCGGGCTGGAACGCCTGAGGGCCGAACGGGCCGTGGGGCCAGCTGCGGTTCACCCGGCTCGGGTGATCCGCGGCCGGCCCTGGACCTTCCCGACCATCTCACCGAGTGCCTGAGCCGGGATCGGTGACGCGGCGCTACCCTGGGAGTAATCCCTCGTACCCGGTGATGGCCCCGGTGCGCCGCGAAGCACCGTAACGATGACAAGTGACGTGGAGCGGCTCACGGACCGGTGAGCGGCCCGCAGATCCGGGTCCGGACCCGCGAGGACCTGGCCCGCCAGCGGCGTCACCGCCGCCATCCATGCTGGGATCACCTCATCGCGGCCCCGTTGTGGCCGCAGCACGGAGCCAACCTCGGAACGCTCCTGCGCACCTGCGACGCGGTCGGCGCCTGCCTGGCGGTGCCCCGCCTGCCCTGGGTCCCCGAGGCGCTGGCCCGCGGCAACACCCTGCGCCGGCCGGCCTGCGTGCACTGGACCGGGCGGGACGCCTGCGCGTGGCTGCGGCAAGAGCGGACGGCCGGGACCCGGATCGTCGGCGTCGAGCTGGCCGAGGAGGCGATCAGGCTGGGCGACCTGCCCGCCGCCCGGCAGCGCACGATCGCGGTGCTCGGCCACGAGCAGACGGGCATCCCGCCTGAGGCCGTCGACCTGCTCGACGTGGCGGTGGAGATCCCGATGATCGGGTCGGGCGCGAGCCTGAACGTCGCCGTGGCGGGATCGCTCGTGCTGTACCGCTTGGCCGGGTTCCTGTGATGCGCGCTCCAGGAGCCCGCGCCGGGCATTTGCGGCCAACAAGACCATATCCTGCCGTATTCACACAATTACTTAAAGTTAAGAAAACGGGAAGCAGACTGGGTTATCGTCGCGTTATGTCATCATCGCTCATCCAGCCCCTCAGGCCTGCGCTCCAGCGAGGCCAGGAAGCACAGCCGCCCTTCCACCCGAGGCCAGGAAGCACAGGGAGCACACCACCGTGACCATGCCGCCGCTGACCGTCACGATCGCGCGAGAAGGCCGGGTCTGCGTCCTGTCGGTCAGCGGCGAGCTGGACATCGCGACCACCCCCACCCTGACCCGCCAAGCCGCCGCCGTCCTGCAGGACCCAGCCGAACGGCTGATCATCGACCTGTCCGGGCTGGAGTTCCTCGACTGCTGCGGCGTCCGCGCGCTGGCCGCCGTGGCCCGCGCCGCTCCCCCCGGCTGCCCGGTCCTGGTCCGCGGGGCCGGCACCCGGGCCCGCCGGATCCTGGACCTGCTGGCCGTGCCGCTGGAACGGCCCGGCACCGTGAGCCTGGACCGCGCCGAGTGGCTGATCCTGGAGGCCCAGGTGCTGAGGTCCTGGTCGCGGGAGACCCGCACCCACAGCAGGGTCCTGGCCGCCCAGGCCCATCAGGGCCGACGGGACGCCAGGAGCGAATCCACCCGGCTTGCCGCCGCCTTGCGGGAATCGCGTACCGGGCAGGGGCCATGAAGGTACCCGGGCTCCCTGCCGCCGCGTCATCGAAGCAGCAATGCAGCTCGCAGGGCCGTTCCCATGCGCCACGCCGCCGCCCCCGGCTCACCGAACCTGCAAGCCGCAAGGAGGCGGGAAGCCGCAGGCCTCCGCCCAGGGGAATAATAGATTGGGTTTTCTGGAAATAAATTGCTAGTTTTATCTTTCAAAGGTAGCCTGAGGGCAGGACACCGGGAGGCAGCAGCCGAAGGCCGCGAGGCAAGCCCGGGTCCGCAACGGAGCCGGGTTAGCGTTTCAGCGGCCCCGCTCCCACCCCGGAAGAAGCAGTCACATGACGGCAACACCCGCACCACAGGCCACCACCAGCACGCTGCCGCCCCCCTCACCCAACGGCTCCGCCCCGCCACCCCCGCCCACCCCCCAAGCTCCCCCGCGCCGGCCTGCGCGTACCCGGATCAGCGGCATGCGCACCGGCCTGATCGCAGGTACCGCCGCCCTGATCGTGGTGATGATCTTCATCATCCAGAACACCCACGCCGTGAACATCACCTTCCTGGGCGCGCACCTGCACATCTCGCTAGCCGTGGCCCTGCTCCTGGCCGCCGTCGCCGGCGCCCTGGTGATGGCCGCCGCCGGAACCGCCCGGATCACCCAGCTGCGCCGGATCATGCGACGCAACAGGCGCAACCCGCAAGCCGGCTAAAGCATCCCGGACAATCCCGCCCGGCAACTCCCGCGCGCGGGCCGGAGAAGCACCGGACTGCCTCCCCGCCGCGCGGCCTGCCCCGCAACACCAGCTACCGGTCACCACGCACCCCCGTACGCCACTGACTAAGGAGTCGGTTATGGGCATCATCGCCTGGATCGTTCTCGGCCTCGCCGCCGGCCTGCTCGCCAACATGCTGATCCCCGGCAAAAGATCACAAGGCCTCATCCTCACCTGCCTGATCGGCATCGCCGGGGCGCTCGGGGGCGGCTGGGCAGCCACTGAACTGTTCCACGTTCACACCCTGCACGGGTTCTTCAACCTGTCCACCTGGCTCACCGCCATCGCCGGGTCAGCCGTCCTGCTTCTAGCCAGCCGCCTGCTCACCGGGCGCAGCGGCAAATCCCGCCGGCTCGCACATCGCTAACACGCGGCTACGGCTGCCGCAGCCAACTGCGGCAGCGAGCCGCCCAGGACCAGAACGGCGAGACCAGACCAATCAGGCTCCACCGGCCACCCCCGCACCACCCCCGCACCGTGACCGCACCACCCCCGCACCACCCCCGTACCGTGACCGCACCGTGACCGCGCCCCCCGCGCAGCAGCGCCCGCAGATGCGGGCGCTGTGCTGCGCGATGCCGGCGAAGCGGCAAACCCTGCCCGGTGTGGCCTCAG
>Ga0116218_1000248_pt1 | contig 37874 bp, 28 predicted proteins | sample Sb_taG_2_FD_88966 | JGI IMG/M metagenome (GOLD analysis project Ga0116218, IMG submission 88966) | Peat soil microbial communities from Weissenstadt, Germany - Sb_50d_5_LS metaG | ecosystem: Environmental > Terrestrial > Soil > Wetlands > Peat | place: Germany: Weissenstadt | collected 2010-09-21 | reverse complement strand
TCGGGAGGAGCCAGCCGCATCCGGGCAGTCGGCTGGCGTCACGGCGCGCTCACGCCCTCGTTGGGGCCTCTACGGCGGGCTTACGCAGGTGAACACGAGACTCCGAAACGTTGGTCGTACCCTCAAATCACCGACAGCTACGGGCGTTCGACCTCACTTCAGAAGAGCCGCACCCGCGACCGCCTTGGTGCTTGCGGCTTCCAGACGTTTCAGCTAGCGCCCCTAGCTTCGGTCTGCCACAGGGGACTCCCACCCCCAAGCAACGCGGCATGCCCGGCGTACACGATCTGGGGATGGGCACTGCCCATCCCCAGGCTCCGCAATCTGCTCTGCTGCTGCCACCCGTGCCGCCCTCCAGCTTCCGCAGGTGCGCGTCACGACGCTAGCCGACGGCCACGCTCCTTTGCTCAGCCGCTCGAGCGCGCCGCCGCCGCGACGGCGAGCGTGCGTGAGTGAGTGACCAGTCGTAAGAGGACGGCGGCCGGCCGCATCGGGCCCGCCACGCATGCATCGCCTCAAGCACGCGGTCGCGAGTCCAATGCCGCTCGATCGCGCCCGGATGGCAGCCCTTGCAGTACGCGTAGGCGTCTCCCTTGCCGTTCCGCGGTTGCGTGTCGGCGCCGCAGCCGCGACACCCCCCCTGGTAGCGCGCCTTGACCGCCCGCGCCTTCTCCCCAGTGGGGTCGTAGAAGTACGCCTTGACCTAGCCGGCGAGCGACCGAGACGGTCGGCAATCTGGCCGACCGACAGGCCCTCGAACTCCCGGTAATGGCGCGCCAAGGCGACCGCCCGGCGACGCTCGAGAACCCGACCCGTTCCCGCGATTGACGCCTTGCCCGTCACACCGGGTCACGCTACCTCGCTCAATTGGCGTTTCCGTCGAGGTCGGCACGCAAGCGCCGACGCGCCGGCTGGACCTCCTACCCGCGCATTTGCAGGTCGATCGCCGGAGAGGCTCGGGTCCCCGTCGTAGTGCGAAGGGAGGTGTCTGCCTCGCCGGGCCTCGGACCTGCCTTATCGGTGCGGTGCTGGGAGTGAGTGGGAGAAGTCTGGGGTTCCGCCCGTGTGCTCATCGCGTTGATTGCCGGCGCGTTTCGGGAAGCGGTCGGTGATCGACTTGAGCATCGCCAGAAGCTACTACACAGTCTCGTACGTCACTTGCACGTTCCGGGATTGCGCTGGCGCCGAGCGCCTCGCCGAGCTCGATTGAGGCACCGACTTCGACTTCGAGCCAGCTAGCCGCATGCGCGAGTTTGGCGAATACGAGGTGCCAGACCGGGCTTGTGCCGAGCCCTGCTCTGCCGACAAGGTGGTACTCGTGCAACCGCGGGTTTAGGCGATCGGGTGGGGCTCGGTCTCCGCCGGTCCGGTAAGCAGAGCCTCGAGCCTGGGGTTGGCGAGCCGCCGATTCGCGTAGCCGAAGTGGATCGGCTGCATGTACGTGCCAAACACGCGCGCTACCCGGACCGGCGCGAGCGCCACATCGGGTGACGTCACGTCCACGGCGGCGGCACGTACGCCGATGTTGCCGAGGCTTTGCACGCACGATGAGAGCGTCGGCTCCTGGCGGTAGCGGGAGCGAAGCGCCGCGAGTGTCGTCGGTGGGCCAGGGCGACTCCGAAGCGGTTCAAGCGCCCGGATAGCCGCAGGAGGGATGTAGTAGAGCCCGTGATCCAGCGCGCTCGCGACATCCTCTGCCCTGAGGACCGGGCTGTGTCCGTTCTCGCGCATCAGCCTCCTGATGTAGGCCCCGAAATGGCCGTGCTCGAGGACCGCTCGCTGTAGCGCGGTGTCGATCTCCGCGTGCGCTGCCAGCCCGATCGTCACGCCCGGCCAGGAGCGGCCGTCGCCCAGCCCCACGCAGACGACGCACGGATGCTGCGTACCCGTGTCGAGCACGTACAGCTCCGACCGCGCCCCAAAGCGATCGAGCTCCCTCATCGCGCGCTGCGTCACCGCGTCGCAGCCGTCCGGATCGAGTCGCAAGCCGGGCTTTCTAGCGAGCCAGTGGAGCATGAACGCATCGCGCTCGATCAGCTCGTACAGGGCGCGTAGCGCCGCGTCCTCGAACGTCGCCCCGGCCGCCAGCCCGTTGCTCGTGATCTGCGCGAACCGCTCGGACGGTCCGACCGGGAAGTTCATGTAGGTGGCGAGCGCCGGAAGCTGGACCCGATCTCCGGTGTCGAGCCAGCGACCCTCGATCCATTGGATCGGTAGATCCGGATCCAGCGGCGTGAACGGGAATCCCGGCTGCTCGTACTGCGAGGCGTCATTCAGCACGAGCCAGCGGGGGTCGAAGGCTGCCCCACCGAGCTTGCGCGGCGAGGCGCGTGTCAGCGCGGCCGGATCCCACAGAGAAGCGGAGTAGCGCTCGATCCCTTCGCCGATCGCGCTCCGAACGGCTGCCTCTTGAGTGGCCCCCTTGCCCTCGCCGGTGAAGCTCGGGCACGACCGATCACCGTTCTCGTAGGGCCCGACGTGCGCGCTCGCGCAGACGGGCACCGAGGGCCCATCGGTGTCGAAGAGCGCCACCTGGCGCACGACGCCACCGCGCGCGTCGGCCAGCCCCGCGAGCTCATCCGGGATCAACGCTGCATGCGCACAAAACGAGCGCGCTGCTCCTCGCATTTGCGCGGCGCCCCCGCACACCCCGCACCACGGCAGCGGCACGACTGAGTGCAGCGCGGCAGTGTGTTCGCCGTCGACGAGAACGCAGCCGTACGGGGCGAGGTCGGGATAGCGGAGAGCGAGCAGCACGTTCTCGGCCACCGCGCGGATGAGTGCGGCGTCGCCACCGGCCGGGACGTCGCCTTGCTTCGGCGGCAGGTCGGAGAACCGCACCCGGCAGCAGTTCCAGCAGGCTGTGCGTCCCGGCTCGCACCAAGGACCAAGGAACGTCTCAGCGCCACGCCGCCACAGCGAAAGCGAGCGGCTGCCGGTCACATGAAGCTCGTGAATCAGCTCGGAGGCAGCGCGCTCGTCGAGGTCCGACAGGTCCGCCAAGACGAAGTCCGCCGGAGTGTTCCCAGCAAGCTCGACGCCCGCGCGCGCGAGCTCCTCGCGCACCGCGCGAACAAGCGCCGTCGCGCGCGCCCCCGCCGCGGTGAGCTCGCGCTCCGGCGCGGTCTGAGGCGCGTGGGCGAGGTCGGGGATGCCCGCGCGAGCCAGCCGCCCGCGAAGCTCAACAACCCAACCAGGCGTTGCCCCCCCGTCAGGCGCTCGCAACCACGGCAGGGCATCGCGGACGAACGACGCGTTATCGGCGCGAAGCCGGATCGCAGCGTCGCGGGTGCAGACGACCGTTCCGCTCCGAGCCGCCGCGATCCGAGTGTCGCCGAGGAGGCGGGCTACTCGCTCCCCTCCTCGCCTTCAAGTCGCCCTCCGGCCCGTGCCAACTGCCGGAGTGCGCCCATGAACACCTCACCGCACGGCTCGCACTGATTGCACTCCATGCACCTGAGCCGGAGGAAGATGATCTCGCTGAGCACCGCCAGCGGATCGATCAGCTCGTCGATCTCGAACCTCGGCGTTCCCACGCGAACCTCCCCTTGTAGCTGATAGGACCCCGGTCACGTGCAACGCTACAGAGCCGCGACGGACGCTTCAACCGACCGCCTCGGTCGACCGGGTCGGAGACGTGCCTGCCGCTCGGAGCGCAAAGCAGCCACGATTTCGACGTCGCCAGCCTCGCCCCGCGCTACCGGTGCCGGACAAACTGGATCACGTGACCGGTGCCGTCTCTGGTGACTGCTCTACGCGCGAAGGAGCGACCATCTCTGCGTCTCTCGGCGGGCACGCCCGCCGAGGACTACGGAACGCGTCGCGGGCGAACGAGAGGACCGACCGCGCCGGGTCGCGCGTGGCCCAGGCGAATCCGCTCGTCCGCCCGCGGCGCCTCCCGGGTCCGGCCCCGGCCATCGGAAGGTCGCCGAACCAGTCGTGAGCCGACCGTCGCGCCGACGGACGGATGCGATCGTCCGCTCGCGCGGTTTCCGCGGGCGTTGAAGGTGATCGTGACTGGCAGCAGCGCGGTCCGCGTTCGCACGAACGACGTCTTCTTGGGGGCTGGCCGCCGCATCGTGGGGTGGGTTCAGCGAGCGTGCGGGGCGCGCGATTGTCCGTTCGCCGGACCGGACCACCGCTAAACCGCTAGGGCCCGACGTGGTTCCGGTCTTGGCGGGGTTGGATGTCGGACTGGCCTGCCTGTGGAATTTCTCCACGAATCATCGACCGGGCAGTAGGCTGGGGCGGGCGGTCGCCGTTGGAGGATCGATGAGCGTCTGGGAGTGGATGATGGTGGTCAGGGTCAGGGCGGCCGGGGTGGCGATTTGTGGCCTGCTTGTCGGGGGATTCGGCGCGCTGGTCGCGCCGGCGATCTCGCTCGGCCGGACGGCGAGCCGGACCGCGAAGGTCGCGGGCTCGCGGCCTGTCGCCAATCCGTTCGTGAAGGTCGCCGAGCTGACCGGCGCCGGCGAGAGCGGGGCAGGCCAGTTCGGGCTCAGCGTCGCCCTGTCGGCTGATGGAGACACGGCCCTCGTCGGTGCTGCCGGGGACGACAACGATGCGGGAGCGGTGTGGGTGTTCACCCGCTCGGGCCGGATGTGGCGGCAGCAGGGCCCGAAGCTCACGGTGTTAGACCAGAGCGGAGGGGCGGGGTTCGGTTCGAGCGTCGCCGTGTCCGCGGATGGGAACGTCGCGCTGATCGGCGGGCCTAGTGACCAGGTGTTCGGCTCGGCGTGGGTGTTCACTCGCTCCGGCAGCACTTGGAGCGAGAGCGCGAAGTTCACAGCCTCGGGGGCTGGCGTGGTGGGCGACTTCGGATCCAGCGTGTCGCTCTCCTCCGACGGCGACACCGCTCTGGTGGGTGCTCAGGAGGGAAACCTCGCGGCCGGCGGGGCGGTGTTCGTGCATTCGAGTCCGGGCTGGGGTCAGCAGGCGACGCTGACCGCCCCCAGCGCTGGAAGTGGAGCGAGCATCGACGGGTTCGGCACGACGCTGTCCGGTGATGGCAACACCGCGCTCGTCGGCGGTAACGTCAACAACCTCTCTGGGGGGGCATGGGTTTTTACCCGCTCAGGCTCGACCTGGAGCCAGCAGGGAGGGACGCTGACCCCCAGCAACGAAAGCGGCCCGGCGCAGTTCGGGCTCTCCGGGATGGCGCTCTCCGCGGACGGTAACACGGCGGTGATCGGCGGAGCCGAGGACAATGGAGGCACCGGCGCGGCGTGGACGTTCACCCGTTCGGGGTCGACGTGGAGTCAGGGCCCGAAGCTGACGGCGACGCCGAACGTGGGGAGCTTTGGGGTCAGCATCGCGCTGTCGGGCGCGGGAGACACCGCCCTGATCGGGGCTCCCACCACCCTCAGGGGGAACACGCCCGCGGTGGGCGCGGCGTGGGTCTTCTCCCGTTCGGGACGAAAATGGGTCCAGCAGGGGTCGCGGCTGACTGGCGGTACCGCAGAGGGGCTCGGATTCGGTGCCAGCACCGCGCTCTCCTCGACCGGGACGATCGGCCTGATCGGCGCCACTTCCCAGGAGGTAGCAAGCACTGGAATCGGTGCGGCGTGGATCTTCGCGAAGGCACCGATCACGAGGATCACTCGCGCGCGCATCAACCCAGCGGCCAGGTCTGCAGTGTTCTCCTTCAAGGCCGTGGGCTCCCACACCGGGTTTCAGTGCGCACTGATCAAGACTGCTGCCCATCGCCGGCGGCCGCGGCCTTCGTTCTCGCGCTGCCGATCTCCGAGGGCCTACCGACACCTAAGGCCCGGCCACTACACGTTCCTCGCGCGGGCGGTCGATCGCTCGTCATTCACGGGCAACCCCGCCAGCCGCTCGTTCGCGATCGGATAGTCAGCTGGCCCAGGCTGACACGGCCACCGTGGCGCATCCGCGCGAACACGAGGACACTCGCAGGACGACAGCCCGGAGCCTCAGCCGCGATCCCCAGCCCGGACGAGCTTGGTGGGCGGTTGGCCGACCTCCGCCGACCCGCTGCCTCTCATTCAAGACGAGCCCGGTCCGGTCGAGCAGCAGCCGAAAGGCGACGCGGCTGGCGACGACGCTCGGCGTGCGTACCCTATGACCTCTGGTTACCGCTGGCGCCAGTGTGATCGACACGTTCCTCGTTGAGAAGATCATTTCCCGGCCGGGGCCCACAGCGTTCCTGAGCCGCAGTTACCCGTAGATACTCAGAAGGCACGGTGATCGCTTGGGGCGCGCGGCTTCCCACGGAAGCGTCAACCAGCTTCTGGCCGGACGCGCGTGAGTTGTCGCCATAGCGCTCGTCAGCCCGGGCGCGCGTCGAAGATCAAAGGGATCGTCGGGGTTTGCCGGTCGGGGCGTCGGTCAGGACCGTGAGGCGTTGATCTTGGGCGGGGACTTCTCACTCCGAGTCACCGCCCAATAAGCGGGCCGGCGGGTCGTTGATAGCCACCCTCGGCAGCCTGCGACCCCGTGTCGTTCATCCTCTCGAGAAGTAGCGGCGGTTCGCCCGTTTCAGCGGCTCCTAGCTCTATATACCCGGGCTGAGACGGAGGGGCCAGCCGCTACGTAGCCGGGTCGGGCAGGTCACGTGAGCTGTATGGGGCATTCATGAACGGCGTTCGCTCATTTCCCGCACGTGTGTGCACACTAAGCCCGATGCGACGACCGCTCATCGAGCGTACGGTCAGAAAACGGATGAACCCGAAAGGGGTGATGTGGGTGGCCACAACAGCTCCTCCAGAACCACCTGTACGACCGCCCGGGGAACCTCCCGGCGGTCCTCCTCGTCGCGACAACAGACAAGATGACCGATCCGTCAACCTTTCAACCGCCAAGCCGGAGCTAGGTGTGACGGCCGTCAAAGAACGCTTCTCACGCGCGGCGCCCGCGATCGCGGCCCGCCTGGGACCCAAAGCGGGTGGCCGGATCTCGAATCCGATCCAGTACCGCGGCGGACCGATGTCCTGTCCCGATCCCGACGTGTTCGTCTGGGGGTCGCTCTACGTGGCCACGGGCACGAGCGACATCGGCCAGTACAACCCCCTGCCGAACGGGAAGATGGGACCGGCGCCCGACGCCTTCCCGATCTACTGGTCTCGCGATCTCGCGACGTGGTATTTCGCCAACTACATCTTCCCGCATGGCCACGTCCCGCCCGGCGCGAATCCGCCCACGGGCAGCTGGACGTTCACGGGCCACTACTGGGCAGCGGAAATCCACTCCATCGGCGGGCAGTACGTCGCGTACTTCGGAGCGCAGAAAACGGACGGAAAGATGGGGATCTTCGTTGCTTGGACCAAGCAACTGTTCGGTGGGAACTGGCAATCGAAGATCCTGATCGGCACCGACGGATCGATTGACCCCTCGGTCTGCTGGATCGGCAGTCAGCTCTACATGGTCTACACGCATCAGCCGAATTCCGTCTGGCTGACCAAGCTCTCGGCCGACGGGCTCGCGGCGCAGGGAAATGGCGTCCAGATCTCGGAGGGAAACCTCCCGTGGGAGAAGGGAAGCGACGGCCACTACGTCGAGGAAGGCCCCGTGCTGTGGACCTACAAGGACGCGAACGGGAAATGGACGACGTACTGCTTCTTCAACGCGGCGAGCACGTGGGATCCGACCTACGCCATCGGGGTGCTGATCCAGCAACGGGACGGCTCGTGGAAGAAGCATCCCGAGCCGATTCTCTCGGCCGGCCCCGAGCTCGTCTCGACGGGCCTCGGGACGCAGCCGTTCCACACCGCTTCCGGGAAGCTGTTCATCTCCTTCCACTGCCAGTTCCGCCAGAGCTGCGGGCACAACATGGAAGGGCGCTGGCTGTGCTTCGCGCCGCTCGAGATGGCAAACGGAATCCCGACGGTGGCCGGCGGCGTTCCTCCGACCACCGTCGTGACCTAGCTCACTTCACGAGAAAAACCATTCCACAGCACCGTGCTCTCACGCATACACGTCCTGGATCGACCCAACAACAACCCGGAAGCTGTCCGGCTTCTCACGGAAGCGGAAGCTCGGCAACGCCGCGTGGGGTCGCTGCTCCTTCACGAATCGTTCAAAGCAGTTGCGAGCGTCGCCGCCAACGCGCTGGTGGCAGGTCTGATCCGGTCGCCCCTTTCTCGTCACCTCATTCTGACGAAACACTCGGCAGCCGCACCGAGGTAGCTTCCCGGTCTTAGCGTCCATCGTGACTGGAGGGGTCGGCCAGACTCACCAGCCCGGCCAGTCCGGAGTGGCCCGGCTCCTACCGGGAGAAGGCGACTAGGACGAAGTCTCGTACGCGACCTTGATGAAGGCTCTGATCTCCTCGAGCTGGTCGGTGCTCGTCAAGGAGTACTCGACGTCTCCCATTCCGAAATGGCCGATAGCCTTCGCGTCTCGCATGTCCTCGGGATTCCAGGGCTGCGCTGTGTCGACGTTCAGGCTCAGGTAGATCAGGACGCGCTGTTTTTGCAGCTCAACGGTGAAGGAGGACCTCTTGCCGCGGAAATAGGCGATGTACTGCTTGCGGATGCGGCGGGCGTCGGCGGCAAGCGCCATGCCGAAGCCATTGACCTCCGTAAACAGTTCGGCGATGAGCGCACTCTTGTTCCCGAGATGGTGCTCCAGCGAGTATTCCTGGCCCTTCGCTGGCTGGGCGGCCCGGGAGCCGCCGCGCTCGTCGGATCGCTCATCGTCGCGGCGGTCGGTGTCGGTTGCCGGACACATGCCGGCGTTCGAACTGGGACGCGCTCAGCCGGCTCGACCGCAGGCCGCGGCGGCTCGCTTCGTGGCTGCAACCGTTGTGCGGAGATGGGCGCACGTCGCCGTTGCGATCGCGAGCACTGAGTGGCAGCGGTTTAGTCAGCCAGACGGCAACAATCGGTCATGCTGGCAGAAGCAGACGCTCGGCCGGGGGGGCGAGGCGGCTACGCCGTCCAGCGAAGTTGGCGGCGACCGGGGACGGCGCGGAGTGTCGCTTCGGCCAGGGCTGTTGGGCGGAGGACGCCGTGGTCGTCTTCGAACAGCCTGGCGGCGATTAGGCGGCCGCGGATCCGCTGGGTGCGGAGGGCGTCGCGCACATGGGTCCGCGGCATCCGCTTCGGCCGCGACTCCCAGAGCGTCCGGGTGATGAACATCCGTGACTACTACGAGCAGTGCGGGCCTGGCTGTGAGCATTGTCATGACGCGATAGGGCCGAGGGCCCTTAACCTTCTCGGTGCGAGGGCAGCGCCTCCGGGCCGGAACCGGGGAAGCGTGCCGCCGCCCGGTGAGGCCGCGCTGATCCGCGCGCACCGGCGTCCAGCGATGCCGCACTACACAAGGGGGAGTGTCACATGCCGGCTACGCGCGCACCGAAGGGGTATGTCGTCCTGGAGGGCAGTGAGCGGCGTCCTTCCGCGACCGCCAAGCGGATCGGCGCGGTCGACCCGAACGAGGAGATGTCGGTGACGATCGTGCTGCGACGTCGACCGGATGGTCCGCCGATGCCGGATTTCGACTACTACGCCACCACGAAGCCGGCCGACCGGACGCAGTTGACCGAGGCAGAGTTCGCGGCGCGCTACGGCGCCCACGAGGACGACATCGCCCAGGTGATGGCGTTCCTCAGCGAGCACGGTCTGACGGGTGTGGCCCATGCGGCCCGCCGCGCGATCAAGGCCACCGGGACCGTCGGGCAGTTCTCCGCCGCCTTCGGCGTCACCCTCGAGCGCTACGAGCACGAGGTCATCCGCCGGCACTGGGAGGGTCCGCGCCGCGAGACTTACCGGGGTCGCGATGGCGTGATCTTCGTTCCCAAGGCGCTGGCCCCACTGCTCGTGGGCGTCTTCGGACTGGACAACCGCCGGGTCACCAAAGCAGCCGCCGGGGACCCGCCCAACACCACCACGATGACGATCCCGCAGGTCCGGGCTCTCTACGACTTCCCGGCCCAGTCGGCGGCCGGTCACACGATCGCGATCGTCTCTGAGGCCGGGTACCAGAAGCCCGACATCGACAACTACTTCGGCACCCTCCCCGCCGGTTATCCCGAGCCGCACATCTCCGAGATCGACGTCAACGGCGCCAGCAATGACGGGAGCGAGGACCTGGAGACGACACAGGACATCTGCATCGCGGCGACGGCGGCGCCCGGTGCGGACGTCGCCGTCTACTTCACCACCTACGACCAGCCCGGGTGGATCGATCTGCTCGGCCGGATCGCGTTCCCCGAGGCGGGCGACCCGGTGTGCAAGGTCGCCTCCTCCAGCTTCTACCTGACCAACGGGGATACCACCGCGGCGGCGACCGAGCAGGGCTTCACCGCCGGCCTCTACGACGCGATCGACATGGCGCTCGCAGACGCGGCGCACCAGAACGTGACCGTGTGCATCTGCTCGGGAGACCAGGGCAGCGACTGCCAGCAGGGCGACGGGCACGCGTACGTCACCTTCCCCGCCAGCGACCCGTGGGTCCTCTCGGTCGGCGGCACCACCATCGGCGACATCAGCGGGTCGACATTCGACGAATGGGTCTGGAACGACACGTTCAATATCCAGGGCTTCAACCCGACCGGCGCGACCGGAGGCGGAATCAGCGACCACTTCCCGCTGCCGTCCTACCAGTCGGGTGCGGGCGTGCCCGCCTCCATCAACGATGGCCACGCCGGCCGCGGCGTTCCCGACGTGGCTGCCAACGCCAGCCCGAATAGCGGCTACCCGCTGAACCTCGCGGGAGCCAGTGGACTCGGCCTCCAGAACCCGATTCCGATGGACGGGACGAGTTCCTCGACGCCGCTCTGGGCGGGGCTGATCACGGTGATGAACGCGGCGATCGGAACGAGCCTCGGCTTCGTCAACCCGGCCATCTACGCCCTGAGCGGGGCGGGCTTCCGGGACATCCTCGGTGCTCCCGGCCCCGCCGACAACGGCTTCAACGGCACGTCGGGCTACCCGGCCGGCGCCGGATGGGACGCCTGCACTGGTTGGGGGAGCCCGAGCGGCGTCGCGCTGCTGTCGGGCCTGATCGAGCAGAGCATCACTCCCACGCTGGAGTTGTGGGTGAACAAGAGCACGTTCGGGGTCGACGAGGTCACCGACACCCTCTCCTGGCCGTCTGCCCTGTTCGTGGTGATCGACGGCTACGCGCCGTTCCAGCTGCCGACGCCGCCGACCATCACCTTCTCCGGGCCGTTCACCGGACTCGCCACCGTCACACCGGACTACTCGCAGGCGCGGTGGCAGGACGCTAGCCTGACCTACACCCCCCAGCGGCTCGAGATCCCGTGCGACATCACCTTCTCGACCGGCGTGCTGGCCGACTTCCCGCCGGCCGGTGGGGAGACGGCGGAGGTGTTGACCGCCGCCGCCTCGCCGCTCGGCTCGGCTCTGACCGGCAGCGCAGCCTTCGAGCTCGTGGGCGGGGCCGATCCGTACTTCACCAACGTCAACGCCGCCGGCGACAACCCGTTCTGGCTCAGCCAGGACCTTCGTGTGTTCACGACCACCACCACGACGGGGGGTGTCTCGCCGGTCGCGGGCACCCTGGGCACGCCGCCAGTGTTCGCCACCACGGATCCGACGTCGCTCGACGCCGATGCCTCCTACACCTACCTCCAGGCCGTGCTCAGCTACCTCAACGACAACTACGCCGACGGGGCGGTCGATCCGTTCGAGAGCGGAGTCGTGCCCGAGCAGACCGGCCAGCTCACCGGCGACGGCTCCGTGACGCCGACGAGCCCAGCGCCGGGCGGAGGCGCGCCGCTCCGGAACTACAACTTCGCGATCGCGCGCGTGCGCCTCAAGGGAGCTGCCGGCACCAGCGCACCCGACACCAGGGTGTTCTTCCGCCTGTTCCTTACCCAGTCCAACGACACCGACTTCCAGCCGTCGACGACCTATCTCAGCTCACCGGACACCGCGGGCGAGCCGGGCGAGCCCGAGGTCGGCGCCGGGACGACCACGATCCCCTTCTTCGCCAGCGGGACGCTCGAGACCCAGGCGGACTACGTGCCGAACGGCCCCAACCAGCAGAACCTGCAGATCGCGACGGGCGACACCCAGTGGGCGTACTTCGGCTGCGTCCTCGACGTGTACAACCCGAACTTCACGATCCCCACGTCCGGTGGGATGGCCTCGGTCAACTCGCAGCTGATGGGCACCCACCATTGCCTGGTGGCTCAGATCGCCTACGACGACGCCCCGATTCCGACCGGCGGCGCTATCACGGCATCTCCCGAGAACTCAGACAAGCTCGCCCAGCGCAACCTCCAGGTCACGCCGTCGGACAACCCCGGGCCCGCCTCGGCGCACCGGATCCCACAGACCTTCGACCTGCGCCGCAGCGCCGTGGCGAAGACCACCGCGACCGCCGGACCCGACGAGCTGATGATCGCCTGGGGCGCGGTCCCGCGCGGGACCGTGGGCTCCATCTACTGGCCCGATGCGCTGGCCGCCGTGGTGATCGCCCAGGCCGACGCGCTTTACCGCGTGCACGGCCTGCGCGCCGCCGACCCGCACACGATCGAGGCGGTCGTCCCGGACGGCGTCACCTACGTCCCGATCCCGGGTGGGGCCGGCGAGAACCTGGCCGGTCTGCTGACCCTGGACCTACCGACCACCATCCGTACCGGTCAGGAGTTCACCGTGGTCGTCCGCCGCATCGCCCGCAACGCCCTCCCGCGCCTCGAGAACGTCGGCACCCAGGGTGGGCGGGCGCTGCCAGGGCGCCACGTCGTCGGGACCTTCCAGATGCAGATCCCGGTAGCGACGGCGCGGACCCTCCTCGCCCCGGAAGAGAACACCCTGGCCGTGCTGAAGTGGCGCCTCGAGGAGATGGCGCCGACCAACCGGTGGCGGCCGGTGATGGCCCGCTACGTCGAGCTGGTGGCAGGCCGGGTCGCGGGACTCGGCGGTGACCCGGGACGGATCCCCGCCTCACCGGGCGGCTACCACCCGGTGGTTCCCGTCCACGGACGCCACGGCTTCGGTCACGAGCACCGGGAAATCGGCAAGGTAACGGGCGTCGAGTTCGACCGGTTCGGCGAGTTCGTCGGCTTCCGGTTGCTCACCAAGGACGGCGGGCACCGGCACTACCGGGCCACCCAGCCCGCGGTCGAGGGTCTGATCCGCGAGGCCTGGGAGGAGCGCTTCCTGATCGAGGTCTGGACCGAGCCGCACCACCCGGAGACCCCGGCGCGGGTGGTGCTCCTCCGCTGAGCGCGGGAAGCCCACCGACACACCCCTTCGTCGCCGAAGCGCTCGTTGGCCCGGCGCCGCCGCCATTGCAGAAGCGATCGTCGGCTCTCGCGACCGCCGAGACCAGCAGCACACACGGCCTGACTCGGTCGCCGCCGTACATGGGACCCAACGGATTCGATCGCTAACTCGCCGCGACTACGGCCCCGGGCGGCGGTGCTGGCTGAAGCAGCGGCGCGCCCGGAACACCTGACGCGCGACATCTAGATCCCGCGCCCAGAAATACTGGCCGCCTTGCTGATCGCGAAGATGTTGCTCGACACGGTCTCTGTCGAGCACATGGCAAACACCGTCATGTGCAATCGGTGGTCGCCTTCTTTCGTTGGAAGGCGGGACGCGCACGATAAAGGCGCGTTCGTTGAGGTGCCTCTGGCATTCCTCGATGGTCCGGACCTGCCCCCAACGCCTCGAAGGCTCTTCACAAGGCGGGAAGGCCCCGTAATCGATCATTCCCGCGGTGAGGAGTGCTTGTGCTGTCTCCTCAGCCAGCTCAGACTGCCATGTGTCGTCCAGCAGTCGGAGCAGCATGAAGATGCCCGAGGTGAGGGCGGCGATGTCGATGACCCACGCGGTCGGCTCGGCTCGGACGGTGGCGACCGGCGGTACCTCGCCGCGATGCCGCAGTAGATCGTCAATCTCGTTCACGCTAAGAGCGCGCTTCGCGAGCATGACGCTGCGTTGCTGGGCGTGCGGCAAGCCCGGAAACGCAACCCGGTTCTTGCCGACTCCCAATCCGTTTGCGAGTGGGTTCCGCGCCTCGTGATAAATCAGCCGCGCAGCGAGCTTGGGTGTCAGCGCGTCGTCGTCCCGCCAGGGGTAGTACTCGATGAGGAGCTCTTTGAAGCGCCCGCCGCTGTCGGAGCGCGCACTGCCCCAGATCGAGTCGAGGCTTGCCTCGAACAGGAGCACCGAGCATCCCGCGACCACATTCGACAGGAGGCCCGTAAGGGCGAGATTGCAGCCCCCGCTCAGTCCTAGGTCATGACGGGGCAGAGCCAACATCGATGCGATGTCGTCCATCTGCATGTCGACTTGCTCTACGAGCAGTCGCCGGACGTTCGGGCGGTCGGCGACCTCCGGGAAACGTGAGGGGAACAAAAGGTCCGGATCTACTTGCGGAAGGGACGCCACGAACTTCGCTTCTATCAGAGGACGCGGTCGCTCACAGAGGCCTCCGGAGCGTGCAGCGCTGAGCGTTGCTCCTTTGGGACGAGAGATCCGACAACAGGGACCGAGCGGGGCAGCCGCGGCGTGCAGCGCTGGGCAGGACGCCCGCGTCCTCGCCATTTCGATCGTCCACTCCACCGCCAGCAGGTGTTGGAAAGGGATCGCCAGCTTGCTCAATTAGATTAGACGACCACGATGCGAGCGTCGCACGATTGTGTCTCGCGCTCTGCCTAGTCTGTCGACATGACGATCGTTGATCAGATGTGGCAGAGCCGTCTGCGTGCGGTCCTTGGCGCGTCGCTCAGTGAACTGCGCTACGAGCACGTCCAGCAGCTCGTGATGAATCGGGCTGCGGAAGCAGCGGACCTCGATTTCAAGGGCGCGCTGTATGGCGCAGCTGACGGCGACCGGCAGGAGCTGTGTAAGGACGTGGCCGGCATGCGGAACCACCGCGGCGGCATGATCATCCTGGGGATCAGCAACGAGGATGGAGTCGCAATCGATGCGCCCGGGGTCCCGCTGTCCGATGCGGAGACCGCACGAATGCTCCAGATCGTGGCAGCCGGAACGGCCCCGTACGCAGAGTTCGAGATCGAAGCCATCCCGGGCGCGGCGCAGGATCTTGGCTTCTACGTTCTCGTCGCCCCTCCTAGTCCGATGCGTCCCCACGCCGTGCTCAATCGCGACTGGCTGCGGTATCCGCGTCGCAACGGGACGGTCACGAGATGGCTGAGCGAGGTCGAGGTTGCCGACCTGTACCGCGACCGTTTCCGCGGACAGGCTGACCAGCTGGACCGACTCCAACGGATCGGGGACGAAGCGATTGCCCAAATGAATTCTGATGGCCCGTGGCTGGTGGCAGCCGCGGTCCCAAATCAGGCTGGTGAGCTTCCCATGAGCTTCGTGGAGCGGCGAACGGCAGAAGAGTGGCTTCGCGGCCGACACACGTCCTATGACTACGTCGACGGCTTCTTTGAGCCTCCAGCGGTCCCAATTGTCGGGGTAGGGGTTGAGCGATACACGATGAAGTCGCACTTCGACCAGGAGGGGCTCGCGAATTACTCCTACGCTGAATGCCACGCGGACGGGGCCTGTGCCGCTGCTCGCCAGCTCAACTCGCCTCAGGGCGATGGCACGGTCTTGACGTCCCAGCTCGTTCTTGCCGCTGCGAAATGCTTGCGCCTGATCGGCGCCCACGCTGCTCGGTCCGGTGCATCTGGTGACGCAGCGGTCCATCTCCGGGTTGTCGGTCCATCCATGCGCCTCGGTTACATCCGAGACGGCTCCGTCCAGCACTACGAGCCGGGAGCGACGCTTCGCGAGGGACATTCTCGGCACACGCTTCCGCTTCAGCCCCTCGCTGATGTCGGGCAAGATCTCTTCCTCGCGGTGCGTCTCGTGCTCATGGATATGTTCAATGCGTTCGGGAGAGCCGAGGTTCAGCACATCACCGACGACGGAACCCTCCGCTTGCGCTATTTCGGTGATCCTGATTTCGCGCGGTGGACACAGGATCGCGGCTTAGCAATTACGTCCGACGCAGTCGACGAATAGCCTGGCCTGCCTGCAGCGTTCCGTCGTACTCGCGGGGGGCAAGCGTTGATAGCGCTGCCGACAGGAGGACAGCCCTGGCGCTGGCTCGTGCGATCGCTGCTCACCACGATGCCGACGCGATGTCGCCAATCGGATCGTGAGCTGCAGGAACCTCCGGAAGACGAAACCAATCGTGCGCGGCGGGCGCCGCACCGTGCTGCGTGACGCTTGGAGCGGCTACCGGGGCCCCGCTGCCCGTTCGGGATCAGCGCGAACAAACCGCGTCTCGGCGTAATGGCGCGGGCTCAGCTTGAGCAGGATGGCCAGATCGATCCGGAAAGCCTGCAGCCCACCACCGAGGTTCAACGACTACTGTGCGCGAAGCTGCCGCGCCTACACCTGCCCGGTGTGCCGCTGGCCTGAGGTCAGAGCATTCTCGCGGTATCCCGACGCCCCGACTTACCGCGATCCCTGGGCGAGCACTTCTGGCTGACCGTTTCAGGCCGTCGAATCCTTGATTTGAACTATGCGTCTGGCGAAGATCCCAGAGAGGAGGAGTACGCCTCCGACAGCTGTGAATCGGGTGAGCGATTTCAACGAAAGACCGGAGATCGGCGCTACCCAGCACGCCGCGACGCTCGGTTGATTATGGAGAACGTCCTCGGCCGCATTCGCAGTGCGATGCGGCGATCGCGCCCGATCGAAGATCCGCGCCGAGCCCGAGTTTGGGCACCATCAGAACTTGACAGACACAGACGCCTAGAGGAGCATGCTGAGAGGGCTGTCCCCGGCCCAGTTCGGGCGGCGGAGGCGTCGATCAGACTGGCCGGTCTTGTGGATTGTGTGCGAATGGATGGGGTCCGATGCCGGGTACCGACCGAACAACGCGAGTCTTAGGGAACGCCCTCGCAGAGCACGGCCTCCCAGAGAGGCCGGACCCAGAACGGTCACCTGTTCTTTCCGAGCTATGGGAGCAGCTGTTCGCTCCCTCCAGGGAGTTCACCCGTGTGTACCCGTTGCCTGGCCGTCCCGCGCGCGGTGGTCGCCCCCGGGATGCGGGAGGCGGTGGATTGAGTGGCCCCGACCAGCTGGGCCGGAGCGACGGTGAGGATCCCGTCGATCGATACGGCGACACTCGTCTTCGCCGAGTTCGTCGTGCCTTTCCTCCCCGCACCGGCCGACCAGCTCCTTGGGTTCTGGGTTGGCCTGATGGATGGTCCCATGCAATTCATCTGCCAAGCGGGCGTCGGCTGGCCGCTCACCAGCCAGCAGCCGTTTGAGGCCGTCAGGGAGTTCTTCCCGGATCAGCCGAAAGCGCTGTCCGTCCCGCGCGCCGACGGGTCGACCATAGCGATCAACTCGGGCGACCCCATCTCTGTCTTGGTGACAGGACCTGGTGCCTGGGGTCCGGGCAGCATTGACACCGGCTTCACCTTCATCCTCAACAACAACAACGATGAGGTCACCTACGGCCCGATCGGCCTCGAAACAGAGGCGGGCGACTTAGCGGACGTTGGTCACGTAGCCGGCTGCATTCTCGAGCATGCCAGCACGGGCGCACTTCCCAACTTTGGGACAGTTCAATTTACGAACTTTGCGACCTCGAGTGCCACCCAGCAATGGGATCTCAGCAGCGCGACGACGCTCGAAATCAGCGACGCGAACGGGGTGGATCTGACGCAGACGGAGCGCGTCGACGCCAGCACGATGACGGTCAAATGGCTTAGTGCCAACTGATCGTGGGCTTCAGCGCTCGCGTCCTCATCCGCCCAGGTGAAGGTCGCCCCCAACGCGTTCTACACGACTGGAACTATCAAGATAGTTCCTTCACTCGCTAGTGGTCATCCCTGTAAGTCCTCGGCGGATCGTTGAATCGGCGGGGCCGTCGGTTCCACCTTCTTCGAATTGCTGACCCAACCGCTTTCGGTCCAGCGGCCGGAGTGAACAGGCGTCCCCCAACGACTCACAACCGAGGACGCCAGGGGCTGATCTCGGGGAACTTGGCCTGTGCTTCGCGCAGGAGAACGTTATAGAGCTTCGTCCCGTCGATCGTGCCGAGTCCAGTGCAGGCGTCCCAGCCGGCCTGCGCGGGATACCCCTCCAGTCCGCTGAAGGCATTGCTCTGAGGGCCGCCAGGGAACGACGGGTCCGGCACCTGGTTGCACACGTTGTCGTGGCCCGACGCGAGCAGGTAGAGCAGCAGCGTGACAAAGCCCAGGCGGAGGCCGACGAGCTCGTTGAGAACGGCGAACAATCCGGCACAAAGCGGCGCCGCTGCGCTCGTGCCGTTTCCCGAGAACTGCGCGCCAGGCTTATCCGGACCGCCGGCCGCGTCCACGTTGAAGTACATCGTGTACCCGGTCCCGAATGCACCGTTCGCAGCGATGTCTGGCACCCCGCGGCGGCTCTGCCCATCGACGCGCGAGACCGGTGGCAATCCCGCGCCGGTCTGCTGCCAGATGGGACAGGCGAAGAACGAGCTCACGCCACCGCCGGTCGCGCCGGGCATCGGATCCGTGTCATTCCAGATGTACTCGTGCATCGTGAACGGGTCCGTCGAGTCGTCGACGCAAACCACGGTGCCACCGCACGCAAGGACCCATGGGTCGCTCGCGGGGTACTGCACCTCCTGCTTGCCCGTCCGCGCGGCTCCCGGGCGCACGCTGACGCCGTAGTCGCCTGAGGTGACACAGACGGTCACGTGGTGGGCGGCGAGATCCTGAAACCGTGAGGAGAAGCAATTGAGATCCATCCGCGCGGGCCCCCCCGGGAGGTCCGGGTTGTCGTCGTCGTAGATGGGATAGCTGATTGAGACAACATCCGGGACCTTGGCCAAGGCGCCTTCGCCAGGATCGGGAACGAGCGACGACAGGGCCGCGTCCCATCCGGACAGGGTTCCGTCGACGTAGCACACCGCGAAATCGGCACCCGGTGCGACGGTCGCGGCGATGCAGACGTCCTGCGTCGTCTCCGTGTCCGGCGCCCCAGGCGTCGTCCCCGGCCACGTCGTCGGATTCGGCGCGGCAAGGTTCCCGGGGATGCTCTCGAAGTACGCTGTGAGATCGTCCGGATTGAATCCGCCCCCGTTCGAAACGAGCACGATCAACTGCCCTGAGCCCTGCCCCGTGGGGAACTTGTAGTACTGCATCATGGCCTGCACCGTGTTACCGGAATTCTCAGGGTAGGGGTACGGCGACTGATTGCGTCCGGATCTCACGCGGGTGTCGAGCCCGAAGACACAGCTGATTGTGTCGGACAGTTCGGCCGGAACCGAGATCCATCCGGAGTAGGACACATACGTCTGCCCATCGAGCGCGAAGGCAAGGAGCTCGACGGAGAACAGCTCACGCATCTGCGATGGGCTTCCGGAGGCGACGATCGTGCGCCTCGCCGCCGAGCGGCTGACGATTCGCAGTCCGCCGCCAACCAGGAAGTCCGACACCACTTGAACATCCGAGTCCGCCGCTCCGAACAGCACGCTGGATTCGCCCGGCGGGACGGGCGTGCGGAGCCACGGTTGCAAGCTCAGATAACGATCGAGTTCGGCCTGCGCCGGACGGTCGACGCGGCGACGCAGCAAGACCCGTACGGTCAGCTCCGAGGGCAGGTCAAGATCGACTTCCTGCGCCGACCCTGGCTGCGTGCGGTGGCTACCTGGAAGAGGACTGGTCAACGGCCAATCACCCCAACTGGACACAACCCCTGTTTCTCAAAGAGAGCGCATCCCGCTCTCGGAGTTCCCCGCTAAGGCGTGGGCGGACAACCGAAGATGAGGATGTCGACACCGCGGGCGACAGCCCGTACCGCCTTCTCATCGTAATGGACGGCATGTCCCTGCTCGACCAGGCGCAACAGCTCTTCTCGATCGTAGTGCCCGTCCGGCTTGGGCGTGAGATCGTTGAGATGGACGGGCGTGGTGGTAAACACTGAAACCGGGTTGTGGCTAACCAGCACCACTTCCTCGAAGTCGGTAACTCTACAAATCATGCGCTTCTCCGTCCGGTTAGAGATTCGGCAAAATGGAGAATCGAACGCCGAGGGCACGAAGGCGCAACCTGTGTGCTCCGCACTGTCGTGTCAGGCGAAACTGATCACGGCCCCATGCGCACCTCTGCACACGCAGAATCTCACACGGCCGGTGCGCCGTCAAGTCACACCGCGGGTACAACGACCCCCGCCAACAGAGTCAGATCGCTCCCTAATCCGGCCCATCGCCCCAGCATGACTGAGGATCGCGTCCAGCAGCGCAGCGAGTAGGTCAAGCTCGCTCACGGGCAACCGCACGGCCACCAGAAGGACGTCCTCGTCGGGAGCGCGCCCATAACCACGCTGTGACGCACCGGTCAGTGCGGCGCGCGAACATCGCCCGCGCGCGTAGCCGCCCGAGATCATCAACATCTCCTCGAAGGCCCAAACGCCGTCTGAACGCCCGCTGGGCTCAAGAGGCCCGCAAACCGCAGCGGCCGTCGCTGTCGTCATGGCGCGCGAGGTCGCCAGCTCCTGCTTGGAGACCGCCACATTTCCGATCACCTCTCCCGCACCAATTTCGACAACCACCACCCGCTCCTGACCACCGGCCCTAGCGCCGGCTGGCGAGGCAGTCCGAGCTTCCCGGGTCGCGCCCATGCGGGCGGTGGACCGGTTTCGCGGGCGGGCCGGCGCGCCCGATCCCCTCTGTCCTGTCGGCAGTCGTGGGCTCGCCCTGTGCCCGACCAACGCTTCGCGCGGTCAGGACTGGCGCGCCCGAGGCGGCCGACCGGTCGACCGGCACGATCGCTTCCACCTCTGATGCCTGTGGGCACCGGCCATTGCTTCGGCGACCAAGCGCAACTCCGCGACGCTGCGGTGCTAGCCGTAGACGAGCAAGCAGACGCTCAGAAGGCGCGGTCGGCGCCAGTTCTGCTGTACGAAAGCCGAGTCATCTGACTGGCTCGGTTGCGGCCGACCCTGGCTTCTGCTTCCAGTCGGCGACCCGCCCCGTGCGGCAGTCCGCGGCTGAGCTCTCCGCCGGCGGCAAGGGAGAAGCCCTCATCTAGCAGTGAGCAGCCAGCGGCCGAGTTGCGCCGGCCGCCTGGATCGGCCGCCAGCTTTGGCTGCTGCTTGACGCCTATTGCGGCCGCGGCGTTCGCGTGGCCGCTTTGTTCGGCCACCGGTAGCGTGGCTGTGTTTCGAGGCGTCCTCCTGCGCGCGTACTTCCGCATTGCGCGAGAGCCGCAGTCTGGGCGAGAGTGCCGCGTGGGCGACAAAGCGGGACCCGCCTCTTGCGGCGGCCCGGTATGGACCAAGTTTGTTGAAGGCTCAAATCGGCGTCCTGCGGTTTTGCGACACTTTGCGCAGGCAGGTTCGGTGCATTCGCTGCCCGTCGCACCACGACGCCAGACGGTGTTGAGTGGCGGGTAGGCCGCCAGTGGCTGTCGCGGCGCATACGGCGCTCGTGGAAGTGGCGGCAAGAATCCGGCAACGTGATGGCGGATGCGCTCGGACAAGATCTTCCTGCCGGTCAACCGTGACCAGGCCAGCGGCGAGACCGACTGCATTGCCCACCACATCTGGAACGAGTACGGCCAGCCCACGCTAATGGTCATATCCATTCGCTACCCGGCCAAGTTCGTCCGGTTCAGCGCCCGGATGGTCAGGCCTTCAGTGGTCGGGCCGGCAGCTTTCCCCTGGTGGGGCGTAGAGGACGGCCGCCATCTCTGCAGTCGCGGCGGCCTGCGCAAGCCAGGCACACACTTAGGCGCTGCGCAACCCGACGTCGATCCCCGCCGGATCGTCCTCGTTCACAGCGTCTCGCGGCACGTGAAGTGCGTGCACGGCCTGCTCGGTGTAGACCGTCAGGGCGCTCACCCCGTGCGCTGCCGTCTTGTCCGTCACCGCTGTTGCTCCTCGGTCGATCGGGAAGGCCCGTCGACGTTTGCGCTGCGCGCCTCCGCGGATTGGTGGGATCGGCTCGGCGCCGGAGGCTGGCCCGCGGACGGTGGGGTCGGGCCGGCCCCGGCGGCCGGCCCGATGCGCCTTTTCAGTGGCGGCTTCCGTACTACCGGAAGCCGGCCAACGTGCGGACGAGGCGGGCCCCGTCGGCCGTTCCGAGCCCGCTGGCCAGGTCATACCCGGGTACGGCGTCGAAGCCCTGGACCGAGAACGTCTGACCGGCGACCGGAGGCAGTTGCTGCGTGCCGGACACCGAGTTGTCGCCGGCGGTGATGTCGGCGATCCCCGACCGAGAACCGTTGCGGAGCGCGTACAGCGTCGGATTCAACCACCCGAGGTCGTGGTGGGCGGCCTGGTCGGCGATGGCGACGATGCCGGAGAACACCGGGGTCGCCTCGCTCGTTCCGCCGACGATGTACCAGCCGGGACTGACCCCGTAGGCGGTGTTGGTGTAGCCGAGGTACACAACGACGCCGCCGTCGACCGCGGCGCTCATCGACACGTCGGGGTTGCCGCGCGCGCTGCCCACCACACCTGCCACGCCATTCTGGAAGAACGGTCGGCTGAACACCGTGGATACGCCGCCGCCGCCGGCCGCGGGGCTGCCGAACAGCGCGGTGTCGTTCCAGACGTTGTCCGGGGCCGTCCGGTTGCCCTTCGCATCGAGGTGCAACTGGGTTCCGCCGACTGAGGTGACCAGCGGGTCGCTTGACGGCCAGCTGTCAACCTGGAACGGGTAGAAGTTGACCTCGCCGGTTGTCGCGTCGTACGCCGAATCGTCGGTCGCGCCGCCATCGCCCGACGCGCTCAGCACGGTAACCCGGTGAATGAGCGCGTTGAAGTAGGCGCTGCGGAGGGCCAGGATCGACGACTTGCTCGGGAAGGTTTGCTCGGTCGCCCCGAAGCTCTGGCTGATCACGTCCCCGAGGCGATGGTCGATCACGTAGTTCTCAGCCTCGATCATCTGCGGAAACCCTTGTACCCCGAGGGTCTCGTCGACCGGGGTCTCGACCAGCAGAATGTTTGCTCCGGGGGCCACCGCGTGGGCATACTCGACGTCCAGCGAGGTCTCAAAGCCCCATCCGCCCATGTCGTAATTGGTCGGATCGTACGGGGGGATGGCTCCGGCAGGATGGATGATCCTAAACGACGGCGGCGCCGGCAGGTTGGTCTCCTGGTCGAACGTCGCCAGGTCGCTCACGATCGTCGGCGAGCCGTAAGAATCGACCAGCACGATCGTCTTGCCCTTGCCCGTGAGGCCCGCCCGGTAGAGCCGGTTCATGTCGTAGGCCCGCTGCAGCTGGAACGGCTGATAGCACGCGATCCCGAGCTGACTTTCGCAAGTGGCCGTCGTCGGCGGCTGCGCGAACCGGTGCGGGACGAACGAGTGGTAGGGCGCCGCGGCAGCGGAACCGGCCCCGCTTGCCAGCACCGCGATGCTTGCTCCGATCGTCCCGATCAGAGCCGCGAAACGTTGAGAGCGCAAATGCACTCCTTTCCTCCGTGTTTGACCCGCCCGGCCTGCGAGCCTGGATGGCTTCGCGCGGGATTCAATCACTCCCGCGTGGATCTCGCGCGGGTTCGTAACCGCACGAGCTGCGCGCGGCGCGCCAGACGACGGCGCTGCTCCCGGTTGGCTTCGTCCGGCAGCCAGCTGCCCGCGAGCAGAGCGGCGGCCAGGAGCCGGGCGAGCATCCGGGCATCCAGCCGGTCGGTCTTCGCCTTGGGTCGCGCGATCGCCTCCAGATCTCGCCGGGTCGCGACAACCACACGCGCAACCCGCGGTTCGAGGATCCGCGCGATCGCAAGCGGGTTGGTTGTTGCCTCGAGCGCGACCCGGTCGTCGGGACGCAGGCTCTCGGCGGAGAACGCCAAGCTGCTCAGGCGAGGTCTCGACTTTGCCGACATACATACCGCACGCGCCCGTTCTCACTGATCGCGATCGCGCAGAAGTCACGGTGGATGTCGAGGCCTATGAACCGCACACCCATCTCCCTTCGTTGTGGGTTTTCGGGAGCAGGTGGGCATACGACACCGACGGATTCGTGCTCGCGGCACAACCGGGCGTCGCGCTCGCGTGCCATGGCACGGGAGGGGCAGGACTCTCGCGACGTGCGATCGAGCGCTTCCACCGCCCGTCACGGTGCTGGATCACGCCTGGAGGAGCAGTGTGGTGGCGGCGGGCGAGCCGACTGCTCCGTCACGGATGGAGCAGTCGGCTCGGTCGACGTCCGCGGCGCGCTGCTGCAGCTCGTCCGCACCAGGAGTTAGGTCGCGGTCGTCCTGTGCCTACGCAGTCACAGGCCGAGCAGCGGTCTCAGCATTGCCGGCGTTCGCAATGTCGGCGCCGCTCAACGCCGCGCGCACCGACGGGCCTTCACGAGGCGCCGTCGCTGGACGGTTGGGTGGCTTGCCGGAGTTGCTATCTCCTGAGCGTGAAGCTCTTCAGCTTGCTGGCCGCACGTCCGACGGTGGGCGTGAACGTGCTCTTGCTCGTCACCTTGAGCGTCTTTGCGTGCCTGAGCAGCCGCTTGCCCTTGGCGGTCAGCCGGACGGTGATCTTCCCCTTCTCGGCCTTGGTGAAACTGACTCGACCGCTCGCGATCGTCACCGGCTTGGCCTTCCTTGCCTTCGCGAGGCGCGCGCCCTTGGGCAGGAAGTACCAGTTGATCACCATCCTTCCCGTACCCGGCGCCCTGAACTTGAACGTGAAGCCACCGTGCTTCAACAGCGCGATGATCGTCGCGTTCTTGCCATGGGGCGAGAGCACGCTCGACAGCGCCGCCAGGATCTGGGATGCGCTCGGGCCGCCCGTCGGCGTACCGCTGGAACCGGCGGTCACTACCGTGGCGGTGACAGCGTTCGCGGTGTAGTTGATCTCCACCCTTGGCGCCGTGCTACCGTAGCAGCCCAGCAGCGGGATCGTGGTTCCGTTGGGAACGCCACCAAAAGTGCCCGTCAACGAGCCGGATGTCGTGATCAGTGTGTCGACGTCCCCGACGTGGAGCGTCGGACACGAAGGGTGCCCGGTGGTGTTGAAGCCGGTCTCGAGGGCGAGTTCGGCGCCCGCGAGGTTCACCGTGCCGCTGGCCGTCACCTGCGAGTAATCGGTCGACGGCGTCGTCCCCGCCTGGTCGATGAACATCTCCATACCGGAGGCCTCCATACCGGAGGTCCCCGAGTTGAGTGTTAGGCCGCCGTCGACGGCGAGGGTCCCGGCGGGGGCCCCACTGATACCCGTGCCGACCTGGATGGACGATCCGTCCTCCACCGTCAACGGGCCGACCTCCGACGGGGACTCGGCGAACAGCACGGGACCACCGGTGATGGTGACCGGATTTCCGTCGGTCGCGTTCAGCGACGCGGGGCCGGCGACGATGATGGTGCCGTTGTTCTCGCTGAAAACGGGCGAGAGGATGATGGTGCCGTAGGGGCTGCCGGTCGCGGTGACCGCTCCGACCTCGGCGTTGCCGCTCAGATCGAGGGTCGTATTGCCGTGAAAATCGACTGTGACGGTATCCGTGCTGCCCGTGACGTTGCCGGAGAACTCGAGCGCCCCGCTCATGATCGACCAGGTCTGGTTCGCGCTCAGCGTGACGGGAAGTTCGAGAGATCCAACGCCAGCGTTCGTGATCCCGCCGCTACCGAGCGTGATCCCGTTGCCGCTGATGAAGTATCGCGCCCCGATCGAGATTCCGGTCGCGCTCAGACCGGTAAGGTCGTTATTACTGTGGTAGCAGGTATCCGTCGGGGGGTTTGCCGTGCAGGCGGCGCTTGTGAGCGCCGGGAACGTGAGCGTCCCCACGGAGCCGCTCGGCGCGGTGCCACCCCAGTTGGTCGCATCCGACCAGTTCGAATTCCCGACGGTATCCGCACCGCTCCACGTGAAATCGGTCTGCGCCGATGCCGACGCTGGAAGCGCGAGGATGCCGACCACGACCCCGGCGAGGCAGGCCTTTGCAGCCAGCCCCGACAGCGACTCGCGTCGCCAAGCGCGGGTAAAGCCGAAAAAGCCGAAAGCCCACATGCCCCACTCCTATTGTGCTCTTCTCCGAGAGACCCCGATCCAACCTAACCACACCTGTCGCGGAAAGCAAACCGGGGCCGTCATTTTGCTGAGCGCGCCAGTATCGCAATCGTTCCGCCGCGGCGCGCCAGGCCGGTCGCCAGCTCCGCCAGCGCAGCGAGGGGGCAGCGTGAGCACCGCCAGCGTGATCGTGAGGTCGCGCGAGCTCAGCGGAGCGTTGCGCTTGGGCAGCTTGTAGAGATAGGAGGGTTGTCGGGTGAACCGGCTGACCAGTGTCTGCTACATCTCGAACGGGTTGTGCTCGCGCAGGACGTGGCGCGTGCCAAGGGCGGTGAAGCCGTGGGCGCGGAGCAGCTCGTGCAGCCCGCCGCCGACGTCGACGGACTGCTCCATCCGTGATTTAGCGGCCGTCTCGCCAGTCATCGGGTCGCGACCGCTCCCGGACACGATGGATCATGGGATCGCAATGCGGCGGCGTGGCTGCTCCGCGGGAGCGTGGGGTTTGCGCCGAGCGCCGCGGGCCGGTAATGCGCCGCTCACCGGCCCGCGTCGGGTTCGTACGGCCGCAGGCCGGCGCTCGCTGGGATTACCGGCGGTCGGCGGTAATGCACCGTGTCGACGATCTCGCGCGTATCGATCCCTTGGAGGTAGATCGAGGTGATCCCGAGGTGCGCGTGCCCGAGCTGGCGTTGGATGATCGGCAGCGGGATCCCTTCGTGCGCCATCTCGATGATCGGAACGCAGGCGCACATCGCTTGACGGTGGCTTCGGCCGAGGCGGCCCCGGGGTGGGGGGGTCCGGGCCAGATGGCCGGTGGTCGGGTCGGTCCTCGTCGGGTGGTGGTTCGTTCGGGAGCGGGATCTTGAGGTGGATCTCGACTCGCCAGCCGGTCACGGAGACTTTCTCGACCACGAGGCGCACCAGCCTCCGGCGGCCCCCGAAGTCGAGGTCGTCCAGTGAGGCGGCGACACGGTCGCTGAACCCGGCGAGTCGGCGGCGCATACGGTTCTGGGTGGCCAGCTCGGCGCTGCGGCGGCTGAGTGTCTCCTTCTCTCGCGTGAGCTCGGCGCGGCGGGTTGCGAGTGCACCGGTGCGACGGGTGAGCTCTTCGAGTCCCAGTAGCCCGGCTTGGTAGGCGTCGAGCAGGCGAGCGCGCTCGCGCTCTTTGGCGTCGATGGCTGTGTCCAGGCGCTTGAGCTGCGCGGCCACCAGCTCGTCCTCGTCGGGCGCCCCGGTGAGCACAGCGCGCTCGGCGGCCAGCAGCTGGTCTGGGGTAAGTAACGCTTGGCGGACCTGTTCAAACACGTACTCGTCGAGCTCGTTGGCGCGGATGTTGCGCTCCGGACAGAGGCGGTCTTCTGATCCGGCGCGGAGTAGATCATGATTGCGACAGCAGTAGTAGCGTGTCATTGCGCCGTGGCGCCCGTAACTGTTGTGACAGCTACAACCAACGTGACAGTGACCACACTCGATCAACCCGCGTAACAGCCACGCTTCCGCCGCCGCGCCCCGCGGACTCAACTTGAAATTCTCATGGCTGACTTGGCTGACACGATCAAACGTGTCACGGTCGATAATCGCGGTCACCGGGATCGCGATCCACTCCTCGCGCGGGCGCTCGCGCAGGCGGGTCTTGCGGCCGCGTACTGCGCCCTCGATCCGTTCGTGGCGGTTGTAGTAGACCGTGCCGACGTACGCCTCGTTGCGCAGCACGCGGTCGATCGCCGACGTTCCCCATTGCGGCTTGCCGGTCGGCGATGGGATCGCGCGGTCACGCAGCTCAAACGCGATCTGGCGAACCGACAGTCCCCGCTCGACGTACGCTGCGAAGATCTCGCGGACGACCTGGGCCTCGGGCTCGAAGATCTCGATCCGGGATCGTCCCGTATCGGGCTCGACGACTCGACGGTACCCGTAGGAGACCTTCCAGAACGGGATCTCTCCGGCGCGGGCGCGGTAGAGCTTGCCGCGACGGTTGCGCTCGGCGACCTTGGCCTTCTCGTACTCGGCGATCACGCCCTGCATCTGGATCAGCAGCGTCGCCTGGGGATCGTCACTGGGTGAGGGCCCCTCCAGGAACCGAACGGTCACTCCGAAGCGCTCGAGTTCCTCAAGGATCAGCACCTGGTAGGCGTAAGCGCGAGCCAGACGATCGACGCACAGGCACAGCACGCCGTCGAGCACGCCCGCCTCCGCGGCGTCACGCAAGCGATCAAGCGCGGGGCGATCCAGCCGCGCGCCGGAGTACCCATTGTCGATGAACTCCTCGACCACCTCATCCCCATCCGCCTCGGCCGCCGCGCGCAACGCCTCAAGCTGTGAGCCGATCGTGCCACGCTCGTGCTGGCGCTCGGTCGACACGCGCGCGTAGAGCCCGACCCTCACTCACCCACCGCCCGCAACATGTCACTCTGAGTGTCGCGGTCGAGCAAGAACGCGTAGGTCTCGCGCAACTGCCGCTCGCGTGGATCCTCACCCCCACACCACGGTGGGCGGAGCGCGCCGATCACCGACCCCAGATACGCGGGCTCGGCCGACGGCCAGCTGATCAACCCGGCCAACCCCCGGCGCGCGAACCGGCGCGCTGCCAGCATCTCACCCACCTCTCCACCGGCGAGCACGATCTCCCGCAGCTGTTCATAGTCGGCCTGCGCCGGCTCACAGATCGGCCAGAACCGCCCGCTCACTTCAGACCCCCGAGCGCCTTCTCCACCGTGCGCCGGTGCAGCCTGACCCCCAACGCAGCCTCCACTTCCCTGGCCAGCTCCGCGCCCGAGGCGCCCGGACGCTCGCGCCGGCGCGTCTCCAGGAACCCCAGCACCTCCGGTGAGAGCTTCACCGGACCGCGCCGACCGGGCCGCTCGTCCAACAACCCGACCATCCCCGAGCGCTCGAACGCCGTCGCCACCAGATAGAACGCCGCCCGCGAGTAGCCGTGCGCCTGCGCCGCCGCCGTCGCCGTGCGACCGTCGATCACGTGCGCGCGCAGCATCTCGTACTTGACCTGCACCTTGTCGAAGGACGCGAAGAACTCCGGGTGCGCGCGAAACGGCTCGGCCAGCACCCCCTCTGCGCCAGGATGCAACAGCCCCGCCTGCTCCAGAGCCCGATAGCGCGCCGACTCGGCCATCCCCGCTCACCCGCGCCTGAACGATCGGCCGCGTCGCGTCGCGCAACACGCCGCGGCGGAGATCCGTAGCTGTCCAGTCATGAATGCCGCACGCATCATATCGCCATCCTCGTCCATCGATAATCGCCGCGTAAACCGTACCTCTGCCACTGGACAGAAGAACCAGCGGTCCAAAGCGCTCGACAGTGCGGCGCTCTTCGCTAGACACTCTTGGCCGCTCAGTCATCAGACGCCGACCGCCGAGAGCGCCGCTGCCGCCTCGTTCGACCGTACAACCGCGCATCCTCCGCGGTCAGCTCCCGCGCGAGAACGCCGCGGTAGTTCAGCGTTACGTTCCGCTCATCTCGATCGCGTGAGCATGCCGCAGTTGGTGCGGCGCGAACCGCCGTCGCACCCCGGCCTGGGCGGCGAGCCGGCGAAGCTCACCGCGGGCGGCTGTCGGCGACCAGCCGCGGCCACGGGTCGGACCGGCGAGGATGCAGAACAGCGGACCAATCGGCAGCTTGACGCGGCGCTCAGTCCAGCCAGCGACGTGCTCCCAGCCCCAGTCGTCCATCCCGACCACCCTTCGCTTCCCGCCCTTCCCCGAGCGGACCAGCACCGACCCCGTCTTCGGGTCCAGATCGGACTCGGTCAGCGCCAGCGCCTCGCTGATCCGCAACCCCGCGCGCCACAGGATCGCGATCAGCGCCCGGATCCGATCCGCGTACGGGCCCGGCCCTGCCGCACGCATCACCAGGATGATCTCCTCGACCGTCGGCGGATCGGCCGGAAAGCGCAGGCCCTTGTTCGGCGGCGCGCAGCCAGCCCAGTGACCAGGCATTGCGGCCGGCGACCGTAGACGACCCGTGACATCCACCAACGTTTGCTCGGACATGATGTCCTCCTAACGATCGGCCCGGCCCACGGCGGCGCCCATGAACCGGACGCTTGCATGACAGCGCGAGCCTCCGACCTCCCGCCACGAGGACCGACGACAAGCGCAACCCGTCGACCGCCAACGCGGTCACGACGCAATTGCGGCTCCTTGTCGATCAAAGCACCGGCGTCGCGCTTAGTCGGAAGGCTGCTGGTTTCGGGTGCCAAGCGAGAGTCCGAGGCTCGCATCGCCGGGCGTGACGTGACCTTCTAACTCCCTGGTCTACGCCGCATCGCTCTGGTCCCGGCCCGCGCTAGCGCTAGCCCTGGAGTGCGGCGGACGAGCAGGCGTGCGACCCGCTCTGTGACGCCCGGGCGCAACGGAGAGAGTTGGTCGCTCGGCGTCGCGCTAGCTTGGTCAGCTTCCACGGCGAACAGCCGCCACTCGCCGGGCACACCCTTGAGTTCGTGAGCTCCCCTATCGGCTAATTCGATCGAGGAGCCCATTACAAGGTCTCTGACGGTTCTCGAGACGAGGATCTCGTTGGGCTGCGCTTTGGCCGCCACCCGTGCGGCGACATGTACTGCCAGCCCAGCGAGATCCTCGCCGATCAGCTCGCATTCGCCGGTGTGAACGCCTGCCCTGATCTCAAGCCCGAGTTCGCGCGCCTCATCACGGACGGCGGCCGCGCACCGGATTGCGCGCGCGGGACCATCGAAGCTCGCCAGAAACCCATCGCCCGTCTGCTTGACCTCACGACCACGGAAGCGCCCTAGCTGCGAGCGCGTGAGCGCGTCGTGGCGCTCTCGAAGCTGGCTCCACGCGCTGTCGCCAAGCTCCGCCGCATGTCGTGTGGAATCAGCGATATCCGTGATAAGCACCGTGGCGAGCACCCGATCGGGCGGGGCTCCGGGACGACCGCCGGTCAGAAACTCCTCGATCTCACAGGCGATCGCTTCAGAGTCGCCGGCGCCCGGTAAGTGATCGCGGCCGGGAAGCTCGACGTACCGGGCACCCGGTATCAACTCGGCCATCAGCTTCCCCTGTGTGGCGGGGATCGGAGAGTTCTCGTGGTGCAGCACCAAAGTGGGCACCCTGACGGTGGGCAGGATGCTGCGCACGTCCATCCGCTGAATCGCCTCCCATAGCGCGCGGGCCATTCCTGGGCTCATCGACGCCCGTTCGAACCTCCCCCAAAAACGCCGCTGCACGGCGCTGTTGGCGAGCGTCGGGGCGATCCAGCGCATGGTCTCACCCTCGCCCCAATGATCAATCGTCTCCCAGACCCGCCTGGCCGACTCCGTCCACCGCGGGTCCGGTCGCCCCTCATCAACCAGCCCGCCGACAGCGATGCCGTCGTAGAGGATCAGCGCAGTGGCCCGGTCAGGGTAGGTGGCCGCGAATAGGACACTCAACGCGGCCCCCTGCGAGAACCCCAGCAGCGCAGCGCGCTGCGAGCCGGCGGCGTCCATCACCGCACGGATGTCGTCCATCCGCTCCTCGAAGGTCGGCGCGGCACCTACCGGATCCGAGAGCCCGGTCCCACGTTTGTCGAACATGATCAACCGCGAGAAGCCCGCCAACCGGCGGAGAAAGCCCGCGAGTGTCGGCTCAGTCCACTGGAAGTCGAGGTGGGAGAGCCATCCCCACACGTACACAAGGCCCACCGGACCCTCGCCCAAGACCTGGTAGGCAACGTTCACGTCGCCGCTCTTCGCGTAGCGCGTTTCGGGCGCAGGCATGGCTCTCCGCGCGGAACCGTACCGCCGCCGAGTGCGAGCGTCCACCTGCTCCGTTGCTCGACCGCGAGAACCTCATGCGCGACGAAAGCCATTCCTTCGAACGACGCACGCGGCGCCTTCCGGAGGCGACAAACAGACCGCTGCTACGGAGCAAAACCAGCGATCAGGCGCACGCTCGCAGACGACTGGATCGGGCTAACAGCAGCCGGAAGGCCGCGGCACGAATCCGGCTCTGACACTGCTGCTCGCCGAAACGATGGGTCGCGTCGGGTAGGCCAGCGGCGTCGACCCCAACGTCGAGAGCCAGCGCTACCGATCGACGCCTATTCCGGTAGCGCAGCGGCGGTGGCCGATTCGCTCGACGAGCAGCCACCTGGTGGACGGCGACCCATCGATCGCGTTCGTGGCCATTCGATCGCCCGTGACCGCGCACGTGAGCGCTCAGTTCACGCGATTGCGCGAGCGCGCTCAGGGATAGTCCGAGAGCATCACACCGGCAACGTGGCGGGCGAGTCGATTTCGGGCGGTTTGGCTTCGCCAGCCTCCTCCGAGCCGCCTCGCCGCACCATGTAGATAGCTGCGGCGAGCGCCAGAGTGAGGAAGCCGAGCAACCCAAGCTCAAGAAGGAGGTTGGTCAGCGCACGGCCGGCGGGGATCTGGCGCTCGAGCTCGGCCGTGATGATGAGTATCCGTCGTACCACAGCAATCAGACCGACGAATAAGAAGGGCTCGACCACGATCTGACCGCGTAGGACCACGAAACGCAGCGTGTGCAGGAGCTCAGCCACGATCAGAATCAACAAGACCCGGTCCAGCACGACTACACCCGTATTGACTGCGTTCTGGTGCGTTTTGATCGCATCGATCAGCCCCGTCACCGTTCCGATGACGACCAACACCGCGGCGGCTAGCAGCAGCAGGCCGACGACGAGGTAGAGAATCTCTTCGATCCCCCACAGCGAAGTACGGATCGCGCTGGCAAAGCGGGGCTCGAGCTTGTTGTTGTGGGACGGATCTATCATCGTTCGGCAGGATTGCTCATCCTGAGCCAACCGGTCATCACGAAAAGATCGCATTCGCCGAGGACAGGATCGCCAGCGGGCTACCTCAGCAGAGGCCGTCGGCCCCGCCAGGTCGCGGCCCGGCCGCGATCCGGCGCGATCCGGCCTTCGCGCGGCCGCTGAACGGCGCGCCTCAGCGGCCGCTGCTCTTGCGCGAACCGCGCAGCGAAGCCTCCCACCGCGAGACGATCGCACTGGGCACGATCGCGATCGCGCGGCCACCGTCGATGCGTCGTCGCTCAACGAGCGAAGCAGTCAGCATGCGCGTGCCGAAATGGCCGACGCGCGCTGCCGCTCCCGGACAAACTCGGCCACGAACCCCGAAAAGCTGGGCGACAACCCTCACACGCGGGCGGGGAGCCACGCTGGCCCTGTGCCCGGCTTCTGCGCGTCCCCGTCGGGCGCCGGCAAGTCGCCAGGGCGCTGGCCTGACGGATGCGATCGTCCAGGCAAACAAAAAACTCGGCGCGACCGAGGATGCGGTTCGTCGCCAACGCGATCGCGCGACGCGACGCGGTCGGAAAGATGAAAGCGGTCGTGCGGACAGCGGCAGCCGGACGCTTGAGATTGGGCGAACGCGACAGCTGGTTGGGTCGAACCGACAGCGACCTGCTGACGAGCGCTCTCGCAGAAAGCACTCGTGCGCCAACGCGCGGCGGGCGCCGCGTACAACCAGCCCACATGACGGACGTCTGCTTGCCGTTGGACGCGAGCGTTCGGCGGAGGTGGCGTGAATCGTCGAAGCGATCGTCGGGGTCGACCGGCGCTGGCGTTCCCTTCCGTGGCAAAGCACAAGCCAGCCGAGAGCTGGCCTGGCGCCTGGAACGTCGCCATTGCGATCGCGGCCCTCGCGATGCTCCACGAACAAAAGCGATAGCGGGGAGACCCCTGGTCCCGACGCTTAAACGGCGTCGCTGCATTTGTCCGGCAGCGGAAGTCTCGAGCGCCGCGATAGTGGACTCCCAGACTGCCCCTGCTTCGTGGAAGCAGGTGTCTCAGACGGCTTTTGCCGCTGCCCGATCCGATGGCGCGGTGGTCGAAAGGTTGGCTTGCGCCGCGCGAGCTGTGGGGCTACCTTGTCAGCGTGGCGGACTCGGGGGCCATCTTTGAGGGCGCGAACGGGTCGGAGGTCGAGCTGGGCTACCGGCTTGCCGCGGCGGGTCGCGAGGCGGCGGAGGATGAACGGCTGAGCCTTTTGGAGGAGCTCTTTGATCCGCTTTCCCGTCGTCGGCGCGAGCTGGTTCGGCCGGGTTGGCGCTGTCTCGAGGTTGGGGCAGGGCGTGGCTCGATGGCCGTCTGGCTGGCCGAGCGGGTCGGGCCGACCGGACACGTGGTGGCGACTGACGTCGACACTCGCTATCTGCAGCGAGTTGATGTCCCGAACCTCGAGGTGATTGAGCACAACATCCTCGAGGATCCGCTCGAAGTCCTCGGCCTTGGTTCGTTCGATCTCGTCTGCTCGCGCCTGATGCTGTTTTGGCTCGCGGGAAGGCAGGACGTGGCGATCACCCAGATGATGAAGTGCCTCCGTCCCGGTGGCTGGCTGATAGATGAGGACGCCGATTGGGGTGTGCCGGCGCCAATCGATCCCACGCACCCGCTCTATGCCGACTACGACGCTGCCTGGCGGGACGGCGATTGGTGGACCGTGCGTGGTTACGACAAGGCGTTCGGGCGCAAGCTGCCGGTGCTGTTTGAGCGATGCGGTCTCGAGGACATCCGGCACGAAGCGCGAACTGAGGTGGTCCTGGGAGGATCACCGTGGGCGCGGTGGTGGATCCTGACGCTGCCGGTCATCAACGAGCTTGGCGGCGGCGGTGCTGTCGAGTCCTATCGACGCGAACTCGATGTGATGACGACCGCGCTCGCCGATCCCACTGTCTTGCTCCTCAGGGAGCTGCTACACGCCTGCTGGGGGAGGCGAATTGGCAACGCTGGGTAGCCGGCTTCACTCTTTCCCTAACGCAGGACCGCGGCCCCGAGGTGGCCGCGAGGATTCCGCGCGAGGCTTACGTCTTGATCGACCAGCACCAGTCTCCCGCGCACCGACCAGACTCCTGCTCCGTCGCCCACGCGGGTCTGGTCGCGGCGCTGCCGCTTTCGCTGTCCGCCAGGCCGAAGCAGAAGCCCTGATCGCCGGCGCCATGAAGCTCGACGCGACCGGTCGTTCGTGACAGCAGAACTGAGGCGTCGGATATCGGCGGCCTTCGGGAAGTGGCCGAGATTCGCGCATTGCCCACGTCGCACCGTCGCCGACCGCCGCGACCATTTGCCTATGTAAAGCCTGGTGCCGGGCGGACTGAGCAGCGCTGATGCTCATAGCCCAAAGCGGCAGTCAGACGGACCTGGTTTGGTAGCACGTGCGCACTCATATGGGACGCCACGACGACCACAGCCGGAACGGCCACAGCCGTGACACGAGGCGCTCGCGCTGGCGAACCGGCCGACGAGGACGCGGGCCCCCCCGCAGTGGGCGATGGTCGCGCACACGCGTTGACGAAGGTTCTGCGTCGGGGAGCGGAATCCCGCCGATCGGCGCTGGCGGCGTAGGCCGACCGTCCCCGGGACCCGGTCCCTGATCGTCTCCGTCGGCCGAGCCCGGGTCAGACCCCGGTCGCTCGAAGAGCACGAACCGCGAAAGCGCTGCAACCAGGATCCCCCACGGCAGCCCAAACATGAGCAGCGGACCCGCGGTTTGCTCACCAAGGGGTGCGAGCACCGCCACAAGCGCTGGCAGCAACATCGCGAGGACAACCCCGGCGCTCCGTAGCCAGAACCTGGACCGGCGACGCCTCCGAACACGAAGGGCGGCGTCGGGCTCGACATAGACGAGAACGCCGATTGGGACGACCTCGACCAAGAGCAACATCACCACGGCCTTCATGGCGGAAAGCTACCACCACGAAACGCCACCGCCAGGATGCGAGAGTGGCGGATCGATCGAGTAGGAGCAGCGCCCGGCGTAGCCCAGGGCGGGAGGTCGGGCCGACGCCGTGTGCTGTCGTCGCTGTGAGAGAGCGACCCGAGCCAGAGCAGACGTGCCAGGTCAGGCGTCCGCTGGACGCGCCGGGCGCAAGTGGGTTGACCGTCGTATGGTCGGTGGTGAGTCTGGACCCTGCACCCAATACGTCTTGAACGGCTCATCCCAGCCGAAGGTCAGCTCGACCGAATCGTTGACCGGCAAGTGATGACGGCTCATTTTGAGACCACACATTTCTCACGGCGCAGAACCCTCACGCGAGGCGGACGCGCACGATGGCCGGGAATATGCAGCAGCAGCCCACAAGTACGACGGACGGGCTCGATGCCCGGATAGGTGATCGTGTAGTAATCGATGCACCGATAAGCGTGCGGCTTCAGCGGGCAAGCACGAGTGTTCAACGAGCAGCTCGCCTGCGGATTACCAGCACCCCTGTGCGCGAAGCAATAGTTACGAGTAGCTCTGGCAGCCAGGTTCGGCGGCGGGATCGAGTGTGGCGGCACCAGCGCTGCCGCGGAGATAAGGACAGCAGCACCTAGCTTGAACACAGATCCTCCAGCACCATTTGTAGGGAATCGTCGTCGGAGTGGATAACCAGGCTACGTGAGTGGCCGACGACTGGCTTCCGCAATGATCGAGCAGCAGCAGCGCGACGCGGCGCGGTTCGCCCGACGCCAGGCTCCGCATAGGCACATTCTTCCCTCGACGAGCCTGGGACCCACGTACGCGGGTTTGCGCAACCCGTTGTTCCGGCGATCCCGAGCCCCACCACTGACGGCGCCAGATCGCTCCTGCAACGTCGCCGCCGGGGAACTCAGCTGCTCGCTGCCGCTTCCGTCGGCTGGGGATCCAGCGCCGCAGTGCGCATGGGGCAGATCCGGCGACGCCAGACGGCTCAGCCTTCGTGAATCCAGCAGTGAGCTCATGATCGACCGCTCGCTCGCTTCTCGCTGCAGTGCGCATGCAGCTCACGGGGCCTGGGTGCCTAGGTTAACCCCTGTTCGCAGCGATTGCCCGGTGGCCCTGGTCCTGGCGACAATCGTGCCCTGTTGGCCTGGGCTGATCGAGACTGTGCTGGCGGGTGCGCACGGCGGGGGGACTTGTGTGGCCCTGTCTGTCCGCTTGGGCAGACCTCGTTCCCCCCATGATCGGCGGCGACCGTGTGTGTGCCTGCTCCGCACCAACAGCAGCCACAGGCGAGTCGGTCAGCGTGGCTGCTCCGAGGTCAAAGCGGCTGATAGCGTCCGTTCTTCCTACCGGTTGTGAGCGTGTAGAGATCCGGTTCGAGGGAGCCCGGTTGGGCTGTGGGCAAGGGTGCGGCTGAGCCGGATCTTGGCTGGGCATGGTGTCCTGTTGGTGGAGGCTGGCGCGCTGGTTGCGACGTCGAAACGGGTTGTCGATCGAGCTGGCGCGGTTAGGCGCAGCGTCGGCGCTTGCCGATTGTGTCGTCTAACACGGCCGCGGAGCGGAGCTCGTCACGCGGAAGACGTAGTCGTTCGTGCTGGGGTGGAGGGCGAGCGCGAGGCTTGGGTCGCCGGTGGTCCAGGTGATGGGCAGGGCGGCGGTCGGGGCTGCGGTGAGGATCAGGTAGCGGTAGCCGCCGGAGGCGATAGCCGCTCGCCAGCGCGAGCAGGAGTCGATCGGGATGTAGCCACCGTCGCCGGTATGCATACCGAGGTAGGTGACGCGATTGGTGTCGAACGCGCCGTAGAACGGGTATTGCTCGACGGTGCCGTAGAGCGCGATTCGGGTGTCCGCGACGTCTTGGGACCAGCGGTAGATCGCGCTGAGGCCGGGGTCGGATTGCACGCCGAGGCGGTAGCGCTGATCGAAGTAGTGCCGCTGGACGATGAACAGCCCGCCACCCGCGCCCAGCACGGCCACGGTGACGAGCGCCCATCGAACTGATCGACCCGGGCTCCGGGCGCGGCGAGCGAGCGCGAGCACGGCCAGGATCGCGACCAGTCCCACCGTGAAGGCGAGGTGGCGGGCGGTTTGGGTCAGCCACAGCGAATGCTGGATCTGGGTGAGGACGACGACGAGCGCGAGCAACGGTCCGAGTAGTTGGAGCCTCGCCGCCGCGTGTTGCGCGAGCAGAATCGGGGCGAGGACCGCGCCGAGCAGGAGCGCCGGCATCGCGTAGCGCAGGTTCTCGGAGAACAGTGCGGAGGATCCGGCGAGATTGGTCGCGCCGGTCGGCGCGAACAGATACGAGATGCCGCTGAGGATGGCGGTCACGGCGATCACG
>Ga0116218_1000247_pt1 | contig 37924 bp, 36 predicted proteins | sample Sb_taG_2_FD_88966 | JGI IMG/M metagenome (GOLD analysis project Ga0116218, IMG submission 88966) | Peat soil microbial communities from Weissenstadt, Germany - Sb_50d_5_LS metaG | ecosystem: Environmental > Terrestrial > Soil > Wetlands > Peat | place: Germany: Weissenstadt | collected 2010-09-21 | reverse complement strand
TCTCGACGCCATCGATTACTTCAACCACTTCTCGCTGCTGGCGAGCATCGAGCACCTCTTCAAGCTGCCGCTCCTCGGCTATGCGAAGAACAAGCTGCTCTCGGTGTTCGGCAGCTCCGTCTATAACGCGTACAGGCCGAGCTAGGTGATGAGGCTCGGCTGGCCGGCGAGTCGCTCGAGGCCGTGCTCGATCGCCCCGGCGGCCATCGCGAAGTGCTCTGGCTCCGCGGTCAGCGGCGGCGACAGGGCCAGACCCCGGCCGAGCGGGCGCACGAGCACGCCGGCCTCGCGGGCGCCATCCGCCGCGCGCGCCGGGGCGCCCGGGTCGCGCTCGAGCACATCCGCCGACAGCTCGACCGCGGCCATCATCCCGACGCCACCGCGGATCTCGCCCACCGAATCATGTGCCGCCAGCGGCCGCAGGGCATCGAGCAGGGCCTGCTCGTTCTCTTGGCCGCGCGCGAGCAGGTCGTCGCGCTCGAGCAGTTCGATGTTCGCCAGCGCTGCGGCGCAGCAGGTCGCGTGACCGGCGTAGGTCGCGCCGTGGCGCAGCACCGGGCCACCGGCCGCCTGCCAGAACGGCTCGGCGACCCGCTCCGAGACGACGACGCCGCCGAGCGGCAGATAGCCGCTGGTAACGCCCTTCGCAAACACGATCATCGCCGGGTCGGCGTCCCAGCGCTCGATCCCGAACCAGGTCCCGAGGCGGCCAAAGCCGCAGATCACGGAGTCGACGATGAACAGGATGCCCGTCTCCTGGCACAGCTGCGAGACGCCCTCGAGGTAGCCCTCGACCGGCGGAATCACGCCGCCTGCGCCGATCACCGGCTCCACGAACACGGCAGCGATCCGCTCGGCTCCGGTCTGGTCGATCGCCGTGCGCATCGCCGCGAGTGAGTCGTGCTGCACCTGGATCGTCTGCTCCGCGGGATCGAACCCGACCCGGTTGGCCGGGATCCCGGCGAGCGCCGTGCCGAAGCCGTGCGTGCCGTGGTACCCGGCGGTGCGGCTGATCAGAACCGTCCGCCGCGGCTGGTCGAGCTCGTACCAGTAGCGGCGGGCGATCTTGGCCGCCGTGTCGATCGCGTCGCCGCCGCCGGAGGCGAGGAAGATCCGCGAGGGCATTGGCGCCCGGTCGGCCAGGCCCTCGGCGAGCTCAAGCGCAGGACGGTTGGCGAAGTCGCCGAACGCCGAGTACGCCTCGAGCTGCTCCATCTGGGCCGCGACCGCGGCCGCGATCTCGGGCCGGCCGTGGCCTACGTTCGCGTACCACAGGCTGGCGGTGGCGTCGAGATACCGCTTGCCGTGGTTGTCCCACACCCACACGTCCTCGCCCCGCTCGATCACCAGCTCGGCGTGGCGGACCGCGCCCATGTCGGCAAACGGGTGCCAGAGATGTGAGTCTTCGCTGAGGATCACCGCACTGGACGCTAGCGCGCGATGGGGCGCCCGCGTGGCGCAATCGACGCCCCGTTACTGGCCGGTGCGTAGCGCTACGCGGACTCCGGGTCGAGCTCGATCGACTCGATCACCGGCGGATCCAGCGGCCGGTCCTGGGCGCCCGTGGGAACGCCTTCGATCGAGTCGACGGCATCCATTCCGGCCGTGACCCGGCCGAATACGGTGTGCTTGCCGTCCAGCCACGGCGCGCTGTCGGTGGTCACGATGAAGAACTGCGAGCCGTTGGTGTTCGGCCCGGCGTTGGCCATCGCGATCGCGCCGCGCACGATCTTGTGGTCGTTGATCTCGTCCTCGAACTTGTAACCCGGCCCGCCGGTGCCCGTCCCCTGCGGGCAACCTCCCTGGATCATGAAGTCCGGGATCACCCGGTGGAAGATGATCCCGTCGTAGAAGTTGTCCGCGGCGAGCTTGCGGAAGTTCTCGACGGTCTTGGGCGCGTCGTCGTCGAAGAACTCGAGCGCGATCGTCCCGTGGCTGGTGTTCATGTTGGCTGTGCTCATGCGCTCACCCTAGCTCTTCGCGAGCTCCAGCCGTAGCTCCTGCCCGCGGACCTCCGTCCCGGTGACCCGCTCGACCACCCTGCTGGCCTCCGGCTCGGGAACCTCGAGGAAAGTGAACCGTTCGAGCACGCGAACGTTGCGGACGGCCTCGCCGTCGAGGCCGGTGGCGGCCGTGATCGCGTGGATGATGTCCGACGGCTCGAGTCCGGCCGCGCGGCCGGCCGAGACGATCAGCTTCGTCGCCGCGCCATCACCGTTGGCCATCGCGTGCGGCTTGGAGTGGCGCCGAGGCCTGGCCGTGACCGCCGTGGGTGCGACGTGGGCGTGCTCGACCCAGGGCGCCAGCTTCACCCCGGCATGGCGCTCGATCGCCTGAATGTCGCGCTTCTGGCGCGGCTCGTAAAACGTGATCGCGCGGCCGCTCCGGCCGACGCGCGCGGTCCGCCCAGTCCGGTGAACGTAAACGTCTGGCGAGGTCGGGACGTCGAAGTTGATGATGTGCGAGACACCGGCGATGTCGAGCCCGCGCGCGGCGACGTCGGTGGCGACGAGCAGCGGCAGCCGCCCGTCCTTGAACGAGATCATGACGCCGTCGCGGGCGCCCTGGGTCATGTCGCCATGGAGCGCCTTGACGTTCATCCCGCGGTCGCGCAACGTCCTGAACAGCTGCTCGCAGCGGATCTTCGTGCGCACGAACACGATCGCCTGCTCGGGCCGCTCGGCGTCGAGCACCTCTACGAGACGGTCGGTCTTCTCCCGCGGCTTGACCTCGAGCGCGAACTGCTCGACTGTGTCGACGGTCAGTGTCGCCGCCTTGACCTTGACCGTCACCGGGTTGTACAGGTACTGGTCGGCGAGACGCCGGATCTCGGGCGGCATCGTCGCCGAGAACAGCGCCGTCTGCCGGCTCGAGGGCGTCAGCGACAGGATCCGCTCGACGTCCTCCAGAAAGCCGAGGTCGAGCATCTCGTCGGCCTCGTCGAGGACCACGAACCGGCACGAGTGCAGCATCAGCGAGTGGCGCGAGATCAGGTCCTTCACCCGCCCGACCGTGCCCACGACGATGTTGCCGCCGGCGCGAAGCTGCGCCTGCTGCGTGCGGATCGGCGCGCCGCCGAACACCGCCACCACGTCGACGCCCTTGCGCTTGCCGTACGCCCGCAGCGCCTGGGTGACCTGGATGCAAAGCTCGCGCGTCGGAGTGAGCACGAGCCCCTGCACCTCCGGCTCGGAGGGATCGACGTACTGCAGCATCGGCAGACCGAACGCCGCCGTCTTGCCCGAGCCCGTCTGCGCTTGGCCGATCACGTCGGCGCCGTGCAGCAGCGGCGGGATCGCCTGCTCCTGGATCGGGCTCGGCTCCTCGTAGCCGACGTCGTGGATCGCCTCCAGCAGGTCGGGCGCAAGTTCAAGTTCGGCGAATGTCGTCATGTTTCACCACCAAGATAGACGGCGGTGGCGAGGTGTCAGATGTTGGTGCCCGGTGGCGGCTAGGTGGCGGGCTGATATTCGGAGCTCACGACGCCCACCTGCTCGATCGCACTCCAGTCGACGACGGCCCCGACTGGGGCGTGCATCGTCTTGGGGTCGAGCGAGATTCCGCGCTCGGCCAGGAAGGCGCCCGTCTTTGGGCTGAAGATCAGTTCCGTCCGTCCCGGCTGGTGCTTGAAGAAGTACGCGACGGCTACGCCCGGCCGGCCGAGCGGATCGTGAGTCCGGCCGATCAGCCGCATTCCGGGCAGGCCGGCGATTACCCGATAGAGCGCTGCGCTCAACTTCGGGGGAAGCGGTCCTCCGGCGAGCAGAGCTTCCGCGAAGCTGAAGATGTTGCAGTCCGAAGCTCCGGATGCGCACGTGCTGCCGGGATTGATCGCGTTGCGCACGACCCATCGCCGCAGCTTGGCGGGGTCGGTCGGCAGGTGGATCAGCTCCCCGTAGGCAGGGCCTGCCCCCCAGTAATAGGGCTGGGAGTAGGCCATCACGCGCAGGTGCGATCCAAGGCGCTGTCGTCGCTGCTCGGACTGGAGCTCCCCCCATGACTGATGGAACAGGAGTACATCGCCCCCGCTGACCACGCCTGGCTCCTGGACGATCCGGGCCGCCCCGTTGGCGGCAATCCAAATCTGCTCGATGCTGGTGGCGCTAGCGGACGCGGGACCGTTGTGGCCCGGGTTGCTTCCCAGCTCACGGAAGTAAAGCCATTGGCCGGGCTTCAGCGGATGCCAGGCCTGTCGCGAGATCGCCTGGGCGGCACGGTCGAGCACGATCGTCGCGGATGCCGTCGCCGGCCCGAGTTGACCCACATCGTTACCCGAGCCCCCGGGAAGCGACGCCACAGCAACCACGATCGCCGCCGCCAGCGCGGCCATTAGCGTCAGACGAGTGGTTCGGCCCGCCCGACGGCGACGCGCCCCTGACGGCGGTGCCGTGACGGTCGCCGCTCGCAAGACGCCTCTCGCGTGATCGAGCGCACGCCGCTCGAAGGCCTCATCGATGGGAACCCGGTCGGAGTGCCCACGCAGAAGCTCGTCAAGTTGTGTCATGACGCGGTCCTCGTTTCGGAGAGCGGGCCGAGCGCCTGGGCATCCAACCGCTCGTCGATTTCGGCCGTCGATGCCGATCGCAATGGGATCTGGGCGAGGAGCCGATGCGCGCGCTGACGGCGGCGCTAGGACCGAGCGTGCATCCTGATCACGTTGACGGCGATGCCATAGAGCCACGGAAGCGCGGACGCGCTGGCGGTGTCGAACTGTCCGAGCGCGTGCAGGGCCCGCGTGAACGTCTCGGCGGTCAACTCTTCGGCGAGTTGATCCCCCACCCGGCGTCGCAGGTAGCGGTAGATGCTGACTGCATGCCGGTCGAAGATCGCCTCGAATCGCTCCGGGCGCTCGAGCGCGGCCGCGATCAGCTCGCCGTCGGTCTTGATGCCGTTCATCGACTTGCTCTATGCCGAACGCGGCAAAACGTTCCAGCCGAGGGGACCGGGCCGCATGCGGCCCGGTCTGGGTCGGCGCATGCGCCGACCCACGGGTGCGCGCATGCGCGCACCCGAACAGAATAGTGTTGACAGCAAATCATATGGTCCCTAATCTTTAGGAGCCTCATGAATTCGGACAACCGCATCGAGGCCCACGTCTGGCGGATCAGCGCGGTCGTGATCGTCGGGTCGATCATGTCGATCCTCGACACCACGATCGTCAACGTCGCGCTGGAGACGCTCAGCCGGGAGCTGCACGCCACGATCGCCCAGATCCAGTGGGTCGTGACTGGTTACATGCTGTCACTGGCGGCCGTGATCCCGGGCACCGGCTGGGCGGCGAAGCGGTTCGGCCCCAAGCGCGTGTGGATAACGTCGCTGGTCCTGTTCACGGCCGGCTCGGCGCTGTGCGGCCTGGCCACCTCGACCACCGAGCTGATCGTCTTCCGGGTGCTCCAGGGAATGGGCGGGGGGATGATCCTCCCGATCGGCCAGCTGATGATGGCCGAAGCCGCCGGCCCCGAGCGGATGGGCCGGGTGATGAGCATCGTCGCCGTTCCCGCGATGCTGGCGCCGATCCTCGGTCCGACCATCGGCGGCCTGATCCTCGACAACGCCAGCTGGCGCTGGATCTTCTACGTCAACCTGCCGATCGGCATCATCGCCGTGATCGCCGCGCTGCGGATCCTTCCGCACGACAAGCCGGCGGCGGGGATCGTGCAGCGACTGGACATCCGCGGCCTCGCTTTGATGGCCACCGGCCTGCCGCTGCTCGTCTACGGGCTCGCCGAGGTCGGCTCGACCGGCAGCTTCGGCTTCACCCACGTGATCCTTCCCTGCCTCGTCGGCCTGGCGTTGATCGCCGCCTTCATCCTCCACGCATTGAAGGTGCCGAACCCGCTCCTGAACGTCCGCCTCTACAAGCGCCCAACGTTCTCCTCGGCTTCCTTCGCGATGTTCTGCCTCGGGGCCGCGCTGTTCGGCGGGATGATTCTGCTGCCGCTGTACTGGCAGAACATCCGGAATGAGGACGTCCTGCGCACCGGCCTGCTGACCGCTCCCCAGGGGCTCGGGATGGCGCTGATCATGCCGCTCGCCGGCAAGCTCACCGACCGCTGGGGAGGTGGCCCACTGGCGCTGATCGGCGTGATCGTGACGACGCTCGCGACGGTCCCGTTCGGCCTGATCAGCGTGAACTCGTCGATCCTCGGGCTGTCGATCGCGATGTTCATCCGCGGGATGGGGATCGGGTTTGCCTTCATGCCGGCGATGGCGGCCGCGTTCGCCTCACTCACCCGCGCCGAGCTTCCCGACGCAACGCCACAGCTCAACGTCCTCCAGCGAGTCGGCGGCTCGATCGGCACCGCGGTGCTGGCCGTCGTGCTCCAGCGCGCGCTCGTCGGGACCCACACCCCCGCCGCCGCCGCGGCTGCCTACGGCACGGCGTTCTGGGTCTCGGCCGGACTGACGGCGTTGGCGATCGTTCCGTGCATCATCCTGGTGCGGGCCGAGCGCGCCGCCAGGGCGGCCAAGGCCGCGGGCGCCGAGCCCTCAGAGGTGACGTTGGCGGAGGCGGTCGCGGCGTGAGCGTCGCACCCGAGCAATCGCTCGAGGCGGCCGTCCAGCTCGGCCGCTCGTTCAAGGGCGCGATCGCCGCCATGCGCCGGATGCGCGGCCGCGAGATGCACTGCGCCGGGGAGCTCAGCGATGCCCAGTACGGGCTGCTGTTCGGACTGCGCGATCACGAGGTGCTGTCGGCACGAGAGCTTGCCTTCCAAGCCGACGTCTCCCCCGCGACCGCGGCCGAGATGCTCGAGGGACTCGCCGCCGCAGGTCTCGTCAGCCGCGTGCGCTCCGAGTCAGACCGGCGGGTCGTCCTCACCTCGCTCACCGACCACGGGCGCGAGCTGGTCCAGGCGCGCCAGGCGCGCTACGAGCCCCGCTGGCGAGCAGCATTGGCGGGATTCAGCGACGAGGAGCTGCTCGGCGCCGCCGCCGTCCTCGATCGGCTCGCCGGGCTGTTCGACGACTTCGCCGAGGAACGTCAGCCGTAGGTCAGCTTCCCATCGAGGTGCGGCGTCTGCATCTTGGCGTCGCGCACCCCGAACCGCCCCTCGCCTTCGGCGAACTGAACCTTCGCCGGGAGCAGGATCGGCCGCTTGAACGCCACCTCGACCGTGAACGAGTCGGGCAGCCGGCCGTCGAGCGCGGCCAGGCAGCGAGCCTTGGTCCACATCCCGTGAGCGATCGCCGAGGGGAAGCCGAACAGGCGCGCGGTCAGCGCGTGGAGGTGGATCGGGTTCATGTCGCCGGAGACCGAGCCGTAGCGGCGGCCGAGATCCCCGGGCAGCTGCCACGTGGCGCTCGCGGGCAGATCCTCGGCGGAGGGGACCTCGGGGCCGCGCGCGTCCGCGCGGCCCCCTGAGCCGCGGCGGAGGTTCGTCGAGATCTCCTCCCACACGAGCTCGTCCCCGACCCACGCCTTGCTCCGCAGCGCGAACTGAAGCCCCCGCGGATGCGGCTCGGCGGGCGTGGCCGAGACCCGGAGCGACAGCGTCTCGCCGGCGGCGATCGGCCGGTGCTGGGTGATCCGGTTGTGGATGTGCACGAGCCCGATCGGCGTGAACGGAAAGCTCGGGTCGGTGAGCAGGGACAGGTGCAGGGGAAACGCGAGGATGTGCGGGTACGTCGCCGGCAGCGAGTCGCGCAGCGAGAAGCCGCAGACGTGGTCGTAGGCGGCGAGCTGGTCGCGGTCGACGGCGACGTCACCCAGGACGAGCGTCAGGTCGGGAACCTCACCGCCGCCACCGCCGAGGAACGGGAGACGCGAGGCGCCGGGGATCAGGCCGGCGCCCGCTTTGGCCAGCAGCGGGAGCCTGGAGGGTGAGCCATCGAGTTCGCGAACGGACATGGCGTCAGGCTCCGATGAGGCTCTGTCCGCAGACGCGGACGATGTTGCCGGTGACGCTGGCCGAGCCGGGGCTGGCGAACCAGGCGATCGTCTCGGCGACGTCGATCGGGAGTCCGCCCTGGGCAAGGCTGTTCAATCGGCGCCCGGCCTCGCGCGTGGCGATCGGCATCGCCGCGGTCATCTTGGTCTCGATGAACCCGGGCGCCACGGCGTTGATCGTGACGCCGAGCTCGGCCAGCGCCGGCGCCCAGGACTCGACGATCCCGATCACGCCGGCCTTCGAGGTCGAGTAGTTGGTCTGCCCGGCGTTCCCCGCGATCCCGCTGATCGAGGAGACGCACACCACGCGGCCGTTCTCGCGCACGACCTTGCGGGCGAACAGCTCCTTGTCGATCCGCTGGGGCGCGATCAGGTTGATGGCGATGACCATGTCCCACTGCTCGTTGCTCATCCGCCCGAGCGTCTTGTCGCGGGTGACGCCGGCGTTGTGCACGACCACGTCGACCCCGCCGTGATGCTCGAGCAGGTGGTTGGCGATCCTCGCCGGGGCGTCGGTGTCGGTGATGTCGAGCGTCAGCGCCGAGCCGCCGAGCCGGCCCGTCACCAGGTGCAGGTCATCGGCCTGGGCGGGGATGTCGACCCCGACCACGTGGGCCCCGTCGCGGGCGAGGACCTCGGCGATCGCCGCGCCGATCCCGCGCGAGGCGCCGGTGACGAGCGCCACCTTGCCGTTCAGCGGCTGCTCCCAGTCGACCCGGTCGATGGGCGCGACCGGGTCGCCGATCCGGACGACCTGGCCGGACACGAAGGCGGACTTCGGGGATAGAAAGAAGCGCAGCGTCGACTCGATCTCGGCACTCTCCGGCTGGAGGCAGAGCAGCTGGGCGGTGGCACCGCCGCGGACCTCCTTGCCGATCGAGCGCACCAGACCCTCCAGGGCGCTCTGGGCGATGGTCTGCGGCGGGTTCGCGCACGCCTCGGACCGCGCGCCCAGCACGATCACGCGACCGGAGTTGCGCACCTGGCGGATCGTGGGGTGGAAGAACTCGAACGCCTCGGAGAGCTGATCGCTGTTGGCGATACCGGTGGCGTCGAACACGAGCGCCTTGAACGACTCACCGGAGCGGACGACATCGGCGCCGATCGCTTTTAGGACCGACTCGACACTTCCCGTGAGGTGCGAATCGGAGGCGGCGCCGAGTAGCACCGGCCCGTCGATCACCGGCTGGCCGGGCTCGTAGCGCTCGAGCGTGGTCGGGATGGGCAGGCCGACCTGCTTGGACACGATCCGCCCGATAGGGTTGTTGATCAGCTGCTGGTAACGGTCCGCCATCGCTATGGCGCCTCCATCATTGCGACGACGCCGAGTCCGCCGGCGGCGCAGATCGAGATCAGGCCGCGGCTGCCTGAACCCTTTGTCTGGAGCATCTTCGCGAGGCCGGCGACGATCCGGCCGCCGGTGGCGCCGAACGGGTGGCCGGCGGCGAGCGAGCCTCCGTGCGTGTTGAGCCTGCCGCGATCGATCGACCCGAGCGGCTGCTCGAGCCCGAGGCGCTCGCTGCAGAACACCTGGTCCTCCCACGCCTTCAGCGTGCACAGGACCTGCGCGGCGAACGCCTCGTGGATCTCGTAGAAGTCGAACTCCGCCAGGGTTGCGTCGTTGCGGGCGAGCAGCTTCGGCATCGCGTACGCGGGCGCCATCAGCAGGCCCTCGCGCTTGTGGACGTGGTCCACCGCGGCCGTCTGGGCGTCGACGATGTAGGCCTGCACGGGGATGCCGTGTTCGGTCGCCCACTCCTCGCTGGCCAGCAGCACCGCGGAGGCGCCGTCGCTCAGGGGAGTCGAGTTGCCGGCGGTCATCGTCCCGTCGGGACCGCCGAACACTGGCTTCAGCTTCGCCAGCTTCTCCGCACTCGAATCGGGTCGCAGGTTCTGGTCGCGCTCGAGCCCCTGATAGGGGACGACGAGGTCGTCGAGGAAGCCGGTGTCGTAGGCCGCCGCCAGGTTGTGGTGGCTCTGGACCGCGAGCTCGTCCTGCTCCTCACGGGTGATGCCCCACTCGCGCGCCATGATCGCCGCGTGTTCGCCCATCGACAGGCCCGTCCGCGGCTCGGCGTTGCGGGGGATCTCGGGGACGATCTGCTGGGGCCGCAGTTTCGCCAGGGTCCTGAGCCGCTGGGCATTCGACTTGGAGCGGTTGATTTCCAGCAGGACTTTGCGGAGGTCCTCGTTGATTGCGATTGGCGCGTCGGAGGTCGTATCAACGCCGCCGGCGATCCCCGACTCGATCTGGCCCAGGGCGATCTTGTTGGCGACGAGGATCGCGGCCTCGAGTCCGGTTCCGCACGCCTGCTGGACGTCGTAGGCGGGCGTCTCCGGCGCCAGGTTTGAGCCGAGCACGCACTCCCGCGTGAGGTTGAAGTCGCGGCTGTGCTTGAGCACCGCGCCGGCGGCGACCTCGCCGACGGTTTGCCCCTCGAGCTTGAACTTGCCGACCAGCGCGTCGAGCGCGGTGGTCAGCATGTCCTGGTTGGACGCCTTCGCGTAGGCCCCGTCCTGGCGAGCGAACGGGATCCGGATGCCCCCCAGCACGGCGACGCGGCGGGCAGATGAATTCATCTGAACTGCTCCTCGATTACTTTGTTACAGGGGTGTAGCTTAGCTTGGATGAGGGCGGTGGCGAGCCAGGTGAGTCGACTCTTGGCTCGCGGCCGCCGGCGGTGGCGAGTCGACTCTTGGCGCGCCGGCGCCGGCGCCGGCGGCGGTGAGTCGACTCTTGGCGCGCCGCCGCCGGCGGTGGTTGGCGGGGGCGGTGGCGCGAGTGATTTTGCTGGGGAAGGGGGTTCGGTGAGGGCGGATCGATCGCCGGATCCGGCCCTGCGATGGTGCACAGCACGCCAACACCGGCGCCACCAGCGAGGCAAGGCGTGTTATGCACGGCTCCTCATGCACAACACGCCACGCCTCGGGTTTCCGGGCAACATTGGCGTGCTGTGCATCATCGAAAGGGAGCGATCGCGCTCATCCCGCCCCCTCGCTGCCAAACACCGAGCCGACCACCCGCGAAAGCCGCGGGCGCGCAGCGCCCGCAGGCTCTAAGTCGAAAGCCATCGAGCAAGGGCCTCGAAAGACAAGAGGGATCGAAAGCCACACCCCCAGGGCGCGCGGCGCGCGCCCCCTGAAACCCCCTCACTCTCTGGCCGCGGTCGCGGTCGTGAAGCCGCCTCCGGCGATGGCGCGCCTGACCACGGCTGGGAGCAGGATCCGAGCCAGGGCCGCCAGGTAGTACGGGCGGGGCACGTAGCGCTCGGCCTTTCCACCAGGACCTGCCTCCATGATCGCGTCGGCCACCCGGTCCGGCGAGGAGACAACCCAGCGTGTGTATGGCTTCGCCAGCAGCTCCTGGGCCGGAAAGCCCTCTGTCTTGACGAATCCCGGCAGTACCAGGCCGACATGCACGCCGTGAGCCGCCTCTTCGGCGTGGAGCGCGTCGCTCCACCCGGCGAGCGCGAACTTGGCCGCCGAGTAGGCCCCGGAGCTGGGGCGCGAGACGCGGCTGGCGGTGCTGGCGATGTTGACGATCGCGACGTGGCGGTCCGGGGTGTGGCCCGCCGCCGCTGCTGCGGTCCGCCGGAGCAGGGGCAACAGCGCCTCGGTCAGCCGCACCGGCGCCTCGAAGTCGAGCTTCATGTGGCGCTCGATGTTGGCCCAGCCGGTGTCGGCGAACCGTCCCCGCCAGGCGGCGCCGGCGTTGTTGACCAGCAGGTGGAGCTCGCCGTGCTCGCGCTCGACGATTTCGCGGACGTGCTGCGGGGCGTCGTCGGCCGTCAGGTCGATCGCGATCACGGTGGCGCCACCGAGCTCCTCGGCGAGCGCGCGCAGCTTCTCCTCGCGGCGGGCGACGAGCACGAGGTTCACGTCGGGCTCGCGCGCGAGCCGGCGGGCTGTGGCCTCGCCGATTCCGGCGGAAGCTCCGGTGATCAGGGCGACGTAGGGCACGGGCCGGGCAAGCCTATCCCGCCCGCAGGGCTCGCTGTGCCCGGAGCGCCAGCTCGAGCTCGAACCGCCCGTCGACGGTCTCGAGCGAGTCGCCCATGAGCTCCCGGAGCTTGCCCATCCGGTAGCGCACGGTCTGGGGATGGACGTGCAGCTCGGCGGCGATCCGCGGGGTGTGGCGCTGGTGCGCCAGCCACGCCGCGAGCGTCTCGAGCAGCCGCTCGCGGTCGGGTTCCGGTAGCGCCTCGAGGGGTTCCAGGCGCTTGCGGCATAGCGCGTTGGCGATGTCGGACTGCTGGAGAAGGATGACCGTGGCGAGGTGGTCGTCGACCCGGGTCGGGCCCTCGGAACGGAGCGCGCCGCTCTGCACCAGCTCGAGCGCCAGCCGCGCCCAGTGCAGCGAGCGGGCCGCCTCGGCCGTGGCCACAGTCGGGCCGAGTGCCGCGGCCATCCCGTCGACGGCGCGATCCACTGCCTCGGGCCGGCCGGGGCCGTCGGGGTCGGGCAGCACCAGGTAGGCGCCGCCGGGGTCGGCGACGACGAGCGCGTCTAGATCGAGCTGGCGCGCGAGCCCCTCCGGGCTGTCGCGGTCGAGCGCCAGCACCGCGAGCGTGCGCGGCAACGTCCAGCGCGCGAGCTCGGCCGCGTGGGCGATCGCCTCGGGATCGTGGGCCTCGGGGTCGAGCAGGAGGGTCGCCAGGCGGCGGCGCCGGCGCTCGCGTTCCCCGGCCTGGTCGGACTGGATCCGGAGATAGCCCTCGACTACGTCGGCCGCGAGCTCGTCGGTGTAGACGAAGATCGCCTCGGCGAGCGCGATCACGGTGGCGGACTCGATTCCCGCCTCGGTCGCCAGCTCGGCCGCCCCCCGCCAGGCGGCGCGGGTGCCGGTCCGGAACGCCGCCCGGAGTGACTCGAGTCCGCGGCCGGCCTGGAACTCGGCCTCGCCCAGCCGCCGCCACACCTCGCCGGTCTCGGCGCCGGGTCGATGGCCGCGCTCGATCGCGTCGAGGAACGCCTTGATCGCCTGCTCGATGCCCATCCTGATCCCCAGCCCCTCGGGGCCGCCGAGGACGTTTGCGTAGACGGGGTTCTCGCGCCGGACGGTGTCGATCACGTTCTCGACGAGCGCTCCTACGCCGCCGCGGACGGCCGCGGAGGTCTCCGGGGGCAGACGCTCGGGCGACCACGACATTTGTCACATCTTGACAAATATCGGGGTCGAAATACGTTGCCTCGGACGGTTGAGTAGCCGGTGTCATAGGCGTACCGTGCGCATCGTGAGCCGTCGCAGCATCACCGAGACCCATGCTCGGATCGCACAGCTTGGGTGGGAGCCCTCGTATCACGACCCCGCGGTGCGCTATCCGACCCGGTACCGGTTCCCGCACAAGGCCAAGGACCCGATGAAGCACATCATGCGGGAGTACCTGCCGATGGAGCTCGAAAAGGACGAGCGGGTCTACGGCGGGCTCGACGCCGCCGTCCGCGCCGACATGCCCAACAAGGCGCACGAGCGGTGGCTGGAGATCCTCAAGCCGTTCATCGTGATCACGAACTTCGCCGAGGTCGGCGCCGGCCGGTGCATGTCGATGCTGATGAGCGCGGTGCCCAACAACGAGTTGCGCAACGGCTACCACGTCCAGTTCGTCGACGAGATCCGCCACACCGGGATGCAGATGTCGCTGGCGCGGTGGTACGCGAAGAACGTCCCCGACCCCGCCGGCTGGAACCTCGGGCCGAAGGCGTTCTCGGGGTCGGTGCTGACGAACCCGGGGCTGAACATGCTCTCGCACTTCATCGTCGGCGATCCGATCCAGTGCGCGTTCACGCTGCAGGTGGTGGCGGAGACGGCGTTCACGAACGTGGTGTTCGTCGCGCTGCCCGATGTGGCGGCCCGGAACGGCGACTTCACGCTGCCGACGACGTACCTGAGCGTGCAGTCAGACGAGGCGCGCCATATTTCGAATGGCTACGCGACGCTGCTGACGGTGTTGCAGGATGACCACAACGCGCCCCTGATCGAGCGAGACCTCCAGCAGGCGTTCTGGATCAATCACGCGTTCATCGACATCTTCTCGGCGGTCGTGCTCGAGTACTTCTCCAAGGACCGCTCCGACCCCGAGTGCTATCTCGACAAATGGGATCGCTGGGTCCGCGATGACTGGCACCGGGCGTACGTGCTGAAGCTCGGCAAGCTGGGGTTGGACATCCCCGTCGACGTGTTCGAGCGGGCGCGCGAGCGGCTGGTGGCGGGGGTCCACCACCGGCACGCGATCCTGGCGTTCGCGGCCTGGCCACTGTCGTTCTGGCGCTTCGATCCGCTCGACGAGCGCGACTTCGAGTGGTTCGAGAACAAGTACCCGGGGTGGTACGCCCAGTACGGCGCGTTCTGGGAGGCGTTCCGTCACGGCACCGACCCCGCCGAGGGATTCCTGCCGCTGAACTTCATCAATCTGGCGCCACCGTTCTGCTGGACGTGCCAGGGGTCGTGTGTCTCGGAGCAGGACAGGCGGCACCGGATTGTCGGGGGGAACGGCTCCGGACCGCCACGGACGCGCTTCTACTGCTCCCACGAATGTCAGTGGATGGACGAGTCCAACCCCGGGCGGTACACCGGCGATCGCAACTACCTCGACCGTTACCACGGGTGGGAGGCCTCGGAGGTGATCCGCGAGCTGGGGTTCGTCCGCGCCGACGGCGAGACGCTGATCGGCCAGCCCCATCTGCGCGACGAGCGGCGCTGGACTCTGTCCGACATCCGCCGCCACAATCTGCGGCTCATCAGCCCGAACATCCGAGTGGCACAGGAGCTCGGGCTGCCATCGGGAGATTGGAGCCAAGCCGGCCTTCAATGAGTCCCAGGGTCCGCTTCGAGCCGATCGGCGAGGAGATCGAGTGCGCGCCCGAGGAGTCCATCCTCGACGCCGCGTTCCGCCACGGCTACAACCTCGTCTACGGCTGCCGCGAGGGCCAGTGCTCCGCGTGCAAGTGCTTCCTGCTCGAGGGCGATGTGGCGCTCAAGCGCTACACGAGCTTCGCCCTGTCCGACAGCGAGCGGACGAACGGCTACTCGCTGATGTGTCGCGCGATGCCCGAGGACGACGTCGTGGTCGAGCTGCTCCACTACGACCCGGACGAATACCGGCTCGAGCACGCGATCCGCGATGGGTTGGGGTTGGTCGAGGCCGTGGAGGCGTTGACTTCGGACATCGTGCGGTTGGTGTTGCGCGCCTCGGAGGAGTTCGACTTCACCCCTGGTCAGTACGTCGACCTGTGGGTGCCCGGCGATTCCGGCGGCCGGCGATCGTTCTCGATGGCCAACCTGCCCGGTGACGATCGCGTCGAGCTGCTGATCAAGCGCTATCCCGGCGGCAAGCTCTCGGGAATGCTCGGCTCGGGGATCGTCGCCGGTTCCTCGGTGCAGTTCACGGGACCGTACGGGTCGTTGCGAATCCGGGACGGCGAGCGTCCGGTTCTGATGATCGCCGGCGGGTCGGGGATGGCGCCGATCCTGTCGCTGCTGCGCCAGCTCGCTTCGGAGCGCTGCGGGCGTCCGGTGCGGTTCTTCTACGGCGCCCGGACCGACGGCGATCTGTTCTGGCTCGAGGAGATCGCGGAGTTGGGTGGGCAGTTGGGGGACTTTCAGTTCACGCCCGTCGTCGAGCGGTTCGTGCACGAGGTCGTGGACGAGTACCTCGGCGAGGGGGAGCTGGCTTCGCCAGACGTCTACATGTGCGGGCCGCCGCCGATGGTCGAGGCGGCGGAGGCGATGCTTATCGACAAGCACGGCCTCGACGAGCAGCGGATCTTCGTGGACAAGTTCACGACGTCGGCGTCGGCTGTGGACGTGACAGGGGCTCCGGGCGCGGCGGACGTGACCGGGGCCCTGGCCGCTGGGGAGAGCTCGGAGCGAGATTTCTCCTGGTATGCGCCGGCGGGGCGGCGCGCTTCCTTGTACGAGGACGTCACGATCGATACCCAGCCGTCCGTGCACCGCCACCTCAGCCGGGGCTGGCCGGTCAGCTTCGAGGACGGCCGCGGCACCTGGAACGACGACTCGACCGCTCTGCGCTGCCGCGACTGGTTCGCGTTTAGGGACCCCGGCGAGCAGTGGGAGCGGCCGTACTACCAGCGGGGGGCCGCCACCGAGCAGCAGATCGATGCAGCGATGCGCTCGGCGGGCAACGAGGGCCTGCTCGCCGATTTCTCGCCCGAGTGGGTCGACTTCCTGCGCGCCAACCTGCAGGTGCCCGCGTACGTCGAGCACGGCCTGTGGTTCTCGCTGGCGACGATCGGCCGCGACTGTCTCTCGGACTCCGTGGCCACCTGCGTGTGCTTGCAGGCGGCGATGAAGCAGCGCTCGGCGCAGTCGATCGTGCTCTACGCGATGGACCTCGAGCGCCATCACGGACCGTTCCCGATCGAGCAGGCGCGCGACACGTTCCTGCAGGACGAGCGGTGGCAGCCGACGCGACGGTATCTCGAGCGGCTGGCGGCCACGCCCGACTGGGGCGAGGTGCTGATCGCCGCGAACCTGTGCTTCGAGCCCGTCGTCGGCACCCTGATGCGCCGCGAGATGGGGATCCGGACGGCGGCGGCGAACGGCGACACGGTCACGCCCGTCTTGGCGCGGGCGGCCAGCCAGGAGTGGGAGTGGGCGCGGGCGTGGATGGTCGAGCTCGTGCGCATGTTGCTCGCCGACGAGGAGTCGGGTGCGGCCAACCGGGAGCTGATCGCCGGCTGGCAGGAGGAGTGGAGTCAGCGTGCGAATGAGGCCGCGATCGCGCTGGTGCCGGTCGCCGAGGCGATCGTCGACGTCGAGCAGGCGATCGCCCGGACCCAGAGCTACGCGGCCGAGGTGCTCGGCGAGGCGGGGCTGGGTGGGGATGATCGGGCGGCGGTGAAGCCTCGTGTGCGGCGGGCGCGGCTCGGGGCGGTGCGGCGGACGCAGGTCGGTGGCGCGGCGGCGTCGGGCGGCAGCGCGGCGGCGCCGGTGGGTGGCGCGGCGGCGGCTCCACTCCCGTCCGTGCCCAGCGGCGCCACCTACGACTTCGTCGGCATCGTCATGGCCAAGTCCGCCGAGGGCGACGCCGTCGCCGCGATCCTCGGCCGCCGCGACGGGATCGAGGTGATCGAGCAGCCGGCGTTCTGGGACATTCGCGCCAAAGATCGAATGTCGATCCCATACGCCGAGGTCTCGGAGCAGCTCGGCTACGAGATCGACGCCTACTCGATCCAGCACGAGATGTCGACCCACTACGGCCGCATGATCACCACCGACGAGGCGCTGATGCTGTTCTCGGACCCGACCGAGGCGATGTCCTACCTGATGTCATGAGCTGGCTGATCGCGAACATCGTCGCCTTCGTGGTCCCGTGGCGGTTCGATCGCTCACAGGCGACGGGGCTCGACGCGACCGTCGAGCTGCGGATCCTCATCCACCGCCGTCCAATCCGGATCGCGATCACGATCGCCGGCGGCGGCTGTAAGGCCCGCCCAGGCCCGGCGCCGGACGCCGGCGCGCGGGCGACGATCAGCCTCGCCGACCTGATCCGGCTCGAGCTCGGCGACGTCGGCTGGCCCCAGCTGCTCTCGCGGGGCCGCTTCGACTTCGCCGGCGACCCGTTCCTGGCCCTGCGGCTCCCAGCGCTTTTTCGGTTACCGGCTAACCCCCGACTGCGACGCTCGGCTGAGGCTCCGGCTCGCTCGTGAGCGTCGCGCCGGTCGTGCTCACGGCGGGTGGCTGGCAGTCGGCGCACGGCACGCGCCGGCGCGGGTTCTGGATCCCGACCAGGGCGACGATGCCGCCGAGGCAGGCGAACCCCGCGCCGACGCCCATCCCGATCCGGAAGGCATGGACCGAGGCGTCGACCAGGACGGTGTGGATCCTCGCCCGGTCGGCTACCGGCACCTGGCTCACATCGGTGACCAGTGGCCGGTTGCGCGCCGCCGCCACCGCCGCCCGGGTGCTCGGCGCCAGGCTTGCCGGGTTGATGTCGTGGTCAAGCCGGCTCTGGAACGCGCTCGAGACGACCGCGCCGAGCGCGGCGATCGCGAGCAGCCCGGCGATCCGCGCCACCGCGTTGTTGACCCCGCTGGCCAGCCCCGAGTGCCCCGCCTCAACCGAGCTCAGCACCGTCGCGGTCAGCGGCGCCACCGTCGCCGACAGGCCGAGACCGAACACCAGCACGCCCGGCAGGATCTGGGTCAGGTAGTCGGCGTTCGCGTTGGTGCGGGCCAGCAGCAGCAGGCCAAAGCCCGCCACGATCGGTCCGACGGTCATGAACAGATGCGGGCCGATCCGATCCGCCAGCGCCCCGAAGCGCCGGGACAGCAGGAACATCATGATCGTCACCGGCAGCAGCGACAGACCCGCCTCGATCGGCGTGTAGCCACCGACCTGCTGGATGAACAGGATCAGGAAGAACGTCGCGATGCCAAGTCCCGCGTAAAGCGTCAGGGTCGTCAGGTTGCCGACCGCGAAGTTGCGGATCTTGAACAGCCCCAACGGCATCATCGGCTCGGGGTCGTGGCGCTCCCACACCAGGAACGCGACGAACAGGACGATTCCCCCGATCAACGGGATGGATACGCGCGGATCGCCCCAGCCGTACTGCGGCTGCTCGGTCAGCGCGAATACGGGCCCTCCCAGTCCCAGTGCGCACAGGATCGCGCCGACCACGTCCACGTGACCCGGCGTCCGGTGGTCGGGATCGAGCCGGGTGAGAAGGGACAGCGTGATCACCACGGGCACGAGGTTGATGGCGAAGATCCACCGCCACGACGCCAGCTGGATCAGCGCGCCGCCTCCCAACGGGCCGATCACGGTCGCCACGCCGGTCCACGCCGTCCATGTGCCGATCGCGGCGGCACGCTCGTCCTCGCCGAACGTATCCATGATCAACGCCAGCGTGCTCGGTACAAGCAGCGCGCCGGCGATCCCCTGGAAACCTCGGGCAAAGATCAGGAACTCCGTCGTCGGCGCCACCGCGCACAGGAGCGAGCAGCCGCCAAAGCCGATCAGCCCGATCGAGAAGATCCGCCGGCGCCCGTAGAGATCTCCGAGCGACCCGCCGACGAGCAGCAGCGACCCGAGCGTCAGCAGATACGCCTCGACCACCCACTGCTGGTCGGCGAGCGTGCCGCTCAGGTCGGAGCGGATCGCCGGCAGGGCGACGTTCACGATCGTCCCGTCGAGGAACACGATGCCCGAGCCGAGGATGCTGGCGATCAGCGCGGTCCGCTTGACGTTCACGCCAGGTCTGTCGGCGATCGCGACTCCGCCCGCGCTCACTGAGCGCCCGCCGAGAACACCGCGTTCGACTCATAGCCCGCGAAGCTCACGCCCCCCGGGAAGGGAACGCTCTCCCTGACGATCACGCAGTAGTTCTCACCGCCGCCCTGGCTGGGCACGCACAGGCGGTAGATCCCCGGCTGAATCGTGTACGCATTCATGAACTGCACGTTGCGCCGGAACTGGTCCGGTGCGCGGTCTCCGATCCACGACTCCGCGCGGGCCATCGCATCGCGCTCGGCGCGCTGGTGCGCGACGATCGTCGGGTGGTGGACGATCCCGGCCACCGTCAGCGTCACCGTCACCGCGAGGATCAGGACCCTGCCGACGTAGTCGCGCGCGATCACCACCGGCAGGTCGCCGCGGAACCGCCGCAGCAGCGCGCCGAGCGGCCGGGTCAGCAGCACGATCGCGACCAGGCTCAGCACGCACCCCAGAAGTGCCGCCGCCACCACCGTCTGCGTCTCGCCCTGGGGCGGCAGCTCGTGCCCGATCACCGCGTCCACGATCATCATCGCGATGAACAGCGGCCACAGCCACGCCCCGCGCCGGCGCCACCTGATCCGCGTCAGCCAGGCGCGCAGCGCCCCGTCGGTCGGTGGCGAGTCGGCGGTGTCTGGCCTGGCGCCGGCCATCGTCCAAGGGTAAAGCTCGCGCCAAGGCGCGCCTGGCGCGGCTCGGGGCGCGGTGGCGCGCCGGGCGCGGCCCGGGCACTCCGGCGCGCCACCGCCCATCCCCGCCGCGGTCCGGGCCTGCCGGCGCGCCACCGGCCATCCCCCGCCCGCGGTCCGGGCCAGCCGGCATGCCACCAACCATCGTCTGCTCCGCCCTCGGCCACCCGACCGGTGGAGTAAGCTCGCGGTGCCCTATCGAGGGCCGGGCCGGAGATCCCGGTGCGGCGCTTAGGAAGTGGGGCCGGCGGAGATCCCGGACGGCCCACGGTATGAAAGGGAAACGTTTAGATGGCGACAGGTATGGCTGAGCCGGCCGCAGGTGGAACCGCTGCTGCGACCGAGCATCTAAAGCTCGAGGACCGAGTCTGGCTGCTCCGCGCGATGCTCCTCATGCGCGGGCTCGAGAAGCGGGCAATGACTCTCTACCGCCAGGGCAAGGTCCCTGGCTCTTTTTACGACGGATTCGGCCAGGAGGCCGTATCCGCCGGCGCCGCGTTCGCGATGGCGCCCGAGGACAGGCTCTGCATCCTGCACCGGGACCTCGCCGCGCACATCATCCGCGGGGTGAGCCCTGGCCGGATCCTGGCTCAGTACCAGGGGCGCGCGGCGGGCATCACCGCCGGCCGGGACGGCAACGTGCACTTCGGCGACCGCAACCTCGGTTGCGTCGGGATGGTCTCGATGCTGCCCGACATGATGCTGGTCGCGACCGGTATGGCGATGGCGTTCAAGCTGCGCGGCGAGCGCCGGTGCGCGATGACCTGGTTCGGCGACGGCTCGACCTCGCGGGGCGATTTCCACGAGGCGATGAACTGGGCCGGCGTGCAGAGGCTGCCAGTCGTGTTCGTGCTCGAGAACAACCAATACGCCTACTCAACGCCGCTGGACAAGCAGTTCGCCGTCGACCCCGTCGAGCGAGCCGCTGCCTACGGCTTCGAGGGCGTGACCGTCGACGGCAACGACGTCGAAGCCATGTTCGAGGCGGCCCGCGCCGCTCGGGAACGGGCCCTCGCGGGTGATGGCCCGACGCTGATCGAGGCGGTGACGATGCGCATGCACGGCCATGCCGCCCACGACGACATGAAGTACGTCCCCAAGGAGCAGGTCGAGGAGTGGCGCAAGCGCGACCCGGTTGAGCGCCAGGAGGCGCGGCTGCGCGAGCTCGGCGCTGACGTCGATGCCGTGCGCGCGGAGGTCGCGGCGGAGATCGACGCCGCCACCGAGGAGGCCCAGTCTTCCCCGATGCCCGACGGCGCCACGGCGACGGACGGCGTGTTCTGCACCGGTGAAGCCGAACCGCTCGGTGACGGGGTGGCGCGATGGAGCGGGTTCAAGTCATGAGCACGATGACCTATCTCCAAGCGATCTCAGCCGCTCTGCGCGATGAGCTCCGTGCCGACGAGCGGGTGCTCGTCATGGGCGAGGACATCGGCGTGTTCGGCGGGGCGTTCAAGGTCACCGACGGGTTCGTCGAGGAGTTTGGAACCGACCGCGTGATGGACACTCCACTGGCGGAGTCCGCGATCATCGGAACCGCCGTCGGCGCGGCGGTCGTGGGCATGCGCCCGGTGTGCGAGATGCAGTTCGCCGACTTCATCTCCTGCGGCTTTGACCAACTCGTCAACGTGGCCGGGAAGATGCACTACCGGCAGGGACTCGCCGTCCCGCTGGTCGTCCGTCTCCCGTCCGGCGGCGGGTTCTCCGGCGGGCCGTTCCACTCGCAGAACCCGGAGGCGCTGTTCATGCACTCCCCCGGGATCAAGGTGGTGGCGCCGTCCACGGCCGAGGATGCCAAGGGGCTTCTGCACAGCGCCATCCACGACCCGAACCCTGTCTGTTACATGGAGCACAAGCACCTGTACCGGCGGGTCAAGGGCGAGGTCCCGGAGGGGGTGTTTGAAACCCCGTTCACCGCTCGCGTGGCGCGCTCCGGTTCGGACCTTGTGGTGATCACCTATGGCGCGATGGTCCACGTGGCGCTCGAGGCGACCGAGGACCTCGACGGAGCCTCGGTCGAGGTGCTCGATCTGAGGTCGCTTGTCCCGCTGGACGAGGACGCGATCCTCGATTCGGTGGCGCGGTGCTCGAAGGTCGTGATCGTCGACGAGGCGAACATGACCTGCGCCGCCGGCGCCCAGGTTGCGGCGCTGATCGCCGAGCGCGGCTTCGAGGACCTGGATGGCCCGGTCGTGCGAGTGGCCACACCGGATGTCCCGATCCCGTTCTCGCCACCGCTCGAGCAGGCGGTACTGCCCAGCGTCGATCGAGTGAGGGAGGCATGCCGTGAGCTCCTCGGGTACTAGCGCCGCCACCCTCATCGACGTGACGATGCCCCAGATGGGGGTTTCGGTCGTCGAGGGCACGATCGTCGCCTGGAGGGTCGAGGTCGGCGACCGGATCGCGGCCGACGCGACGATCTGCGAGATCTCGACCGACAAGATCGACACCGAGGTCCCGGCGCCTGTCAGCGGGATCGTCGCCGAGATCCTCGTGCCGATCGAAACAACCGTTGAGGTGGGGACAGTGCTAGCCCGAATCGCAACTGGCGATGCAAAGGCGGGCGACGGCGGCCCGGTGCAACCGAGTGCCCAGGCCGCCGCCACCCCAAGCGACACCCCCCCCTCCCCCAAAACTGAGCGCCCCGTGTCCGAGGGCAACGGCGCCGGTGATCGCCGCCGCTACTCCCCCGTCGTCCAGCGAATCGCCGCGGAGCACGGCATCGACCTATCCCGGGTGCCCGGAACCGGCCGTGGCGGAAGGGTCCGCAAGCAGGACGTGCTGGCGTTCGTGGAGTCCGCGCCCGAGGCGCCCGAGCCGCCACTTCACATCGAGAGCCCGTACCGGCCCGAACCGCCACCGCCGGCGGCGGCGCCGGTGGCCGCCAGCGGCGTCGTGCTCTCGCGGATCCGCCGGCAGATCGGCGAGCACATGAAGCGCTCGCTGGACACGGCCGCCACATGCACGACCTGGATCGAGGCGGACATGAGCCGGATCGAGGCCGCCCGCGCCCAGCTGCGGCTCACCGCCCTGCCGTTCGTGGCCCGGGCAACGATCGCGGCTTTGCGTGAGCACCCGGCGCTCAACGCCTGGCTCGAGGGCGAGCAGTACACCGCCGTTCAGGACGTGAACCTTGGAATCGCGGTCTCGCTCGGTGATGACGGGCTGATCGTGCCGGTGATCCACCGTGCGCACGAGCTGTCCGTCGAGGGCCTCGCGAGCCGGATCAAGGATCTCGCTCGCCGCGCTCGCTCCCGCGAGCTGACCCCGGACGAGGTGCGCGGCGGGACGTTCACGATCACCAACCCGGGCCAGTTCGGGTCGATCATGGCCACCCCGATCATCAACCTGCCCCAGGTGGCGATCCTCGATCTCGAGGCCGTCACCAAACGCCCCGTGGTCGTGACCGACGCCGACGGCAACGACTCGATCGCGATCCGGCCGATGACGATCCTCGGTCTGAGCTGGGATCACCGCGCGCTCGACGGCGCGCTGTCCGCGCAGTTCCTGGCGACTGTCAAGCGCCACCTGGAGGGCTGGACGGGGGCGTAGCATCAGTCGCGTGAACCGCGATTGCCCCGAGATCTGGGTCTGTCAGCTGGGCACAATCGAATACCGCACGGCACTGGCGCTCCAGGAATCGTTGCGAGCTGCCCGTCAGGAGGGCGAGCTGCCTGATGTGCTCTTGACTCTCGAGCACTGGCCCGTCTACACGCGGGGCCGGCGGTCCGGCCCCGGCGAGCTGCCGATGGGCGAGGACTGGTACCGGATGCAGGGGATCGACATCGCCGAGAGCGATCGCGGCGGGCGCGTCACCTATCACGGCCCGGGCCAGCTGGTCGGCTACCCGATTGTCCACGTCGACGATGTCGTGGCGTATGTGCGGACGCTCGAGCAGGCTCTGGTCGCCGCCCTGGCCGAAGAGGGAGTCGTGGCGCGAGCGCGTCCCGACGAGGGACCCGACTACACCGGCGTCTGGGTGGGCGAGCGGAAGATCGCCTCGATCGGTGTCCACGTCGCCCGCGGCGTCACCACGCACGGCTTCGCGCTCAACGTTGAGAACGACCTCCAGCCGTTCAGCTGGATCGTCCCGTGCGGGCTCGACAGCGTGCAGATGACCTCACTGATCCGCGAGACGGGGCGGCTGGCGGGACAGATGAAGTGCTTCCGCCGGCGCGCGGCGTGGCACGTGGCGGAGGCGTTGGGGCGCCGTCAGCGGCTCGTGAGCCTGGCGCGGTTGGAGGCGGTGGCGGGGGTGGCGACGGTCGAGGCGTAGGTGGCGCGAGGCGGCTGTCGAGTGCGCAGGGCGCGGGGCGGGGCGGGGCGCGGGCCGGGGCGAGGCGCCGGCCCCGCTACAGGTCCATCAGCCCCGCCACGGCCACGACCACCTCCTCCGGCGCCCTCTCCAGTTGAAGCCACGTGGTACGGATCGGGCGCCAGCGGGCGGCGCTGGCACGCTGATCTCGCCGGCGGTCGTCTTCGAATGCTTGGCGCGTTCGGTGTGTCTCGAAGCCGTCGGTCTCGACGATCACACGCTGCGCGCGCCATACGAAGTCCCCGCGGATCGCCTGCCCTCCGTCGGGGAGTACCACCCAGACGTTGACCTCGGGCTGGGGCAGGCCGGCCTCGCGGACCAGCCTCAGGAACCGCTCCTCGAGCTCGCTCCAGGTTGCCGTACTGCCGATGTAGTGCTCGGCGAGCACGGCGCGAATCACGGCGCCGCCCGGTCTGGCTGGGTTGCGATCCAGCTGATCCTCGATCGCCCGAAGGTCGAACACCTCGATGATCTCCGCCTGGTCGAACGCGCGCTCGAGCATGCGACGCTCGACCACCTCGGCAAGGTCGAACAGCGTGCGAGCAACGGTTGTGCAGGGGATGCCGTTCGCCGTGGTGATGTCCGCCGGCGTGAGCGAGGTCGAGCGGTGGACGTTGATGCCCACGTGCGTGCGGGCCGATCGGATCGGCACGGTGACGTCGAACTTGACGCCGCCGAAGGCACGTAGCTCATGGAGCGCCGCGGCCGAGCGGTGAGAGAGGACGGCGCCGGGGCCACAGGCGAGGACAGCCGCCATCCGGCGCCCGTCGCGGGTCAGGAGGTGGGGCGGGACGAGGGAGTAGACCCCGCGATAGAGGCGGTGGAGGCGACCGGTGGCGGCCCGGGCGCGGACGGCGCTCGCGGTCATGCCGAACTCGCAAAACTGCTGAAGGCTGAGGACGCCATGCTGGGCGCCGGCGAGGGCTGAAATTGCCTGATCTATGTGGGGTTGGTCGAGAAACGCAAACCCTCTTTGCGTTTCTCGACCAACGTCATCCACACAGGCCATGGTGGCTCGGAAAACGTCGCCTGTGTGTCACGGCGTGAAGCGAATCGGCAACAAACGCCCGAGCGCTAGCCTTCGAGGGGTGAGCGAGCGCCATAACGGGACCGAACGAGAGCACGAACCCCGACGGGAGCACGAACCCCGACGAGAGCACGAACCCCGACGAGAGCACGAACCCCGACGAGAGCACGAACCCCGACGGGAGCACGCCACCCGATCGCGCGCCAACCCCGGCGGGATCGCCAACGTGCTCGAGATCCTCGGTCCGGATGTTCAGCCCCACCGCGGCCGCAAGCCGCCGTGGTTCAAGGTCCCGGCGCCAGGCGGCCCCCGTTATCGCGAGCTGCACCGCCTGATCGAGGAAGAGAACCTCCACACGGTGTGCCAGGAGGCCGCGTGCCCGAACATCGGCGAGTGCTGGCAGCGCGGCACGGCGACGTTCATGATCCTCGGCGACACGTGCACCCGCCGGTGCGGCTTCTGCAACGTCAAGACCGGCAAGCCGATCTGGAACGACCCGCTCGAGCCGGCTCGCGTAGCCCGTTCGGTGGCGCGCATGGGCCTGAGACACGCCGTCATCACGAGCGTCGATCGGGATGATCTACCAGATTACGGGGCATCTGCTTTTGTGGGAGTGATCAGGCAGATCCGCCGCCAGTCCCCGAGAACCAAGGTCGAGGTCCTCACGCCGGACTTCCGTGGCGAGGAGATGCCGCTGGCCAAGGTGATCGCGGCAAGGCCGGATGTCTTCAACCACAACGTCGAGGTCGTGCCCCGCCTGTATCCGGTCGCACGACGCGGCTCGACCTTCCAACGCTCCTGTCGCGTGCTGAGAAACGCGAAGGAGATGGCCGGCGACGACGTCGTCACCAAATCCGGACTTATGGTCGGCCTGGGAGAGTCCTTCGAGGAGATGGTCGACACGCTCGGCTCACTGCGAGACAGCCACGTCCAGGTACTGACGATCGGCCAGTACCTGCGACCGACCGAACGCCACCTGCCGATCGTCCGCTACTGGCACCCGGACGAGTTCAAGGCGCTGGAGACCCAGGCGTATGGGCTCGGGTTCGAGCACGTGGCGGCCGGGCCGCTGGTGCGCAGCAGCTACCACGCAGACCAGCACGTGCCCCAGGAGGTGGCGGGGACTGGGCCGCTGGCGGAGGCCCCGGGGATCGGAACGCTGGCGGAGGTGGCAAGCGCATGAACCGCCGGCGCGCCACCGAGATCACGACTCGCCCGGCAAGGCCCCGGCAGCGCCTCCCCGAGCTCACGCCGGCGCGCCGCCGGCGCCTCGCCCTCATCGCCTTAATCGTTCTCATCCTCGCGCTCGTCATCGTGCCGACGGCCCTCGCCGCCGGCGGCAGCGGGTCAGCCGGCTTCAGCGGTGGCGGAGGCGAAGGGGGCGGTGGCGGAGGCGGCAAGGGCTTCGCGATCTACATCATCTTCCAGCTCCTGTTCAGGATCGCGCTGCTCGGCCACGGCCTGGGCGCGCTGGTCCTAGTGGCGATCCTGATCGTCTACCTGGTGATGACCAGGGTGGCGCCGGGGACGCGGAACTTTTGGTCCGCGCGCCGGAGCCAGGGACCGGCCGCTCGCAGGCAGACGGCTCAACGCCAGCGTCGCGTCGAGGCCGCCGCCGCGGAGGCGGCAGAGGACGACGCGGCGTTCGCGCCCGAGGTGGTCCGTGAACAGGCTTCCGCGCTGTTCATCCAGATCCAGAGGGCCTGGGACGCGCACGACACGGGCAGGCTCAGCTATCTGGTTGGCCCCGACCTGTTCCAGGAGTGGGAGCGCCGGCTCGACGACTTCGACCGCAAGGGGTGGCGCAACCACGTCCGGACGCTCGACGAGCCCCGGGTGGAGTACGTGGGCCTCGTCCACAAGGGCGATCAGGACACCGATCGCGTCACCGTCCGGATCGAGGCGAAGCTCCGCGACTACGTCGTCGACCGCCACGGCCGGCACATCAAACGCGTCGGGCAGATCAGCGAGACCGTCCGCGTCCGGGAGTTCTGGACGCTCGCGCGACGGCAGAACCGGTGGATCCTTGTCTCGATCGAGCAGGGGGCGGAGGGCGCCCACGGGCTCACCGACCAGATCGTGGCCAGCCCGTGGTCGGACGACGAGGGCCTCCGCGACGAGGCGCTCGTCGAGCAGGCGGTGGCGGACTCGCTCCCGGACGACGTCAAGCCGGCCGAGGTGGCGGACCTGCAGTTCGAGGGCGACGCCCGGGCCGCGGCCCTCGACCTGAGCCTCGCCGACGCGCGGTTCGCGCCCGACGTGCTCGAAATCGCCGCCCGCCGCGCCGTCGCCGCCTGGGCCGAGGCCGTCGACGGCGACGACAAGGCGCTGAGCGCGATCGCCGACCGCGAGGCCGCCGATCAGATGCTCCATCCCGGCGATCCAGGCCACACGACCCGGCTGGTGATCCGGGGCCCAACCGTCAAGCAAATCACGATCACCGGCCTCGATGCCGCGGCCACGCCACCGACGATGAAGGTCGACGTCGAGATCGAGGGCCGTCGCTACATCGAAGACCGTGACACGGCGGCGCTGATCTCCGGCAACCGGTCCAAGGCGACGAGCTTCACCGAGCACTGGACGCTCGCGCTGACCGGCGACGGGAAACAGCCGTGGCGAATCACGCGCGCGGCAAACCCGGTCCTGAGCGCATAAGGCTCCGCGGTCCTGAGCGCGTAAAAGTCCGCGCCGGGACGCAAACTAGTGCCCCGAGAGCGGCGCCCGCATGATCCCGATCAAGGACAACATCCCGACCGATCGGTTCCCGGTGGTCACGCTGGGGCTGGTCATCGTCAACTTCATCGTCTATCTCCTGGCGATCCGCCACGGGGGCTCGTTCTTCAGCGGACCCGACACCCAGGAGGTCATGAAGTACGGCGCGATCCCGTACTCGCTGACCCACCCCGGCGCCCACTGCGCCGAGGTCGTGCGCCAGACGATCTCGGGAACGAGTCAGCCGGAAGTCCTGTGCAACAGCCGGCTACTGGCCGCCAACGGGATCCCCGCCGAGAATCCGCTGCCAGCGTGGGAGACCGTGTTCACGGCGATGTTCATGCACGCCTCGATCATCCACATCGGCGGCAACATGCTGTTCCTGTGGATCTTCGGCAACAACGTCGAGGACTCGATGGGGCCGGTCAAGTTCTTCGGGTTCTACTTCCTCGGCGGGATCGCGGCGCTGGCGCTCCAGGTGGCGGTGGCGCCGAACTCAACCGCGCCCACGATCGGCGCCTCGGGCGCGATCGCGGCCGTGCTGGGCGGCTACATCGTCATGTATCCCCGCTCCCGGGTGCTGACGCTGGTGTTCATCATCCTGTTCTTCACGGTTATCGAGCTGCCGGCGTGGGTGATGCTCGGCATCTGGTTTGCCGAACAGGCGATCTTCGCCGGCGCGGGCCTTACCAACCCGACAGGCGCCAGCGGCGGCGTGGCCTACTTCGCCCACGTGGGCGGGTTCGCGTTCGGCCTGCTGGCGATTCGCCTGCTCGCGACCAAACGCAAGGAAGTGCCACCCCGCGTTCCGGTGTATTGATCGCGTGCGCATCGCCGTACTCACGATCGCGCTGGCCTTCATCGGCGTTCTGGGGTTCCTGACCGTCCTCGACTTCATCAACAACGGCGTGACCGCCGTCGGAGTGCTGGCGGTCGGGATCCTCGCGCTGTTCCTGACTGGAATCGTCGGGGCTTTGCGGCATCCTCCGAACGAATGAGTGAATTGAGCGTGCTTCAGCAGGGGCGCCTGCGCCGCTCGCAGCGAGAGGCGGAAGCCCGGCGCGCACGCCGGCGCCGGCGCGTGCGCAACACCGTGCTGGTGATCGCGCTGGGGCTGGTCGGCCTCCTCGTGTTCATGGCGTCGGCCGTCAGCAATCCGGCTACGTCCGCGCCGGCCAGCGTGAGCCGGCGCGCCTCCGCGCCCACCCGTCCAAAGCCCCAGTACGTCGTCGCCGTCGGCAAGCAGCGGCTGCAGGTCAACTTCGCCGACCTCCCGCGGGCGGGGATGCTGTTCGACATCCGGACCGGGCACGTGCTCTGGCAGCACGACCCGAGCCAGAGCGTGCCGATCGCCAGCCTGACGAAGATGATGACCGCGCTCGTCGTCGTCGCGCATTCGAAGCCCACGGACCGTGTCCTGATCACCCCGCAGGCGGTCCACTTCACCGGCTCGGGAGTGGGCTTGCTGCCGGTCGGAAAGCGGGTTCCGGAGCTGGCCCTGCTGTACGGCCTGCTGCTGCCGTCGGGCAACGACGCCGCGATCGCACTCTCCCAGCACGTGGCGCACACGCAGGACCGCTTCATCGCGATGATGAACGCCCAGGCGCGTGCGATGGGCCTGCGCTGCACGCACTTCGCCACGGTCTCAGGGGTCGTCGACCAGGGGAACTACTCGTGCGCGACCGACCTGGCGGTCCTCGCCCATGCCGTGCTCGAGCAGCCGCTGCTGCGGCGGATCGTCGCCTCGCCCAGCGCGATCCTGCCGTTCCCGATCAAGCACCACAAGCTGTTCCTCTACAACAACAACCCGCTGATGTACGTCCGCTATCCAGGCGTCGACGGCGTCAAGACCGGCTTCACCACGCTTGCCGGCCCCTGCCTGGTGGCCGCCGCCCACCGTGGTCGCGAGTGGTTCGGGGTCGTGCTGCTGCACTCGGTCAACCCGGCCGGCCAGGCGGAGAAACTCCTGAACGCCGCGTTCGCGGCCGCGCGCTGAGCCAGCCCGCCGGCTGAGCGGCGCCAACTAGATCGCCAGCGGCTCGCGCTTCCCCTTGCCGAGCAGTAGCTGGTCGATCCCCTCGACCGTGCGCGGGCGCGAGAACAGGTACCCCTGGGCGAACTTGCACCCCTGCTCGCGGAGCTCGGCCAGCTGGCCAGCGCTCTCGACGCCCTCGGCGGTGACCCGCAGATCGAGCGCCCGCGCCATGCTCAGCACCGCGTCGACGACCGCCCGGTCATCGGCATCGTGCTCGAGCCCGGCCAGCAGCGACGACTCGATCTTCAGCGCATCGACCTTCAGCCGTTTGAGGTAGCGAAGCGACGAGTAGCCGGTGCCGAAGTCGTCGAGGACGACGCAGATGCCGAGCGCCTTCAGCCCCCGCAGCACGAGTGCGCAGGCGCCGAGCTCGTCGAGCAGGATCCCCTCCGGAATCTCCAGTTCCAGCAGTCCGGGGTCGAGCGACGACGCCCGCAGGCTCCGCGCGACCGTGCTGGCCACATCCGAGCGGACCACCTGCTGACGCGACAGGTTGACCGAGACGTAGATCGGCTCGCGCTCGGGCGCCGCGTCGCGCCAGGCGGCCGCCTGCGCGCACGCCTCCTCGATGACCCAATCGCCGATCGGCACGATCAGCCCGCTGCTCTCGGCCACGCCGATGAACTCGGAGGTATCGAGCAGCCCGCGGGTCGGATGCTTCCAGCGCAGCAGCGCCTCGGCGCCGACGATCCGTTCATCGTCGACGGACATGATCGGCTGGTAGAACAGCCTCAGCTCGTCGCGCTCGAGCGCCCGGCGGAGGTCGTACTCGACGCCGATCCGCTCGAGCATCCGCGAGTTCATCCCGTCGTCGAACACCTCGATCGGATTGGCGTCGTTGGCCTTCGCGCGGTACATCGCGGCGTCCGCGTTCTTGAGCAGATCGGAGGCGCTGGCTTCCTGGCCCTCGTTCAGCAGCGCGACGCCGGCGCTGACCGTGACGGTGTGCTCATGGTCGCCGATCACGACCGGGCGGTTGCAGGCGGCCGTGAGCCGGTGGGCGATCCGGATCGCGGCGTCCTCGTCGGCCAGGTCCTCGCACAGCACGACGAACTCGTCGCCGCCGAAGCGCGCGATCGTGTCCCCCGGCCGGACGGCGGCGCTCAGCCTCGGCGCCAGCTCACGCAGTAGCAGGTCACCGACGTCGTGTCCACGGGTGTCGTTGACGAGCTTGAAGTCATCGAGGTCGAGGAACAGAACCGCGATCCGACCCCCCGAACGCCGGGTCCGGGCGAGCGCGTGCTCGAGCCGGTCCAGAAACAAGGAGCGGTTCGGCAGGCCGGTCAGCGGATCGTGGGTGGCCTGATGGATCAGCTCCTCGGCAGCCAGCTCGCGCTCGGTCATGTCCCTGATGGCGGCAAGGATCAGCCAGCCGTCGACGGTCTGGGTCTGGCTCACGGAGATCTCGACGGGGAACTCGCTGCCATCCTTGCGCCGGGCGACGAGGTCGAGCTCGCCTGCGCGCACCGGCTCGCGGTACCAGGACTCGGCCCCGGCACCAGTGGGCAGGACGGCATCGACGGACACGCCGGTCAGCTCATCCGGGTCAAACCCGAACAGCCGCTCGGCCTGCGCGTTTACGAGCACGATCAGCCCGGCGGAGTCGAGCGCCACGAGCGCACACGGAGCGCTCTCGAACAGCGGCTGAAAGCGGTTTTCGCCAATGCCTGCGGCGCCCGAGCGCGCCCGTCGCCCCAAGCCAAGCTTGGCTGAGGCGGAGTACAGCGCGGCATTGAGTCTGGTAGCCGAGATCAGACCCTCCTCATCTCAGATCCGCCTTTGACCACGAGCTCCCCCACAGCGCGACTGACAGCCGCGCCGCTTGCGGCGCAGGTAGTTGGTCCCGGATCATGTCTCATTCGGTGCATCGGCCTTCCACACTAGAAACTTGAGTAGGTTTTACGAACTTCTTCGCGAGCGGTCAATCGGTGCCGGACCCTACTTTTGGGCGGGCACCGATCAAACCGGGCGAATCGGGCGCAACCAGCCGTCGCGAACGGGGTAGGAACCGCTGAGCCCGATGCTCGAGAACCGCTCAATGCCCAGCGCCGCGGTGATCCCGGTGCTGGTCTACGAGGACGTCGCCGAGGCCGTCGAATGGCTGTGCGACGCGTTCGGATTCGCCGAGCGCCTCCGGATCGGAGACCATCGCTCTCAGCTGGCGTTTGGCGACGGCGCCGTCGTCGTGGCCGGTCGGCGGGTTGCCTCGGGCTCCTGGTCCAGGGACCCGATCGAGTTCCGTCCGCCGCGCCGCGGCGTGGTCAGCCACTCGGTGATGGTCCGGGTCCCCGACGTCGATGCCCACTACGAACGGGCCCGGGAGAACGGGGCGCGGATCGTGCAACCCCCCACCGACCATCCCTACGGGGAGCGCCAGTACGCGGCCGAGGATCTGGCCGGTCATCGATGGACGTTCTCGCAGTCGATCGCCGACGTCGCCCCGGAGGAGTGGGGCGGCGAGCCGGTCCACGGCAGCTGAGCAAACGCACCGGCGGGCCGAGCCATCGGCTATGCGCCATTCCAGGCAATATCCGGCAAGGAGGGCTCGTGCGTAAAGCGGATATCGAGGCACTGGGCGAGGTCGCCGGGGAGGCGCTCGCGGCAGGCGGCAGGCTGATCCGGGACATGCACGCGGGGATCGCCACCCGCCCGTTCGGGGCACTCGGCGCGGCGGCCACGCCGGCACGTGTGCTCCACGACGGGATCTCGGAGGCCGTCTACGGAGGCATCGGCTCCGGGCTGCGCGGGGCGGCCCGGCGAGGCGCCCAGCTCGCGGCGCGGCACGCGAACGCCAGCGCCGACGCCAGCGCCGACGCCGGCGCCGACGCCCACGCCGACGCCGACACGACGGCCTCGCGGCCGCCTACCCCGGCGCCACGCCACGGATCGTCGTGTTCGTCCACGGCCTGTGCGAGACCGAGGCCGCCTGGCGGCTCGCCCCGCGCACGACCACCGATTCCGACCGCCGGACGTACGGCGATCGCCTCCAGGACGAGCTCGGATTCACGCCGGTGTACCTGCGCTACAACACCGGCCTGCGCGTGTCGGCGAACGGCCGCCGGCTGGCGCGCCTGCTCGAGGACCTCCAAGCGAGCTGGCCGGTCGGCGTCGAGGAGCTGGTGCTCGTCGGCCACTCGATGGGCGGCCTCGTCGCCCGCAGCGCCTGCCACTACGGCGAGAAGGATGCCCACCACTGGACCGCCGTCGTGCGCCACGTCTTCTGCCTGGGCACGCCGCACCTCGGGGCCGACCTTGAGAGGGGCGCCAACGCCCTGACGTGGGCGCTCGGGCGGCTGCCCGAGACCCGCGGACTCGCCGCCGTCCTCAACGCCCGCAGCGTCGGGATCAAGGATCTGCGCTACGGCTCGTGCGTCGAGGAGGACTGGTGCGACTGCGATCCCGACGAGTTCCTGCGCGACCGCTGCCAGGAGGTGCCGTTCCTGGCCGACGCCAACTACTACTTCATCGGCGCCGCGCTGAACCTCGGGCCGCTCGGCAATGTCCTCGGCGACCTGCTCGTGCGGATGCCGAGCGCGTCGGGCCGCGGCAACGGCAAGGGCCGCCGGATCCCGTTCGAGCTCGACAACGGCCACGAGCTCGTCGGCCTCAACCACTTCCACCTCCTCAACCACCCAGCGGTGTACGAGCAGCTCCGCACCTGGATCACCCGGCCCCGGCAGCCGGCGCACGCCGCTTGACGCACCCAGTCCTCGAGCTGATTGCCCGGCGCGCCGAGCTCGGCCGCCGTGCCGCCGGCGAGGCTCTTACTCCACTGGCTGGCCGTTCGCGGTCAGCGTGACGTCGATGTTGCCGCGCGTCGCGTTCGAGTAGGGGCACACCTGATGGGCGGCGGCCACGAGCCCGACGGCCTGCTGGGGATCCTCGACCTCCGGCAGCGTCACGTGGAGCTCGACGCCCAGCTTGAACGTGCGCTCCTCGGTCGGGTACAGGCTGACCCGACTGTCGATCGATACGTCGCCTGCGTCCAACCGCTGCCGACGCGCGACCGCGCCCAACGCCCCCTCGAAGCACGCCGCGAAGCCGACCGCGAACAGCTCCTCGGGGTTGGTGCCGTCGCCCGGGCCACCCAGCTCGTGCGGCAAGCGCAGCTGTACATCCAGGACGCCGTCGCTCGAACGTCCGTGCCCGTCCGACCGGCCGCCGGTGACCGTCGCCTCGGCCGTGTACAGCGGATCTCTCATCGTTCCTCCAGTCCGGTTGCCGACCGCATCATTGCGCGTGGGCAACCGCGCCACGGGCGGCCGCTCGCCGCACCGCCCGCCGGCGCAGCGCGAGAGCGCCGGCCAGCGCCACGACGAAGCATGTGATCGCGCCCAGCCCCAAGCCCGCCCGGGCGCCGAGGACGGCCATCGTCACGCCCACGATCGGCCCGCCGATCGGCGTCGAGCCCTGGAAGGCAACGAACCACAGAGCCATCACGCGACCCCGCATGTCCGGCGCCGCGGCCAGCTGGAGCGTGGAGTTCCCGCTCGCCATGAACGAGATGCTCGCGCCGCCCACAACGGCGAGGGCCAAGAGCTCGACCGCCAGCGTCGGGGCGAGCGTGGCGAACGTCATCGCGACGCCGAACGCCGATGCGGCGAGCACCAGCGGCCGCATGCCGGTCTTGCCGCGGGCCGCCACGAGCAACCCGCCGATCACGGCGCCGACGCCCATCGCCGCGGTCATGAAGCCAAAGCCGCTGGCGCCGACGTGCAGACCGCGACTGGCCATCACCGGCAGCGAGACCTGAAACTCATAGGTGAGGCACCCGACCGCCGCCATCATCAGCAGCGGGATCGCGAGCGCGGGGGTGTCGCGCACGTAGCGCAGGCCTTCACGGAGCTGGCCCTTGGCGCGGGGCGTCGGCTCGGTCGGTGCCAGCGCGCTGAGGTCCATCGTCATCAGCGACGCCACGACCGCCACAAAGCTGGCTGCGTTGACCAGGAAACACACGCCCTCGCCGACGGTGGCGATCAGGATTCCGGCGACGGCCGGCCCGACCGTGCGGGCGACGTTGACCAGCACCGAGTTGAGGCTGACGGCGTTGCGCAGATGGTCGGGGCCGACCATCTCGAGCATGAACGACTGGCGCGAGGGGTTCTCGAATGCGTTGTTGAGGCCGAGCAGCACGGCCAGCACGCCGATCTGCCACACGCGCACGGCGCCGGTGACCGTCAGCAGGCCCAGGATCAGCGCCTGGACCCCCATCGCGGTCTGCAGGCCGATCATCATCTTGCGCTTGTCGACACGGTCGGCGATCACGCCGCCGTAGGGGGCCAGCAGCAGCACCGGGAGAGTCTGGAGCGCGATGATGATCCCGAGCTCCGTGCTCGAGTGCGTGAGCGACAGCACCAGCCACGCCTGGGCGGTCATCTGCATCCAGGTGCCGACCAGCGAAATCGCCTGCCCGCTGTAGTAGCGGCGATAGTTGGGAACCGACAGGGCTGCGAATGTGATCCGGCCGGCGCGCCGCACGCGCGTCATCGCCGGACCTCAGCTAACTGTTCAGCCAGCGCCTCGAGCGCGGGCAGTGCCTGCTCGATACGCCGCCTGTCAATCTCGGGCAGCTCATCGAAGGCGGCGCTCACCGCGTCGGTCCGCTCGCGCCGGATCCGCTCCGCGACGCGCGAACCCGCCTGGGTCGCGGTAGCCCAGGCGGAGCGCCTGTCGTCCTCGTCACTGGTGCGCTCGATCAACCCCGCCTCGACGAGGTGGGAGATCACGCGCGAGAGCATCGTCGGGTTGATCCCCTCGGCGGCGCCGAGCTCAGAGAGCCGGACCGGGCCGGCGCGCTCGACGTGGAGCAGCACCGACACCCGCGTCGGCGTCAGCCCTGCCTCGATCGCGGCCGCAGTCGGGCGCAGACGGCGCGACAGCCGGCCGATCACGGCCCGTAGCTGGGTGCCGGTCTCGATCTTTAGGGCTGCCGCTGGACTCAAACTTGTAGGTCCTTTGTGAATAGTTGCTTGCTGGCAAGCATTATTCTAGCAGGGCTGGCCACATGTGGCCCGCCCCCCGCGGCGCATGCGCCGCGGGACGGGTGCGCGCATGCGCGCACCCGAACACCCACGGCGACGCGCCTCGACCGCGCCAGTGGTACGTTGGTCCAACCGTGCCCGATTTACCGAATTCAGGTCTTTGGTGAGCACTGGGACTGAGGCGCGTCCCTCGACGGGTAAACGTACTCAGAGAGTGCCGGCGCGACCATCACTTACGGATGCCCTGAAGCGGGACGTGCTCGTCGAAGCCGAGCATCGGTGCGCGATCCCGACCTGCCGCCAGTTCCCGGTCCACATCCGCCACATCAACGAGCGAGCGGATGGCGGCGAGGACGACGTCGGCAACCTGATCGCCCTGTGCGAGAGCTGCTATGACCGGGTGAGGAGCGGATACCTCACGCGCCGCTCGCTCGAGCAGTACAAGGCCAGCCTGGCGATCATCAACGCGCGCTACGGCGACGTGGAGCGCCGGGTGCTGCAGATCTTCGTCCAGGGCGATGCGTCGCGGGGCGTGCTACTGCCCACTGGGATGGAGGCGCTGATGTCGTTCCTCGTCAGCGACGGGATGGTGGAGATCCGGATCCCCGACGGTGAGAGCAACAGCCAGCGCTTCCCCAGCTTCCGCGAGTACCGGCTCACCGACCGCGGGCGCAAGCTGGTCACCCGCTGGGCCAAGGCTCAACCGCTCGACTAGTCGTTCGCCGCGAGGAACGACTCGACCAGCGCCAGGAACCGCTCCGGCTGCTCGAGGTGGGTGCAGTGGCTGGCGCCCTCGAACAGCTCCCAGCGAGCGTCGGGCAGGGCCCCGGCCAGCGGCGTGACGACCGCCGGCGTCGCCTCGTCGTACTCGCCTGAGATCACCAGCGCGGGGACGCGGACCTCGTTCAGCCGCGGCGTGATGTCCCACCCGAGCAGCGACCCGACGACGTGGAACTCGCTCGGCCCGTTCATCGTGTGGTACACGGTCGGGTCCTCGGCCAGCTGATCGAACGTGCGCTGCAGCGCGTCCGGGAACGGCACGACGCGGCACAGGTGGCGTTCGTAGAACACCATCATCGCCTGCTGGTACTCGTCGCTGTCGGTCGTGCCGGCCGTCTCGTTCTTGGTCAGTGCCTGTTGGACGTCGACCGGCAGCAGGGTCCGCAACCTCCCCGTCTCGCTGACCCACAGCTCGATCGACGCCGGCGAGTTCGCGACGACCAGCGATCGCAGTCCCGGCGGCTGCGTGACCGCGTGCTCCATCCCCAGCATCCCGCCCCACGACTGGCCGACGATGTGGTAGCGCTCGGCGATGCCGAGGTGGTCGAGCAGCGCGGCGAGCTCACGCACGAACAGCTCCGGCGACCAGAAATCGGCGGGCGCATTCGGCAGATGCTGCGAGCGACCGCACCCGAGCTGGTCGTAGAGCACCGTGGGCCGCGGCAACTGCGCGAGCGACTCGAGGTAGTCATGCGAAGCACCCGGACCGCCGTGAAGGATCACCGCCGGCGCCGGCACGTCGCCGCCGAGCTCGCCGGCCACGCGGTACCAGGTCCAGCCCTCCTCCCACTGCATCTTCCCATCGCCCATGCGGCAACCCTATTTGACGCGCTGGTCGTCGCGCCGCAACGCGTCGGTGAACCGGCGCGGGACCGCGGGGTCCTCCCCCTCCTCCCACAGCGTCACCACGACCAGCTCGCCGTGTTCGGGGCGGCAGACGTACACCAGATCGCGGCGCTCGAGATCGCGCACGAGCACCGTCCCGCGGTCGCCGTCCTCGACGCTGCCCGCCTCGCGGGCCAGGGCGACGCGGGATGCGACCTCGGTCTTGGGGTCCAGCGTGCCGCGGACGCGCTGGCGAAAGCGCTCGGCCGCGTGGTCGGTCACCGCGATCAGCACGGCTCGACGATACTGACGAGGTGCACGAGAGCCCCGGCGACATCGCCGCGCTGCAGGAGTTGCTCGACCGCAGCTACTCGGGCGCCGGCCCGCACCTGCTGAGCATCCACACCCCGGAGCGGCGGCTCACCGCCGAGCAGCTCGC
>Ga0116218_1000246_pt1 | contig 37935 bp, 33 predicted proteins | sample Sb_taG_2_FD_88966 | JGI IMG/M metagenome (GOLD analysis project Ga0116218, IMG submission 88966) | Peat soil microbial communities from Weissenstadt, Germany - Sb_50d_5_LS metaG | ecosystem: Environmental > Terrestrial > Soil > Wetlands > Peat | place: Germany: Weissenstadt | collected 2010-09-21 | reverse complement strand
GGCGCCGAGGTTCGATGGAGACGCGGCCATCGGCCGGCTGATAAACGGGTTGGAGTTACTTGGGCAGCCTGTCGTGTTGGTGATCGACGACCTGCACGAGCTCCGCTCCGAGGATGCGCTTCGGCAGCTGGAGCTGTTGTTAGCCGGGCGCCCACCGCTTCTCCGGGTGGTGTTGGCAAGCCGGCGCGACCCGCGATTGGGGTTGCATCGGCTTCGTCTAGCCGACGAACTGAGGTGAGATCCGCAGCGCTGATCTGCGCTTCAACCTCGAGGAGGCCCGGGCGCTGCTTGTAGCCGCGGGCATCACGCTGCCGGAGGACAGCCTAGCGCTCCTGCACGAGCGTACCGAGGGATGGGTCGCAGGGTTACGGCTGGCTGCGTTGGCGCTTGCGGGACATCCCGATCCGGAGCTGTTCGTCGCCGAGTTCTCGGGCAGCGAGCGAACTGTCGCGGACTATCTGTTCGCGGAGGTGCTCGAGCACCAGCCTGAGGAGGCACGTCGGCTCCTTCTTCGCACGTCGATCGTCGACCGCGTCAACGCTGCGCTCGCGGATGCCCTCACCGGAGCGGTCGGCTCGCGCCGGGTGCTTCAGGAACTCGAGCAGCAAAACGCTTTCGTGTTCTCGCTCGATGCCAGCCGGTCGTGGTTTCGCTACCACCACCTGTTCGCCGACATGCTGCGCCTCGAGCTTGAGCGGGCCGAGCCGGAGCTCATTCCACAGCTACACCGGACTGCCGCCAGATGGCACGCCGAGCACGGGTATCTGGTCGAGGCCGTCCGCCACGCTCAGGCCGCCGAGGACTGGGACGCGGCCGCGCGACTGGTAGCCGAGCACAGCACCACTCTCGCGCTCGATGGACGCGGAACGACTCTCGAGGCCTTGCTTGCACAGTTTCCCGCGAGTGCGCCGTCGGCGGATCCGGAGCTGGCCCTGGTCTTCGCCCGCCGCGAACTGTTGGGGGGCTCGCTGGGTGACGGTGAGGGCTACATTGCGCTCGCGGAGAGCAGTGCATCCACGGTCGCCGACGAACGCCGATCCCGCTTCGAGATCTCTTGTGCGTTTGCGCGGCTAATGCTTGCCCGTCGGCGAGGCGACTTCACCGCTGCTCTCGAGGAGGCGCAGCCATTGCTCGACTCGGGGGCGGAGATCGCGAGCGAGCCGGGACCGGGAAGCGACGTCCGGGCAGCTGCGCTGATCCAGCTCGGCATCGTCGAGCTGTGGTCGTCGCAGTATGTGGATGCTGAGCGGCACCTGGAGCAGGGGCTCGAGCTCGCGCGACGGGGGCGGCGGCCTTACCTCGAGGTCCAATGCCTCGCCCACTTGGCGGTGGCAGCTGCGCGGCGCTCGTTTGGGCAGGCGCGTGAACGCGCGCTTGAGGCGCTTGCGATCGCCGAGGCGCATGGGTGGGAGAGCGACGCCGTTACGGGTACCGCGCTCGTAACCCTGGGCAACATTGACGTCTGGCAAGGCAGGTTCGACGACGCCGAGCTCTGGCTCGAGCGCGGCGAGGCTGCCGTGCGTCCCGACCTCGAGCCGGCGACCGGTCTGCTGCTGTACAACGCGCGAGGGAGGCTGTTCGTCGCTCGAGGTCAGCTCCAGGAAGCAGTCGACTCGTTTCGAGCCGCCGCGCGCCTAGAGGCTTTGCTCGTTGCGCCGCAGTTCCTTAGGTCTCCGACGCACCGCATTCTCGCGCAGACGCAGATGCGGCTTGCAGACACCGGGGCTGCGCGAGCAACACTCGCGGCATTGGCTGAGGAAACGCCGGGCTCGGATACGGCGCAGCTCGCGCTTGCCAACGTGGCGTTCGCGGACGGGGACGCCCAAGCGGTGGTCGACGCCCTCGCCCCGGTTTTGAACGGCTCCCTCGCGTCGGGTCCGATGCTTCTCGTCGACGCGTTCCTCCTCGACGCCGCCGCACGCGACCTTCTCGGCGAGACGCACGCTGCCGTAGAGGACGTCGAGCGCGCGCTTGAGCTCGCGGAGCAGGACCGGCTGATCTGGCCATTCGTGGTCACGCCGCCACCTGATCTGCTCGAGCGCCATCCCCGCCATCGGACCTCGCACGGCGGACTGCTCAAGGACATCCTCGACGTTGTCGCCGGATCCTCACCGCCGCCGCGGGCCACCGAAACAGCACCGCTCCAGGAGGACCTGAGCGAGAGCGAGCTGCGGGTGCTCCGCTACCTGCCCAGCAATCTCTCGGCGTCAGAGATCGCGAGCGAGCTGATCCTCTCCGTCTACACCGTGAAGACGCACACCCGACACATCTACGCCAAGCTCGGCGTCCACCGAAGAACCGAAGCGGTGGAGCGCGCCCGTGAGCTGGGAATCTTGGGGTCGTCCTCGCGGCTCAGATAGCCGGACCAGGCGCTCCACCGGGTTCTGGCCCAGTTACTCACGCTTGGACTGGAGCTGATCGAAGTCCGCTGTATCCCTCGGTGAGCGGCTGGTCGGTCGAGCCGGCAGACCGCTCACCGAGCGCCTCGCTGTCTTCCTTGCGGCGCTCATGCGACGTGCTCGAACGCCGGCGTGGTCTCTGGGGGGCTTACGGGTGTGCGGTCGACGGCCGGCTGCGAGGCGTCGACGAAGTCCTTCTGGCGGATCAGCACGAGCGCTGTGGCCGCACCGATGAGCGCCACGATTCCCGCGATCAGCAGGATGTCGTTGAGCGCCTGGACGAACGAGCTGGTGGAGACGGCCGCGACGTGCCCTCGGAAGCGCGTTGGCACGTGCGCCAGCGCGGGCCCGATGTGTCCTGTGCTGACGGCGGCGGCGAGTTGATGGGCGTGGGCGGCGGCCGGCGTGCCCGCCACGCCGGACACGACATGGTCGCGGATCTGGGTGGCGAAGATCGACCCCAGCGCGGCGACTCCGGCAGCAATCCCGACCTGGCGGAAGGTGCTGTTGATTCCCGAGGCCATGCCGGCGCGTCGTGGATCCACGACCCCGACGGCGAGATTCGCCAGCGGGGTGTTGACCAGGCCGCTCCCGAGGCCGATGACGATCAATCCGGGCAGTAGGTGCGTCCAGCTCGACGTCGTTGATATGCCTCGTGCGAGCAGGAGTCCCAAGCCGACGAGGGCGAAGCCCGGAGCGATCAGCAAGCGCGTCGGCACCTTGGTGGTCAGCCGCCCAGCCATTCCGGCCGTCAGCAGCGTCGCGGCGCTGAGCACGAGCAGCCGCAGGCCGGTCTGGAACGCGGAATAGTGGAGCACGTTCTGCAGGTACAGGACGAGGAACGTCAACATCGACATCGCTGACGCCGAGATCGCGAACGCCGAGACGAGCCCGCCGTCGAAAGTCGGGTTGCGCAGCAGCGACATGTCGAACATCGGCCGGCGCTGCAGAAGCTCGGCGATGACGAAGAGGACGAGCAGCACGGCCGAGGCGGCGAGGGACCCGGCAACGCGGGCCGAGCCCCAGGCGTGCGAGCTTGACTCGATCAGGCCGTACACGAGCAGTCCGAGCCCTGAGCTGAAGGTCAGGAAACCGATCCAGTCGGGCCGGCCGGCGTGCGGATCGCGCGACTCCTGCACCCGCACGATGCTCAGCACTAGGAGGACGACGCCGATTGGGAGGTTGACGAAGAAGATCCAGCGCCACGAGAGGCCGGTCGTGATCGCACCTCCGATGACCGGGCCTACCGCTGCCGCGACCCCGGTGATCGCTCCGAAGATCGCAAACGCCGTTCCGCGATCGGGGCCACGGAAGGCCTGCGCCACCAGGGCAAGCGAGGTTGCAAACATGATCGCCCCGCCGATGCCCTGACCGGCACGTGCAAGGGTTAGAAACAACGGGCTCTGCGCCGCGCCGCACAGTGCCGAGCCGGCCGTGAAGATGACGATCCCCGCCAGCCAGAGGCGCTTGCGCCCCAGCAGGTCGGCTAGCGATCCCGCTGTCAGCATGAGCGCGCCCAGGCTCAGCGCGTAGGCATCGATCACCCACTGCAGGTCAGAGATCGAGCCGTGCAATTGCCTCTGGATGCTGGGCAGGGCGACGTTCACGATCGTGAGGTCGAGCAGCAGCATGAACAGCCCGATCCCGACCGCGGTGAGCGTCCACCACTTGCCATCGGACGACTCCTGCGCCCAGGCTTGGGGCTCTCCTTGATTCACCGAAACGTCCGTCATTTCTCTCCGCCTCCTCAGGCCCTGGGACATCCCACGGACCGATTCGAAGTTGAACGCGATGTAGGCGTAGCGTCGCCGCCGGCGGAGTGAGTGGTCATCGCACGATCCGTGCGATTGCGATCGCTCGTGACGCGGCCGATGCGGCCCGCTCCCAGCTCGAGTGGATCCCGGTGCGAGTCGCCAGGCTGTTGGCCGACTCTCGCGTGCGGGCATCCGCAGCCAAGATCGTGGCCGCTCGCCCACCCGCGTGTGCGGATGAGCGAGCGGTAGGCGAGGCAGCGCGAGGGAGGGCGCTGTCGATGTCAGCCTGTGGCTGGAGCTGGTTCCAGTGAAGGCGCCGGTCGTGCGGATTCGGGCTCGATCGCCACGTGCGGCATGCGGCGGTCAAGCCACCTGGGGAGTGCCCAGGTGGTGCGACCGAGGAGTTGCAGGACTGCGGGCAACAGCATCATCCTGATCACTAGCGCGTCCAGCAGTACGCCGGAGGCCATGCCAACGCCGAACATCTCTAGCACGCGGTTGCCGGAGAGGGCGAAGGCGATGAAAACGGCGACCATGACTGCGGCGGCGGCCGTGATCACGCGGCCCGTGCGGGCAATGCCCTCCCGGATCGCGGCGCTGGCGTCGTGCCGGGCGTCCCATTCCTCCCTGATGCGGGAGATCAGGAACACCTCGTAGTCCATCCCGAGCCCGAACACGATGGCGAACATCAGGAGGGGGACGAATGCATCGATCGGACCCTTGGTGATGCCAAACCATCCGCGCTGGAACAGCGCCTGGACGATCCCGTAGGACGCGCCGATCGAGAGCATCGTCATCACGGCGGCCTGGATTGGGATGACCAGTGAGCGGAAGACCACGAATAGCAGGATCATGGCCAGGCCGATCACCACGCCGACGAACAGGGGCAGCCTCCGCGACGTGACGTGGGAGAAGTCGACAGTGGAGGCGGTCGGCCCTCCTATGTACACGCGCCTACCGCTTCCATGCTCGTAGGGCGGGATCACCCGATCGCGCAGTCGGTTGACGAGGTTCGTTGTCGGGCTGCTCGACGGCGAGGTCGTGGGGTACGCGAACAGCACCGCCGTCGTCCGCGCTGGGTTGAGCTGCGGCGGTGCCACCGAGGCGACCCCGCGGGTGTTGCTCAGCGCCTGCGAGAGCTGGGTCACCGCCGTCGTGTCTCCGGCTCGCGGAAGCGACGCCGCGACGATGAGCGGCCCGTTGAAGCCCGGCCCGAAGCCCTTGGCCAGCAGGTCATAGGCCTGGCGCGTGGTCTGGGTGGCTGGGTCAGTCCCCGCATCGCTCAGACCGAGCCTCATGTTGAGGGCGGGCGCCGCCAGGACCAGCATTACAGCGGTGGCGGCGACGGCGATCGGAACCGGGTGGCGCTGGACGCGCTCCACCGTACGGCTCCAGAAGGATCCTGCGAGTGCAGACTCCGACGCGGCACGGCGCTTGGGAGCGCCGACGCGATGCCCGTTCAGGCTAAGCAGCGCCGGCAGGAGCGTGATCGCCGAGAGCATCACCAGCGCCACGGAGATCGCGGACGCAACCCCGACGCCGGTGTTCATCCGAATCCGCAGCGCGATCATCCCCAGCAGCGCGATCACCACGGTCAGGCCGGCAAACACGACCGCCCGACCTGAGGAGTTGATGGCGTTCTCGACGGCTCCTCTCACGTCACCACCGTTGTTGCGGTAGTTCTCACGGAAGCGCGTCATGATGAACAACGAGTAGTCGACGCCTACGCCTAGGCCGATCATCAGAGCCAGGTCGGCGGCGAAGCTCGGCATCGCAATCGAATGGCTGGCCAGGGCGCTGATCCCCTGGCCAGTCAGCAGTCCCACCAGCGCGGTGGCGATTGGGAGCAGCATCGCGGTGAACGAGCCGAAAGCGATGAGGAGGATCACGATCGCGGCCAGGATGCCAACCCCGGTCGCGAAGCCCACCGACATTCCCTGCGCCTGCTCGATTGCCTGGCCGCCCAGCTCGACCTGCAGCGCCGACGAGCGGGCCGACTCAGCCACGCTGATCACCCGCTTGATCGCCGCCACCGGCAGGACTTCGGCCCGCTGGTTGAAGTTGACAGTCGCAAACGCAATCCTGCCGTCGCTGGAGGTTGCGTGCTGTCCCGGCGCGAACGGGCTGATGACTCCGGTCACATGCGGCAACCTGGCCACGCGGCCGAGGGTCTGGTCTATCACCGCTCGATCCGCCGCCAGAGTCCCTGTCCGTGCGTGGAAGACGATCTGATCGCTGTCGCCCGCTTGGGACGTGAAGGTCTTGCTCAGAAGCGTCTGAGCGTGCGCCGCTTCCGTACCGGACAGCGTGAAGTCGGTCGAGTTCTTTCGTCCGACGCCGAAGGAGACCATCGTGATCCCGACCGCGACGACGATCCACGCGATGATCACCCCCCGGCGGTGGTTCATTGTCCATTGCGCGAGCTTTCTCATTGATGCCGCCTTTCGCTTGTGACGGAGCTAGAACGCGGCGCATGGTCTCCCTCGCCAGAGTGATGCGCCATCGCACGATCGGTGCTATTCGGCATGAGCTCTCCTGGTTGGCGCAGGTGCCGGGCGAGGCGGTGGATCTCGGCGGCGACAACCGCCTCGAAGTGGCGCGACGCCGCCGAGCGTCGCAAGCTGCTGGGCCAGTCCGCGGCGCGGCCGACTGGAGCTTCGCGCGCCGCGCTGACACCTGCTCGGCCGTCGTTGCAATGACGCCGTGCGATGGATCCGGTGCGGTTGACGGTGGGCTCGGGTCGGGGGTCCGGCTGAATCCGAGGAAGTACTGCGAGTGTGGTCATGACAAGTTGCCTTTCGGTTTTGGCCGTTGCTCAGCTTTGGACGACGAAGCGGCCGAACATGCCCTGGGCGGCGTGTCCGGGGAAGGGGCAGTCGTAGTGGTAGGTGCCGGGAGGCGGCGCAGTCAACGAGATCGTCTCGGCTGGCTGCCCCGCGGAGGTTGGGTCGCCGAGCGGTGGCGCGGCCGCGACGTGGGCTCCACCGCCCCAGCCGGGCTGGACGGATGCGGGGCCGCTGTCGCCGATTTGCAGCAGCCACATGTGCGCCATGTCGCTGTCGCCGTTGATGAACTCGAGCGTGATCTGGGCGCCCGCTGGCACCTCGATTGTCGGGTTGTCGATCCCGGCGGCGCGGAACTTCATGTCGGCCGTCGGCGGGCTCGCGACCATGACGAGATTGACGCGAGCGGTCGTGAAGCGAATGGTCTTCGTCGCGGCGTCGACTTGTGCCCCGGCTGGGCGTTGGTTGGCCAGCGCCTCGACTCGCGAGAGCGGGATGGCCGCTTGGCCATTGCCGGCCAGCTGCCGACCAAGCTCGGTTGGTAGGTCGCTCCCTGAAGGTGGAGTGCCGGGCGAAGCGGATGGCGGCGAGGAATTCGCCCCAGGCGCGATGCCGCTGGAGGATGGCGGTAGGCCTCCCGAAGGCGGATGGCCGGCGTTCATCGGCATGCCGGGCGGCATCTGAGGCTGGGGTGCCGGAGTCGAGGTGTTTGAGCTGGTGGTCGCAAGCGCCACCGCCGCGGCGGTTGCTGCAATCGCCGCGGCGATGGCAAGCGGAAGCGCCGGACGGAACGGACGGGACCGGCGAGGAGGGTCAACCTGCGGGGCTGGAATGAGGTGTTGCTCGGGCATTCGAGACGCTTTCTTCAGATAGTTATGAAGCGTAACTATTATTAGCACGAAGTCTTATGATCTGATAAGATTTCGATATGAAGGAAACGTCCGAAGCTGGCCTCTCAGCTACGGCCGCCACGGACGCCGGTCCCGAGGCGCCGTTCCGGTCAGTCGGTTTCACCATCTCGACGACCGGCTACGTGCTCCAGCGCCAATTCCGCGAGTTGCTCAGGCCACTAGCACTCGATCCGCGGGAGCTCGCGCTGCTGCAGAACGTCGCCACGACCGAGGGGGTGACGCAGCAGGTGATCGCCGAGCGAATCGGGGTGCCTGCCAGCCGGATGACCGGACTCGTCGACGCGCTTGAGCAGCGTGGGCTCCTCGAACGCCGCCCCAATCCCGACAATCGGCGTGCCCACGCGCTTTACCTCACCGGGGAGGGCCGCGAGCTCCTCGGGCGGGCGTTCGCCGTGGCGATCGAGGCCGAGCAACGCCTGACCAGCGAGCTGACCAACGCGCAGCGCGAGCAGCTGCTCGAGCTACTCACGCTGGTCGGCACGCAAATCGGCATCCCGGCCGGCGTTCACCCGGGCATGGGTCACCCCGCCCTGGCGGACGAATAGAGGGCCCGCCTCCGCGAACCCGCCACCGCAGCGTCAGGGATGATCGCGTCCAGTGCGCCGATCGCAACCTCGCGCTGATCGCACGATCTGGGCGATGCGCACTCACTCTCCGCGGCGCGACCCTCGCCGTGTGAACAGCAACGAGAAGTCGTCTCGATACCAAATCCGCATCCGGGGGGTGTTGAGTGAGACGCTCCTGGTGGCATTCCCCGATCTCGAGGCGGAAAGGGAGTCTGGTGAGACGGTTCTCGCCGGACCGTTACGCGATCAAGCAGCTCTCTACGGCGTCCTCGCTGAGATCGAGGCGCTCGGGCTGGAGCTAGTCGAGGTGCGCCAAGTGCCGCTGCAGCAACCAGTTGCCGGCGGCGAAGACGGTAGGCCGACCGGCGGACCGACAGGTGCCTGAGGTGAACGGTGCGATCGAACTCGGCGTGGCTGGGTCGGTGGCCATCGAAGCCGACGACAGTGGCGCGAACGCGTCAGCTCGGCGTCGATGTGCGTTGAACCAGCGTCGACGTCAGATCGCCAGCGTGCTGCTGCGTCGCGGGTGGGGCTACATCCTCAAGGTGAGCGGGCTCGACCACCTGGCCGCCCTCGAGCACCGTCTCGACGACGAGGTGCGCTGGCTCGCGTTGTTCGCACACTCGCTCTACCTCGCGGACACCGGCCGGTTCGATGAGTCGTGCCGGTTCGATGAGTCGTGCCGGTTCGCGGACGAGCCCTACCGCGTCGCGCCCGACGCCAGGACACATGCGGACGCGTTGATGCTGCGAGGTGACAGCAACCTGTGGAAAGGCAACACGGCCGAGGGCGCGAAGGACTATGCACAGGCCGTCGCGCTGGCGCGCGAGGCAGACGATCCTGCCTTCCTGGCTCGTGCGCTGCTGTTGGAGGCGCAGGCGTTGATGGCCGCGGGGTTGGTCGACGAGGCGGCCGCGCGGCTCGATGAAGCGCGCGCAGTCGGCACACCCGTAGACGCGAATATCCTGTACTACCTCGACACCTTCGTTGGGGACTTGGCGGTCGTGGATGGACGTCCGGCCGACGCGCTCGAGCCCTACGCGCGGTCGCTGGAGCACGCTTTGGCGGACGGCAACCTGACGCAGATCGTGTTAGATCTAGTCTGCGTCGCCGAGGCACTTGCAGCTCTCGGGCACGACGCCGAATCGCTGGAGGTAGCGGGCATCGGCGAGAGCCAAAGCGCCGAGCTCGGCGCGGCGAGCGACACGCTCCACGATGAGCACCTCAGGGCGCTTGAGCGCCGGCTCGGACCGACCAAATCGGCTGAGCTCAAGGAGAGTGGCCGGGCCGCTGGCCCCGCCGAGCGCGTCGCTCGCGCGTGCCAGCTCGCCCGGTCGCGCGCGCCCGCGCACGCCGTTGCGCGCGAGTGAGAAACGCCGAACCACACGACCGCCCTACAGCCGCAGCCGCAGCCGCCGCTGTCGACTCGAACCGCACGTACGATCGCTGGCCACGAATCAGCACACGAAGGCTGTCCGGGCGAGCCCACACTTCTCGTTTGGGCTTACGAGCGACGGCGCATCGCGCTCAGCGTGATCGTCCTCCAGCTTGCCGCGCTCGAGACTGCCGGATCTCGATCGATCCGGACGCTAGCGGCTTAGCCGTCCGACGCGGACGGTGGCGCTCCCTGCCAGATGTCACTCAGATTGCTCTCCGTGGTTTGGCCAGACAGGCGGGCGCTCAGGCTCATGCCCCCAATGCTCTCGGCGCAATTCGTCCTCGATCAGCTTCTCAGCGCGTTCTTCGGCGTCCTCAAACTCCTTCATCTCGCCCTCCATAGCCCGCTCTTCGCGGGCCATGCGCTGTTCTTGCTTGCGGGTCGCTAATTCGTCGCCAATCTCCTCGGCACGCGAGCGGGCCATCTCGTCGCGCTCATCCATGGCGCGATCCTCGCGTACGTGCCGCGACTTCACATCCGGGAATCTCCACAGCGCTGATCGTAGAAGACGCAAAGAGCCTTGCGATCATCACGCGTTCAACTAGAAACTAGACAGCGAGCCTGGAGGGATACGCCCACATATGGGCGGTCTTCGCGCCGCATCCCCCGGCTACCCCGTCGGATTACGAGCACGAGTCTCCGAGCCCTCCAACCGAAGTCGCGTGACTGCTGGATTGGAATGATCTGAGCAGTCTCGTCGCCGGCCGTCCGCGCTCACTCCCGCTTCGTCGCCGCTCGGGGAGAGTCGCGCCGGCTCCTGCTCTCGTGCTGGGCCTGATCGAAGCGGAAGCCGCGGCGGGGTCCGCCCGCGCCGCCGAGACGCCCCGGGCTTCGTGGATCCCGCAGTCTCGGACGACGGCGCCGACCGCTCCGGTCGGGGCCGACTTGTCTAATCCGTCCAGCCCGCGTCGGTCTCGTCGGGAAATGCCGTCATCCAGTAGTGAGGTAGGACATGCTTTAGCGTCTTCCAGACGACACGTGTTGGGTCATCGAGGTCCGCGACCGCGACGAGGACGTTGGGGCCGTGGGCGGCGAGTCGCTCCCGACAGACGCCGCAGGGGCTCAGGACCAACGTTCGTCCGCCGGGCTCCCGATGCAGACAGACCGACGCGACGATGCGTCTGCCCAGCCGGAACGCTGCGCAGTAGGGCTCGGTCTCGTGGCAGACCTCGACGGACGGATTGATCGCAGCGGGGGCGGTGCCGGTCAGGATCGTTCCGTCGTCGAGCAGCATCGCCGCGGCCCCGTGGTGATCGTCGTCAGGGAACCTGGTGGTGATCAGCGATCGGCATGTATCGACCGCGGCAGAGAGATCGGCTTCCTCCACGGGCGCGATCTTACGCGCGTGACTCACGGTGTTAGCCCGTGGTCCCGCCCGAGACGGCGGTCGTACGCTGGTCAGCCGCCCGCTACGTAACCGACCGAGACCCGGCCGGCTGGTTGCGGCTCCCGACTCGTGACGATGAAGGACAAGCCGACGTTCCGGGAACGACGACGGCGAGACAGCCGGTGTTTCGTGAATGCAGCACTGCGTTCTCACGAGTGGGCGAGCAGCGCAATTCGGATATGTGAAGCGTCGGGTCAGCGTGGCGTGCTTGCATGCGGCGCGATGTCCACGGGTCAGCTAGCACGGTGCTCGATCAAATCCGGACCGTCATGACCGGCGTAGGCACCGTCGTCACTCGGTCGCATCTGCCCCCGATCTTCTGATAGCGGTGGCAGCATTAGCTATCGGCGGGGATGCGCAGCTTCCGCGCATTGCGGGTCTCGGGAGTGATCAGGACAGAGTCCTGCGGCAGCTCAAGAGCGAGTCTTTCCGGGCGCGGGCCGCGACTGCATGGCGCCAACTGGGAAGCCTCGTCCGGTCGGGCGGGGTGGTCGCTTTCGCCGAAGCTCTCGTAGCAACGGAGCTTGTTCTGTGGGGATCACTGAAAGGGGAGCACGGGTGCGGAAGCGGCGGATCAGAACTCAGGATCGGGAAACTCGGGCTCGCGTCCTTCGGTGAAGGCGAGAATGCCTTCGACGCGGTCGGGATGAACGACGGATCGCCAGTGCTCGTCCATCATGATCTCGATTGCCTGCTCGACCGGCTCGTTCTGTCCCATCTTCACGGCGCGCTTGACCGACTGCACTGCCGTCGGCGAGTTGTCCGCGATCTTCTCTGCGATGCTCACCACAGCCGTCATTAGCTCTGCCCGAGGGTGGACCTCGTTGACCATGCCGAGCCGGTACGCGTCCTGCGCGGTGATCGGTTCTCCGGTCATCAGCATCTGCATGGCCTTCCCCGGAGGTAGCAGGCGGGGAAGGAAGACCGGCGAGCCGCCACCGGCCGATAGACCGACCATCGCTTCGGGTTGACCGAAGACGGCGTCGTCGGACGCGATGATGAAGTCGGTGCTGATCGCGATCTCGCAGCCGCCGCCGTAGGCCATCCCGTGGACGGCGGCGATGATTGGCCTGCGCAATTGGCGCAGCGTGTAGAGCAGGCGATCGAAGACTTGGCGCTGGCGCAGCCATTGCTCCTTCGTCATCTCTTTGCGCTCGTAGAGGTCGCCGCCCACCGAGAAGGCTCTGTCACCGGCGCTGGTAATGACGGCAACGCGGACGGAGGGACGGGCTGCGACGGTCTCGAGGATCTCGATCAGTTGCCTCGCCAGTTCGGTCGTAATCGCCTTGTCGGCGTGCGGTCGGTTCAGGGTGATGATCGCCACGCGCCCGCCGGGAGACGTACTCGTCGAGTACGAGCTGATCAGGGCTCCGCAACGTCGAGCGGCGGCCGGTAGCCGAGTCGTTTGATTCGCGTGTCCTGGTTGTCGCTCATATTGATCTCCTTCGGCTTGGCCTTCTGGCCCGGAGAGTCGACCAGATACTCGACGGGCCCGAGTTCGTCCGCGTAGTGTCGTTCACGGCTCGCTCCGTCGGTGGCCGTGGACGCCGTCCTGGCCTTCGGGTTCACCTGAAGGCCGTGCGGCGGCATCATCACGATCGGGTGACCGCGAGCCAGGAGCGCGACCGGGGTTATATCGACACCGGACGGCATGACCGTGCGCGCCGCCGGCGACCTCTGAGTGGGGATAGACGAGCAGAGCATGTGGTTCGCTGAGCCTGGGCTGACTGGATCTCGTCAGCACCGCGGCCGAGAACTGGAGCGACCAGCGGCGTCGCGCCGAGCCTGCGGCCGGGCTCGTCTACTGGTGCGAAAGCCCACGCGATCGGCCTCCCGGCTGCGTTCCGCCCGACCCAGACGATGCTGGCTAGGAAGTGACCACGTGAACGGCGTCGCGGCGTACCGCTGCGTCATAAAGAACCGCGCAAGCCTCGCGGCATTAGTCACCCAGTGCGAGTACGTCTCGTTCGGAACGAAACGAGAAGTCACGCCGCGTCACCGACCCCGCCCCCTGCTCGCCCCGTTGCGGGACTGGTGTGTGGCGCCTGCGGTGCGCTCAGCTTGTTGCTGCGGCGAGGCCTTGCACGATCAGGCCGACGCCGACTGCGCCGACCAGCCAGCCCATGACTCGTAGCCCGTTGGCGTTTAGCCAGGTCGCGAAGCTCGCGACCCGCTCGGCGGTGGTATCGGGTTGCACGAGGTATCCGATAAGCGGCACCTCGGCGAGCAGGAACATGATCGCGTTGAACAGGACGATCAGACCGAGCTGCTCGGCGGTGCTGTAGCCGCCGGTCGCGATGTCGCCGAGCGCTAGCAGGTAGAACGGGCCGGGCAGATCGATCACCGCGCCAACCGCAAATGCGACCCTGGCATTGGCCCGGCCCAGGTGAAGCTCGGCCCACGAGGGCCCCTGCTTCTTTTCGCGGCGGCGAGGGTGCCGGCTGCGCCACCGATCCAGCAGCGCATGGCCGCGGCGTGATGCCATCAGCCAGGAGAGCACCAGCGAGACGAGACCGGCCACGATCGAGGTGCCGGGGCTTGGGGTCGAGCTGGTGCTGCCGAGCACCGCATGTCCTTCATTGAAGTACGCCAGCACCACGGCGCCAGAAGTCAAGCTCGAGATCAGCCCGCCCAGATAGAACGCGAGCAACAGTCCGCGGGGCGCCGGACGCGAGATCATGACCGCCACGCACGCGATCAGCGTCGGAAAGACCGCCGCCCCAATCGCAAGAACAACGATTTGACCCATTGCCAGATAGAAGGCGGCTTCTCAGCCGAAGGGCCGGCGCTTATGACGCATGTGGCTGGGCGCCCGGAGCGCCTGAGGTCCCGAGTTCCGTAGCGTTCCGTTGCGCGAGCCTAGATGTTCGGTGGTTGGCAGTCCGGCGCCCTTTCAGGATCGTGGATTTGGCGGCGGCGAGCTTCGAGTGCGGATCGCCTGCTCGGTGATGTGATCCCTGCGAGCTCGTCGAGCAGTCGTAGCATCCGGCGCGAGACGTTCGGTGAAATCGCCGGGAGCGCGATCATCTCATCGAGCGCGACGGCGATGTAGTCGTCCCAGACTGGGAGCACGAGCCGCGCTCGGATCGTGCCGTCGCGGCCGGCAACCTGCCCGACGCTGAGCTCGCGAGTGGCGAGCACCCGCAGCAGGCCGTCCATCGCGTCTAGCGCCTCCACGGCTGTCGTGGGGTCGTTGACCGCGGGTGACAGTGCTCTCAGTGCGATGTCGGCGAGCAACCGGAGGGCGAACGCCGGGTCCTGCTCGAAGGTCCGCTCTTCGCCCACCGTGAGTGCCTTCAACACCTCCCGCTCGAGCTCTGCGTCTGTCCGTCCGCTGACGACGGCTACGGTGGACCCTTCGGCGATCATCTGGCCGGATCCCACCTTGAAGTCGATGACAGTCCGGGCGCGCTCTGCCGCGCGCAGCACACGCGGCACATCGATGACCTGGAGGACCGCTGCCGGGCGAGGCCAGCGGATCTCATGCATCGGTTCGTCTGAGAATGCGGCGGTTGCGCGACCGCGGCCGTCGATCGGATCGCTTACGGGGTCTGTCTGTGTGTACAGGCCGTCGATCACTTGGCGGCCTTGGCGCGCGACCTGCGCTAGGGCGGAGGCGAGCTGGATCGCCTTGAACGCCCCGGACTGAAGCCGCCGATACACGACGATTATTGCGAGCAGGGCGACGAACGCGACGATCGGCACGGTCGCGGAGGTCTTTTCGTCTCCTCCGATCACGAGCGCGGCGGTGAATGAGTAGACAACCACGGCCGTGTAGAACGCGAACGCGCGCCACACGATCGGATCGTCCCGGAACAGGTTCAGTCGCGGCGTGAAGGTGGTCGATGCGAACTGGACGACCAGGAACAGGAGCGAGAAGACGATTCCGATGAACGTCACCGTGCCCACGCCGACAGCGATCAGCATCTCGATCGCACGAGTTGTGGGAATGTCGAACCCGATGTGCACTCGTGGTGCGAGGAAGGCCAGCCCAACGGCAGCCGCGACACCCAGCAGCTGGACGGTTCCGGCCCGTAAGCGGCGTTTGCGGCGCAGCACGCGCGCGAGCTCGTGTCGCCGGTCCGCCGGGCGAAAGTCACGCGGCTCCTGAGGCGGATCGACGCGCGCGGTGCTCATGCCGGCGCTGCGGTGCTGAGATGGGGCGCGCCGCGGGTGCGGTGGTCCGGGGTGGGGACGCTCTCCATGGCCGGCAGGCGGTCGCGCGGATGTGATTCATACCAGCGGGCGTAGCGCTTGGCCAGTGGAGCTGCCGTGAGCCCGTGCGCGATAACCGACAGACCGATGGTCACGTAGGTCGTGAGCAGGATCGTCTCGGCCCCGGGCAGGTGTGCCTCTTCGACGACGATCACGGCGAACACGATCGAGGCGAGACCGCGCGGACCGAACCAGCCGAGAAAGCCGACGGTTGGCCTGCGGGCGCCGGTGCCAATCATCGCGATCGCGACCGGCAGCATTCGTACCAGCGTCAGGCTGAGCACGGCGTAGAGCGCGATCTGCCAGCTCACGTGCTTGAGCGCCGGACCGAGCAGCACTGCGCCGAAGATCAGGAATGTGACTCCTCCCAGCAGTGCCCCGAGCTCCTCGTTCAGGCGCGACGCCTGCTCGGACTCTCGGCTGACGAGCGCGCCGAAGATCGCTCCCGCGACGAACGCGGCATGAAGCCCGAGCCGCCGAGCGCGACCGCGACTCCGTAGGCGAGGCCGGCGCCGGCGACCGGGACGACCTGCAGCCACGATCCGCTGATCAGGTTGCGCCGGTAGGCGAATGCGACGACGGCGGCGGCGGCCAACCCCGCAACCACGCCTCCGAGGATCCCGTAGCCAATCTCCTCGACGACGATCGTGATCGCGTGGTGGCTGCTGGTTGACTTGTCTTCGACGTCCGCGGCGGCCAGCGCGATCAGCAGCAGCGGTACGCAGATGCCGTCGTTGAGGCCGCTCTCGACGTTCAGTCCCTGACGGATGCGTGACGGGAGTCGGGGCTCGGTCACCACCGCCTCGCCCAGAGCGGCATCGGTCGGCGCCAGGAGGATCGCCAACACGATCGCCTCCGTCACGCTCAACTGATCGAAGATCAACGCGGCGAGCATCGCACCCAGCGCGATCGTCAGCGGCAGACCGATCCCGAGCAGGCGCAGCGGAACGGAGTACTCGCGTCTGAGCACGCGAGGCTTGATCCGGGACGCGTCCGCGAACAGCACGAACGCGAGGGTCGCCTCGGCAAGCGTCCTGACGCCCGAGCCCGTCGGGGCGGCCGTCACCTCGTCGATCACGAGCGGTCCGACGAGCACCCCGACCAGCACGAACACCATCGCGGGCGTGACCGGCGTGCCCGTCAGCCGCCGCGATACGCCGGCCACCGCCAGCACCGTCCCGGCAGTGATCGCCAGCTCCCACTTCATCGTGTTCGCAGCATCCGGCCGCGAAGGCGAATCGGCCTCATCCCATCCGGATGATGCCGCCGCCGTCCGTTGTGATCAAGCTTCACGGTAAGGGCTCCCGGACAGAGGGCGTCCGCCACCACTGATGGAGGTCAGTCACATGAACGACACCGATGTGGACGAGCTCGGGCCCGTTGACTACATCGTCGTCGAGTTCCCGGCGGACAAAGCGGACTTCTCGGGCGCGATGGCGACCGAGTTGTCCGCGCTGATCAAGCGCGACGTCATCCGCGTGCTCGACATGCTGATTCTCAAGAAGGACGTCGACGGCACGGTGGAGGCCTTCGAGTCTCACGACTTCGGCGACAGCGACCTCGCGGAGCTGCTCGAGCTAGAGACCGAGCTCGCGATGCTCCTCGCCGCGGACGACGTCGAGGCGATCGGGGCCGCGCTGGAGCCCGGGAGCGTCGCGGCCGTGCTGATCTGGGAGAACGTCTGGGCCGCCCCGTTCGGCGCCGCCGCCCGCCAGTCGGGCGGGCAGTTGGTCGCGAGCGGCCGGATCCCGATCCAGGCGATCGCGGCCGCGGTCGAGGCGGATGAGGCAGCGATGAAGGAAGGAGCCTGAGATGTTGGGTCGAGGTCGACGCAGTGGCGGAGGACTGCTCGGAGGGCGACCGGTCGCCCGCACCGCGGCGGTGGCCGGGACGGCCGCGGTCGCAGTCCACGGGGTGCGACGCCGCAGGGACCGGCGCGATGACCGCCGCGATGACCGCGGGGACCGGCGCGACGATCGCCGGGATCGGCGCTAAGCCGCTCGCCAGTCCGCCACGGCGGCCGCTTCGCAGAAGCCGGGAAATGGGCCGGCTCCGGCTCCTGCACCCGCAGGTCGACTCCTCGCCAGACCACGCTCCGCGGCGTCTCTGACGCCTGCCTTCGCGGATGGCCGTTCTGCGATGCCTGTGAAGGTCGCACATGCAGCGCATCGTCTTGACCGCTGGCAACAGCGCTTCCCAGCCGTCGCGATCCCGATCGCGGTGATCAAGAAGTTCCTCGACGATGGTGCGGACGCGCTCGGCGTTCAGGTCGCGTACTGGGGCTTCTTCTCCGTGTTCGCGCTGCTGCTGGTGTTCGCATCGATTCTCGGGTTCGTGCTCCAGAACAATCCCAGCCTCCAACGCGAGCTGCTCAACTCGACACTGGAGCGCATGCCCGTGATCGGGCCGCAGATCAGCGGGCACATCGGCACGCTCACCGGCAGCGGCCTAGCGCTCGCGGTTGGCGTGGGCGGCGCGCTGTGGACCGGTCTCGGCGTCACGGTCGCGATCGGGAACGCGCTCGATCGCACCTGGGCCGTCCCGCGAGTGCAGCGAGTCGGCTTTATCAGCTCGCGGCTGCGTGGCCTGCTCGTACTCGCATCGTTCGGAACGATCAACGTGCTCGCCACCGTTGCGGTCGCCGTGGTGACCGCAGGCGGAGTGGGCACAGCGCTCACGCAGGTGCTGGGCCTGCTCGCCTCAGCCGTCATCGACGTGGTGCTGTTTGTCGCGTCCTTCCGCCTGCTCACCGCGGCTCCGGTCACGACTCGCCAGGTCCTGCCCGGGGCCCTGCTCGCGAGCGGCTGCTGGCTCGGGCTGCAGGCGCTCGGCGGCGTGTTCGTCACCCAGGTACTGGCCGGGAGCAGCCAGACCTACGGAGGTTTCGCCGCGGTCGTCGGACTGCTCACATGGCTGCTGATCGCCTCGGAGCTGATCCTGATCGCGGCGGAACTCAACGTCGTGCTCGCTCGCCGCCTGTGGCCCCGCGCGCTGACGGGCGAGTTGCTGGAGGCGGACAAGCACACGCTGCGAGACTCGGCCCTGGCCGCGCAAATCGACCGGCGGCAGCAGATCGAGGTCAGCTTCGAACAGGCCGACAGCCCACCCGACGGGGAGCAAGCCGCTGGCGAGCGATCTCGCGACGAGGCCAACAAGTCAGGTGAGCGGCGGCAGACCGTCAGCGATGAGTTTGGCGCCGAAGACTAGGAACAGCACTGCCATGACTGCATTGTTGTGCAGTGCGAGCCAGTTCTTCATCTCGTCCAGCTTGGCCTTGGCGCTGTCGCCGCCGAGCAGGTAGTAGACGACGGGCCCCGCGATCGTGAGGCTGGCGACGATGACGAACACGATCAACGAGCCGATGGCGTTGGCGGTCGAGAGCCCGAGTGTGGCCAGACCCGCGCCGGCCGCGGCGGCGAGCATCAGGTTCTTCGGGTTCACGCCGGCCAGGAGCAGGCCGAGACCGAGCGCCTTTACGGGTTTCAGGGCGTCGATGCCACCCATCCATTTCGGCATCTCGGGCTCGGTACCGGGTCTCGGGCGGGTCCGCCAGTTACGTGCAGCGAGCAGCAGAAGGAGAACGCCGAACACGATCTTTCCCCAGGCGATGGTGTCTGTGGTCGTGCTGTCGGTAGCGGCGTTGGCCTGGTCGGCGGCCGCGTAGGCGACGCCGCTGACCACGGCGAGTGCGACAACCCAGCCGAGCAGGAACATCAATCCGTTCTCCCGTGCCCGCTGGGAGAACAGCATCAGCGTTACCGCGATGATCGGCACGGGGCTGATCGCCACGCCGACGGCGTACGTCAGGACCTCGCTGATTCCCTTTCCCATCTACGCCACCGTGTTAGCCGGGGGAACGGGTGGGTCAGCGCTATGAGGACGCTGGCCTGGTCTGGCGTCGCTGCCTGCATAAACCCGATCTACGTGTGCTTTATCGCGTGTCCTCGTTCCCGGGTCAAGCTCCTCGCGAACGCTCGGAACCGTCGTTGATGTCACTGGCCTCGAGCAGAATGAGCCGGAATTCGGCATGGTCGCGGACGTGTAGATGAGCGCAGCGTTGCCCGCGACTCGCGTGAGCCTCATGCCGGGGGAGGCGCGCTCAAGCTTGTCATGAAGCGCTCCTCCGACGATCGGCCGATAGTTCCGCTCACGCACGTCTTCGACGATGACACATTGCAACCTGTGCTCACGAGAATGGCAGCGCGTTCACCCGGGTGATTGCGTACCCCGTCAGGCCGAGCGAGCTGGCGCGGGCGATCGCGTCCGGCCGGGAGCGCGCACCCAACTCGCGGTAAGCCCGCCCTTGTGCGACCGGATGTGTTCGTGGAAAGGAAGAGGGGTTCCGCGATCTCGCGGATGGGGATGGTTCAGCGGAATGCCCGGGCCCGGACGAACGGCAGGCGCGCGTTCGCGATCACCCGGGTGAACCGTCCGCACGGACTTGGTGCGTGCACTGTGAACGCGTAGTCTCGGCCTGTACCGGATGCGAGGGCCTTCAGATTGGAGACAACAGGTGGCTTACATCAACGTTGATGAACTCGGACCGGTCGACTGCTTGGTGGTCGCGTCTGAGGGGATCTCGAACCGCATCTGTGTCTGATCGCGCAGATGAGATCAGCCAGCTTACGGTTACCGGCGTCCCGCCGAGGCGCGGATCATCCGCTTGGGGTGATTCGGCGGCGCGCTGACCCGACCAATCCGATTCACGAACCAGGAGCGTCCACATGCCGCTGAACGAGTACCCATCAGGCACGTCCTTCCCGGGTGTGATCGGCCGGACGGCGGATGAGTCGACGCCGGCGTGGCCAGCTCCGGTGCGGGCGCCGAAGGGCGCGCCGAACGTGCTGTTCATCGTGCTGGACGACACCGGGTTCGGTCAGCTCGGGTGCTATGGCGGCCCGATCGCGACGCCGAACCTCGACCGCCTGGCCGAGCGGGGGCTGCGCTACACCAACATGCACACGACGGCGCCCTGCTCGCCGAGCCGGTCGTGAATAATAACCGGCCGCAACCATCACAGCAACGCGATGGCGTGCATCACGGAGATGGCGACCGGGTATCCCGGCTACAACGGGCTGGTCCCGTTCGAGAACGGGTTCCTGTCCGAGATCCTGCTGGAGCACGGCTACAACACCTACATGATCGGCAAGTGGCATCTGATCCCCAGCAGCCAGGAGACGGCCGCCGGTCCATACGACCGCTGGCCACTGGGCCGCGGGTTTGAACGCTTCTACGGGTTCCTGGGCGGCGACACGAGCCAGTGGGACCCCGACCTCGTTTACGACAACCATCAGGTCGAGCCGCCGAAGACCGCTGAGGAGGGCTACCACCTAACCGAGGACCTGGCCGACCGGGCGACTCAGTTCATCTCCGACGCCAAGCAGGTCGACCCCGACAAGCCGTTCTATTTGCACTTCTGTCTCGGCGCGACGCACGCGCCGCACCATGTCCCGAAGGAGTGGGCCGACCGGTATGAGGGCGCGTTCGACGACGGGTGGGACGCCTACCGGGAAAAGGTGTTCGCGCGCCAGAAGGAGCTCGGCGTCATCCCGCAGACCGCCGAGCTCTCGCGGCATGACCCCGACGTGCCCGCGTGGGAGTCGCTCAGCGACGAGCAGCGACGGCTGTACGCGCGGATGATGGAGGTGTTCGCCGGCTTTTTGAGCCACGCCGATCACCACATCGGCCGGGTGCTCGACTATCTGGAGAGCATCGGCGAGCTCGATAACACGCTGATCATGGTGATCTCCGACAACGGCGCCAGCGCCGAGGGCGGCCCCGCCGGCACGACGAATGAGGCGCAGTTCTTCAACAACGCGCAGGAGCCGTTCCAGGACAGCCTCGCGGCGATCGACGAGCTCGGCGGCCCGAAGCACTTCAACCACTATCCGTGGGGGTGGACGTTCGCGGGCAACACGCCGTTTCGGCGCTGGAAGCGCGAGACCTACCGCGGCGGGACCTCCGATCCGTTCATCGTCAGCTGGCCGAAGGGCATCAAGGCCAGCGGCGAGGTGCGCGAGCAATACGGGCACGTCATCGACATGGTCCCGACCGTTCTCGACGTGCTCGGGATCGAGCCGCCCGCGACGATCCGCGGCGTGCCGCAGTCACCCCTGCACGGAGTCAGCTTCGCGCACACCCTCGACGATGCTGCTGCCGCCAGCCACCGCCCGACGCAGTATTTCGAGATGTTGGGCCACCGGTCGATCTACCACGACGGATGGCGGGCGGTGTGCCCGTGGCCGGGACCGTCGTTCGCCGAGGCCGGCAAGGGGTTCGGCGAGCCGATCTCCGCGGATAAGCTCGCTGAGCTCGACGCCGAGGGCTGGGAGCTCTACCACGTGGCCGAGGACCCCGCCGAGAATCACAACCTCGCCGCCGAGCACCGCGACCGGCTGATCGCGCTGATCGCGACGTGGTACGTCGAGGCCGGCAAGTACGACGTGATGCCGGTCGACGGCAGCGGCCTCGCGCGCCTCGTGACCGAGAAGCCAATGATCGCCGCACCGCGGGACTCGTTCGTCTACTACCCGGACACCCAGTCGGTGCCGTTCTTCGCCGGCGCACGGGTACTGAACCGCCCGCACAGCATCACCGCAGACGTCGAGATCCCCAAGGAAGGGGCCGAGGGCGTGCTCCTCGCCCAAGGAACCGCCGCCGGCGGCTTCACCCTTTACCTCAAGGACCGCCGACTGCACTACACCCACAACTGGGTCGGGCGGGAGCTAATGGAGGTCGTCTCCGACGCCGACGTGCCGCCGGGCAAACACGAGTTGCGCTACGAGTTCGAACCGCAGGGCCCGCCCGACCCCACCAAGGGCCACGGAGCGCCCGGCCGCTTCCAGCTCTACATCGACGGTGAGCTCGTCGGCGACCGCGACGTCGCGTACACGACGCCGTTCGCGTTCAACCCCGGCGCGCTGACCTGCGGAGCGGACCCAGGCTCCACAGTGACCGACGACTACACGACCCCGTTCCGCTTCACCGGGGCGCTGCACAAGGTCACCGTCGACCTCAGCGGCGAGCTGATCAGCGACCCCGAAGCGGAGCTGAAGCTGCACATGGCCCGCCAGTAGCTGACAATCCCCGCGAACACGACGACGAGTTCCGACGGATGCCCTTCTAGGACGGTCGCCGGAGCCCACTTTGGATCACCTCGCGGGCTCCTCCGCCCGGCCAGCTCTCTGCGGGGTCGGCGACGAACTCGAGCACCCGCGCCGCGCTCGCCGCCCGCGCGCGCACGATGCTGCGCTCGGCCGCAGCGAATAGTCCAGCCGCCGTCTCACCCGAGAGGTTCGCTCAGCTTCGTCGGGAGGGACTGGATCGTCATTGTCCGTACCGGTGAACGACGCGCCAGGAACCGCGCCGGAGCCGTCGCCGCCCTCCACCGAGACGCAGGTAATACGCGCCTCGCCAGATTGCTCGAGGCGACCGGGCCTCAGCCGCACCGTGCGCCCATCACCGCTAGAACCGCTCCGCGCCGATTTGCTTGCCGAGGCCGACGTCGTCCAGGCGATCCTTCAGTTCGGTGCGCATTCGCGCCACCACGAGCGACACGCCGTCTTTGTGCAGCTCGCCCACGAGTCGCCCCAGCGCCTGCTCAGCCGTGTGTCGAGGTGGGCGATGCTCTCGGCGTCCAACACGAGCCAGTGCGCCGCGGTCGAGCGCCGCGCATGGCCTCGCGCATCCGCTGCATAGGCGCAGTCGCCACCCAGGTCCTACGACAGCAATCCAGTTCCCCGAAGCGCCCGCAGCGCCGCGGCGCGCAGGTCTGCCTCGCGTGCGGCGCGCTGCGGTGCCGGCACCGGCTCCGCCATTAGCGTGATCCGCACGCCCTCGGGCGTGATCTCGGCGACACGTACGAGAAGCCGTTGCTCGATGCTGGCGAGGTTCGAGACGGCGGTCTGGCTGTCGGCGTCGAGCGGAAGCCATACCGAAGCCTCCGGGCGGACGCGGTCGTCGAGGATCGTGTCGTTGCGGATCATTTCCGACGCGAGGCGCTCGTTGGGGACGAGCAAGCGCCGTCCTTCCGCAGTCCGGAGCACGGTGTAGTTCAGGCGCACATACTCAACCACCCCGGTCTGATCGAGGATTGTGACCTGATCGCCGATCCGCAGTGGCTGAGCAATGGTGAGCATCACCCCGGCGATCAGGTTGGCGAGTGTCTGACGCGCCGCGAATCCGACCACCGCCGCGATGACCGCAGTCGACGCCAACAACCCCGCCGCCAGCTTGTTCAGCCCGCCGAACTCGGACAGCGCGAATAGCACGCCGAGTACGCAGATGCCGAGGGTAATCAGCCGCCGGATGAACCGCACGCGTGTATCGACCGCGGGGTTCAGATCGGCGCGGGCTGCCCAGTGCGAAACGGCCCGATCGGCCAGTACCGCGAACACGAATGTGAGCACCAGCGTGAGGATCGCCGTCAGCTGGTGCGAGTGCTTGTCCAGGAACGAGCTGGCGATGATGAGAACATCGCTTCCAGCCATGCGCCGCCAGCCTATCGTCAGGCTCACCCGGCCCTCGGAACACCCGCCAGCGCCAACGACGATCGCGGCCAATACTGCACCTCGAAGTCAGACCGGGCTGAAGACCCCCCCAGCCGACCGTCAGTCGCGCTGACGGTCGACGCCGACGCAGCGCACCGCCCGACCGGCCGTCGATCACCGTCGGGTCGCTAACCACCGTGGGGTCGCTAACGATTAGCGCGCGAGCCGCGCCCCGTATGCGCTGAGCACCGCGTTCACGCTGGAGCGGATGGCTCGCCCGCCTAGATCGCGCACCTGCCCGTCGCCAATGGCACAACCGCTCGAAATAAGCTTGCGATCCTCCGACGCGAAGGATTCAACGAACGCGCCGGCAGGCTCAGCGTGGCTAACTGCCTCCGTCTGAATCAGTTAGCAGAGCACCGAATTTACGCAGGCTTGCAAGCACGTCGCAGCGCCGATGCCGGGGTTCCATGCTGCGCAAACCCGCCTCCACCCCCGACTCTGCTCGCTGCCGGTTTGTCGCCGAGGCGGCACTCTCGGCGAGGCTGCTGCTCTCCGCACGATCCGGCAGCGACCGCTCGGTCTGAACGATGCCTGTGCAGTCGGAAAGGAGGGCTGCACAAACAGGGCGGCGATCGACGTGCTCGTCGCCGCGAGCGGGTCCGTCAGCGCGCACGTCGGGATGCTCCTCGACGGCCGTAGCGATGCCGCACCGTTCGTGCGGAGGCGGTGGCGGCGAGGCTCCCGTGGCTACCTGACGTGCTGGATCGACCATCATGCGAAGAAAGGGGTAGCGGCGAGTTCATGCCGACCGCGGTCCTCCCCCCCGGGAGCCTGACGGCTAGGACGGGAGGACGGCGGAGGAAAAGTGGGTCCTACGCTGCCTCGGCGTCTGGCTCGTCGCCTAAGCCGAGTTCGTCGAGGTCGGATGCCGCGCGGTGGCCCTCGAGATCGACGGTGGTTTGGACGTGCTGGTCGACGACGAAGGCATCGCGGTTGAGCGCGACGAGCGCGGGCGAGAGCATCGGCCGCATGAACTCCCACGCGGCAACGCGGAGCGCGCTGTCTCCGCCGGGCAGCTCGTCGTGGAGCTTGCGCGCCATCCGGTCTGTGCCGAGCGCCTTTGTGCGGGTGACGCCGGCAGGGTCGAGAACGAACGCGGCCCCCAACCGTGCGGTGAGTTGCGCGATGCCGCGCAGCGGGTCGGGGTCGACGAGCGCCCGCTGCATCTCGGCGTCGATGATCGCGTCGACCTGCCGCGGCTCGTGCCGCCCGGTGTCGCCGACGGGCTGCTGGCGCTCGGGGTCGGTCCAGCCGGCGCCGTAGGCGATTAGCCCGCGGTAGTGGCGCACGAGCACGTAGCAGACGATCTGCCGAAGCGCGTGCAGCTGGCTGTCACGGGCGTCCATCAGCCCCGCGCGGATGTCGTGCCCGAGCTCGAAATCGCTCCGCGTCGCCTCGGCGTGCCGGGCCCGTGCCTGCGCTTGGCGCGCCTCGGCCTCGGCGGCTCCGTCACAGGGCTCGTCGTCATTCGGGCGGCGCCCGCGAAGTACACCTCTCCCGAGCCGCGGTCGTGTCGCTGACGCGTAGCTGATCGCAGGGAGGTCGAGCATGAACGTGGGGGCGACGATCCAGATGCCGGCAGCGATGTCCTGCGCGTAGGTCGTGCACGCAGAAGCTCGCCGAGCCCGGCGAGGTCGATGAGTCAGCTCGGGGGTACCGCCTCCGATCCGTGCGCCCCGCGCCCGAGGCTTCTCGCCGACGCCGTCTGCGCCCGGCGATCACCAGCCGGCAGGCCTGACGTCGCGTCCCTATTGGTCGGGGTATCGACCGTGTAGCCGCTTGTGCGCCCGCTCGTAGACGTTGCGCGTTCCCGGCCGCGGGTGGCGCTCGCCGAAGGCAAGCAGCCGCAGAGAGAACGCCGGCTTGGGTCCGCGCGAGGCGATGAGCTCGAACACGAACCCGTACGGAGCCGCGCTCGGCTCGCGATCCAGCGGCAGATAGAGCTTCACGCAGCCTGGAAGCCTGGTGCCTCGGGGGCCTTCGGCCTCGCATGGGAGCCAACCCGCGGACGGGCGCTCGGTTTCAAGGCGTCGCCGTCCACTCTCGGCAGCCTGCCGGACCGGTGAGCCCTTATCGAAGCGGTGGACCTCCTCCTGCCACACGTCGGGGTCGAACTGGACCGCCGCGTCCAGCCGTCCGCCGGCTCCTTCTGTCGGCAGCGGTCAGCCCTCTCCGTCTGAGGGGAGATCCCCGAACAGCTCCTCGAACTCTTCCTTGGTCACCGGACGTGTGCCGTGGCGCTCGTGGAGCTCCTCAGCGCTGACGGTGATCGCCGGCTCCAACGTGACGCCGCCCTCCTTGTCGGACACCACGTCGTAGCGCCGGCCGTCGATCTCGACGACATCGCCGATACTCACATTCAGCTTCTTCGCGGCAACCGCCATACCGCGGATGGTAGCCCCCACCTGCAGGCTTCACCGACCTAGGAGCAGCAGCACCAGACCGGGCACGGCACACGGCGCCACTCTCAGCCACATGTCGGCCCGGGACCGCCAGCGCCAGCCGGTTTGGGCACACATTGGGCACAAAGCCATGAACCCGTCTCGGCGCGCATCACACAGAACATGCCGATTAGCAGGACCTTCCTGCCGGTCGCTACGACCTCGGAACCGGGGACCTCACCGACGGCGCCGGTGTGCGCTACCGCGACCCAGGAAATTCGACCTTTGCAGGGTTTTCGTCTGTCGCGAGACTGGCCCAGCGACCACACTCGGCCTCCAAGACCGCCAAATGCACCGGGTATCAGAGCAAGAAAAAACCTCGCATTTGCGGGGCTTTTATCGGGGCGCCCGGATTTGAACCGGGGACCTCACCGACCCGAACGGTGCGCGCTACCAGGCTGCGCCACGCCCCGATCCGCCCAGTATCGCACGATCCGGCCCTTGTGCCGGGCGAAACGATCAGGGACTCAGGAGCTTGCTCGGGTTGGGGACCGAGACCTTCGGCACGGTCACCGTCCCCACCCCCGGCACGCTCACCTTCTGCGGGATCTGGGGTAGCTGGAGCTTGATCGGCGGCGCGCTCGTGACCTTCTTGACCACGCCGCCGAGCGGGTTGGTGACTTTCTTGACGACCCCGGCGAGCGGCTTGGTCACCTTCTGAACGATTGGGAGATGAACCGCCGAGCCTGAGCTGCTGTGCGGGATGAACCCGAGCAGCGAGTGGCCACCGGCGCTTCCGTGACCGGCTGCCGTCCCGCCCGCAGCCGAGGAGCTACCCAAGGGCGAGGCGCCCGCGGCCGGCGCGCTCGAGGCACCCTGGCCCGCCCCGGTCCTTGAGGCCGAGCTCGCCGCGCCCTGCCCGGTCGCGCCCGAGGCGCTGGTCGACCGGACGGCGCCGTTCGACCGGTTGGCGGCCGCCGCTCGCGCGGACGAGGTGTGGCGCGCCGGGGGCTGGACCACCACCGCAGTGCGCGATCGCGCCGCCGGGACGCTGCGTGGAGCGGGCGGCGCCGATTCGTGGTGCGCGACCGCGACAACCACCCCGCCGCCCAGACCCGCGAGCGCCACCGCCGCCGCGGCCGCCGCCACGCGGCCGATCACCGTCGAGCGATCGACGAGATCGCCGAACCGCGCGAGGCTCTGCACTGGCTGCATCAGCGCGAACGAATGTTTGTGGGTGCTCGCCGTGGCGCTGCGGTGGCCGCCCCCCCGCCGCCACCGCAACCACGGGATGGGAAGCAGCGCCGCGATCTTGCCGGCGATCCCGGGCGCATGGAACAGGGAATCGTCGACGCCGGCGAGGCGAGCCTCGCGACGGCAGGGCTGGCAATGGGAGAGATGGCGCGCCAGCTGACGGCGCTCGCGCAGGCCGAGCTTCAGCAGCGACTTCGGCTCGCCGGCGGCGATCAGTGTCTGGACGTGCTCGCAGCGCCTGCCGCTGACGAGCTCGTCGTACTCCTTGCCGAGCCGGCGCCGGGCACGGAACAGGGTGCTCTCGACGACCGGCCGCGACATGCCCAGCTGTTCGCCGATCTGGCTGTACGAGAGCCCCTCGAACTCGCGCATCACGATGATCTTGTGGTGGCTCTCGGAAAGGCCGTGGAAGGCGCCGCGGAGGTCGTCGAGCGCCTGCTTGCTCTCGACCGCGGCGTCCGGAGTCGGCCCGGTCGAGGGCAGCCGGCTCTGCCCGTCAGCGTCGTCGTCCTCGGGCTCGAGCGGCACCTCCCGAGCCCGGCGCGTCCGGCGGAACTCGTCGATGCAGGCGTTCTTGGCGATCTCGTAGATCCACGCCTTGAACGCGATCGGGCGGTCGGTGTCCCGGAGCCGACGAAGCGCCGAGATGAAGACCTCCTGGGCGACGTCGTCGGCGCGGGCATCATCGCGGACGATGCCGAGGATGTAGGCGCTGATCCGGCCGCGGTAGCGCGAGTACAGCTCCTCGAACGCTCGGTCGCTGCCCCGCCGGACGGCAGCTACCAGCTCGTTGTCAGCGCACCTCGGGGTGACTTGACTCGTGCTCAGCGCCGACATGACCAGCGACCGTCAACCAAGGTGTGGGAGCCCCCTACCGCTAAACTGAACTGTAGCGTTTATTCAACGGACGTTTAGCAGCGTATTTCCCATTTACTGCCCGCACTAAGCGCGAATTCGGTTGAGAGCGTCCGATCCAAACGGCATACTTGTGACCATGTAGAGAACGGCTAAGGAGGAATAGGACCGATGGCCAATCACCTGACGCCCAGCGAGCTAGCAAGAGAGTCCGGTCTGGAGCGTCGAGACGTAATCGTCAAATGCCTCGAATTGGGCGTCCCGATCTTCAACGGCAAGATCGACAAGACCCTCTTCCTCTCGAGCCTCCGCGAGTACTCCGGCTCGATTCAGCAGCCTCAGGCTGCTAGCGCGTAGGGGGCAGTTTGTTAAGAGGCCCGGCTACGCCGGGCCTGGTTTGATTTCCGGCGGGTGGGCGGCCCCGCCGCCGGTTGGGCTATCGCGCCCTAGCTCTCCGCCGACTGGCGCAGCAACGTCGACGTCGTCTGCTCGAGGATCTTGCGCCAGGCCCGCGTCTTCTCGCGCTCGGCCTCGAAGTGCTTGACCACCTTCCGGACCCGCGTCGCCGAGATCTCGATCCCGTGACGGGCGCATATCCGCTTGAAGCGCGAGTAGTCCTGCGCCAGCTTGAGCGTCACCGACTGGAAGCCGTGCCGCGCGATGTCGATCCGTGAGCTGTAGTTCATGACGCTCGTCTGGAACATCAGCTCGTCGTCTGGCTCGGGCTCGATCAGGATGATGTCGACGCCCGGATAGCGGTCCTCCCAGCGCCTCGCCACCTCGTGCAGCCGCTGGTAGGCGAGCAGCTTGAATGCCTGGTAGCCGATCTGGGGAAAGCCCATGTCGGACACGCGGCGGGCGCGCGACCCCGTGGCCGACGGGAGACGCTTGTCGAAGTCGTTGACGTAGGGGACGAGGGGGTTGACGACCACGATGAACTTGGCCCCGGCCTCGACCGCGATGTCGAGGTTCGTCGTCGACACGATCCCGCCGTCGATCAGCTCGCGATCCTTGACCTTGACCGGCTTGTAGATCATTGGCAGCGCCGTCGAGGCGCTGACCGCCGTCGAAATCGGGACGTCGTCCCACCCCTCGGCGCCGAACACGACCCGCTCGCACGTGTCGAGGTCGGTGGCCGAGAGGTACAGCTCGTTCGGCAAGAGCCGGAAGTCGTCGGTGCGGTCGGGATCTGACAGGATCGTGCGCACGTAGCGCTCGATCCCTTCGCTCGAGTAAAGCCCCGACGGCAGCGCCTCAGCCAGCCCGACGGCGAGGTCGACGGCCGAGACCTGGCCGAGGTCCCGGATCAGGTTCCGGACCAGGCGAGCGAGCCGCAGCGGGAGCATCAGCCCTCTGGTGAAGAACTCCCCGTAGTTGGGCTTGAGCAGCGAGCTGACCCGAGCATCGGGGAACGGGGTCGGTCCCTGCTGGCCGATCACCCGCATCATCTCTTCCGGCGTCACCCCGTTGGCGACCGCCGCGGCCACGAACGCCCCGGCGCTCGTGCCCACGTAGACGTCGAACTGGTTGACGGTCCGGTTCACCGAGAGCAGATCGAGCGCCCGCAGCGCCCCGATCTCATAGACCCCGCCGGTGAAGCCACCGCCGCCGAGCACGAGAGCCGACCGCGAGCGGCTACGAGCCGCGGAGCGGCGCGATCCGGCGCCAGCGCGGTCCGTCGCAGCGGTGTCAAGCTTGACAACCTTCCCCATCAGCACGCCGATTGTACGGCTGCAGACCCTCGTGCAACCGCAACATTCCCCGGTTTGAGCGGTTAGATATCCCAGATGCGAGGCTTTGTGGTGGCTCTGGCCGCAACAGGGGCGTTGTTGGGCGCCGTGGCGGAGGCGAGCGCGCAGTCAACCGCCGCAGCCCAGCGGTCCCTGAGCAGAGCGATGCGGAGCGGCCTCAGAGCGGCCGGCGGGCGTGACGGGGTCGACGTCGTCGACACGACCACGGGGCAGACGCTGTTCTCCTGGGCACCCGGGGTGCCCCGCCTGCCGGCCTCGATCGAGAAGGTCTACACGACCTCGACCGCGCTGCTGCGCTTCGGGCCCGATACGCGGCTGATGACGCGGGTCCTGGCCGTCGGCACGTTCGACCTGGGCGGCGGCTTCCACGGCACGCTCTACCTGAAGGGCGGCGGTGATCCGACGTTCGGATCCAGGAGCTTCGACCACACCGCCTATGGGACCGGGGCGACGATGCAGCAGCTGGTCGCCAATCTGGTCCGGGCGACCGGGATCACGTCGATCAGCGGCCGCATTGTCGGCGATGAGTCCTACTTCGACTCGCTGCGCGGCACCCCGCCCTATGGCTACCAGGCCTCCAGCTGGATCGAGGGGGAGCTGAGCGCGCTGGTCTACAACCGCGGCCTCGCCACCCCGGCGGGCACCGCGTTCCAGCGCCGGCCGGCGCTGTTCGCCACCCAGCAGTTCGTCAGCGCGCTGAAGGCGGCCGGGGTCAAGGTGCCGCGCCAGACCCGCATGTACACCGGCGTCACGCCGGCGGCGGCCCAGCAGCTGGCGGTCGTCCATTCGCCGAAGATCTCCTATCTGGTGAAGCTCACGAACACGCCATCGGACAACTTCTTCGCCGAGATGCTGCTGAAGGGCCTCGGCGCGAGCTTCGGCGACGCTAGCAGCACCGCCGCCGGCGCCGCCGTCGTCCGGTCGGAGCTCGCCACCTTCGGCGTCCACCCCCAGCTGAACGACGGATCCGGCCTCTCGCGCTCGGATCTGACCAGCCCACGGCAGGTCGTGACCGTGCTCGAGCGGATGGCGGGCAACGCGAACTTCACCGACTCACTGGCGATCGGCGGTGAGACCGGCACGCTCCAGGACGAGATGCGCGGGACCGTCGCCCAGGGCAACTGCGGCGGCAAGACCGGGACGCTGCACGACGTCGCCAATCTCGCCGGCTACTGCACCGCCCGCGATGGCCACAAGCTCGTGTTCGCGTTCCTCCTGAACAGCCAGTCCAACCCGGACTACGGCCACGAGGTCGAGGCGAACATGGCGGTGGCGCTGGCCAAGTACGACGGCTGAGCTCGATCGGCCGGTCGTGCGGGTGCGCTCGCCGGCGTTGCGGGCGGGGTCCCCGGCTGTGGGGGCCTGTCGACTCTCGGCCCGCGGGCGCTGCGCGCCCGCAGCGTGGCACTGGTCGGCTCGGTAAAGGCGCAGGGAAGGAGGGTGGGTGAAGGCGGCCGGCGGGGTTGAGCGCCCGTGGAGGTCTTCGTGGCGGATTTGTGCCGGGAGTGTGTCGAGAGTGTCACGGCGATGCTGCACCACACGACAACCTCGGCGCCGGCGTCGAGCCCTGTCGTGTTAAGCATGCTCTTCATGTTCAGCACGGCGGGGCTCGGGTTTTGGCGCGGCATTGTCGTGCTGTGCAGGTTTCTGGCCGGGTGCGATGGCGCCCGTTCCCTTCCGCTTCCCCAGCGCCGTTTATCGGGCCGCCACCGCCACCACCGAACCGCTCAGGCCAGCAGCGCGCGCAGGCCGTCCTCGTCGAGCACCGGGACGCCCAGCCGCTCGGCGTTGGCGAGCTTCGACCCCGGGCTGTCGCCCGCGACCACGTAGGCGGTCTTTCGCGACACCGATCCGGTGACCTTCCCCCCCGCCGCGATGACCATCTCGGTCGCCTCCTCACGGGTCAGCATCGGCAGCGTCCCGGTCAGGACCACCGACTTGCCGGCGAGCGGCCCCTCCCCCGGGGGCGGGCCCTCCTCCTCGAACCGCAGCCCCTGCTCCTTGAGGTCCTCGACCAGCTCGCACATCTGCGGATCCGCGAGCTGCTCGTGGATCGTCAGCGCCATCTTCGGGCCGACCCCCGGGGTCTCCTCGATCTGCTCGGGGCTCGCCGCCAGCAGCGCGTCGATCGTCCGGAACTGCTGGGCCAGGTTGCGGCCGGTGACGTAGCCAACCTCCTCGATCCCCAGCGCGAACAGGACGCGGCCGAACGGCTGGCGCTTTGACTCCTCGACGGCATGCACGAGCTTCTCGGCGGACACCTCGCCGAAGCCGGTCTGCTCCGCGATCTGCTCGGCGCTCAGGCGGTAGAAGTCGGCTGCGGTCCGAACCCACCCGAGGTCCATGAACAGGCTTACCTGCTTCTCCCCCAGCCCGTCGATGTCCATCGCACCGACGAAATGCTTGAGCAGCTGCCAACGCCGGCCGGGACAGTCGCGATTGGGACAGCGGGTGAACACCGAGCCCTCCGGCTTAAGCGTGGGCGTGTGGCAGATGGGGCACTCTTTTGGTGGCTTCGGCGATTTCGGGCGGTTGGGCCGCTCGGCGACGTGCGGCGCCGGCGAGAGCACCTGCGGGATCACGTCGCCGGCTCGCAGCACGATCACCTCCTCGCCCTCGCGGATGTCTTTGCGGGCGAGGTCCTCCTCGTTGTGGAGGGTCGCCAGCTTGATCGTCACCCCGCCGACATGAACCGGCTCGAGCATCGCGTACGGGTGCAGATCTCCGAACTTCCCGGGATTCCAGCCGACCTGCTTGAGCGTGGTGACCGCGGTCGTCGGGGGGAACTTCCACGCGATCGCCCACCGGGGCTCGCGCCCGACCACGCCGAGCCGGCGCTGGAGCTCGACCTCGTTGACCTTGACGACGGCGCCGTCGATCTCGAACTCGAGCGATCCCCGACGCTCCTCCCACTCCCGACAGCGGGCGACCACCTCCTCCTCTGAGGTCAATCGCGCCACGTCCGGGTGCACCGGAAAGCGGTGCTCCTTGAGCCACTGCAGTGCGTCCCAGTGGGCGGCGAACGTGATCCCCTCGGTGGCGCCGATCGCGTACGCCAAGAACGACAGTGGCCGGTCGGCGGCCAGCTTCGGATCGAGCTGGCGGATCGTCCCCGCCGCCGAATTCCGCGGGTTCATGAACGTTGACAGCCCCGCCTCGGCGCGCCGCTCGTTCAGCTTGGCGAAGTCCGGCAGCGACATGTAGACCTCGCCGCGCACCTCGACGAGCTCCGGCGGATCGGGGTCGTCGAGCCGCATCGGGATCGACGGGATCGTCCGCAGGTTGTGGGTGACGTCCTCGCCGATCTCGCCGTTGCCGCGCGTCGCCCCGCGCTCGAATTCGCCGTCGCGGTAGAGCAGCGAGATAGCCAGGCCGTCGATCTTCGGCTCCACCACGTACTCGAACTCCGGATCCTCGATCCCCTCGCGCGCCAGGTGGTTGCGCATCCGCGCAATCCACGCCCGCAGCTCCTCGGCGCTGCGCGCGTTCGCCAGCGACAGCATCGCCTGGGGGTGGCGCACCTTCTCGAGCTCGGAGACTGGCTCGCCACCGGTCCGCTGCGTCGGCGAGTCGGGCGTGACCAGCTCGGGATGGTCGGCCTCGATCGCCCGCAGCTCGTCGATCAGCTCGTCGTACCGGTCATCCCCGATCTCGGGATCGTCGAGAACGTAGTAGCGGTAGCCGTGGTAGTCGAGGATCTTGCGTAGCTCGGCCGCGCGCTCGGCGGGATCCGCGCCGACAGCGGCTGCTGCGGCCTTGGCCGCGCTCACCCCTCCACCTCGCTGGCCGCCGGCGCGATCAACCGCGCCAGGTCGTAGCGCTGCAGCGCCGACAGCCCCTCCCGGTCCGTCAAGTCGAAGTGGATCGGAGTCACGGCGATCTTGCCCTGCGCCACCGCCGCCAGGTCGGTCCCGGTCTCATCCCGCTCGTAGCTCGCGTCCCCGTAGATCCGGTACAGGCGCCGGCCGCCCGCCCCCTCGTCCACGAGCGCCAGCTCGTCCCGGTAGACGCGCTTTCCGAGCGCCGCCACCGCGACGCCATCGGGCTCGCCGCCGGGCACGTTGATGTTGAGCAGCGTCCCCTCCGGCAGGGGCACGTTCTCAAGCTCGGCGACCAGGCGCGCCGTGAACGAGGCCGCCACGGTGAACTCGAATCCGGCGCCGGCGCGGAAATCGAGCTCCAGCGAGCTCGACTGCTGCGAGATCGCGATCCCCGGCAGCCCGAGCACGATCGCCTCCAGCGCCGCCGCCACCGTCCCCGAATAGGTGATGTCGTCGCCGAGGTTCGAACCGTGGTTGATGCCGGACACGACGAGCTCCGCTTCAAACCCCTCGATCAGGCCGAGCCGCGCCAGCCGCACGCAGTCGACCGGCGTTCCGTCGGTGGCGTACCCGACGGTCCCATCGCCAAAATCGACCTCCTGCACCCACAGCGGCCGCCGGGTCGTGATCGACCGCGCCATCGCCGAGCGGTTGCCGTCGGGCGCGATCACCGCCAGTTCGACCCCCGGAAGCACAAGCAGGGCCTGGCGAAGCGCCTGCAGCCCCGCCGCCTCGATCCCATCGTCGTTCGTCAGCAGAACACGCATCACCTTTGATGCTAGTGATGGTCCGGACGCTGACGCCAGCCGGCGCTCACCCCTCGGCAGACCCGCAACTCTCTCTCCCCGGTCGCGCTGTGGGTGACAATGCGCCGCTCCCTCCTGCCCCTCCTCGCCCTCATCGTGCCGCTGGCAATCGCCCTGCCCGCTTCGCCCGCCTCCGCCGCGTACAAAGGCAAGAACGGCGAGCTCGCCTGGGAGTCGTTTGCGAGCACGTACGCCGGCGGGCCGCCGCCGCCGCAGGAGACCGACTCAAGGGCCGACCCGTGGCGCCGAAGGTTGTCGGGGCGAACTCGTCGTTCAGCGGCGACTCGGGCATTCAGGCCACCGGGAATTCCGCCGGCATCGGCTGGCAGCCGGCGATCGCCTCGAACCTTCCGGTGACGCGCGTCCAGGGCTCGCCTCGATCGACCCGGGCGTGGTCGAGCCAGGCGGTACGGCGTTCTCGGCCGGTGGCACCAGGACGATCAGCGACTCGGTCGCGTTCAGCCCCGATGGCCAGCTGCTGGCCACCGGCAACTTCGCGGGCAGCGTGTCGCTGTTCACGGTCGGCGGCGCCAACATCGCCTGTCACGTCCCCAACGTCGTGGGTCGCTCGCTGAGGTCGGCGACCAGGCGGCTCACCGCCGCGCGATGCTCGCGGGGCAGGGTGAGGACCGCGCGAGGGGCGAAGCAACCGCTCGTCGTGGGGGCCGAGACGCCCGGGGCGGGCAAGCTCGAGCCACACGCCGAGCGCGTCGGCCTGAGGCTCATCCGCCGTCTGTAGCGGGGAGCACTCGCTCGCCGTCATACCCCACGCCGGCGAGATACAGCCCGTCAGGGGGCGCGGTCGGGCCCGCCTCGGGCCTTGGCCGGCCATCCAGCAGCGAGACGAACGAGGCAACCGACCGCCGTCCAGAAGCGACCTCGAGCATCGTCCCCACGAGGACGCGGTTCATGTTGCGCATGAACGAATCGGCCTCGATCCAGAACTCGATCACCTCCCCGGACCGGCGCCAGTAGGCCGCGGACACGTCCCGCGAGAATCGCACGTGCTCGGTCTCGGTCGGGGTGAAGGCGGTGAAGTCGTGGGTGCCGACCAGCGCCGCGGCGCAATCGGCCAGCGAGCCGAAGTCGAGGCGATGGGGCCAGTGGAGCACCCTTCCGCGCTCCAGTGCGCTCCGCGCTTCCCTGGCCAGCAACCGGTAGCAGTACGCCCGCGATGTCGCGTCGCGACGGGCATCGAAGCCGTCCGGAGCCTCGGCGCACGTGAGCACGGCGACGTCCTTGGGCAGCAGCGCGTTCATGCCCCGCACGGGAACGATCGCGCCCGCGTAGCTCGCCACCTGCCCCCAGGCGTGGACCCCGGCGTCGGTGCGCCCGGCCACCGTCAGCACGACGGAGTCGGCGCGCAGCAGGACGATGAGCGCCCGCTCCACCTCTTCCTGAATCGTCCGCGCGCCCGGCTGACGCGCCCAGCCGGCGAACCGGCTTCCGTCGTATTCGAGGTCCAACCGTGCGGTCAGACCAACTCCAGCAGCACCATCTCGGTCGAATCAGACCGCCGCGGACCGAGCTTCAGGATCCGGGTGTAGCCGCCGGGCCGCTCGGAGTAACGCGGGGCGATCTCCTCGAACAGCTTGTAGACCATGAACTTGTCCTGCCCGAGCGCTGACAGGGCCTGCCGGCGGGCGTGGAGGTCGCCGCGCTTGGCGAGCGTGATCAGCTTCTCGACCTCGGGCTTGACCGCCTTGGCCTTCGCCTCGGTCGTCTGGATCCGCTCGTGCGCGATGACCTCCTTGCTCAGATTCATCAGCAGCGCCTTACGGTGCGAGGCGCTGCGGCTTAGCTGATATCGCTGGCGCTGATGGCGCATGACCGCGCAGACCTTACCCGTTACTCGTTGCGGAGCCCGAGCCCCCGCGCGTGCAGGGTCTCGATCACCTCGTCGATGGACTTCTTGCCGAAGTTCGGGATCGCGTTCAGTTCTGACTCGGTCTTGGAGACGAGGTCGCCAACCGTCTGGATGCCCGCGCGCTTCAGGCAGTTGTACGAGCGCACCCCCAGCTCGAGCTCCTCGATCAGGATGTCGTCCATCGCATTCGGCTGGCGGGCCGGCGCTCCGGCCGGGCCGGCGCCAACGAGCCCGGGCTCGAGCGCGCCGGGCACGCCCGTCTCGCGCAGCTCCACGACGCGGTCGGCGTCGGTGAAGATCGCGAGCTGGGAGATCAGGATCTCCGCCGCCTCGCGCAGCGCGGCGTGCGGATCGATCGACCCGTCGGTCTCGATGTCGAGCGTGAGCTTGTCGAAGTCGGTCTTCTGCCCGACGCGCGCCTGTTCGACGTTGTAGGCGACGCGGCGCACCGGCGAGAAGATCGAGTCGATCGGGATCACGCCAATCGGCTGGTCGGGGGACTTGTTCTCCTCCGCCGGCCGATAGCCCCGGCCGCGGCCGATCGTCAGGTACACCTCGAGCTTGGTCTTCTTCTCGAGTGTGGCGATGTGGGCGTCGGGGTTGAGGATCTCGACCCCGGAGGGGAGGTCGATGTCCTTGGCGGTGATCTCGCCGGGGCCGGTTACCACAAGCGGCGCCTCAATTTCGGTGGCGTCACTGTGCATCCGGCAGACGACGCCCTTGAGGTTCAGGACGATGTCGGTGACGTCCTCCTTGACGCCGCGGATCGTCGAGAACTCGTGGGCGACGCCCTCGATCCGAACGCTGGTGACGGCCGCGCCGGCCAGCGAGGACAGCAGCACGCGCCTCAGCGAGTTGCCAAATGTGTAGCCGAAGCCCCGATCGAGCGGCTCGATCGTGAACGAGCCACGGTTGTCGTCAACAGACTCACTGGAGATTCGGGGGACTTGGAAGTCAAGCATCGGGGTCCTAACGTCGTGGGTTCCTACCGCCGCCGGGGCGGCGCTCAGCGCCGCGCGATGCCATCAGGCAGCGCGGCTGAAAGCATGTTCTACTTCGAGTAAAGCTCGACGATGAGCTGCTCCTGCACCGGCGCGGCGATCTCCCGCCGCTCGGGCTTGCGCAGCACCTTCGCCGTGAGAGAGTCGTGGTCGGCTTGCAGCCATGCCGGTACCTGCCCCGTCAACTCGGTGGC
>Ga0116218_1000243_pt1 | contig 38212 bp, 32 predicted proteins | sample Sb_taG_2_FD_88966 | JGI IMG/M metagenome (GOLD analysis project Ga0116218, IMG submission 88966) | Peat soil microbial communities from Weissenstadt, Germany - Sb_50d_5_LS metaG | ecosystem: Environmental > Terrestrial > Soil > Wetlands > Peat | place: Germany: Weissenstadt | collected 2010-09-21 | reverse complement strand
TCGAACCACCCGTCGAACCACCCGTCGAACCACCCGTGGAGCCGCCCGTCGAGCCGCCGGTCGAGCCGCCACCGCTGGTGGAACCCGAGCCGCTTCCGCTCGAGGAGCCGCCGCCGCTCGTCGAACCCGAGCCGCTGCCGGATGAGCCCGAACCGCCGGTGGTCGTCGTGCTGTTCTTCACCAGCTGAGTGAACGGATCGCGCGACTTGCCGGTCAACTTGGTGGTGCCCACCGAGGTCGAGACGCTGACCGCCGGAAGAGCCGGCGCGGCCGGCGTGGTCGCCCCAGTCACCGGGACCTGGGCCTCGGGCGTTGACGAGGAGCTCTTGGACAGCAGCACGGGCACCGCGACCAGCGCAGCGACGAGCACGAGGGCGATCGGCCAGAGCTTCTTCTCGCGAAAATCTTTGAGTATGCCGTTGAGGATCTTCATCGCACGATTGGGGTAACGACGGCGGGCGCCGAGCTGGATGAGCCAGATGAGGGGGTGGACACGGACACCGAGGACGATTTGCCGGGGCCGGCGGCCGTGGCGCCGTCAAGGAGTCCTTGTGACTGCGGGATCAGGTAGGTGGTCGCAGAGATCGTCGCTGTGATCTGCGGGAAGCCTGACTGGGCTGCCTGGAAGCTGATCGCGTTGAGCGTCATCAGTCGGCCGCTAACTGACACTGTGTTGTTGTTGGCGACGACGAACTGCTGCAGGCGACGGAAGAAGTTCGAGAGGTGGAAGAAGTTGCCCTGGAACGTGAACGTGAAGGGCTCAATCGGGAAGCCCGCCTCGCCGACCGCCGAGCCCGGGGGCAGCGCCGCCGTCGCTGCCTGACTGGCGGACGTCGAAGGGGTCGGCGCAGTGGAGGACGCCGTAGCCGGGTTGAGCGTCAGCCCGCGGAAATCGACTTTCGAGCCGCTCGCCGCACTCTGGAGCTGATACACCAGCGACGGGACGTTGTCGTTGGCGGGCACAGCCTCGCCGAGCCGCGCGAGCGTCGTGTAGTTCCTGGCAAAGGCGCTTTTCGCCGCCTCGTCTCCGGCCACCTGAGCCTGAACCGAGCTGAGCTCTGCCTGGGCCGAAGCGAGCTGGGTGCCGAGCTTTGACGCCTGCTGGCGCTTGGGCTGGATCATGAGGAACCACCCGCCGGCGAGGACCACGAGCACGACGACTATGCCGATGATGGTGCGGTCGCGCTGGCTCACTGGGTCGCTCCTGTGGCAGTGGTGCTGGTGCCGTTAGGCGCGGGGGCGCCGGTAGTCGGATCCGTGCCCGGCAGCGGCTTGAAAAAGACCACGAGGTCAAAGCTCGGCGTGTTTCCACCACAACCGCCACCGGTGGGGCTGCCCTGGCTCGAGGCGCTCTTGACCGAGTCACTGAGCGTCACACGAGTGACCCCGTTGATGACCCGCAGACGCGACATCAGCTGGGCGACGTCATCCTGAGTCTTCGTGCAGCCCGTCAGCTCAATCGCGGGGACGGCGATGTCGGCCCGCAGCCCCGAGCCAGCGCCACCGCCACCGCTGACGGTCGCCTGGGGAGCGACGCTCCCCTGTAGGGTCTGCAGCGAAGTGTTGCTCGGAACGACCTTGGACAGGTCCGCCAGCGCGGCGTGCCAGTCAAAGCGGGTCGTCGCGATCTCGCGAACCGTCTTGGCCCGCGCGGCTGCGAGCTGGGAGAAGCGGACGTAGTTGGCAAGCTGCGCGGCCGCCGCATGCTCCTGGACGATCTGCGCCTGGACGGTGGCGATCTCGGACTGGCGCTTCGAGATCGTGTTGTTCGTCAGTACGTAAAGCGTCATAAGACCGACCGCGACCGCCAGCACGCCGAGCACGGCGTAAGCCGGGCCAAGGCTCAGGCCGGTGCTCAAGCCCGCGCGGCGATTGTCGCTGGGGATGAGGTTTACGGCCTTCATGCCGCGATCTCCTCGACGGCAAGACCGGCAGCCACCGTGAGCTGGCCGGCGTCGACGCCGCTGAACCCGCCCGGTCGAGCTTCACTCACGGTTCCGACCTCGAGCGGCAGGCCGATCTCCTGACCGAGCTGCTCGGCGAAGCCGGGGATCGCCACCGCCGGCCCGGCGAGCACTGCCCGCTGCGTGACCGTCGCGTCAGTTTGCGTGGCGTGGAAGTCGAGTGAGTTACGCACCTCGTCGGCGATCCGTCGCACGCCGTCGGTGAGGACCTCGCGGGCCTCCAGCACGATCTCCTGCTCACCGTCGATCTCAGCGACGGGAGTCACCAGGCCGACGTGGCGAAGCCAGCCGTGGGCATGCTCGATCGTCAGCTCGCGGCGCTCGGCGAGCTCACTGGCGATCGCCTCGGTGCCGTGCGCGACGACCCTGGTGAAGACGCAGGTGCTGCCGACGGCGACCGCAAGATTGGTAATGCCGCCGACGGTGATGTAGAGCGTCGTGTCGGTGTCGCCCGCGCGGTGCAGCGCGCGGATCATGGCGAAAGCTGAGAGGTCGATCCCCGCGGGCCGCAGGCCGGCCTTACGGGTCGCGTGGAGCAGCTGCTGGATCATGTCGCGGCGAGCGGCGACGACGATCACCCTGGTCCGAGTGCCCTCGGCGGTTTCGACATCGCCGACGAGGTGGTACTCGAGCACTGCCTGATCGAGCGGCATCGGGATGTGATCCTGAGCCTGGAAGCGAACCGCCGACTCGATCTCCTTGCTCTCCTTCAGCGGAGGAAGGTCGAGCGTGCGCATGACGATCCGCTGGTTGGCGACGCCGAGGCGGACCTTCTTCGAAAGCTTGTGGTCGGCGAACATCTTGCGGAGCACGTCCGAGAGGGTGTCGACGTCGACAACCTCACCGTCGCGGACGACGCCCGGAGGCAGCGGAGCGCTTGCAGCGCGCTCGACGCTGACCGCGCCCGGACGCGACTCAACCGCAGCCACGTACCCAGGCTCGATGTCCAGTCCAACAACCCTCTTCCCCGAAACGAGTGCCATTCGGAGGAACTGATCGGCGCCTGGGCGAGAGAAGTTAAGCGGTGTCCAGCTGTCTCTGGACACATTGTTTCGACGGTGGGCGGAAGCAGCGCAGCCGGAGCGACGGATTCAGGCCACGAACCGCCAGGTGGCGAACTGGACTGCGAAGAACACCAGCCCGAGCGAGGACACCAATACCAGCTTGCGAGTCAGCCCGCGCTCCACGGCCCACGCGCCGCCCGCCATGAACAGCGGGAAAAGGACCGCGGCATAGCGGTCGAGCGCACGCAGCGGATCGCCGGATGTGGGGCTCGAGATCGTCACGAGCAGGGCGGCCACTGCGTAGATGACATACGCGGGCGAGAGCCGCTTGACGGCGCCGGCGAGCGCCGCGGCACACACGAGCAGCACCCCGAGCTGCAGCATCGGCGAATGGTCCGGAGGCGACGGGCGTCCGGCGAACGTGGCGTGGAGCTGCGTCCACGCGGCCACGACCCCGTCGCGAACCCCGCCAAACGGTCCGGTCAGATAATGGCCCCAGAACACGTCCTGTGCCTGCATCGACGCCATCCAGCCATATCCCTTGGCTGCCAGGAAGGCGCTGTAGGTAACGACGCCGGCGGGTATCAGAAGCCCCCACAGGACCTTGGGCATATGTCGCCGTATCGGCAGCGCGAGCCCCGGTGGCGTTGCCCGCTCGGTTCGCTTGCGGTGCTCCAGGAACAGCAGCACGAACGGGATCACGAGCAAGACGCCGGTCACCCGTGTCGCCGCGGCAAGACCGCCGAGCACCCCCGCGAGCAGCCAACGCTCGCGCCGGGCGGCGAGGAACATTCCCGCGGACAGCGCGAGAAACAGCGACTCGGTATAGACCGCTGAGAAGAACACCGCCATTGGGGTGAACGCGAGCAGCAGAACGGTCGCTCCGGCCGCCTCGGCGCCCAACTCGAGCTCCGTCAACCGACGGACGATCTCGAGTCCGACCAGCAGCGACACCAACGACACCATCAGCCCGGCGAGGGGCAAGGACCCAACGACCCACCCGACGGCGCGGATCAGCAACGGGTAGAGCGGAAAGAAGGCCGGGTCGTGGGAATTGGAGTAGCCGCTGTGAGCGATCTGGACGTACCAGATCGAATCCCATCGAATGGCGGGCGCCATGAGCACGTTGCCGACCCGGCCGAACGAGCTGCTGAGACTGTTCGGATCGACCGACCATTCATCCCCCGAGGTCCCCATCACCATCAATGCCACACACCCGGAGACCCAGACCAGCAGTCGGGAGCGCCAGAACGCGCCCCACGTCGAGAGCGACATCGTCTCCGCACGGTCCCGAGCTACCGAGATCGCCGACATCTACAACACCGCCGATCCGACCCATTGCCAGGTGGCGAACTGGATCGTGAAGAACACCAACAACAACACCAAGATCACGAGCAGCTTCCGCTCCGAGCCCCGCTCGACAGCCCATGCCGCCGCGCACATGAACAGCGGAAAGCGCATGCTCGCGTAGCGATCGAGACCGCGGAGGGGATCACCGATCGTCGGAGCGGCGAGCGCCTGCAGCAGACCCAGGATGACATACGTTCCGTACGCGACGGGAAGTCGCCTGAACACGCCAACGAGGAAGACGACCGCGACCGCAAACGCGGCGAACTGGAGGATCGAGTCGCTCTGGCTGAACGGCACGCTGACGCCCGTGATCTCCTGACCAAGCTCGTGCCAAGCCGCCCCCGCGCCCTGCCAGACGGCGGTCACCGGCAGGGCGATCCGGTGAGCCCAGTAGGTCTGTTGCGCGTGGAGGGTGGCGTCGGCGCCCAGTCCGCGCAGCGCCAGATAGCCCGAGAACACGGCGCTGGCGGCCGGAATCAGGGCGGCCCACAGGACCTCGGAACCGAACCGGTACTTCGGTTTCCACCACGCGCCGCTGCGCTGCGCCTTGAGGTCGGTACGCGGGCCGTAGAAGAACAACAGCACGACCGGGACCAGCAACAGCGAACCGCCGATCCGCGAGAGCGCAGCCAACCCCCCGAGCACGCCCGCCAACCACCACCGGCCCCGGCGTGCCGCGTAGAACGTGCCGGCGGACAGGGCGACGAACAGTGATTCGGTGTAGACCGCCGACATGAACAGGGCGAGCGGGCCGAACGCGATCAACTTGACCGTGGTGCCGGCCACGCGCGGCCCGAGCTCGAGCTCTGTCAGTCGGCGGATGATCTCAAGCCCAACGAACAGCGCCGCAAGCGAGATCAGGATCCCGGCAACCACCGCCGAGCCGGTGAACAGCGAGCCGATCCGGATCAAAAGTGGGTAGAGCGGCAGAAAGCCGGCGTCCTGCGCGGTGCGATACCCGTGCTCGGCGATCTGCAGGTACCAGATTGCGTCCCAGCGCACGGCCGGGGCGCTCAGCACGTTGCCGACCTGGCCGAACGAGGTCGAGATCCCGGCCGGGTCGTACTGGTGCAGGTTGAGGGTGGCGGTGCTGAGCGCGGCCACGGCCGTGCAGCCCACGAACCAGATCAGCAGTCGTGAGAGCGCGAACCAGCGCCAGGTGTCGCGCAGCGTCGATTCGTCGGGGCGCGAGGAGGAGATCCCGCCGAACCGCGGCGACGTTGCGCTCGCGCCTGCGACGGCTACCGGCCCGACGTCCATCTCGAGGTATCGGCAGTTGAGGGACCGGCGAGCAGCGAGAGCGCTATGAACGGGAACACCCAGACGAGGTACATGAAGGTCCAGTAGTTGCCGGCGAGCTGGACACCGAGCAGCACAGCCGCGCACAGCGCCGCAAACCGCACACGGTCATTGGCGAGCCGCGGCTCGCGCCACAGCCTCACCGCCCCTCCGGCGATCAGTGCCAACGTGAGAGCCTCGGTCAACTGCTGGAGCGGAACGCTCCCCGCGAATGTCCACAGCGTGTTCGGCGCCGTTCGCGTGAGCTGGAAGCTCATCGCGGTGACCATCCTGACCAGCGCGTCCGCGCCGCCCAGTGCTGCCAGGGCCGCGAGCATCGCCGCGCTGACCGCGACCGCGCTCAGCAGCGCGCGGCCGATTCCGGCGCGCCGCAGCGATGCGATCCACAGCGGAAACAACGCCGCCGGGACGAGCTTGAACCACGCCGCGAATGACAGGACCGCCGTCCCCGCACCGGGCTTTCGCCACAGCAGAAGGGCGCCGACCAACAACGCCGCCAGCACGATGTCGGTGGTTCCCGTGGACACCGTCACCAACAGCGGCGGGAACGTCAACCATGCGATCGCAGTCCGCAGACCGACGAGCTCGGCAGCGCGTCTCTCGCCCGCCACCGGCCGGCGAGGGCGACTGGCCGCGAGCCGAGCGACCCCCCACGCCGCGAGCAGCGCCGCACACACCGCGACCCACAGCGAGGGATCGGCGTCATCGAAAACCGTGTGCACCGGCAAGAACAACGCGAACGGCGTGTAGAGCAGGTATGAAGCGATCGGGTATGTGTCGCCGTGGAGGATGTCGCCGACGTGGCCGTAAGGCAGAAGGCCGTGCACGATTGAGGTTGCCCCTTCCATCACGGCATAGCCGACATCGATGACGCTGGGTGAGCTCAGGCCGACCATCGCGACGATCAACGCGCAGCTGAGCGCCAGCAGCCGGAGCAGTCGAAGCTGCTGGGTCGCCGACCAGCTTCGCGTCAGCTGTTCGTAGATTGGCGTCGCCCGTCGCACTTCCCGTTGTGGCCCGAGGCCGCGCCATGCGCACCTGATCGCCAGATAGGCCATCGCGGCGTAGCTGACGTACACCATCCGGTCGAGCATCCAGTGGTTGAAGAGAACGATCGACAGCGCGGTGCTGGCCACGACGGCGACGTCGAGATTGCGGATCCGGCGCAGCGGCCATACCGCGCTCATCAGCACAAACACCGCGCACAGACCAAGGACGACCTGTAGTTCATTGGCGATGTCGCTGCCGTAGACGTACCTCGTGTGCGTCAGGTTGCTCTGGTCGAGCACGAGAACGCGGCCGCCGCTGCCCCGCACGTCGACGGTGGCAACCAGGCGGGGGCCCCGATAAAAGCCGAGCATCTCGTAGTGCCGATCGACAGCGGTCACGTCCAGGCGGGTCCAATGGACCGTGCTCAGCATCGAGCGCGTGCTGCGGTTAGCGAGCGCGTGCTGGAGGGCGACGGCCTTGGGAACGGCGATGTGGGGCGGCTGATAGGTGGCAAGCAGCGCCGCCCAGGCGAGCGCGAGCGTCGCCACCGCCACGACGAGCGCGGGATGGTTGCCGAGGGGACCCCGGACCCGCGCCGACAGCCGCGGACGAACTGGGGTCAGAAGCGTTGCCGAGGTTGACGACATGATCGAATGGCCCGCTGGCGGCGGGCCGTCCTCAGCATCGGCAGGCCCAGACGGCCGCTTGAGCGTCAGCCCATCGTGTGCAGGTACCAGTGGACGATCTGCGCGCCGACGAGCAGGGCCACGATCCCGCCGAGCGCGAGAAACGGACCGAACGGCACGGCCGTCTTTCGTCCCTTGGCGACACCGAGCCTGGCCATGATCACGACGCCGACCGTCGTCGCGGCGACGACGCCGACCAGCAACGCCACAGCGGACGCGGCGCCCAGGAACAGGCCGAGCACAGCGGCCAGTTTCACATCACCCATTCCCATGCCGCGCGGGTATGCCAGCACGAACACGAGCAGAAAACCGCCGGCCGCCGCCCCGGCGATCAACTGCTCGGGAACGCCTGACGGTCTGGTCGCCAACCCGATCACGATCGCCGCGACCGCGGCCGGGAACGTGATCTTGTTGGGGATGATCCGGTGCTCGAAGTCGATCACGGCGACGGGCACCAGGACGACGACGAGTACGAGTCCGAGTGCGATGTCGTGGGCGGAGTGCTTTGTCAGTACCACCGTGACCGCCAGCAACGTGGTCACGGCTTCGACGATCGGGTAACGGGCGGAGATCGGCTCGGCGCAGGATCGGCACCGCCCTCGCAGCAACAGCCAACCGAAGATCGGAATGTTGTCGTAGGGCTTTACGCCCGATCCGCAGTTGGGGCAGTGGGAGCCGGGCGAGACCAGCGATTCGCCGCGCGGCAGCCGGTAGGTGAGGACGTTCAGGAACGAGCCGATCACGGCTCCGTAGACCACGCTGAGCGCTACGGCCATGGCCGGCACCTCAGCCGCCCACCAGGGCCGGGGCGCGTTGGTCGTTGGGCACAATCTCGATCGTCCGTCCGCGTCGCTCGTCCACTGCGGGTGCCGCGTCGGTCGCGCGTCCCAGCACCGCGACCAGCACGAACGGAACGAACCAGATGATGTAGTAGTAGAACCAGTGGGTGGCGGGGAGCTGGATGGCGATCGTCACCGCGGCGGCGAGGGCACACACCTGGACCAGCGTTCGCGGCCGGCGTTCGACCGCCACGGCCAGGGCAAGCGCGACCGCGGCGACCTCCAGGACCTTCTGCAGCGGAGCCAGCCCGGGGTGCATGCCCCACGGAGAGAAGACATCGATGCGGTTTATCTGAAAGCCGATCGTGTGGTTGTAGAACTCGGCCAGCCCCCCGCTCGGCAGGTAGAGACCGATCGACACCACGAGCACGGCCGCAAACGAAGCGATGCACACGACCGCGCCCTTCAAACCGCGATCGCGCCGGCCAGCGAACAGCGGCAGCAGCGCGCCCGGGGAGAACTTGGCGGCGGTGGCCAGGCCCAGCAGCGCCCCCCGCGCCGCCGGCGAGCTGAACGCAAGAAGCGCAAATACCGAGAGCATCGCGACGAGCCCATCGTTGCTGTGCTCCATCAGCCCCATCAGCGTGAACGGACATGCCGCCCATGCCCATCCCAGAGCGAGGCCCAGCCTCAGCCCCTCGCGCCCGGGCCGCAGGCGACGGCCCAGCAGCACCAGGCCGACCACGGTGGCGAGGTCGAACGTCAGCGACGCGGCATGGGCAGCCGGGAGGGAGTCCCAGCTGCCATGCCACGGGAACAGCAGCACGAACGGCACATAGGCCAGGTAAGCGATCGGGCCGTAGGTGTCGGGGTGACCGGTTGCCGCGTAGTAGAGCGGCTGGCCGTGGATGGCGTGACTGGCGCCGATCACAGACGCGTAGCCGACGTCGATGACCAGGCCGTCAACCAGGCTGAGCACGACACGAGCGGCGACGAGGATCAGCAGACCGATCCCGAGCACACGCGGCGAGAGCCAGGGAGCGAGTCCACCGTCCGACTTGGGGGCGCGCAGTCCGATCCCGAGCATCCGCACCAGCAGGTACACGAGCGGCGGATAGGCGAGCCATACCGCGGCCTCGAAGTGAGCGTTGTTGAACAGCCAGTAGGACAGCAGGAACGACAGCACCACGAGCGCGTCGAGGTGGCGGAGGCGCACCAGTCGCCTGAGGTCGAGGAACGGGACCAGGAACAACAGCGCAAAGGGAACGACCACCCAGGGTGAATCGAAGATCGGCGCGTAGTGCCCGCGGGCCCACACCGCGGCGGCCTGCGGACCGGTCCACACCCGGGTGACGTGGGCGTTGCGGGTCTCGTCGACCTCGGCCACGATCCTCGATCCGTACGCGAAGTCGACCGCCCAGATCTGACCGTTCCAAACCAGCGGCTTCACGAACAGCGGATGCATGTGCCGGTGTAGCGCCAGCATCGTCGCATTGGACTCGGCCGCCGCTACCGCCTGCGTCCCGGTGCTCGTAAATCCGGGCGGCGTGTACCCCTGATACGGGATTCCGGTGACCGGCTCCTGGAGGCTGTTGCCAGAAGCTACGGCCCGGGACTGCGATGAAGCGAGCGCCACCGACGGACTGGCCAGTGCGACCAGCAGGGCAACTGTCGCTATCGCGATTCGCACCTAAGCGTTATCGGCGGCGCAGCTTGGTGCTTGAGCCAGGGCCAATGCCGCGGGGCCGACCGCGCTGCTGGATCGAACGACCTGACTGACCAGGTAGCCACCGAGGATCAAGCCCCAAGCGAGCGACAGCGCGTTCAGTTCGGCAGCGCCGAGGTGACCCGCCGCGCGAAACGTCAACGACACCGCCGCGAGTGTGCACACCGCGACCATCGGCAACCGTCCCAGCACCGCCGCCTCCCAGATCGCCACCACGATCAACAAAGGCGCGTAGTAGTACTCGACCGGGCCGGGATCGATCAGGCACCGCAACAGCGCGAGCAGCGCCACCAGCGCCAGCGGATCGGTGCGCACGCCCCGCGCCGCAGCGGCCCTCCACAGCCCGATCGCGACCACGAGCGAGGCGATGAACCCGATCGCCAGCGCCGAGGACTTGTCCAGCGAGGCCGGCAGCACGCCGACGAGCGGTGCCCCCGCGGGAATGTCAGCGGGCCTCGAACTGAGCGGCCACCAGCCGCTGATCGCGTTGACGAGGTGCGTGTTGCCGAGCGAGCGGCTCGCGGCGGAGAAGGCATGTGGGTCGGCCAGCACCGGCGGCGCCAGCAGCAACAGCGCCGTCCCGCCGGCGATCGCGCACACGAGCCGGCGCCGCTCCGGCACGGCGACGAGAACGGGCAGGACGCCGATCACCGCCCACTCTTTGGTCCCGATCGCCACGCCCAGCAGTACACCTGCCCACGCTGGACGTCCTCGCATCGCCGCCAGCGTCGCGGCCGCGACCGCGACCGCCGCGAGCAGCTCCTCCGGATGACCCGAGCTCAGCGCGTTGCTGCTCACGGGAGACAGCAGGATCAGAGCCGCCGCCAGCATCGCGCCGGCGACGGCGCCGGGCGAGGAGCGACGGGCCATCACCCAGGCGGCGAACAAGGCGCACGGCAGCAGACAGGCGAGGACGCCGAGCCGGTAGCCGGTCAGTCCGCCGGCGCCGATCGCCGAGCCGACCGCGACGAACGGCACGCGGATGATCAGCGACGACAGGCCCATCAGCGGTTGATGACTGGCGAACGTACCCAGCTGCCCGTGTGCCAAGGCGAGCAGTGCCGGCCCGGCGTTGTCGCCGGAGACCGCGCCGTGGACTTGGTAGTCGCCGCTCCCCTGGACTGAGAGGGAGGCGAAGACGGCAGCGCCACACGCCAGCAGTCCCCCGGCGACCGCGAAGAGACGCCCGAAGCTGACCGCAGGGTTGCGTCGGTGGCTGAGCGCGCTCATGCGGGAAGCGCCTGCGGGATCTCGACCGCCTGGTCGAGGTCGCGACGGTGAGGATGGCCGCGCAGCAGGACGAGGGCCAGGTACGTGGTCAAGCCAATGGTCATCGTCACGTAGCCGAGCACGAGCGGCGTGGTCGTGAACACGTGGTACTCGAGCCCCCAGATCCCGGCGATGGTGAGCAGCGAGATGAGCGGTAGGCCGCGTCGCGTGATCGTCTCCCACGCCAGCAGTGCGATCACGAACGGCACGTGGTAGTAGGAGACGTTCGAGGGGTCCAGCGTGCAGCGCAGCAAGACCAGCAGAGCCAGCAGGCCCAGCGCATCGGCCGGGTCACGGTCGGTCCGGCTGCGCTGAAAGCGCCAGCCGACGAGCACAGCGACGGCCGGGATCAACCAGAACACCTTTGTCCGCGTCAGCCCGAACGGCAACAGGTGTGACGTGGCCGTCTCGGGACCACCGATGACCTGCACCGTGACCGTGTGCGAGACGCTGAACGGGAACCACCACGACAGCATGCTGACTTCGTTGAGGTTGCCGATCAGCTTGGCGGCGCTGGAGAACGCGGCCGGATCGGCCAGCGGCAGCGCTAATGCGAGCGGCGCACCGACGGCCGCCGCCACGGCGAGCATCCGAAGCCGGCCGGCGCGGCAGGCGATGAATACTGGCACGACCGCGACCGGCGTCCACTGCTTGGTCCCGAGCGCGACGCCGAGGAGCGCACCGGCGAGCACCGGCCGGTCGTCGAGCGCCGCGAGCACAGCGCCGACACACAGCGCGCCCGCGAGCAGTTCTTCAGGATGCCCCCCAAGACGGGCGCCGATCGTCAGCGGACTCAGCACCATCAGCGTGACGGCGCCGAGCGCGACCGGCCACGGCTGCCCCCGGGCGTGTGCCTTGCCGGCCACCACGACCCCCAACCAGCCGACGACGAGAGCGCAGGCGAACACGCCGAACTGATAGCCGAGCATCATCCGACTGCTGAAGATCGAGGCCAGGGCGACGAATGGCGCCCGCCACAGGATCGAGGTCAAGCCGATCACCGGCTGCTGGTGTGCCATCCCGGCGAGGTCGCCATGCAGGAGCGCCGTGATCGCGGGGAGTGGACTGTCACCCGTCTTCATCCCGGCGCCGTAGTCGACCGATCCGGTTGTCTCCACCGCGAGTGCCGCGGCCGGCACCGACGCGGCCAGCAAACCCAAGCTAATGCGAGTGGTTGGTTTCACAGAAGCGGTTCTGGAAAAAGTTGGGGCGGGCACTCAGGCCCGCCCCAACCAAGGTCCACTCGTGACCTTTATTACCAGGTGCTTGCGGAGCAACCGCCCGGGCTGCCGCCACCGCTGCCGGTGGAGCAGGTGCGGGCCACGCTACCGCTGGTGTCGGTCAGCGTGAACGCATCGCCCGTCGAAGAAGCGGTCGAAACGAGCGTGTAGCCCGTCGTGCCGTTGCCGGTCACCGTCGTGAGCGAGGAGCCCGTGCCGGTGTCGCCGAGCGTCGGCTCGATGGCGACCAGATCGGACTTGTTGGAGGTGTACGTACCGTTGTGATCGGTCGCGTACGTCTCCATCGCCGTCTGAGCGGTCTTGACCTGCGACTTCGCCGCAGCGTCATATGCCTTGCCGCGCTGGTTGAGGAACGCCGGGATCGCGATCGCGGCAAGAATGCCGATGATCAGGATCACGACGAGGAGCTCGATCAGGGTGAAACCCTTCTCTTCCTCGGCGCGACGACGTAGCTTTTGAAGCATTGATCCTCCTGGGATCGGTGGATTGGGTCTCGCCAGATCCCTTGGTTCCTTGCCAACGCGGCTCGGACAGCTTCGAGCTTTTGGTGGCAACCCGGCTTCCTCCCCGACGGAGACCCGTGGCTTTGCGTCCCACCCTCGCGAGCGGTTTGCCTTTGGCACCGAATGGCTCTGGCAGCGAAGGTATCGGGCGCCAAGCACTGAGGCTTGACGACTTTGGACGTTTTTCCGACCGCTGTCAGTTAGCCGTCTGGACGCTCTGCCGGGGATGCCTTCGCATCCCGCCCACGCTCGAATCTTCCGGTGCCGCCACACCATGGGCAAGTCACGGTGTGACTCTCACCACCGAGGTTCGAGATCACCTTTCCGGTCCCGCGGCACGGGCTGCACACAGCCGGCGCCGGCGCGGCCCGATCCTCGCCCGTGGTCATCCGCGTACCGCCACGAGCACACCGTCGCCGACCGGGGTGACCGTGGCCACCAAACTCCGATCCCGCGTCAACCGCTCGTTGAAGGCTCGCGCGCCCGCGATCTGCGCATCGGTCCAGTTGCCATCGCCGTGCCCCTCGGCGACGGTACCCGACATCAGGACGTTGTCGACGGCGAGCACTCCGCCCGTTCGCAGCAACGGCAGCAACAGATCGAGGTAGTCGCCGTACTGAGCCTTCACGCCGTCGATGAATCCCATGTGGAAGCCACCGTCGAGCGTGGCCAGCCCCTCGCGGGCATCCTGCAGCCGCAGGTCGGCGCGGTCGAGAACGCCCGCGCGCTCGAGGTAATCCCGGGCCGCGCCGTGGCGCTCCGGGTCCACCTCAAAGGAGACGATCTGACCGTCGGCCGGGAGCGCGCGCGCCATGTACAGCGTCGAGACTCCGATCGCCGTTCCGACCTCGACGATCCGCCGGGCGCCGCATGCGAGAGCCAGGACACGGAGCAGCTGCCCGGTCGTGGCTCCCACGACCGGAACGTGGTCGCGGCCCGCATGGGCCTCCATCTCGGCCAGGACCGGGTCGGGCTCAGGCCCGAGCGACTGCAGGTAGGCGGCGACGGCGTCGGTGACGATCACGGGACGGCACGATAGCGGCGGGGCGGGCCAGGACGAAGATGAAGGGCACCATCGCCGCCATGTACGCGAGCCACTGGACGTCCTGATTCGCATTCGTCGAGATCGGTCCGAAGACGAGCCACAGCAATCCGGTCGCAAGCATCGAGAGCAGTGGCGCGGACGCCCCCGACGCCTCCCATGCCACCAGCGCCAGCACGAACGGCAGCTCGTAGTAGACGTGATTCGAGGGATCGAGCACGCATCGGAGCAGCAGCAACAGCGCCAGCAGGGCGAGGCAATCGGACGCGGTCCGGTCCCGGCGACGAGCCAGCGGGATTGACAGCGGGACCATCAGCGCGACCGCAAGCTCGCGCGCGTGGTCGGTGATCAGCGCCGGCAGGTAGTGCCCGGGGGTGACAGTGGGATCGTGTGCCAGGTGCGCCAGCGGCCACCACAGCTCCTGCGGGTGAGCGACGACCGAGAGGCCACCGAGAGAGTGGACGAACGGTCCGGGCGCCGCGAAGTAGGCGGTTCCGAACCACGCCGCGCAGATGGCTGCGGCCAGCGCCCCCAGCCGGCCCCGTCGGTGTGGCGCGGCGAGGAGGGTGGGCGCGATCGCGAGCAGCGCCCACGGCTTGTTGATGATCGCCAGCGCCAGCGCGACCGCCGACAGCGTCGGACGGTCATCGGCGGCCAGCAGCACAGCCGCGACCGACAGCGCCGCGCCCAGGACCTCCTCGGGGTGGCCGACGAGGATCGCGTCGAGGATCGCCGGCAAGCCCACACACAGCGCGACGACGGCCGCTCGCGCCGCCGTCGAGCATCCCCGCTCACACATCCCTCGGGCGAGCCACAGGCCAAGCGCCCCCGAGACCAGCGTGCACTCGAGCGCGCCGAACCGGAAGATTGCGATCTGGCTGCCGTCCAGCAGCTTCCCGAGCAGCGCCCCCGGCGCCCGCAGCAGCACGGACCCGCCGGCTCCGTCGTTGGGCAGGAGGTTGAAGAACGCGCCCAGCTGGCCGTCCAGCAGGGCGTTCATCGGGGGGGCGAACGTCAGCGGGTAGTCGCCGCCCGTCTGGACGTGGAAGCCGAGCCACGCCACCCAGACCGCGCCGAACGCCACCAGCGTCAGAGAAACGGCACGTCTCGCGGCAACTCGCAAGGCGGCGGCGGTTAGTTCCCGATCTGGTTGTAAACGTCGAACAGAGGCAGGTACATCGAGATCACGATGACCCCGACAATCCCGCCGACGAGGATGATCATCGCGGGCTCGAGGATCGAGGTCAGCGCCTTGACCGCGGCCGCCACCTCGTCCTCATAGAAGTCGGCGACCTTGGCCAGCATCGTATCCAGCGCGCCGGTCTCCTCCCCTACTCCGACCATGTGGGCCACCATCGGCGGAAACACCTTGGCCCGGCTGAGCGGCTCGGAGATCGTGCCGCCGTTCTTGACGTTCGCGATGACGTCCGCCATCGACCGTTCGATCACGGCGTTCCCGGCGGTCTTGCCGGTGATCTCGATCGCCTGCATGATCGGGACGCCGGCGGAGACCAACGACGCGAACGTCCGCGACCAGCGCGCGATCGCGACCTTCTGGACGACGTCGCCGATCTTCATCGGCACCCTCAGTCTGAAGGCATCCCACCGCGGCCGGCCCCACTTCGACTTCTTGAAGTAGATGAACCCGGTCGAGGTGCAGACGAAGAACAGGATCAGGATGTACCACTGGTCGTTGATCAGGTGCGAGAACTTCACCATGAACGCCGTCAGCGTCGGGAGCTTGCCTCCGAACTGCTTGAACACTCCCTCGAACACCGGGATCAGGAACGCGACCAGCGCCAGCAGCACGATCGTCGCGAAGGTGATCACCATCGTCGGGTAGATCATCGCTCCGCGGACCTGGCGTCGCAGCGATGCGTCCTTCTCGAGCTGATCGGCGGTCCGCATCAGCGACTCCTCGAGCACACCGCCGGTCTCCCCCGCTCTGACCATCGACACGAACAGCGGGTTGAACACCTTCGGGTGGCGCTCGAGCGCGTCGGAGAGCATCATGCCGGCCTCGACGTCCCCGCGAACGCTCGCGAGCGTCTCCTTTAGCAGGCTGTTGTCGCTCTGTTCCTCGAGCACCGTCAGCGCCCGAAGGATCGTCATGCCGGAGGAGATCATCGTCGAGAGCTGCCTCGTCGCGACCGCCAGCTCGCTGGCCTTGACGCGCCTGAAGAGCTCGATATTGAGCTCCTTGGAGCGGTACTTGTGCGCAATCTCGGTCACGACCAAGCCGCGCTCCTTGAGCTGATCGGCAACCGCCTGCTTGGAGACCGCCTCGACCTCACCGCGCGCCGGCGCGCCGGCGAGATCCATTGCCTTGAAGGTGTAAGTAGCCATCGTTTAGACCGCCGTCTTGTGGCCGTTGGATATAGGAGCGCCCCCGAGCAGGCGACGCAGCTCTTCAACCGAATGCGCTCTGGACTCGGCGAGCTGGCGGGTGATCTTTCCCGCGCGGGTCAGTTGGGCGAGCGAGGCGTCCATCGTCTGCATTCCGAAGGAGCCGCCGGTCTGGAGCACCGAATAGATCTGGTGGCTCTTGCCTTCGCGGATCAGGTTCCGGACCGCCGGGGTCGGCACCAGCACCTCGGTGGCCACACAGCGTCCGGCGCCGTCGGCGGTCGGCAGCAGGGTCTGGGTCATGATCCCCTGGAGCGCCACCGCCAGCATCGCGCGGATCTGCCCCTGCTGCGCCGACGGGAACACGTCGATGATCCGGTCGATCGTCTGCGGCGTGTCCTGTGTGTGAAGGGTCGCGAACACGAGGTGGCCGGTCTCCGCCGCGGTGATCGCGGTCGAGATCGTCTCCAGGTCGCGCATTTCGCCGACGAGGATCACATCGGGGTCCTGGCGCAGCGCCGCCTTCAGCGCATCGGCGAAGCTGGTCGCGTCGGCGCCGAGCTCGCGCTGGTTGACCATGCACTTCTTGTGCCGGTGCAGGAACTCGATCGGATCCTCGATCGTCATGATGTGCTCTTCACGGTTTTCGTTGATCACGTCGATCAGCGAGGCCAGCGAGGTCGACTTGCCCGAGCCGGTCGGACCCGTTACGAGCACGAGCCCGCGGGGCTTGTTGGCGAACTCCCTGACCACCGGTGGCAGCCCGAGGTTCGCGAGCGGCACGATCTCGAACGGGATCAGGCGGAAGGCCGCGCCGAGGCTGGAGCGCTGGAAGTAGGCGTTGACGCGGAAACGGGCGGTCCCCGGAACCTGGTAGGCCAGGTCGAGCTGCCAGTTGGTCTCGAGCTTCTGGCGCTGGGCGTTGGAGAGGATTGAGTAGACGATCTCACGCGTATCCGTGGGCGTCAGCTGCGGGTAGCCCTCCATCGGCGTCAGCCGGCCGCGCACGCGGACCATCGGCGGCGCACCCGCGGTGATGTGAAGGTCTGAAGCTCGTCGGTCAACGACCTCGAGCAGGACGTCAGCGAAGTCAAGCTCCATGCCTTGCCTCTCTATTCAGCGGTGGCGAACCGGTTGCCATCGCTGCTCTATCGGCAGATCAGCCCGAACCCGTTACGCGAGCGACTTCGGCCATGGACGTCAGTCCAGACTTGACCTTGTCCAGACCGTCCTCGCGCAGGCGCCGCATCCCTTCGCGCATCGCCGCCGCGGTGATCTGAGCGGCGGACGAGCGCTCGAGCGTGAGCGAGCGGATCTCGTCGTTCATCAGCATCACCTCGAACAGGCCGACCCTTCCGCGATAGCCCATCCCCCCGCACCGCACACATCCGGCCGGCTCGTAGGCCTCGATGTCGAATTGAGCGGCAAAGCCGTGGTCCCGGAGCACATCCGAGGGGATGATCGTGCGCTGCTTGCAGTGGGAGCAAAGGGTGCGGGCCAGCCGCTGCGCCACCACGCAGTCGAGCGCCGAGGCGACAAGGAACGGCTCGATGCCCATCTCGATCAGGCGCGTGATCGACGAGGGAGCGTCGTTGGTGTGCAGCGTCGAGAGCACCATGTGTCCGGTGAGCGCGCCCTCGATCGCGATCTGCGCGGTCTGACTGTCGCGGATCTCGCCGACCATCAGGATGTCCGGGTCGGCGCGCATCATCGACCGCAGCCCGTTGGCGAACGTCAGGCCGGCCTTGTTGTTGACCTGGACCTGGGTGATCCCCCGGATTTGGTACTCGACGGGGTCCTCGATCGTGATGATGTTCTTCTCGGGCGTGTTGAGCTCGACGAGCGCCCCGTACAGGCTCGTGGACTTGCCCGACCCGGTCGGCCCGGTGACGAGCACGGCGCCGTGCGCCTTGTTGAACGACTTGCGGAAGCGATCGAGCTCGTGCGGCTGGTAGCCGAGCTTCTCGAGCTCGAGCCTGATGCTCTCCTTGTCGAGGATTCGCAGGACGACGGACTCGCCGTGGACGCTCGGAATCGTCACCGCCCGGATGTCGACGTGGCGGCCCTCGATCGTCAGGCCGACGCGGCCGTCCTGGGGCACCCGACGCTCGGCGATGTCGAGGTCGGCCATGATCTTCAGTCGCGACACGACGCCCGACACCATGCGCTTCGGCACGGTCGTCTCCTCGTTGAGCACACCGTCGATGCGCATTCGAACCCGGAGCTCGCGCCCTGCCCGGCCATTCTCGTCGGTTTGGGGCTCGAAGTGGATGTCGGATGCGCCCTGCTCGGCTGCCTGAGCGATGATCGAGTGCACGAGCTTGATCACCGGCGCGTCCTCCGCCGACTCGCGGAGGTCGACGATCTCCATCGGCGAGGCGCCGTCCTCGCCCTCCTGGACGGCCTCCTGGACGGCCTCCTCGAACCGGTTCATCCGGGCGATCAGCGACGTGATGTCCTCGAACGAGGCGACGGCGGGCTTGACGTCCAGACGGGTCAGCAGCGCGATGTCGTCGATCGCCAGCACGTTGGCCGGGTCGGACATCGCCACGAGCAACGTCTTGTCGTCCAGGTATGTGACCGGAACGGCGCCGTAGCGTTTGGCCGCGGTGGCGCTGAGGAGGTTGGCGGCGCTCATGTCGATCTTGAAGATGCCGAGGTCGAGGTGGTCGAGGCCGTAGCGCTCGGCCATCGCCCGCGAGAGCTGCTCGGAGCTGATCATCGACTCCTCGACCATCAGCCGCTCGGGCGGCATCCCGCGCGACTTCGCCTCCTCGATGGCACGCTGGACGCGCGTCTGGTCGGCGAAGCCGAGCTCCACGAGGACGTCGGTCACGAACCGGCCGGATCCGCCGCGCCGCTTCGGCGGCGTCACGCCGGCGACGATCGGGGCGTCCGGCTCCTCGTAGGACTCCTCAACTGCGCGTAGACGAGGCGCTTGTTCGGTCACTGGGGCCTCCCGACGGCAGCGCGCATCGCCGCGGCGGGCGCCGCGATGCCCGTGAAGCGTTCGAAGCTCAGGGCGCCTTGGCCGACGAGCAACCCGAGCCCGTCGACGGCGGCGACCGACCGCGCGCGCGCCGCTTGCACGAGAGCCGTCTCGGTAGCTGTGTAGACGAGATCAACCACGCATCGGTACCGACTGATGTCATCGGCCCTGAGCGGTAGCTCCTTGAAAACACTGCCCTTTCCGTCGAGTCCGGCCGGTGTGCAGTGGATGAGGAGATCGGCCTCCTCGAGCCGGTCGACGGCGACAGCGCCGAGCTCGTCGGCGAGTCTTTGGGCGCGCTCGGGGGTGCGATTCCACACCCGGACCTCGCCGGCGCCGGCATCCAGCAGCGCCCACACAGCCGCCCGCGCGCTCCCGCCGGCGCCGAGCACGAGCGCGGTCGCCCCCTCCGGGGAGAACGGCAGGGCGTCGATCAGCGCCGGAGCGTCGGTGTTGTCCGCCTCGATCCCCCCGTCCTCGTCGAACAGGAGCGTGTTGGCGGCGCCGATCGACCGGGCCCGCGCCGTCGCCTCGCCGGCGAGCGCCAGCGCGCGCTCCTTGTGAGGGATCGTCACGTTCGCGCCCCGGAAGCCCGCGGCGGGCAGTGCCCTGGTGGTTTCCTCGAACAGCTCGGGCGGGACCGGCAGCAGCTGGTAGCGCCAGCCGGTCAGGCCCACCGCCTGGAGCGCCGCGTTGTGCATCGCCGGCGACCGGCTGTGGGCGACGGGCCAGCCGAGGACGCCGAGGCGGGTTCGCTCAGCCGCTGGCAATCGTCAGCAGTGCGTCGGCGACTTGCCGCCGCGCGCCGTGCGCGCCGCCTGGTAGGCCTGTGCCTCGCGCTGGAACTGGGCGTAGTTCGAGGCGAACACGGAAGCCCCATTGCCGCACGGCTTGGCCACGAAGTACAGGTAGTTCGTCCGCGCCGGGTGAGCTGCCGCCTCGATCGCGGCCATTCCTGGGCTGTTGATCGGCCCCAGCGGGAGCCCGGGATGGACCCTCGTGTTGTAGGGAGAGGACGAGCGCAGCTGTGCGTTGGTCAACGGCGTCGTGAAGTTGCCCGTCGCGTAGCGGGTGGTGGCATCGATCCCGAGCAGCATCCCGTCGCGCAGACGGTTGTAGATCACCGATGAGACCAGCGGCATGTCATGGAGCGTCTGCGCCTCGCCCTGGACCATCGAGGCGATCGTGAGGACGTCGAATGGCGTCAGGTGCTTGCTCCGGGCATACGACAGGTTCACGGTGCCGAACCGCTGTTTGAAGGTCTTGAGCTGATCGCTGACGAGATCGCTGATCCGGATCGGGTCGCGGAGCTGATAGGTCGACGGGAAGAGAAAGCCCTCGAGCGACGGCAGCGAACGCGGCGCCCCGAATGCCCTCAGGTTGATCAGCGGTGAGCGGCGGGTGGCGGCGAGGTAGTTGCCGCGGATGTGTTCGGCGCGCAGGACCGCGGCGATCTTGGCGCGGGTGTCTCCCTCGATGATCGTCAGGTTGCTCACTTTGGCCGCCCTCGGCGGGGTCGTCAGGGCGGTGAGCACCGCGCTGTAGGGCATGTCGAGCTTCAGCTGATAGGTCCCGGCGCGCATGTCGCTGCGATCGCCGGCGAGCGTCGCGCGGGCGTTGAAGAAGAAGCTTGAGTCGATCACACCCTCGCGCTCGAGCAGATCGCCAATCTGGCTCGAGGTCGAATGCGCCGGGATCGTGACGGCGACGCTGCCGTGCCCCGAACCGTGGAATGGCTGCAGGAGCTCGACGAGGAACCAGATCACGCCTCCGGCGAGCACCAGCGCGAGCAGGGACAGCACTCGGATCCCCCAGGAGTGGCGGCGTTGCGGCTTGGCCGGACGACCCGGACGCCCGGAGGTCTCGGCGATGCGCTGGCGCTGGAGTCGCGAGATCCGCTTGGTCCCGGCGGGGACCTCGTCGTCGTCGTCCTCGTAGTCGTCGAAGATCGGGTCCTCCCCGCCCTCTTCCGTTCGGTCCGGGTCCTCCCCGTCCTCTTCCGTTCGGTCCGGGTCCTCCCCGTCCTCTTCCGTTCGGTCCGGCTCCTCGGGCTCCGGCTCGTCGTACGAGGCGGCCGCCTCGGGCTCCTCCTGGGAGGCCACCGGGCCGGAGCCGGCCCGCTCTGCGCGCCGGCGCTCGCGCTCGATGCGCGCCGCCTCGCGCTCCTCGTCGCTGCGCTCCACCCCCTCGGTCACGACGCCGCTTCCGGGGAGGTTCCGTGGGCCGCCAGCCACCCCTCGAGCAGATGGGCGGCCGCGCGCGAGTCCTCGCTCGCCTGGCCGCCGGTTCGCTCCGCCAGGCGCGTCGTGAACCGCTCGTCGTAGAGCTCCACGGGGACGGGCAGCTGGCGCTCGAGCGCCGCCGCAAACTCGCGCGTCTCGACCGTCTGGGCGGTGTCGGCACCCGACAGCGAAAGCGGCAGCCCGATTACCACGCGGCCGACGTCGAGCTGGGCCACGAGCGCCCGCAGACGCCCGAACCCGCGGCGGGATCGAGGTGAAAGCACAGGATCGATTGGTGTCGCAAGCACGCCGGTTGGGTCGCTCACCGCACAACCACATCGCGCGCTGCCGTAATCGAGCGCGAGCACTCGCATGACCTTATCGGCTGAGGGCCGCCTCGATCGCTCTACGCGCCGCCTCGATTGCGTCGGGCAACTTGGCCGCGTCCCGTCCGCCCGCGCGGGCGAGCGTGTCGCGCCCGCCTCCGCCGCCCCCCACCTCAGCAGCGGCGATCCTTACGATCTCCTTGGCGCGCACACCACGGGCGACGAGCGACGGCGCGACGCTGGCGATCAGGTCGACCCGGCCCTCGCCAGAGCTGCCGAGGACGATCGCTGCGTCGCCGAGCTTGGCCTTCAGCCGGTCGGCGATCTCGAGCAGCGCCTTGCCGTCAGCGCCCTCCACGGCGGCCGTTAGGACGCGCGCGCCATCGAGCGCCTCCGCGCCTGAGGCGAGGCCGTCGATGTCGATCGCGCCGTTGCCGGCGCCGCCCTCGCGCGCGGCGCGCTCGAGCTGGCGCACCCGCCCGCGGAGCTCGTCGACGGCTTCGGGGACCGCCTCCGGCGGCACCCGCAGAGTCGTCGCCGCGTTGCGCAGCACGTCGTCGTGCCGGCGCATCAGCTCGACCGCGGCGGGCCCGGTCAGCGCCTCGATCCGCCTGACGTTGGCGGCGCTCGAGCTCTCGCCGGTGAGCTTGAACAGCCCGATCTCTGAGGTCGAGCGCACGTGCGTGCCGCCGCACAGCTCCCGTGAGAACGAGCCGTCTCCGACCTCGACCATCCGCACGACGTCGCCGTACTTCTCGCCGAACAGAGCCATCGCTCCCAACCGCTTGGCTTCGTCGAGCGTCGTCGTTAGCGCGCGGACCGGCTGGCTCTCGAGAATCCAGCTGTTCACCTGATCCTCGATCGCGCGCAGCTCCTCCGCCGACAGCGCGCTGCCGTGGGTGAAGTCGAACCGCAGTTTGTCCGGCCCCACGTACGAACCGGCCTGGTGGACGTGGGTCCCCAGCAGCTGCCTGAGTGCCGCGTGCAGCAGATGGGTGGCTGTGTGGTTGCACTCGGTGGCGTGTCGCGTGGCCCGGTCGACGTGGGCGTGCACCCGCTCGCCCGGCTCGAGCGTCCCGCGCTCGGGCACGAGCGCTACGACCTGGTCGTCGCCGAGGCGCAGCACGTCCTCGACCCGCGCCAGGCAGTCGCCGTCGGCGCACTCGACATACCCGGAGTCCGAGATCTGCCCGCCGCCGGCGGCGTAAAACGGCGACTCGACGAGCTTCACGAGCAGCCGACCGTTGTCCCGCTCCAGCGCCCCGACGGTCGTCTCGCGGTCCGTCGTCTCATAGCCGACGAAGTCGGTCGCGAACCCCGCTGTGCTGGCGAACGCCTGAGCCCGCTCCCGTAACGCCTGGCCGCGGTCTCGGCCCGAGCTCGCCCGGGCGCGCTCGCGCTGCTCGTTCATGTTGGCCTCGAAACCCTGCTCGTCGACCCCGAGACCGTGCTCGGCGACGATCTCGAGCGTCAGATCGATCGGGAACCCATACGTGTCGTGCAGCCGGAACGCATCCTCGCCGCTGATCCCCTCCGCACCGGATTCCTTGGCCCGCGCGATCAGATCGTCGAGCAGCTTGCTCCCCTGCTCGAGCGTCCGCCCGAAGCTCTCCTCCTCGGACTCGAGCCATTTGCGAACGCTGTCGCTGTGCTCGCGCAGCGCGGAGTACTCCGTCCCCATCAACTCGGTGACGGCCACGGCGTAGCGGTTCAGAAAGCCGGGCTCGAGGTCGAGCGCCTGGCCCTCGCGGATCGCGCGGCGCATGATCCGGCGCAGCACATAGCCACGATCCTCGTTGGAGGGGACGATGCCGTCGGCGATTAGGAACGTCATTGCGCGGCCGTGGTCGGCGAGGATCCTGAGCGCCCGGTCCGTGTCGAAGTCCTGGCCGTAGCGACGACCCGAGAGCCCCTCCCCGAGCGAGATCAGCGGGACGAACTGATCGGTCTCGAAGATCGAAGGCTTGCCCTGGAGGATCGCCGCCATCCGGTTCAGGCCGAGGCCCGTGTCGATGTTCTTCGCGGGCAGCGGGGTCAGCACGTTGACCGGGTTCTGGTCGAGCTGCATGAACACGAGGTTCCAGTACTCGAGAAACCGCTCGTTGTCGCCGCCGGGCAGATCGTCGGGCTTGCCGAACTCGACGCCACGATCGAAGTACAGCTCGGAGCACGGACCGCAGGGTCCGGTCGGGCCAACCTGCCAGAAGTTCTCAGAACGCGGGCACTCGACGATCCGCTCGCGCGGGACGCCGACCGCCAGCCACGCCTCGATCGCCTCCTCGTCAGGACCGAGCCCGAGCTCGTCGTCCCCGCCGAACACCGTGATCCAGATGTCCTGCTCGCGGAAGCCGAAGCCCTCACGAGAAAGATCCCACGCGAAGCGCACGGCCTCCCGCTTGAAGTAATCCCCGAACGAGAAGTTCCCGAGCATCTCGAAGAACGTCAGGTGCCGGCTGGTCGTCCCGATGATCTCGATGTCGGCGGTGCGGAAGGTCGTCTGGCAGGTCGTGACCCGCGGGTGCGGTGGGCGCTCGGTGCCCGCGAAGTACGGCTTCAGCGGGTGCATCCCGGCGATCGTGAACAGCGCCGAGGGGTCGTGCTCGGCAGGGATCAGCGAAGCGGACGGGAGCCGCCTGTGGTCACGTGCCTCGAAGAACTCGAGGTATGTCTTCCTGATCTCGTCTGAGGTCATTGGCCAAGGAGTGTAGGCAGCCGGCTCACTTCAGAAAGGCGATCGACGTCCGGTAGTCGCGGTACCCGTTGTACTGACCGTGCAGCCAAAGTACGTCGATCGGCCCGCCGGCTCCGCGCGGGACCACGGGCCGGACATTGTCCGACCCCCGGGTCCGCACGACCGTCGAGTAGCGCCAGTGATAGCCGCCGTCGTCGGTCGTCCACCGTTCGATCTCGAACCAACTGCCGACCTTCCGCGACAGGTAGACGATCGAAGGATTGGCATGGTCGAGCGCGAGCCCACCCGAGTACTGCTTCTCGATCGTGTGCGGGCTGATCGTCGGACCGCCGACGGTCATCCGGTGGGAGACCCACCGCGCTCCGGTCCATGTCGCGTACCAGTAGACGTGGCGCGAGGGCGACGGGAACGTCGCGTAAACGATCACCGGCCGGCCAGCAGAATCAAGCGCCACGTCCCATACCCACGAGCGGATCCCGGTCTTGTCGGCGTCATAGACGAGATCGGCCTGCTGTGGCGAGATCGGGCCATCGTCGATGCCGGCGATCCGCCGCCCGCCCGCAGTCCACAACGAGCCGTCGCGGTACGCGGCGTAGTAGATGTTGGTCACCACACCTCGCGGGTGGCCGTTGGTGAACGCCAGCGCGATCGTGTTGGTGCCATTGGATGCCACCTTCACGTACGGCCGCTCGTGGGGCACTGCGATCAGCCGCCGCGCCGGGTTCCATTTGCCGTCGATCGAGCGGGTGGCGAAGTCCTGGCTCCAGTCCGCCCCGCGCCAGAACAGGTACAGCTTGTCGTGCTCACCGCTCAGGATCACGGGATTGGGATATGTGAACCCTTTCGGGCCCGTGAGCTGCGAGATGACGTGATGGACGGATCCCCAGCGGCTGATGTCGTACGGCCGGGCGGTCGTGCGGTAGTTCATCGTCGGCCCGCTGTGTCCGGACCAGAACACAGTCAGATGGCCGTCGGGCTCAACCAGAATTGAGGGATCTCCGTGGTCGTCGGGCGCCTGCCTGCCGATCACGTGAACTGACATAGACCCCGTGCGGGACACATATTCGCCGACCGTGATCTGTCCCCGCCAGCCGATCCAGCCGACGAACGTCTCGTCTTGACGGCCGCCGACATAGACCGCGCGCGGGTCGCCGAACCAGCACCACGATCCGTGCGCCCACACGACCATCCGCGCAAGCCGCAGCCGACGCGAGAGCGCCACCCGCACGACCCTGCTCCGAACTAGTTCCGGGGATAGCGTCGGCGGTTCCGAAGACAGCGCCGGCCGCACCGGCCGCCGAGCCGTTCCACCTGCAACCCAGATGGTGGTTACGACCAGCAGCAGCAGAATCGCGACCGCAACCCAACGGCCCCTGGATTTCATGCCCTCGTATTAAAGAGTGACGCCGGGAGCAGGTCCGGTCAGCTCCTGCCCGTCCGGGCGATCGTCCCCCAGCCGATGACGAGCTCGCCATCCATCAGGCAGGCGAGCTGGCCGGGCGCGACCCCATCGACGCCGTCCGCCAGCTCGATCGTCAGCGTCGCGTGGCGACCCCCAGGTGGGTCCCCGATCAGCCGCGCGGGCAGGGGCTTGGAGCGGTAGCGAAGCTTGACGCGATTCACTCGCGTCCCGGCGCGATGGAGCCGGGCCGAGCGAACCGTCACGGTGGTCGTGTGCAGCGCCCCGCGCGGCCCCACGATCACGCGGTTGCTGACTGGGTCCTTGTCGAGCACGTACATCGGCGTGCCGGCGGCGACCGCGAGCCCGCGTCGCTGCCCGACCGTGAACCGCTCGTGCCCGCTGTGGCGGCCGAGCACCCTGCCGGAGGAGTCGGTGATCGTCCCCGGCCGCTCGCCTAAAGCGCCGTGCCGGGCCAGGAACCGCGCCCGAGTGGTGCCGGCGAGGAAGCACAGATCCTGGGAGTCGGCCTTGCTCGCCACCGGCAACCCGGCCTCGGCGGCGACCTGCCTCACCTCCGGCTTGGTCAACGCGCCGAGCGGGAAGCGCAGCCGGCGCAGCGAACTCGGAGAGAGCGCGGAGAGCATGTAGGTCTGATCCTTGGCGCGATCGGCGGCCACGCGCAGCAGCGGCCCGGCGTGATCGTCCTCCTCGGCGATCCGCGCGTAGTGACCGGTGGCGAGCGCGTCGGCGCCCAGGTGTTCGGCGAAGTCGAGCATCGCGTCGAGGCGGACATGGCCGTTGCAGCCGACGCATGGGTTGGGCGTCTCACCGTCGGCGAAGCCGGCGATGAACGGCTCGACGACGCCGTCACGAAACTCGCGGCGCAGGTCGATCGTGAAGTGCGGGAGGCCCATCAAGTGTGCGAGGGCGCGAGCCTGCGCCACCGCGGACGCAGAGCAACAGCTCCGCTCGGCGTCGTTCTCCACATCGGCCCACAACTCGAGCGTGACCGCGATCGTCTCCCCCGCCTGGGCACAGCGTAGTGCGGCCACGGCGCTGTCGACGCCTCCGCTCATCGCCACGAGCGTTCGCGGACCCGACGGCGGTGGGGACAGGGCGACGCGCTCCCGCGCGGCCGCGCCGAGCGCCCGGGCGAGCGCGTCCGCGGCCAACTCGGCCGCGTGGAGCTTCCCGGGGCTCAGCCCTCCGAGCTCCTCCGCGATCTGACGCGGCCCGATCCGAGCGGCATCGAGCACCGAGCGCCCGCGCGCCAGCGTGACCGCCGCGCTGCCCGCGGCCGTGGCGGCGCCACACCCCTCGGCGTCAAAGCCGGCGTCCAGCAGCGCTCCCTCCCCCACGCTCACCGAGAACCGGATCGAGTCACAGCAGGCACCGCCGTCGGCGGTCACGGTGAAGTCGTCCGCCGGTACGCGGCCGAGTCCCTGCGGCGAGGTCAGATGGTGCTCGAAGGCGACGGGATCCACCCGCGCGAGGATAGAGCCGCGGCTTGCAGAGCTACTTGACCGCGACGGCGTCGTCGACGCGCTGGGCGATCTCGTAGCTCGAGGCGTAGCCCACGATCGTCGTCGCCTGCTGGGCGCGGTCGATCAGCACCAGGGTCGGCGACTGGCTGACCGGCACCTGCGTGGTGACCACCTGATAGCGGGCGAGCTCACTGATCGGGACCGCGACCTTGACGACCAGATGGCGGTGCGTCGGGACCGACGCCAGCTCCTGCTTGACGGCCCGGTCATCCGCGGCCGCCGGGTTGTAGAACAGCAGGGCCAGCACCTTCTTGGTGGCGAGCGCCCGGTCGACGACGTTCAGCCGGCGCAACGTCGCCGAGGAGCTGTGCGTGACGACGGCGGTCGCCTTCGCCCCGGAGTTGTTGGTGGTGCTGCTCGCGCTCGTCGAGGCGCCCTTCGTGGAGCTGCTGGCGGCGCTCTTCGACGCCGTCGAGCTCCCGGAGCTGTTGGCGACGAGGCCGGTATGCGGCGCCTGCGTCTTCGCTCCGTCACTCCCTCCACCGCTGGCGGCGTCGTTGGCGTTCGAGACGGAAACGGCGTGCTGCGCGGCGGAGATGTCCGACTGGTAGCCCTTGAGGCTCTGCGAGCTCGTACCAGACGAGGTCGCGCTCTTCGGCGAGCCTCTCAGCGCGACGAAATAAAGCGCGAAGAGAGCTACGGTCGCCGCGAGCAGGGCGATCAGCGGACGCGAGACGTTGTCCATCACTCGCATCTTCGGCAGCGGCGCGGCAAAACATGAGGCCTTTGGACGGGTGTCTAGACGGGTGGCTAACTGCCGAGCCGCAGGCCCAGCTCGCGCAGCTGCGCCGGATCGACCGGGGCAGGTGCACCGGTCAGAGGATCGGCGGCGCTGGCGGCCTTCGGGAACGCGATCACGTCGCGAATCGATTCCGTGCCCGCGAGCTGGGCGACGATCCGATCGATCCCCATCGCGATCCCTCCGTGCGGAGGGGCCCCGTAGCGAAGCGCGTCGAGCAGGAAGCCGAACCGCGCCTGTGCCTCCTCGGGCCCGATCCCGAGCAGCTCGAACACCCGCCGCTGCGTCTCGAGCTCGTGGATACGGATCGACCCGCCGCCGATCTCCGAGCCGTCCAGAACGAGGTCGTAGGACTTGGAGGTGAGAGCGCCGGGGTCGTCGAGGTTGCCGGTCGGCGCCGTGAACGGATGGTGGGCCGCGTCCCAACGTTTCGCTTCCCGGTCCCAGAAGAAGGCGGGGAACTCGACGACCCAGAGGACGTCGTGGCGCCCGCTGGGGATCAGGTCGAAGCGATGGGCGAGCTCCATCCGCAGCGCGCTGAGCGCCTGCCCCACGGTGGTGATCTCATCGGCGACGATCAGCAGCAGGTCGCCGGCTGAGGCATCGAGCCGAGCGTTGACGGCGGCGATCTCGTCCGGGGTGAGGAACTTCGCGATCGGGGAGCGCCAGCCGGGCTCGTCGGCCTGGACGAAGGCCCACACCAAGCCCTTGGCTCCGTGGCGCTTGGCCAGCTCGGTCAGCGCATCGAGCTCCGAGCGGGGAAGCTCACGCTTGCCGGCGTTGATCCCCCTGACCACTCCCCCGGCCGCGATCGCGCCCGCGAACACCTGGAACTGCGAGCCGGCGAGCGCTTCTCCGAGGTCGCGCAGCTCCAACCCGAAGCGGGTGTCCGGACGGTCGATCCCATACCGGGAGACGGCCTCGGCGAACGTCATCCGCGGCCAGGGCGGCGGGGCCACGTCGAACTCCTCGCGCTCGAACACGGCACCCATGACCGCCTCCATGCAATCGATCACGTCGTCCTCGCCGACGAACGCCATCTCCAGGTCCAGCTGCGTGAACTCGGGCTGGCGATCGGCGCGCGTGTCCTCATCGCGGAAGCAGCGCGCGATCTGGTAGTAGCGCTCCAGCCCGCCGACCATCAGCAGCTGCTTGAACAGCTGCGGGGACTGCGGCAGCGCGTAGAAGGACCCGGGCTGCACGCGCGCGGGGACCAGATAGTCGCGGGCGCCCTCGGGCGTGGAGCGAGTCAGGTACGGGGTTTCGATCTCGAGGAAGTCGCGCTCGTTCAGAACCTCGCGCATCGTCGAGACCACCCTGTGACGCAACGCGAGGTGCCGCTGGACCGACGGCCGCCGGAGGTCGAGCGCGCGATGCTTGAGGCGGAGGCTCTCATCGACGGCGACGTCCTCGTCGAGCGGGAACGGCGGCGTGTCGGCGTCGGCCAGCAACGTCGCCGAGTCGACCGCGAGCTCGACCTCGCCGGTCGCGAGGTTCGGGTTGACGTTCTCCTGGGCACGGCGGGTGACGGCCCCGGACGCTGTGATCACGTCCTCGGAGCGCAGCCAATGGGCTATCTCGTGCGCCGCCGGCGCGGTCTCGGGATGGAACACGAGCTGCACGATCCCCGAGCGGTCCCGGAGGTCGATGAAGATCAGGCCGCCGTGGTCGCGGCGACGGTGCACCCAGCCGGCGACGCGCGCGTGGGTGCCGGCGCGCTCCGCCGTCAGCTGTCCGCACCATGCGTCGCGGTAGTCGTTGGGCCGGGGCGCGTGCTTCACAGGCGGCTGCTGCGGAGGATCGTCGGGATCACGTTCTGGAGCTCGGTCTCGAGCTGTTCGCCGGACTGCATGTTCCTAAGGCTGGCCTGTCCGTTCTCGCCGACGATCGCGACGTACCGTGCCCCGAGCCGGTCAGCGTGCTTGAGCTGTCCCTTGAGCGACCGTCCCGCCAGCTCGAGCTGAGCTTGGAGGCCGGCCCGGCGCGCCTGGTAGGTGAGCTCGAACGCGCCCTGGACCCCGTCGCGCACCGACAGCGCCACGAACAGGTCGACCAGCTCCGGGGCCGGATTGCGCTGCTCGCTCGCGAGCATGATGCGCTCGATCCCCGCGGCCCAGCCGGACGCGGGCGTCGGTGGGCCCTCGAGCTGCTCGATGAGGCGGTCGTAGCGGCCGCCTCCGCCGACCGTTGACTGCGCCCCTCCGAGCGCGTCGCTCATGAACTCGAACACGGTCCGCGTGTAATAGTCGAGGCCGCGGACCAGGGTCGAGTCGAGCTCGTACCGGATGCCGGCGGCGTCGAGCAGGGACCGCACCTGCGCAAAGTGCTCCGCGTCCTCGGGCATGAGACAGTCGAGCAGCTTCGGCGCCCCTGTCATCGTTTCGCGCGTCCTACGTTCGGTGGCGTCGAAGGCGCGCATCGGGTTGAGATCGATGCGGCCGACGACCTCGGGCGAGAGGCCTGACTCGTGCGCGCGCAGGTACGCCTTCAGCTCCTCGCGATACTCGGCGCGGGTCTCGGGAGTGCCGAGGCTCGAAAGCTTGAGCGTCAGTCCCCGGACCCCGAGCGCGTCGAGCAGGTCGGCGAGCAGCACGATCAGCTCGGCGTCGGTCTCCGGCGTCTCGGAGCCGATCGCCTCGGCCCCGACCTGCCAGAACTGGCGGTAGCGCCCGCGCTGAGGGGCCTCGGCGCGGAAGAAGCTCGACAGGTACCAGAGCTTGACCGGCTGGGGCAGCTTGTGCATCCCGTGCTCGATGTACGCCCGGCAGACGGGCGCAGTCCCCTCCGGGCGGAGCGTCAGCGAACGGCCACCGCCGTCGTCGAACGTGTACATCTCCTTCTGGACGATGTCCGTGGCCTCTCCGACCCCGCGCGCGAACAGCTCGGTCGACTCGAATGTCGGCGTCTCGATCCGGCGATAGCCGGCGGCGCCGAGCGTCCTGCGAATCTGGGCCTCGATCAGCTCCCGGCGCGCAGCGTCGTCGGGCAGCACGTCGAACGTGCCCTTGGGGGCCTGGATCACCGGTTCGCTGGGCTTCCGAGCGCGGTCACTTCGCGGCGAGCTCGCGCAGGAACGGATTCGTGGCGCGCTCGTGGCCGAGCGTCGTCAGCCCCATGTGTCCCGGATAGACGGTCGTCTCGGGCGGAAACGCCCCGACCAGCGACTCGATCGACGCGAACAGCGTGGGCCAGTCGCCACCGGGAAGGTCGGTGCGGCCGACCGAGCCCTGGAACAGCACATCGCCTGAGAACAGGGCGTTCTCATCCTTGACCGCATAGGTGACGTGGCCGGGACTGTGACCAGGGGTAAAGATCACGTCGAGGGTTAGACTTGCCAAGTCGAGCTGCTCGCCGCCGCTCACCGTGTGGTCGGCGTCATAGCTCTCGAACGGCCCGAACCCGGGCCATGGCACGTAGTCCATGATGTTGGCCAGCACCTGGGTTTCGAGCTCGGGGCAGTAGACCGGCGCCCCGGTGGCTGCCGCCACCGGCGCCACCGCGCCGACGTGGTCGAAGTGAGTGTGGGTCAGGAGGATCGCCTCGACGGTCTTGATGCCGAGCGCGTCGAGCGCCCCGATCAGCCGATCGGCTTCCTCGCCGGGATCGATGATCACGCCCCGGTCGCTGTCCTTGGCGCGGACGATGAAGCAGTTCTCCTGGACGGGACCGACGGTGAACATCCGGACGTCGATCATCCGCCGCTCACGTTCTTGCGCTGGCGCCGACGGTAGAGGTAGACCTCGAGGTAGTAGCCGGCCGGGATGTACAGGACGAGGGCGACGACGGCGAAGCTGAGCGCGGCCACGACGTTGTGGTTCTTGGTCGTGAGCAGCAGGAACCCGAACATGATCACCCCGGCGAACCCCGCGCGGGTCAGGGAGGAGCGCCATGTCGGGGGCGTGTTGAGCCGCTTCTGCCGCGCATCGACGCGCGCCTGCTTCTTCTTCTCCTCCGGCGAGGGCGGGCGGCCCGTCCGACCGCGCGCCTCGATCGTGCCGGCGGCGTTTCCGCGGTGCTTCGATCGGCGTTTGCGCTTGGTCTGGGCCATGGTTAATGAGACTTTAGTCGGCCCACGGGTCGGTGGCTCCAAGCGCGTCTTCGATTAGCCGTTTGTTGCGCACCGGAACGTCGTGCGGGAAGCCCTCGAACGCGTGCCGCGGCGCGAGCCCGACCAGTTCCGCCTCGGCCACGGTCGCGTGCGAGTCGATCGCGGCGACCACGTCCGCCAGCCTGATCGTCGTATGGTCCTCGATGTTCATCGAGACCTGAGCCACGCCTCGTTGGGTGAGCCACAGGCCGATCGCGCGCACGCTGTCCAGGCCCTCCGGGCCCCCTTCGCGGATGCGGGCGGCGATCGCCCTGGCGTCGTCCACAGTCGCCGGCGGGGCGAGCTCGACGTTGAACGCGATCAGCGGCGGCCGAGCCGAGACGAGCACGGCGCCGGCGGTGCGGTGGAGCCCGCGAGGGCCGAAATCGGGCATGAGCTCACCTCGCTCGATCCGCTGCGCGAGCGCAACCGGGCCACCGCGGCGCAGATCGGCACGGGTGCGCCCATTGGCGAGGATGCCGTACAGGAACACGGGCACCTGCTCGGCGCCGAGCATGTCGGCCAGCGCGAGTGCCTCGGCGCACGCCGCGCCGCGGTCGGCCTCGCGCAGGAACACGATCGGGGCGACATCCACGGCGCCGACGCGGGGGTGGAGGCCGCCGTGGAGGGCCAGGTCGACTCGCTCGATCGAGGCCAGCGCCCCGTCGCGCACCGCCGGCGCCAGCCGCCCCGGCCGACCCGCGAGCGTGAACACGGTCCGGTGGTGGTCGGGATCGGAGTGGACGTCGAGCAACCGGGCGTCGAACGCCGCGCCGATCGCCTCGATCGCGGACGGGTCGCGCCCCTCGGAGACGTTGGGAACCGCAAGCAGGGTCGTCACGTGAGTCGGAGGGTCAGTCACGGACGGTGGTGTCCAGCTCGAGCTGGAGGTGGGCCGGCTCGAGCGGCTCGTCGGTCGCCCGGGGACGGCCGCGCTTCGCCCAGTGGACGAGCACCTCATGGGCGCGGCATGTCCGGTAGGTGATCCGGCGATCGAGCGGCAGGATCGCCAGACCGCCCGGCGAGTTGCCCGTCACAAGCGCATGGAAACGGCGGCCCAGGCGGTCGACCTCGACGATGTCCCCGATCTCGATCCCGGCGATCCTCACGGGCGTGGATGGTACGGGGGTGGCGTAGGGTGAGATCGATGTCCACTGAACCCTGGCAACGACATCTGCCCGCCGGCACGCGCTTCGATCCGCGCGACTTGACGGCCAAGGGCAGCCTCCCGGCTGCGTGGCGGAACGTCTGGGCCCGCGCTCCGTCAGCGCCAACCGTGTTCGCTGCCGGCCACGGCTGGATCTCGGCCGAGCAGCTCGAACAGGCGACACGCCGGGTGGCCGGTCGGCTGCAAACGGCGGGGATCGAGCCGGGGGATCGGATGCTGTTCAGCGCCGAGTCCTCGCTCGAGCTGGTGCTCGCGCACGTGGCCGCGCTCCGCTCGGGGATCGTCGTCGTGCCCGCCAACACCGCCTACCGGGAGCGCGAGCTCGGCCACGTCGTCAGGGACGCCCGTCCCCGAGCGGCGCTGCTCGACGATCCCGAGCGCGCGGGCTGGGTGGCGGCGGCGGCTGAGCCCGGGACGGTGATCGTCACGCCCGATGTCGATCTCCCCGGCGGAGAGCCGGTGCAGCTCGATGGCGCAGCGCCGGACGCGCCGGCGCTGATCGGCTACACGTCTGGGACGACGGGCGCGCCGAAAGGTGCGGTGCTCTCGCACAGCAATCTGCTGGCGGGCATCGAGTCGGTCGCCCTGGCGTGGCGCTGGGGCGCGTCGGACCGCCTCGTGCTGTCACTGCCGCTGTTCCACGTCCACGGGCTGTGCGTCGGGCTGCACGGCACGCTGCTCGCCGGCGCCTCCGCGGTGCTGCTCGCGCGGTTCGACGTCGACGCCGTGCTCGACGCCGCGAGCGCTCATGGCGCCACGCTGTTCTTCGGGGTGCCGACCATGTACCACAGGTTCGCTCGCTCCCCGCGGGTCAGCGAGCTCTCCAGGCTCCGCCTGTGCGTCTCCGGGTCGGCGCCGCTGCCAGCGGACCTGCACCGCGCGCTCGCGGAGCTCGGAGGCCAACAGGTTCTCGAGCGCTACGGGATGACCGAGACGTTGATGAACGTCTCAAACCCCTACGACGGCGAGCGAAGGCCCGGAAGCGTCGGCTTCCCGCTGCCCGGCGTCGAGCTGAAGCTCTCGGACGACGACGAGATCCTGCTCCGCGGCCCGAACGTGTTCACGGGCTATTGGGAGCAGCCCGAGGCGAGCGCCGAGAGCTTCGCCGACGGATGGTTTCGCACCGGCGATCTCGGCGCATTTGACCCCGACGGGTACCTACGGATCCTCGGCCGGTCGAAGGAGCTGATCATCAGCGGCGGTCTCAACGTCTACCCCCGCGAGGTCGAGGACGTGCTGCTCGCCCACGACGGCGTCGCCGAGGTCGCGGTCGTGGGGACGCCCTCGGAGGAATGGGGTGAGCTCGTGACAGCGTTCATCGTTCCCGCGGCGGACCGGCTCAGCGAGCGGACGGTGCTCGAGTTTGCCGCCGAGCGGCTGGCGCCGTTCAAGCGGCCGCGAGCCGTCCACTTCGTCGACAGTCTGCCCCGCAACGCGCTCGGCAAGGTCGTCAAGCAGGAGCTCGTGCGGTGAGAGGAGCTCGTGCGGGGAGCTCGCCGCTTCAGAACCGCGTCACCCCGCTCGGCGGGCTGGTCGCCACGCCGGACCGCGGTCTCGTCTACGGCAACCGCGGCTGTATGCACGACTCCGGCGGCCGCATCCGGCGGCGGTGGGGCTGCACACGGTGGATCGCCTGCCAGCTCCAATTCCGCGGTTGGCGGCGCAGCCCGCTGCTGCAGCCGGGCCGGTTCACCGAGCTGTTCTTCCTCGACGAGGCGACCGCGTTCGCCGCCGGACATCGCCCCTGCGCGCTGTGCCGGCGGGCGGACTACAACCGTTTCACGGCGATCTGGTCAGAGCTTCACCCGGGCCAGCGCGGAGCCGACGCGATCGACGCCCAGCTGCACGGCGAGCGAGTCCGGCCCGGCTCCGGCGAGCGCCGGCTCCATGAGGCGCCGTTCTCGGAGCTTCCCGACGGCGCGTTCGTGCTCCACGACGGCCAGCCGCACCTCGTGTACAGAATGGGGCTCCTCAGCTGGACCACCGGGGGCTACGTCGCCTGCAGCCGGCGCCCGGCAGGCGGCTCGGCAATGGTGATCACGCCCCCGTCGCTGCTCGCAGTTCTCGGTACGGGCTGGACCTCGCTCGTCCCACTCCTGCACCCCTCGGCCCGATAAAGTCGCTCACCCCGCCGGAGTAGCTCAGTCGGTTAGAGCAGCGGAATCATAATCCGCGTGTCGGGGGTTCGAGTCCCTCCTCCGGCATTCAGCGCCACCAGGCAAATCCCTGGAATTCGCCGGATTCGCTCCCGTCGCGGCTGAATGGGTCGGTGCTCGACGAACCCCTACGAACGAAAACGGCGCTGACATTCCTGTCCATATTCCTGTCCATATTTTAGGGTCGACGTCGCCTAGCTGGGCAGCCAGACAGGCCTCGAGCTTGTCGCGCACCGTCGTGCCGCGCGGAACTGGGAGGTTCTTGATGTAGCGGCCTGTGGTTACGAGGTCGGCGTGGCCGAGGTGCCGCGAATGTGATGCAAGGGTCTGATGTGATTTGTTTGATGTGATTTGTTTGGTGGAATTGAGACCGATGTTGGCCCAGGTGATTACGCCGGGTGCTTATTGGGCAAGGCTCGGGAGCCGATCTGAGCGCCGGCTCCGAGAGCTTCGATCGCGCGAGCGGATTCAGTTTTCGTGGCCCGGCGACTACGTGGATGCGTTTGCCTTGCGTCGAGGCGGACGTAGGGCGGGCTTCGACGAGTCCCTCGAGCCGGCGCCACGTCTCGAACTCCTCCTCAACCGCCCGCTGAATGATCAACCGGGCGCCGAGCCGCGCGAGCTCGGACAGCATCTTCTGCGGGTCATCGACCATCCCCCTCGACAACAGCTTGTCGATGCTCGCTTGTATCTCCGCCGACGGCGGTACCGTGCGTCTCACGGCGTAGGCCTGCTTCAATCGTCATTGCAGGACTTGAGGGAACCTAGGAGGCTGGTGTTGAACAGGTGTTGCTGGACTGCCGGAGTGGTGGGAGTTCGGCTCTGGCCGGGGGCCGGTTCTGGGCTGACTTGCCGGGTGGTGGCGTGTGCAGCACCCTGGCGGGCGTGCGGGCGCGTCGCGGCCCGGGACGATCGTTTGAGGGCCCGCTCGGCCTGTTTCACGCGGTGCTGGTCTGCCAGCCGCAGTCCTGGCTGGTGAGTCCGAGCGCGGCGAGGCGGGCGAGGTTGACGGCGGCGGCGAGCAGGGCGAAGTCGGCGGCGACCTTGGGTTTGCCGCGCACACGCGCGCGACGGCCGCCGTGGCGGCGGCGCATCAGGTGCGCGATCTTGCGCTCGACCTTGGGGCGGGTAGCGGTGTTGTCGGCCTTCCAGTCCGGGTCGCGTTGGCGCGCGCGAGCGCGGGCGAGCTGTTGCTCGTAGGGGCCGACATAGATGGTCCGCCCACCGGTCGCGGTCGTGCACCGCTCGGTCAGCGGGCACCCGGCGCACGCCCCGGCGAACTGCGCGAGATGCCCGTCGCCAGCCGGCTTGAGCGCGACCGTGTTGCCGGCCGGGCAGCTGACCGTGCCGACCTCAAGATCGATGCTGAACGCGTCCTTGGTGAACCGCCCGCCGGGCGCGACCGGCGGCTGCACCTTGCAGTTGACCTGTGTTCCGGCGTCCTCGAGCGTGCTCACGAGCTCGCCGGCGCCGTACGCCGAGTCACCGTAAACAGACAACGGCTGATCGCTCGGCTCGGCGGGCGGCTCATCGTCGGCGGCCCGCTCGGCGACGGTCCCTGCCGGCCGCTCGGGATCGCTCGCGGACGGCTGTTCGGCCACCGAGCGGGTCCGATCGCCGAGATCGTCTGCGAGCAGTTCGCCCGCGGCGCTGGCGTCGCCGGCGTTGCCGGCGCTGACCGTCGTTGAGACGATCAGCTCACTGTCGGGGTCGGCCGCCACATGTCCCTTGTAGCCGTCAAACCCCCGCGCCGAGGTCTTGTGGCCATGCCGCGCGTCGGGATCAACGGTCGAAATGATCCGGTCCTTCGAGACCCGCCTGGCGATCCGGAAGATCCCATCCTCACCCTCGTCGAGATCCTGGCCGACAACCGACGCCAACAACGCCGCCGCCTTGCTCACCTCGTCCCCCAGCTCGCGGCCGTCGAGTGACAGCAGCAGCGCGCAGGCGTCCTTCGCGAGCGCGTCGATCAGCTCTTCCCTGGCCTCCGGATCGTCGTAGTCGCACACCGGCTTGCCCGCGCTCAGGTAATCATCATCACGGCAGAGCAGCCCCCTCAGCTCTGCCCCGAGCCCCGCGTCGCACACCGCCAGCAGCCCCCGGATCGCCGAGCGCACCAACGTGACCGTGTCCATCGTCGCAACCGCGTCATACAAAGGCGTCGAGTCCAGCACCCGCCGGCGGCCGACCAACCCAGCCCGCCGAGCCGCCTCCAACGCGACCTTGAAAATCCGATCAGGATCCTCCGAGGCCGCAAGCCTCGCGCGCATATCGACCAGCACCGTGTGCACGAACCCCGGATAGTCGAACTGAAGACCGCCCGCCGCGTACTTCCAGCGCAGATCAAACGCAAACCGCTCGACCGCCTCCCGGTCCGAGCACCCCTCCAACCGCTGCAGCACCATCACCACCGCCACAATCATCGGCGGCACGCACCGACGCCCAACATCACAGAAGAGGTCGGCGAACATCTCATCCGGGAACAGCCGGTGGCACTCGCGGTGCAACAGCCCGTAGATCGAGTCCGGCGCGACCAGCGGCTCACAGAAGCCGGTCGTGGCCGCAAACATGTCCTGCTGGCAGGGAGATAATCCAAGGATCGCGGTAGGGACCGCCATCGCTGAAGGCCCCCCGCACAGATCCCAGCGTGCACTGCTAGCGCACTGGGCTCCTCCCTCGGGTTCCGGC